>OFHG01000175.1_pt1 | contig 27767 bp, 26 predicted proteins | sample 1521931 | NCBI WGS metagenome assembly OFHG01 (sample SAMEA2468438, study PRJEB22500) | soil metagenome | biome: Glassland; feature: Farmland; material: Clay | place: Australia | collected 2013-01-31 | depth 0.55 m
GTATTACGTTCCCTCCGCCGACCACGCGCACACCACGGTCGCCTACATCACCAAATCCGTCGCCGCCGGGTCCTTCCTGCGCAGCCTGCACGTTTACGGCGCCAGCGCCATGGTCATCATCCTGGTCCTCCACCTGAGCCAGACCTATCTCTACGGCGCCTACAAGCGGCGGCGCGAATTGCTGTGGCTTTCCGGGTGCGTGCTGCTGGCCCTGGTGCTGGGCATGGCGTTCACCGGCTACCTGCTTCCTTGGGACGAGAAGGCCTACTTCGCCACCGCCGTGGGCACCAACATCATGAGCGAGATTCCGTTCGTGGGCGAGGCGCTCAAGGAACTGATGCGCGGCGGAACCCAGATCGGCACCCTCACCCTCTCGCGCTTTTTCGTGGCGCACGTCTTCTTCATCCCGGCGATGATTTTCATGTTTGTGGCCATCCACATCTTCCTGTTCCGCCGGGCGGGCGCCGCCGGGCCGCCCAACACCGACTCGGAAGCCGTCAAGCAAAGAACGGAATATTTCTACCCGCGCCAGTTGCTGATGGACCTGGGGTTTACCCTGATGCTGATTAGCACGCTGGGGGCGCTGGCCTACTTTTTCCCCGCCTCGCTGGGCCCGCAGGCCAATCCCGCCAACACCGAGTATGTTCCGCGCCCCGAGTGGTACTACCGTTCCTTCTTCGAGTGGCTGAAGTTGTGGCACGGGTCCGCGGATGTCATCGGAATTCTGGTCATCCCCGCCGTGCTCGCCATCCTCTTTGTGACCGTCCCCTTCACCGACCGCAAGCGGGAGCGGCGGCCCTGGCGGCGCGGGCTGGCGGTGGGCGCTTTCGGCATCGTGTTTGCGGGACTGGTCTATCTGGGGGGGCTCAGCTATTACCAGGACAACCAAAGCAAGTCCATCCATATGGAGCTGGCCAACGAGGCGTTCGAAACGGACCAGTACATGAAGCAACCCTTCCGGCCCGCCTTGGTGGGCGGGGCGCCGCCCGCTCACGCCGCGCCCGCGAACCCTCTGATCGCCCAGGGCAAAAAGGTCTTCGATTCGCACGCCTGCAGCGCCTGCCACGGCGAGGGCGGCGTGGGCACGCCAATGGCCCCCCAACTCACAGGAATTGGCGCGAAGTTTACGCCCCAGCAGTTGCAGGATCTTTTCCAGCATCCCACAGCGAAAATGGACGCCGGCGGTATGCCTCATTTCCAGTTCACGCCGGAAGCGATGAAAGCGCTTATTGCCTACTTGGATAGCCTCAAATAAATAACTCTCTTTCTGGCACAAGAGAAAATGTTGCGCGCGGGGCGCATATCCTGCGTCGCCGGCTCGCCCATCTGCCGCTGCGGTTCCTGACCGGCGGTCTGTCACGCCCTCCGCGGCACGCGTGGGGTTCCGGAATTTCCAGTTCCTCACGCCGCTCACGTCTGGCAGGTTTCGGCGACGGGGTGGCGGAAGCTGGGGCCGTAGACCTTCACGAAGCGCCGCCGACGGCGCGTATAAGCCTCGGCGCCGTAGAGCGCCACCACCAAATCACGGAATTTCCTTTCCAATTCCTGCGGCGAGAAATGGAGCGGGCGGAAGTTGACGTCGAACAGCGAGCACTTGCGCCAGTTAGTCGGCTCGAGCAGGCGGCCCTGCGCCAGGAGCCGCGCGTAAAGCGGTGTGCCGGGGAAGGGCGTCTGGAGGGTGACCTGGACGTCGAACAGTGCCGTCTCCTCGACGAAGCGCGGGATGAGGTCGAAGACTTCCTCCGTATCGCCGTCCAGCCCCAGCACGAAGCAGCCGTTCAGGCTGATGCCGTGCGACTGGATGCGCTCGATCGCGGCGCGGTAGAAATCGAGCTGGCGGAATTTCCAGTTGGAGCGCGCTTCGATGCCGTTCAGGCCCCGCGCCGTGGGCGTCTCGAATCCCACCAGGAGCTGGCGGCAGCCGCTCTCGGCGACCAGGCGCAGCAACTCGTCGTCGCGCGCCACGGAGAGGTCAGTTTCGGCGAACCAGCGGACGTTTTCGCGCGCCAGGGCTTCCACCAGGCGGCGCGCGTAGTGCGGGTCAGCCAGGGTGTTGTCGTCGGCCAGCTCGATGAAGGGCTCGGGCCAGTGGCGCTTGATTTCGCGGATCTCGGCCACCACTCGATCCACCGGCTTGCGCGGATAGCGGGGCGTGAGCAGGATGGAAGAGGCGCAGAACTCGCAGCGGAACGGGCAGCCCCGGCTGGTCTGCACGGGGAAGCGGTTGTATTTCTCGGAGTCCAGCAGGTCGTAGCGCGGCATCGGCGAATCGGCGAAGTCGTAGCGCGCGCCGGGGTCGGCGGCATAGCGCGACTGGAGCTCGCCGCGCCGGAAGTCGTCCAGGATGCGCGGCCAGAGCAGTTCGCCCTCGCCCACGGCCACGGCGTCCGCGTGCGCCGCGGCTTCATGGGGCAGAACCGAAACGTGCAGCCCGCCCATCACCACCTTGGTGCCGCGCGCACGATAGATGTCCGCCAGGCGGTAGGCGTCTTCAATCTGCGCGGTGTAGGAAGAGATAGCCGCCAGGTCGCACTCGGGCGGCGAGCCGGCGGGAAATTCGCGATACTCGCGGTATTCGATTTCGACGTCGGCGGGTGTCATCCCCGCCAGCGTCAGCAGCGAAAGGCTGGGCAAGGCAAAGAGCGTCCGGGCGCGTTCCAGAAAGCCGGGCAGCTTCAGGCCCAGTTCCATCAACTCGGGGTTCTCGGCGCGAATGCCGCTCATGGCAATCAGTGCGATTTTCATCGGAGTAGTCCTCCAATCGTCAGGATCAGACCGGTGGCCAGGCAGGCGATGGGCAGCGCGAAAATGCCGAAGTATCGGCGCCGCGCCGCCAGCCACAGGCAGGCCGCCGGCATCAGCACGGCCGCGGCGATGAAAGAAATCGAGGCGGCCTGCGCGAGGGAAGCGTCAAGGCGGAGGCGCGCCGCTTCCTGCGCGAACAGGATGTTGAGCATTCCCAGCGCCGCCAGCGCCACGTGCGCCAGGCGAACCATGCGGCGCGGGAACGAGCTGTAGCCGCCCAGCCAGTCCTCGCGCTGGAATTTCAGCCCCAGCACGACACCCAGCGCCAGCGCCGCAAAAACCCAGATCCAGCCGAAAAGCTCGTTGCGCATATTCCCTCCTGCGCGCCAAGATACTTCGACGGCTTTCCGTTTGCCGCAGCCCTTGTGACACTTTCGGCGCTGTCACAGAGCGTGCGGGCCGGCCGTCTTGCCTGCGGAGTAGTTTGCAAACTCGCCCCGGCTTGTCGCCGGACTCCCCGTTTATCCATGAGGCGACTTGCGACCCGGCCGAGTTGCGGATGCTACCGATTCTGCATTATGCTCGTACGAACTTACGCCACCCGACTTCGCGCCATGTATCTCGCGCTCGGCGTCCGCTCACTCAAGGAGTCAACATGCGCAACCAGGCCTTTTTTCCACGCGTGGTCATAGCCATCGTATTTTTCGCAGCCCTGCTGCCGGGGAGCGCGCCGGCGCGCGCCGCCGACCCGGAAGTTGACCGGCTGCTGGAGATTCTGGTTCGCAAGCGCCTGTTGACCAAGGAGGAGGCGGCCAGCGTGCGCGCCGAGGTCAAGCAGGAAGGCCCGGCGCCGGCTGCGACCGCTGCCGCGGCTACCAACCCCGTGCCCGAGCCAACGACGGCCGCTGCGTCTGCCCCCGTGCCTTCCGTCGCCGCCAGCCGGACGCAGGCGGCGCAAGCCACAAAGCAGACGGAGACGCCGGGCCAACACAAGACCAATCTGCAAGAACGCGCGCAGGAGTTGACGGCGAAGCTGCCCTTCAAGATCAGCGGCTACGGCCAGTTGCAATGGTCGAGCCTGCCGGGAGCGGGCAGCACGTTTCAGCTTCGGCGCGAGCGCGTGGTGGTGAGCGGCGACGAGGGCAAGCTGGCCAACTTCCGCGTCGAAGTGGAAGCTTCCCGCACGCCTTCGCTCCTCGATTCTTATGTCCGGCTCAACTTCAGCCCTTACGCCAAGCTGACCTTCGGCCAGTTTAAGGTGCCTTTCAGCCAGGAAAGCCTGCGCCTCGCCAGCACTTTGCTCACGGTCGAGCGTTCGCAAGTGGTTAATGGCCTGGTCCCCGGCCGCGATAACAGCTCAAACGGGCGCGACATCGGCGTTGAACTGGGAGGCTCGTATAACTTCTCCGAAACCGCCGGCGTGGATTATGCCGTGGCCGTCCTGAACGGCGCGACCGTGGACCGCAAGGACGACAACAACCGCAAGGATTTTGCCGGGCGGCTGGTGGTGCGGCCCCTGCGCGGGCTGTCGCTTGCGGGCGACTACTACAACGGCGCGTTGGGCGCGACCGAAATCCCCCGCGCGCGGCAGGGAGCGGAAGTCGCGTACACCTATCGCCCGCTGACGTTGACGGGTGAGTTTATCTGGGGCCACGACGGCGCCGTGCGCGAGCAGGGCTGGTACGGCCTGGGCGCGTGGCGATTCTCCAAGCAGTGGGAAGGCGTCGTCCGCGTGGATAATTACGACCCCGACCGCTCCAAACCGGGCGTCTCCGCCACCAGCTACCTGGGCGGAGTCAACTGGTACTTCGCGCCCGGGCTGCGATGGCAGCTCAATTATGGGCGCGAGGACAGCCAGAACCGCGCCCGAAATCTCTTCTTGTCGCAGATTCAGTTTCAATTTTGAGCGAAGAGAAACGGCGCGCTCACGATCCTCTGGTCCGACTTGCGGGTTCGAGACGACTCAGCGCCCGCGCGTGGCGGAAGACCGAAACCACCCAGACCACCAGCAGCCCGGCGATCGAGACCGCGCCGCCCACGTCAAAAAGCAGATAGCGCGAGCCGAACAACTGAGCCGTGGGATCGAAAAACACGCGCAGGCTTCCAACGGCCAGCAGAAGGCGCATCTCCGTCGGCCCGAACTTCCAGAACGTCAGGTGGAACGTCCCGAGCGTGTGGGTGGCCAGGTAGATTTCGATACAAAGCAGCAGATAAGCCACCAGCAGCCCCGCAGCGATGGCCGGGTGCATCACGCCGGAGAGGGCCAGCCCGCCCAGCACAAACAGCGCGCCGAAGCTGTCCACCACGTGGTCCACGTAAAAACCGTATTGGGGCCTTTGGCAATCACGCACGCGCGCGACCGTGCCGTCCAGGCTGTCGCCAAACCAGTTAACCGCCAGCCAGATAATGGCCAGAAGGAGGCCGGCTCGATTCCAGCGCGCGAAGGCGTAGCTCGCGCCCACCATCAGCATGCCGAACGCTCCCAGCGCCGTCAGGTGGTCGGAATTCACCCAGGCGGGCAGGCGTTGCGCGATCCAAATCAGGCAGCGCTTTTCGGAGGCGGCCAGCAGGCTCGTGTGCGCGCGCTTGGCTTCGCGAAATTGCAGGGCAGCGGGTCGTTCTTCAACAATGGCAGGCATAGAAGCACCTCTTGGCTAAGCCAAGGAGCAGGGCGCGTGCCACAGCGCGCGAAAATCTGCGGTCTGCCAAGTGGCGTGATTTGAGGTGATTGGAATGACCCGCTGGGAAGGGCGGTGGGGAAAAGTTGAATGCGATGCAGCCCCAGCCTGTCACCTGCGTCGTGTGTTGGCGGCGGTCCAGCGGCGGGCAGCCTCGTGAAGGTGGTCCCGCAGCCCGAGAAGTCTATTAACTCCGCCCAAGAGTTGCTTTCCTGATGATAGAATAGGATCCGATTGCGTTTGCAGGAGGACCTGTTGAGCTGGCATGACCGAATCAGCTTTGACCCCGAGGTTCTAACCGGGAAACCGGTGGTGAAGGGGACACGGCTGGCCGTCGAGTTCATTGTCGATGCGCTCGCCCAAGGCTGGACTGAAGTCGACTTGCTGAAAAACTATCCAGGCCTGACGAGAGAGGACATCCTCGCCTGCCTTGCCTACGCCAGCGAGGTACTCAAAACCGAGAAGGTATTCCCCATCCCCGCGCGCTGATGCGAATCCTTGCGGACGAGAATTTCCCCAAAGAAGCCGTTGAAGCTTTGCGAGCTCGAGGGCATGACGTCGGTTGGGTCAGGGAGGACTCTCCGGGAGCGGCTGACGAAGAGGTGATTGAGCGCGCCTCGCGCGAGGGCCGCCTGCTGATAACGTTCGACAAGGATTTTGGGTATCTTGCCTTTCGCGCCGGACTGGCAGGCGACGCCGGCATCATTTTATTTCGGACTTCCGATCGGTCGCCTTCCGAATTGGCCGCACGGACCACTGCCATACTTGAGAGCCGCTCCGATTGGGCCGGGTGGTTCTCTGTCGTTGAGGATGACCGGCTGAGGATGACTTCACTCCCAGGCCGGCAGTAGGGGCAATTCATGAATCGCCCCTACGCCTTAAACGGCCGCGTGGCGAGAATCTTTCCGCCTTCCTGGACGGTGTAGGTGGCGCCGGCTTTGAGGTTGCGCAGGGTATCGCGCTGGCCGCTGGGCCAGGTGATTTCGACGGTGTCGGCCTGCTTGGTATTTCCCAAACCAAAGGTCAGGGTCAACTCGCTCTGCGAGCAATAGCTGGAGCCGGAATGAACCGTCTGCCACTGCTCGCCGTTCGAGGAGCGCACGTGGACGGCGGCGCCGATGCCGTTGCGGTTGGAGCGCGTGCCGACGGTCTTGATGCGCAGGGAATGGGCGCGTTCCGCGCCGGTGTTCTCGAAGAGATAAGCGGGGCCGTTGTTGGTGGTCAGCAGAATGTCGGGATAGCCGTCGTTGTTGAAGTCGGCGTAGGCGGCGCCGCGCGCCACGATCTGCCTGTTAAGGCCAAGACGCTTTCCGACTTCATCGAAACGGCCGCGCCCGTCGTTGCGAAACACCAGGGGGTGTTCGGCGTAAGTGACCTGCGGCTGGATGCGCGCGATGTCGGGCTCGATGTGGCCGTTGGCGACGAAGAGGTCCACCAGGCCGTCGAGGTTGTAGTCGAAGAAGAACAAGCCGAACGTCAGCGACAGGCGGCTCGCCTGCCCGATGGCTGACTGCGCCGCCACGTCAATGAAGAAGCTGTGCTTTTCGTTGTGATAGAGGCCCAGCATCTGGTTTGAAAAGTTTCCAATAGCAAGGCTGGGATAACCTGAACGGTCAAAATCCGCGGCGTCAATCCCCATCGCGCCGCGCGCGATGCCGTTTGAGTCGTAGGCGATTCCGGCCTGCACGGAATCCTGCGTGAACGTTCCATTGCGATTGTTGTGGTAAAGCTTGTTGGGCTCGGTGTCGTTGGAGACGGCGATGTCGGGCCAGCCGTCCTTGTCGTAATCCACTATCGCCACGCCCAGATTCTTTCCCGACGGATCGTAAATGCCCGCCTGTTTCGTGACGTCCTCGAAGCGGCCGTTGCCGAGGTTGTGGAAGAGGCGGCAACTCTCGCCCGGGTAGGCCTCCGGAGTGCAATAGGATTTGTGGTGGCCGTCGAGCGAGCAGTAGATATCGCCCTTCTCCGACCACTTCACGTAATTGCAGACAAACAGGTCGAGCTTGCCGTCCTTGTCGTAGTCCACCCAGGCGGCGCTGGTTCCATAGCCGGTGTTGTTCACCCCGGCCTGGCGCGTGACGTCGCGGAAGGTGCCGTTGTGCTGGTTGTGGAGCAGGCGCGATTCGCCCAATCCGGTGATGTAAACGTCGTCCCAGCCGTCGTTGTCGTAATCGCCCACGGCCACGCCCATGCCGTACATTTCGAAGTCCAGTCCCGCGCGCGCCGTCACGTCGGTGAAGGTCCCGTTGCCGTTGTTGTGGTAGAGCTTCATGGTGGTGCGCCGCTGGCGATGGCCGGGGAAATCCGCGCCGTTGATCAGCAGGATGTCGGGATTGCCGTCGTTATCGTAGTCAATGAAGGCGCAGCCGGAGCCCATCGTCTCCGGCAGGTACTGCTTTCCGAACGCGCCGTTGTAATGCGTGAAGCGGATTCCCGCGCGGGCCGTGACGTCTACGAAGCGCCGGCCCGGGGGTGGACCGGCGGCGAAGGTCCACGCCGCACCGCCCGCGCTCGCGGCACCGGCCAGGAGCGCCAGATGCTTCAGAAAGTCGCGGCGCGATGAGGCCCGCGTTCTGTTGAGTGTTTCTCTCAAATCTCTCCGTTCCCCATCGGATGAAATGGTGTGTTTTTCCTAATCGCCCCGCGGGGATTTTTGCTTTTCAAAATCCGCCGCCACTGGGTGGTCGGCTTGCGGCTGCAAGCCCTTGGGGCGCGCGACCGCCGGAGCTTGTTTCGCTTCGTGACGTTCCCGCCCGGTGCGAGCGTATTCCGACTGGCGCGCCAGCGCCGCCCTCTGTTCCTGGCCGTTCTGCCCCGGGAGCCAGTCCCATTGTTGTCCGTAGGCCCAATAAAATTTGAAATCGGTAGCCGGCTCGTCGCTGATGGAGACGTGCTCGTGAATCGGCAGCGACTCGTTGTTGTCGGCGGGATTTGCCAGCTTGTATGGCCCGGTGATGGCGCGCGCAATCTCATCGGCCTTGAAGCGCAGATACAGCTCTTTCTCGTGGTCCGAGTTCTTGCTGTCCTGCAGCCCGCGGTAACAGAGCATCAGGTTGTAGTGCGCCTGGAGATCTTCCGGGTCGATGCTCAGCGTGTGCTGGAACTGCCTGACCGCCTCGGCAAATTTGCGCTCGAGGAAGAGAATGTGGCCGGCGGCGTTCGAGACCACGCGGTCGCCGGGATGCAGTTCGCCCGCCTTGGCATAGTTGGCGTAGGCCTGCGGGTAATCGCCCTTGGTTTCGTAAACCTGGCCCATGAAGAAATACGCGCTGGCGAGCTTGGGGTCCAGTTCCATGGCGGTTTTCAGATAGGGAATCGCCGCATCGGTGTTGCCTTCCTGAACCAGCGCGCGGGCGACGTTCACCCAGCCGTCCGCGTATTTGGGATCAATCCTGGTCACGATCTCGAAGGCGCGCGCCGCGCCTTTCAGGTCGCCCTGGAGCAGCAGCCCGATGCCGTAATCGTTCCAGCGCTCCCAGTCCTTGGCGTTGAGCTCCACGTTCTGCTGGAAAGGCTTGTCCGTTGCGGCCTCGACCGGTACCGTTGCCGTGGATTCCGACATCATCACGATGGGGACGTCGGGAATCTTCTTGTATTTTGCCGAAACGGTGGCAAGGCTGCCGTCAAAAAGCCAGCGGGCGTTGTCGTAATCTTTGGTTGTTTCGCGGTCTTTCTGGTTCGGGTCGCGGACGCCGGCAAAGGCCCACTGCGTGTTCCACCAGTCGAACTTGCGGTAATTCAGCTTGGCGGTGAAGGTGATCTTGTCGCCGCAATCTTTGGGAATCTTGATGCGGAAATGCACGGTGTCGGCGGCGCCGGGCGGAATCAGGCGCGCGTAAACGGTGGCGTGGGCGGCCCAGGCGTTGCGCTTATTGATCCAGTTGCCGTGCGCGTCGAGCGAAAGCGAGCGGTAGAAGTGCGCGCCGGGGTCGACCGGCCCGGTGCCGTTCGACGCCACCTCGCCGCTCCAGTAGATGATGTGGCCCTTGTTGTCCACCGCTTTCAGTTCCACCCAGCAATCGAAGGCGTCCACCGTGCCGCCGGGGAAGAAGTGGCCCACGCGCCGCGTGCGCACCACCACCTCCACACGCGCGGTTTCGCCGCGATGCAGCACGGCGTTCACGCGGCCGAGTGGCGCCTGCAATTGGGCGGGAGGCGCGGCGGTGATCATCGAAGCCTCCTGCCCGCGGGCGGATTCTTCGCCCACCGCAAACATGGTGGCCGATTGCGGCGCGCCGCCGAACAGAGCCGATGTGGCCGGGACCTCGGATTCGCCCTTCGGTTCTTCGGCGATGCCAAAGATGTCCACCGTCACCGCGCCCTTCAGGAATTCCTCAACGTCCTGGACCTGCTTCGAGTCGCCGTAGGACGTGGGAACGGCGGTGTTGGCGGCGACAAACCGGTGCGAGTGAACGAAACCGTTGATGTTTCCTGCGTCGTTGGAGCGCACCAGCGGCATGTGGCAATCCTGGCATTGCTGCGGCTTGGGCGGATAGTAGAACGAGCGGGCGCTGTTGCCCGATACGCCGCTCCCCTGCCAGTTGTCGTAATCGTCAAAGCCGCGAATCCAGCGGTAGTGGTTCACGGGATAATCCAGGTGCACCTTGTGGCACGCCGAGCAAAACATCGGCGTCTCGCCGGAGTCCTTGTGGAAGGGCTTCAGGAACGCGCTGCGGTGCGGCTTGGGGTCCAGGAAGACCGCGTAGTTGTGCAGCGCCTGCATGAGCGGATTTTTGCTTGCCGCGAACTTGTCGAGCGGCGGATAGCCCATCACGAATCCGCCGTTGCCCATGGTGTCATCCACATGAACGATGGCGTGGCACGACATGCAGCCCAATCCGTTTTGCGCCTGGGGCGTGAACTCGATCTCGCGGATGGGGTGCTTCTGCATCAGGTCGGCGAGGGCGAGGGCGTGATCGTGGCAGCCCGAACACCACATCGAGGGCTTGATGCCCACCGTGTCCTGCATGTACTCGATGGCTTTGCGGTACCACTGGTTGTTGAACGACGCGAAGTGGTGCATCGAGCTGTGCCATTGCCGGTAAATGTCAGGGTGGCATTGCTCGCAGGATTTCGAATCCATGAAGAATTTGGAGGTGATCGGTTTGCCGTCGGTGGTCCTGGCCGAGCTGGGAAAGAACAGGCTGTCCTTGCCGCCCCCTTCGTTGTACATCGTCGCCGGCGCGGTCAGCGGATTCTTGACGTAGTACTGCGGGTTGGGATGGACGCGGTGATAAACCGCCACGCTGGCGTAGAAGACTCCCGCCGCCAGGCTCGCGCCCGCCAGCCAGCGCCACGCGCGGGCGTTGAAACTCGAAAATCGAAACTCGAAATTCGCGTCTCCGGTTTCGATTTTTGATTTTCGAGTTTCGAGTTTCGAACTCCGGCTTCGCGCCCGAAGCCACGCCACCAGGAAGAGCAGGCCCGCGATGGAAAATCCGACGTGAAAGTAAAGCGCCAGGCTGTGCGGCCGCGTCATCCCCACCACCGCGAGATAGCCGCCCAAGCCGGTGGCCAACGCCAGCACCGCAACCACTGCCTTGCCCCAGACATCGCGAATCAATTCCCGATGCCTGCGAATGAAAACCACAAACAAAATTGCTGCGAAAAGTCCCAGCATCGGGTGGAGAAGGGCATTGGTGACGTAGAAGAGGTCCGGAGTGCCGTAGGCGGCCACGTAGGCGCTGTTGAGGATGAGAACGATGGCGAGAACAAGAAGAATAGTTCCCAGCCGCCTGCCTTTGAGGCTGCGAAGGTTCATAATTAATTCTCTATTTCTTCTGCCCTGCTCCGACGCTGGAAGGCCCTCGCAATGAGGGGGAAACAAAACAATACCAAACCGCAAGGCCTCGGCTACGTATTTTTTGTATTATCGGGCCTGTTTTTTTCTACTAGAGAACTGGCGTACGAAACAGAACCGCAAGGGACTCTATCAGATTCGGCGCGGCTCGCTTTCGAGCGCGGAAGATTTCATCCCAAGACCGCGCCAGCGCGCCGACCGGACTCTAACCCAGTTCACCGATCATCGCAAAACGGCCGGCGTCCGAGCGGCGGCTCTTTCGAGCCGCATGTCGGAGTAAGATTGCGAGACGATATCGCGGGAGCTGATGCCGAACATCTTCTGAAACCGAAGCGCCTGGCCGCGCGCCCGGTTCAGGCTTCCGGTACGGGTGATGGCCTCAACCTCGAGGAATTTTCCCAGGCCACGCACCTGGTCGAGGTGAATCTTGACGTTGCCCACGAAATAGATTTCCCGCTTCTTGTCCACCACAACCCGCGTGGACATGGCTTTCGACAGGATCGCGCGCAATCCGTTTCGGGGCGGAAGCAACATCAGCTCGATCGAGGACCGGCGCGGCCGCGGAGAGTTCGCGCGCTGGTAGAAGATCAGGGCGTTTTCGATTTTGCCCTCGCGCACCTTCAGGCGCCCGGAAGGGACGTGGAAATACGTATCCACCTGATGGTCCATGCCCACGTAGCGCGCGCGCATTTGGTTGAGCGCCGCGCGGACCCGCGCCTCGTCGCGCAGCCGCGCCTTGAATTCGAAATTAACGCGCTTCATGACGAACCCTACAATCCGTCCGGAGGTCTGCACGCTTTACTTGATTGGGAGTACATTTCATATCACATTTTTGGCCGCTCGTCAGAAACTTTTCGGCGAGGGACTTGAAACTCGTCCTGTGGGACTAAAATGGGAGGCGCACGGAATCTTGTCACCGGGCACCGGCGCTCGCGAAGATTGCGATGAAGCCCAAACTTCGGTCTCGCTGGAACCTCACGCCGCGCGAAGCTATGCGCCTGCAAGAGCGCCTGCGCCGGCGCGTGGTGCTGCAAGACCGGTTCGATGCGATCCGCACCGTGGCTGGCGCCGACCTGGCCTTCGATCCCGCGACAGACACGGCCTTTGCGGGCGTCATTGTCTATCGTTTCCCGGAACTCATGGAAATCGAGCGCCGCACGGCGCGGCGGAAGCTTCGTTTCCCCTACGTTCCCGGGCTGCTGTCTTTTCGCGAGAGTCCGATCCTGATGGCGGCCTTGGCGCGCCTGCGCAATGAGCCCGATCTGATTCTGATTGACGGCCACGGGCGCGCGCATCCGCGCCTGTTCGGCATCGCGTGTCACATCGGGGTGCTGTTTGACAAGCCCGCCATCGGCTGCGGCAAGTCGCTGCTGGTGGGCGAATTCAGGGAGCCGGGCGCGCGGGCGGGCTCGACCTCGCCACTGATCTTTCATGAAGAGCGCGTCGGGACGGTGCTGCGCACGCGCGATGGTGTGAAGCCGATTTTCGTGACGCAAGGGCATCGCGTCTCGCTCGGAACCGCCGTGCGCCTGGTGCGCGCGTGCGTGGACGGCTTCCGGATTCCCAAACCCACCCGCGAGGCGGACCATTACGTCCGCGACCTGCGGCGAGCCTTCCAGTCGGGGCGACAAGGGTGAGCGGTAAGCCGAAAGGAACTTGTTGACCCAACGCGGCCTTTTGCCGCGACGAACTGCAGATTCTTCGCTGCGCTCCGCTCAGAATGACGATGTCATCGCGCTACGCTGAGCATGACAATGTCATCCCGAGCGCAGCGAAGGATCTGCTTCTCTTTGCGAAATGCGAACCTTTTGAGTTTTCTTTGGGTTGCGGGCGGCGCATTTTCATTCTTGTCTAGCTCCTTTTTCAGCCTTTTCCTCTGCTATAATCCGCGCGGGAGAATTTATGGAAAACCAAACAGCACAAGGAGCGGGCTCCGCCGAGGCCGGGGTTCGCGAGAAGAGCCAGTTGATGTCGGCCTCGGAAATTGATCGCACGCTGGTGCGTTTGGCACACGAAGTGGTGGAGCGCCACAACGGCACCGAGAATCTGGTCTTTGTCGGCATTCGCCGCCGCGGCGTGCCCCTCGCTTCGCGCCTGGCGGAAAAGATCGCGCAAATCGAAAAGAAAGTTACCCCGGTCGGCATCCTCGACATCACCTTCTACCGCGACGACCTCTCGAAGATTGATCAGAAGCCCGTCGTGCAGGCGTCGAACCTGGCGTTCTCGGTGGAAGGCAAGGACGTGATTCTGACCGACGACGTGCTCTACACCGGGCGCACCACGCGCGCCGCGCTCGACGCGCTGCTGCCCAGCGGCCGCCCGCGCCGCGTCGAGCTTTGCGTGCTCATTGACCGCGGCCACCGCGAGCTGCCTATCCAGGCCAACTACGTCGGCCGCACCGTGCAGACTTCCGACAGCGAAGTCATCGAAGTCCGCCTGAAAGAAGTGGATGGCGAAGAACGCGTCGTGCTTTGCGAGAAAGCGGGTTGAGAAAGTAAGGGGGAGACAGTAGGTGGTCGGTGGCATGTCGTAGATGGGGGAAAGGGAAACGGTAGACGGCATACAACATATAGCAGGCAGCGGACATGGCAACTGAACTCAAGACGCTTGAGGTCCGCGACAGCAAAGAATGGCGAAGTTGGCTAGGAAAAAACCACGCGGCGAGCCCGGGCGTCTGGCTCGTCTACTATAAAGACCACACCGGAATAAAATCCGTCCCCTATGAAGATTCGGTGCGCGAAGCGCTCTGCTTCGGATGGGTGGACAGCCTCATCAAGCGCTTGGATGGCCGCCGCTACGCGCGCAAGTTCACGCCCCGCAAGTCCACGAGCAAGTGGTCCCCGAGCAACCGTAAGCGCTGGCGCGAACTCAAAGCAGCGGGACTGCTCGCGCCCGCGGGGCTCGTCGCTGCGCCGACTGAGAAGACTTATGCGCCGCTGCCGGACGTGCCGGAGTTGCCCGACTACATCGCTGCGGCGTTCAAGCGGAATTCAGAAGCGTGGAGTTTCTTTCAGCAACTCGCGCCCAGCCACCGGCGCCAGTACGTTCGCTGGATTCATTACGCGAAAATGCAGGAAACGCGCAAGAAGCGAATCCGGGAAGCGATCGCCTTGCTCGAAGCCAGGCAGAAGCTGGGATTGAAATGAAGGGGGAGACGGCAGACCGGAAAAAAGCCGTCGGTCGCGTGAGGTCCTGAAAGGCACGGATGGGTATGCAACCATTGAAATTCTTGAAGAGTCGGAGGTCCGGCGCGAGTCTCATCAACGCGTGTTGGAAGCGCAGCCTTTGACTTCAATCCTGCCCTCTTACCGGAAGGATGGCCTCGCTTCACAAACATAAGAAACCGTAGTATTCATACCTGCCAACACAGCAGAAGGATTCAAACGTCCCGCCCGACCGCGAGCATCAGGCACCTGTCGCCGGCCTGGGTCGGGACAGAGGGGGGCGATACCGCCTCCCGCGCCGGGTGATTCTGGTTGTAGACTAAAGCGCCAAGGAAGGCTTTTTACGTCGGCCTTTGAGGAGGGAACCATGCGCAGAGCTGCATTCGCGGTGCTACTGATGATTTTAGTTCTTGCCGGTCTTGCGGCCGGGCAGCAGTCCGCGCCGCAAGGAAATGTGCAAGTCAACGGGCAGAAGCTTTTCGTGTTGACGTCAGGGCGGGAAAACCTCTCTGCCACCGAACGAGCCGCGGCCATCAGCCGCCGCTTGCAGGTGATTGCCAACTCGCCTCCGGTTCATTTGGAAACGCATATCGAAAAGACCGAAGACGGCTGGCAGGTGCTCATTGGCAACGAGCCCAGCGTCACGGTCACGGAGGCCGACGCCAAGCCGCTCGGAACCACCGCTGAGAAACTGGCGAAGGACTGGGCCTCCGAGATTCAACGAACGATGGCCCCCGCGGCCAGCGCCAGCGGCTGGCGCGTGCTCCTACGCCAACTCATTCTCGCCACGCTGATTCTGGTTGTCGCCGTGGCGATTCTCATTCTGCTGCAGCGCGGGCGGGGCTTCCTCCGAGACAGGCTCGAGGCCAGCCGCGGGAAGATCCCCGCGCTGCGGTTCCGCGGCCTGCAGTTGATTTCGCCGGAGAGTATTCACCTCAGCCTGGCGCGCCTTCTCTCGCTCATCTACCTGGTGGGCATCCTGGTGGTTTCCGTGGCGGCGCTGCTGCTGATCTTCGCGCAGATCCCGCAAACGCGCGGTTACGCCTACCAGGTTTTTCTCTGGATGTGGGACCCGTTCCTCACCATCCTGAAGGGCGTCCTGAGCTACCTGCCCAACCTGTTTTACATCCTGGTGATTGTCGCTGTCACCAGGGTGGCGTTGCGGGCGATTACGTTCCTCTTCGACCAGGCGCATCGCGGCGTGATCAGCCTGGAGCCGTGGGTGCACGGCGACGTGGCCCGGCCTACGGCGCAGATCATCAAGGCGGTGATCATTGTTCTGGCGCTGTTTTTTGTCGCCCCTCTGATCCCGGGAACGGGCAGCACGGCTGCGAGAGGCATCACCGTGATCCTCGGCCTCATGGTTTCGTTCGGTTCCTCCTCCACGGTCGGCAACCTGATCGCGGGGATCGTGCTGACCTACATGCGGCCGTTCAAGATCGGCGAGCGCGTGAAGGTCGGCGATTCGGTGGGCGACGTGGTTGAGCGCACGTTTCTGTACATCAAAATCCGGACCATCAAGAACGAGCAGGTGATTGTTCCCAGCCTGCTGGCGCTGAACAACAGCATGATCAATTACAGCGCGGAAACCCGGGTGCGCGGATTGATCCTCCACACCACGGTCACCATCAGCTACGACGCGCCCTGGCGCCGGGTCCACGAACTGCTGGAGCACGCCGCCGAACGCACGGACGACATTCTCAAAGACCCCAAGCCTTTTGTGCTGCAAACCAGCCTGAACGACTTTTTCGTCAGCTACCAACTGAACGCTTACACCGATAAGCCCGCCCGCATGGCGCAAATCTATTCCGACTTACACCAGAACATCCAGGATACGTTCAACCAGGGAGGAATTGAAATCATGTCGCCGCACTACACGCAAGTGCGGGACGGGAATGTGACGACGATTCCAGAGGAATTCCGTCCGGCGGATTTGAAGCCGCGCCGTTTTCTGGTGGAGACGTTTCAGGCGAGCGGGCGGCCATAGGTGTGACGCACGCGGCGGCGCACAATCGCGGCGTTCAAAGCGTGACTTTGGTCATCGTGCGGAGCGGGGCGCGCTGGTTACGATTGCCATGAGAGAAGAAGAAGGAGGCAACATGGCAACGGCAACCCAAATCCTGCGGCACGAACACGAAGCGATCCTGAAGATGCTGGAGGCGTCGGAACAGGCCGCGCAAAAACTCGAGCAAGGCAGCGAGGTTCCTCCTGCAGTCCTCGAGGACTTGCTGGAATTCTTCAAGACTTTTGCGGACCAGTGTCACCACGGCAAGGAAGAAGAACTGCTTTTTCCGCTGCTGGAGCGCAAGGGCATCCCGCGCGCGGGCGGGCCGGTCGGCGTGATGCTGCACGAGCATGAAGAAGGCCGCGCGTTGATCCGCGAGATGGCTTCTGCTGCCGCGGAGATTCAGGCGGGCCGCGCCGACGGGCGGCGCCGCTGGGCGATGGCCGCCCGTGCTTACGCGCAACTGTTGCGCGAACACATCTTCAAAGAGAACAATTTCCTCTTCCCGATGGCGGAGCGGGTGCTCACTCCCGAAGAGCAGGAGGGGCTGGCGGAAAGTTTCGAGAAGCTGGAAATCGAGAAGATGGGCGCCGGCACCCATCAGCGCCTGCACGCGAAAATGGAGCGACTGGTGGCCGAGTTGGCCGTCCGGTGAAGCAAGCGCGGAACAATCTGCCCGGCGAGCCTCTTATTTCCTGCGGACGAGGTGGTCCGCGCTGATCGGGCCTCCTCCCGCGACGGTCAGAAAGAGGAAGACAAAGCAGTAGAGAACGGCCAGCTCGCCGTGGTTCACCAACGGCCAGAAGCCGTGAGGAGCGTGGGCCCAGAAGTAAGCCACGGCCATCTCACCGCACAGAACGAAGGCGACCGGCTGAGTAAACAGGCCGATGAGGATGAGCGGGCCGCCCACCACTTCGATCATACCCGCCGCCCAGGGCCACGAGAAGAAGTGAGCCGTCGCACCGTGTCCACCCAACCCGCCCAACAATCCAAAAATCTTTTGCAGCCCGTGCTCCATGAACAAAAAGCCTACAACGATGCGCATCGCGGAGAGCGCGTAGGGTTCTAGTGACCGAAGTGTCTTCTGTGCCATCGTTTCACGTCTCCAGGTGAGTGGGGCGGAACATGGCTGCCGGCAATTCGCGAAGGCTTACGCGCTCGCCGCCGCCTGCCCTTCGAAGGGCGGCTCAAATACGGATATTCCGGCTCCCCACATCCATATAGAAATTGACCTCGCTGAGTCGGTTTTGGCTTGCACCTTCTCAATCTAGGATGATAGAAATTGGAAAAAGTCTCAAGGAAAAGGAGCGAACGATGGCGACATTTGCCGAGCGGTTGATTGGGGCCGCAAAGTTGGACGTTCGCATTTACGAGGAAGTGGAGGCAGACACGAGCGCCCTCGGACAAGCCCTGGGCGTGGTGGTCCTCTCCAGCGTGGCTGCGGGAATCGGCTCGATGGGGCACAAAGGAGTGATGGGTCTGATCGGGGGCACGATCGCGGCGTTGGTCGCGTGGTTCATCTGGGCGTTCGTGACGTACCTCATTGGGGCCAAATTGCTTCCCGAACCGCAAACCCGCTCCGATGTGGGCGAACTGCTTCGAACCACGGGTTTTTCGAGTTCTCCCGGCCTGCTGCGGATCTTCGGTTTGGTGCCGGTCCTCGGTGGACTCGTAGTCTTCGTGATCAACATCTGGATGCTGGTCGCCATGGTCATTGCGGTACGTCAGGCGCTGGACTACACCAGCACGTGGCGGGCGATCGGCGTCTGCCTTCTTGGCTGGTTGCTGCTGGTGATCGTTTCGGCGTTCTTTCTGGGGATTGTCCGCTAGACGGGCAAAACCAGAATCAACAGCCGGCACGTTGCATCGACTGGAAGAGAAGCCGCGATCCCGGGGTTTGTTCTCGAGCATGTTGGTAAGCCGAGCGCGGATGCGACAAGAGTGTCGCCCTGCGGGGAAGATCGGGATTCAGGGCAGAGGCCGGATAAGGGTATTGACGAGGCGGGATCGTCGAAAGCAGTTGTGTCGCGGGGCTTCTTTCCCGTCACGGGCTGCAAACGGGCGGTCAGCGGTTTGTTTCGCCTGAACGCCAGGCTGGCGATGTCGCGGGGAAGCGCGATGGACTTGCCAGCGCGCCCTTCCTCATTCAAACTGTGGGCAGCCGGAGAGTGGGGGACGGTCGAGCGATGCGGGACAGGCTGTATCTGGCCGGATTTCTGGTGGCCGCGGGCGTGCTCCTTTACGTAGGCCGAGGTTTGTTGCAGGAGTCGGCCCTGGTGACGTGGGCGCTCACCTTTGGCGGGACCACCGCCGCGGGCGTGCTGGGCATGACGCTCTACCGTGTCCAGCTGGAATTACGCGCCAGCCGGCACGAACTGGCGCGCAAGCAGGCGGAGCTGAATTTCGCGCGCGAGGTGCAGCTGGCGCTCTTCCCGCAGCAATTTCCCTCCGACGGCGGCCTGGATTTCTCCGCCGTCTGCCTGCCCGCCAGCGGAATCAGCGGCGATTACTACGACGTGCTGAAATTCCCCGACGGCCGGCTGGCTTTCGCCATCGCGGATATCAGCGGCAAAGGAATCTCCGCCGCCATCCTGATGTCTAACCTGCATGCCGTCTTGAGGACGCTCGCCGCGGCGGGAAATTCGCCCTGCGCAGTTTGTGCCCAACTCAACCGCCACCTGCACGAAGTCACCGGTGGATTCCGTTTCGCCACGCTGTTTTACGCGGAGTGGAATCCGGCCGAGCTAAAGCTGCGCTACATCAACGCCGGCCACAACGCGCCGATCCTGCTCACTGCGGAAGGCACCGAACGCCTTCGCGCCGATTGTCCGCCGCTCGGGATTTTCGAGGAAAACCAGATTCAAGAGCGGCAAGTCATCCTGCGGCCGGGCGACACCCTGGTGCTGTTTTCGGACGGCCTCACGGAGGCGGGCGAAGCCAGGGACGACGAATTCGGCGAGTCACGCCTGGAAGCGGTGGTGGCTGAGGCGCGAGGGAAACCGCTCGAGCAGATTCAGGAGCGCGTCCTCGCCGCGTTGCGCGCCTGGGCGGGGGATGAACTGGAAGACGACGTAACCCTGCTGCTGGTCCGTGCCGGCGGGCCGCGCCTGGAGGCGACATGAGGATCGGCAACCGCAGTTTCTACGAACACATTCGGCTGCTGGCGCCGCTGCTGGGTTTCATCGCGGCGGTCTGGGCGGGCCGCATGCTGCTGGACTACGCCGGCGCGCCGGCGGTGGAAGTCCACTTTTGCAGCGTGACCGGCGCCGGAGCCATCTCGGTCCTGCTCGCCGTGCTCCTGATCTATTTCAAGCGCTTCGGCGGGTACCTGAACGTCATGGCGTGTGCGGTTCTGCTGGAAGGCTGGGCGCAATTGCTCATTTCCCTGGCCCTGGTTTTCACCCTCCTCACCGGCATTCCCACGATTTACAGCGCCCCTCGATACAGCTTTGGTATGACGGTCGCGCGGAACCTCTTCAGCCACGCGACCTTCAGCCTGGGCTTCGGAAGCCTGTTCGGAGCCGGGATGGGCTGCGTGTTGCTGTGGCTCCTGCGCGTGCTGGTGCCCCCGGAATCGCTGCAGAAACACGGATAGGACGGCGCCGTCTCTGCAACGGGCCACCTCTGAGAAATTATAGTTTAATTGGTTAATATCCTTCTTCGGCAGAATCCGTCCGGACCTTGCCTGCAAAGTTGCGGTAACTGAAGACAAAGTAGCCGGTGGCGAGGACGATCCCGATAATCCACCACACCAGGCCGATGCGCAGCCCGTAGTCGGCGGCCTTGGCGTTCTGGACGGTCAGAGAGAAGGCGGGATCGGTCGAGGCGGGCAGCACCAGCGGGTAGAGCCCAAAGACCAGGCTGGTCAACATGCCCACCAGATAAGCGCAGGAGCCCAGGAAGGCTTTCAAATCGTCCTGCCGGGCCAGAAACAGCCGGGCCGAGGCAAGCCCCGCAACGGCGAGAATCGGAAAAACGTAAACCCAGGTGTGCTGGTAGAGCCGCATCTCAACGTGCGGCTGAACCTCAAAGGTGAAATAAGTCACCAGGATGGTCAGAAGTCCCACCCCCCACCACGCCGCGCGCGCCACGCCCCGCGAGCGTTGGTTCACCTCGCCCTCGGTCTTGAGCGCCACCCAGAGCGAGCCGTGCAACACCAGCGCCAACAGCGCCGCCAGGCCCACCAGAATCGTGAACCAATCCAGGATGCCGGTGTCCGGCCCCAGCCTGAAATTGGTCCACAGCGCTTCGAAGAAATATCCGTTGGAGTCGAGCGGAACGCCCCGCACTACGTTGCCGAGTGCCGCGCCGTAGAAAACCGCCAGCAGCAAGCTGGCAAACGAAAAGGCCGCATCCCAGAAGCTGCTCCACAGCGGGCTTTGAATCTGGTTGCGGAACTCGACGGCGATGCCGCGCAGGATCAGCAGCCACAAAACGATCATGAGCGGCAGATAGAAACCGCTGAAGCTGGAGGCGTAGAGCGCGGGAAAAGCGAAGTACAGCGTGCCGCCGGCGGCGAGCAGCCAGACTTCGTTGCCGTCCCACACCGGCCCGATGGTGCGCAGCACCACGCGCCGCTCCGCCTCGTTCCTGGCCACCAGCAGATGAATCGCCCCGGCCCCGAGGTCGAAGCCGTCGAGCACCACGTAAATCGCAATCATGATGGCGACCAGACAGAACCAGACCGTTGCCATGCTTTCAGCTCCTCAGGCCGGGGAAGCGACCGTTTGCGGCTCGAGTTCCTCGGGACCGCGCTCGATGACGCGGTAAACGAGGAACAGGAACAGGATGCTGAGCACCGTGTACATGCCCAGGAATCCAATCAGCGTGAACCAGACGTTGCCGGAAGAAACCTGCGGCGACAGGCCTTCCGAGGTGCGCATGATGCCATAGATCACCCACGGCTGGCGGCCCGTCTCGGCGGTGATCCATCCGGCCGTGTTGGCGATGTAAGGGAAGGGAAGGCTCAGCATCAAGAGCCAGAGCACCGGGCGGGATTGGAAGAGTCTCCCTCGCCACAGGCTCCACGCCGCCAGCAGCAGGATGGCGATGAAGATCGTCCCCAGCCCGACCATCACGTGATAGCTGTAGTAAACCAGCGGGACATTGTCCGGCCAATCGTTGCGGTCGAAGGCGTCGAGGCCGCGCACCGTCGAGAGCCAGCGGCGATAGGTGAGAAAACTCAACATGCGCGGGATCTCGAGCGGATTGTCCAGGCGCTGCTTTTCCATGTCCGGCTGGCCGAGGATGGCAATCGGCGCGCCCGCCTTGGTGGTGAACTGCCCTTCCATCGCGGCCAGCGTCACCGGCTGATATTCCGCCACCATGCGCCCCTGGCCGTCGCCGCTGGGGAAAAGCTGGAAGCACGCGGCGATCAGCCCCACCACGACTCCCGTGCGAACGAAAGTCCTGCCGCATTCCTTGTGCCTTCCGGCCAGCAAATAGAACGCCCCCACCGCCGCCAAGGCGAAACTTCCCGTGATGACGGCGCCGCTCATGTTGTGGACGTACTGCCACAGTGCCCAGCGGTTGAAGAGCAGGCCCCAGAAACTGGAAAGCATGATCTCGCCCTTCGCCCCCAGCGTGTAGCCGACCGGCCGCTGCATCCAGGCGTCCGTGGCGATGATCAGATATCCGGAGAGCCACGAGCCCAGAAAAACCATCAGCGCCGAAAACCAGTGGCCGCGCGGGCCCAGCTTTTTCTCACCGAAGAGAAAGACTCCGAGAAAACTCGATTCGAGGAAAAATGAGAACACGCCTTCCATCGCCAGCGTCTGCCCGATCACTCCGCCCGCGGCCTTGGAAAAAACCGCCCAGTTGGTGCCGAACTGGAACTCCATGGGAATGCCGGTGACGACGCCGAGCGCGAAGTTGATGCCGAAAATCTTGGCCCAGAATCGCGCCGCGCGGTTGTAATGCTCGTCGCCAGTGCGCAGCGCCTGCGTCTTGAGGATCAGGATCAGCAACGCCAGGCCCATAGTGAGCTGTGGAAACAGATAATGGTAAGTGACCGTGAAGGCAAAATGCAGGCGATCCACTGTCAGCGCGTCAGGCATGAAAAACCTCGGAGGCATTTTATCCGATTCGGGCAAGAGGGGGGCGGGTTCTTTGCGAACAAGACATTCTGTCGTACGGACTTTTTGGGCGTGAGTTCAGCGGCGGTTCGAATTCAATCATCCATCTCATGTGTTCCGAACTCGATCTTCGGGGAGGGAAGAGAAGGCAAGTTTCACGGCTTCGTCCGGGGTTCGTTGCCGGTTCGTTGGGGCTTCGATTTGGGTTCGTTTGTCGGGGTCGGTCCTTTGTTATCATCAACATCGCGGCTTCGTCTTTGCATTTTGGGGGTGTCTATCCACCCCGCTCAACTGCTCCCAACCCTGTACCATCCACACGAACACTGGGCGGAAACAGCCTGGCGGGCAGCCGCGAAGGCGTTTCGGACAAGCGCCGCCGCCCGGCCGGGCGGCACGGAGTGGGTGGCGGGCTGCGGCCCTTTGGGCATGGGGGCGCTTCAGGCTCCTTTTCGTGTGTCTCATAAGTAAACCGACTATGCTAGCCTATCATATGAGCGGAAAATGGTCAAGCTCCGGCGGGGAACGGGATCATGATCAATGTGGCCAGCTACAAGCACGGCGTGGGCTACGGCAAGTGGACGCACATGGACGGCTGGAGCCAATCGGTCGTCGAGTTCATCCGCTCGCTGGAGCAGATGCCGGAACGTTGACCTGAATCCGTCAACCGCCGGCCGGGGAGCACGCAACCTCGGCCGGCTCTTCTTTTTTTCTCGATTTGGAGTTGTCGGGGAGTAGGGAATGTATCCCCGCCGGCTTAAGCTTTGTTATGACTTGTCAGAGTGGTCGGGTAGCAATGGTGAAGAGAATTCCACCCCGCACAGGTGGCAGCCCTCGGAATGGGTGGTGTAAAGGACCCTGGCGGGCAGGGCGGTCCTGGTTTGCCAGCCGGGCGGCTGAAAGGAAGGCGTCGGAGTGGGAATCTCGAGAATGAGTTCCATGCCGACAGATAATGGACGCCGGCTCAGGAGCAGCATCCCGCCGGCATTGATGTTGATAGCGGTTGTAAAATCAAAAAACTCATTTCCCTTTTCATCATGTCCCCGCACGAAGACCGGAACGGCGATCGGTAGCCGCTCCCACCGGCGCCGCGCAAGACAGCCGGATGCGTTCGCAGTGGAAATCTTTTCGGGATTCTCAGCTCGCGTCACTTGTCCCCTCATTTCCCGGTTCCTGCCTCGGGGCTTTCCTTCGGGCGAACCCGGGGCAGGCGCACACTGTCTCCCCAGGCAGATTCAAACTCGTTTAAGCAGTCGTACTGCCAAACCCCCGGATCAGCATCCGTCGAATTTTGTATGAGTTGCAGGGAGTCGGAAAGAAAGCCGAAGGGCTCGTGGGAAAAAAGCAATCAGGGAAGTGTAAGAAGTGCCGCCGCTCGAGCGCTTGACTTCGATTATCGCCCTTGGGCGCTCTCCGCTAGAACGATTTGGAAGGGAAACAGGCTGGCGCGGAAAACCCCTTGTTGGACTGCAGGATCGCCTTCCATGATCCTGCGTGCGGCCTCCTCGGACGCGGCGTGGAAGATGACGATGCCGAAACCGGTTTCGTCCCGGTTCATCGTGCGCCCGACCAGAAACACCTCGCCCTTCGCGGTCAGATCCTTCAGATAATTGAAGTGTTGTTCGAGGACTTTGCTTTCTTCATCGGTCGGCCGGGTCGTCAGGAGGTCCTTGCGCACGGGCCGGACGCAGTACAGAAGACCTTTTGCAGTGCCGGACCTTCGGATTGCTGTGCCGCCGCCAGCGCAGCGGGTGCGAGCATCGCTCCCAGCAGCGGCATCGCAGTCAGTTGCACAGACGCTTCCTAGACGTGACGACGGAGCGCGGTGATTTCGAAGTGAGTCGCTCGAGGCATGAGTCTTCTCCAGGTGGAAGATGAGTTAATGCTAACATCGAAGGGAACCGCTCGAAACGCCGGGCCGGATTACTTCTGGCCGCGCTCGGCTTCGTCCGCAGCCTGCGTTAACGCTTCCCAGAGGCGATCCATCCAGGCGCGGTGTTCCGGCTTCATCAGGACGGAGCGCAAGCACAGAACGGTATCCTGGTCGGGCTTCATCGTTGCGTCATACGCCGTCAGGTAGCGCACCGGAATGCGCATCAGCGCCAAGTGAAGATTGCGACTGGCCGCCGCGTCGAAAATTCGCTGGGACAATTCCGAGCAGCGGCTGGCCGAAGGCGCGCGCGGCGCATAGACAACAATGTCGAGTTCGGGCGCGACGGGAACCAGCCAGCGCCGGTCGGAAGCGAGCCGCCGCGAAAACTCCAGCGCCGCCTCGCGGCAAGTTTCCAGCCCGCGCGCGAATTCGCCGCCGGGAACCAGCGGCATCAGCCGCTGCGTGGCCCACAGCGCCACGCCTGCCGCGCCCGCTCGCGAACATTCCAGACTGATTTCTCCCAGGTGCAATTCCTTGGAGGTGAAGTAGGTGAAGGGGGAATCGTGCTTGTAGATGGTGCCAACGCTGGGATCGCGGAACAGGACGCACCCGCAGCCGTAAGGTTGCAGGCCGTGCTTGTGAGGATCCACGACAATCGAGTCTGCTTCGCTGATCAGGTCGTATGACGCGCGGGTCTCCGGCGTCAGGTTCCGTGCCAGCTTGAAATATCCGCCGTAAGCCGCATCCGCGTGCAAACGAAATTTGTAACGGTCTCGAAGCCGGAGAATTTCAGGCAGAGAATCGACCGACCCTGTCCCGGTCGTTCCCACGGTTGCCACCACGCAGCCGACGTCACCGGCCCTCAGCATTCGCTCAAGCGCCGCCACGTCCAGGCGCGCTCGCGAGTCGGTTGGAACGGGTTCGAAGTTTGCGCCCAGCACGCCGCTGATGCGCGAGTGCGTGTAGTGCGCGAGGGCGGAAGCGACGATCTTCTTCCCCGGCTGCAGACTGTGCGCGACCCACAGCGCTTCCAGGTTGGCCATCGTCCCGCCGCCGCAAATGTGGCCGAGGTGCTCCTTCCAGCCGAACATGGCGGCGATTTCCGCCACCGCTTCCCGTTCCATGGCGGAGCTGGCGCGCCCGCCGTCGAGCGCGTGGTTGTTGGGATTGATCCAGGTGGCCAGCGCGTACGCGGCGCGAGCCAGCGGGTGCGGCGGCTTGAGCATCTGCCCCGCGTACAGCGGAAGGAAATAAGGGGAATTGTCGCGCATGCGCCAAGCAACTTCCTGCATGATTTCAGCCATGCGGGCGCTCGCGGGGATCTCCGCCTCGGGCTCGGGCAGGAAACGAAATCCTTCTTCGAGCGTCTTCAATGCTTCGGCGACCAGCCGAAGCGTCTCAGGTTCAAACTGCATGTTGGCCTCATGTTCGCGCGTGCCGGCTCTCTTGCTGATGGAACCGGCCGGCTCCGCGATTCAAATCGCGTTGAACTCCTTCCGTTCAGGCTATGGTTGTACCACGTTTCGCCGCCTTGGGCTTGCATCCCTCAGCGTCGAAGCGTAAATTTCCCGACGCTGAGAAGTTCCAGCCCGGGACGATTCGAGACGGTCCGCCTTTGCGCCGGCGGGGCGGGCGTAGGAATCTTGGCGAGTGATGAGACGCGGACCACGCAAAGCAGAATTGAGCTTCGCAAGCTTGACCGGAAAAATGGAGGAGGGGCATGACCAAAGATGATTTCTACAACATGGTGGTGCAAGCTTTCCGCCCGGCGAAAACGCTGATCGGAATGGTCCCAACCGACAAGCTCGGATGGCAACCCGGCCCGAAATTTATGACACTCGGTCAACTGATCTTCCACCTCAGCCTGGGCGTAGGTGACGGGGTGCGATTGCTTCATGGCGGCGAATGGCCGACCGACGACGAGATGCTCGAGGGAATGAAGCAGGAGAACCTGCCCTCGTGCGGCGTGGAAGAGGCACTCGAGAAACTGGAAGTCGACAAGAAAACTCTTAGCGACGCCCTGGCTGCCATCAGCGAGCAGGATTTTGCCTCCAAGACGCTTTCCGTTCCCTGGGGCATGCAGGGGAAGATGGAAGTGCTGGCGCTCTCGTTTCTCGAGCACTTCACCAATCACAAGATGCAGCTCTTTCTTTATCTGAAAATGCTGGGTTTGCCCGTGAACACCCAGACACTTTATTTCGGCTGAGTGTTTAGCTTTGGTTTTTCCCCGTTGCGGGGGCGAGGAGGCTCAGATGGGGTTCGGGGATTTCTGCTTGCACTCCCCGCCGGACAGAATTTTCGCCATACGCGGATTCCTTGCGTGCCTTCCCAGCCCAAAAAGGATAAAATGTGATTCGATTCGTTCGGGGAAAATCTCCAATTTGCGCGGTTCGAGAAAGTCAGGATTAGATTATGTCATTGAATCCCGAAGCGGTGGTTCCTTCCGGCCTGAAGATTCAGGTCAACAAGACCGATGAGGCGACAACAGTGGTTTGCACCGGGCGACTGACGATGGGCGCCGCAGCGAATTTTAAGACCCACATCAAGGGTCTCCTGCGCGAGTCGAAGCGCGTCGTGGTTGACCTGAGCGGCGTGACCTACATGGACAGCTCGGGCCTCGGCGCCATCGTGGGCGTCTATGTGGCCTCCAAGACCGCGCAATCGGAATTGAAACTGATCAACTTCAACCAGCAAATCCGCCAGCTTTTTGGACTCACCAACCTGCTTTCCCTGTTCGAGCCCTGCGGCGAGCACAATATTCGGATGCCTTGAGGACGGTCTCGGCGGGACTTTTGTTGCGGGAGGAGCGCCGCGGATGAATCAGCACTCCGGCGCTTGCGGGAAGTTTTCCAGAAACTGCAACCCTATTTCATGCCGGCCCTCGACGCCCCTGAATTCCGTCCAAAACACGCGAGCGAGCACGGCGTTGCCCAGGGCGCAGCCGATCAGGGCGAGAACCAGCGGCACAAATCCCAGGAAGAGCGATGGAAAGTAGGGCTTATTGTCAAAATTCAAAACTGGGGTCCACAGCGATTGCGCGGAGAACATGGGATCGGGAAAACCCGCCACGAAGGTCCCGATCAGTTGCAGCGGGTGGAGCGACCAGTAGGTGTTCTGGCTGAAAGGGAACCCGATGGCGCCGCGCAGAGAGCGCCGCAGCAGGACCGTGGCCGGAAACAACTGCACGGCCGCCAGCGCCACCATCAGACCGCCCGTTGCAACAAAGGCCGCAAGCACCCGCAGGTTGGCGCGATCGAGCGGGCGCCGGAAGAAGCCGGCGCGGTAGAGCGCGTAGGCGAAACAAAGGCCGAAGGTAGCCAGCAGCGTGAACGGCTCACCCGCAAGAAACTGCAGCAGGAAAACCAACGTCAGCAGCAGCCAGCGACGGATGGAGCGGCTCGCCACGGCGGCGTGGGACGCCAGCAGCG
>OFHG01000176.1_pt1 | contig 27660 bp, 21 predicted proteins | sample 1521931 | NCBI WGS metagenome assembly OFHG01 (sample SAMEA2468438, study PRJEB22500) | soil metagenome | biome: Glassland; feature: Farmland; material: Clay | place: Australia | collected 2013-01-31 | depth 0.55 m
GCAAATCATCACTTGAAATCGGTACCGTCAGCTGGGTGGCTGAAACATAGGTTGTCGGCAAGGCCGTACCATTCCACTGGACAACTGAAGTCGCACTGAAATTGCTACCGTTCACGGTCAAGGTAAACCCCTGACTCAACACTTCGATATTGGTCGGATTGAGGCCGGTGATCACGGGACCGATGGTGACATTAACATCGACACTCGCGTTTGAACTCAGACCGACGTCATTGGTGACCGTCAGTTGGAATGTCAATGTCTGCGCCGTGGCGGGTGCGGTAAACGACGGCGTCGCCGTATCAGCCCCCGTCAGTGTCACCGGTGTCCCGGCGGTCTGGATCCAGGCGTAGCTGGTGATCGTGCCGTAGGGATCGCTGCTGCCGCTGCCATCCAGCTTGTCCGTCCCCGATGATGCAAAGATCGTTTGATTACTGCCGGCATTGGCGGTTGACGGCGTGGTGACTGATGTCACTGCCGCCGCGGCATCGACGATGCCGGCGCCGCATGTTGTCATCGTGCAGTCATTGATGGTGCCGATCGGAAATGTCCGTGCCGTCTCCTGCAGACGCCGTTTGATGATGCCGGGCACGTTCGCCGGGGTAATGGTCCCATTGGCGAGCGCCGGATCCGCCGCCAGCATCAGGGCGATGGTGCCGGTCACCACCGGTGTCGCCATGCTGGTGCCCTGGTCGTAGGCGTAGCTGTCGTCATTGGCTGCCGTCGTAGTACCGCTGTCGAAGGTCGAATAGATACCGTCCGCCGGATTACCGCCGATAGACATCTCGCCACCGGGCGCGGCCAGCGTGATGATGTGGTTGGGCGCGGTATCGTAGTTGCTGTAATAGGCCAGGTCGCCGGCCGGGCCCACCGCTGCTACCGTAACGACATGCTGGCAGCTGGCCGGCGCATAGTTGGCGACGTCATCCGAGCTGTTCCCGGCGGCCACCGCCACCGTGACGCCGCTGTTGACCGCGGAATTAATGGCGCTCTGGATGGCGGGGTCGCAGCTGCCGGGACCGCCGAGACTCATATTGATCACCTTGGCCGGATGGGTATTGGTCAGTACGCCGGAAACGCTGCCGCCGGCTGCCCAGGTGAGGGCGTCGATGATGTCGGACTCCTTCCCGCCGCAGACGCCCAGCGCCCGCACCATCAGGATCTGCGTAGTCCAGTTGACGCCGGTGATACCCATACTGTTGTTGCCGACGGCACCGATGATGCCGGAGACGTGGGTGCCATGCCAGGAACTCGATGTCTGCACCGCCGGCTGCCCGTTTCCGCACGTGCCGGCCACCTCCCAGTCACCCGGATCGGTCGTATCGGAGTCGCGGCCATCACCATCGTTACTACCGACAGTTCCGCTGTAAGCAGGACTGGAGGCGTAGATCATGTCGTAGCCGGAGGAGGCGGCGGAACCACCCACCAGATTGGCGGCAAGGTCGGCATGGTTCAGCACACCGGTATCGATAACGCCGACCACGACACTGGAGGAACCGGTGGTGATGTTCCAGGCACCGGGCAGATCGGCGACCCCCGCCTTGCCGCTGACGCTCGGATCGGTCAAATGCCATTGTAAGGCGTATTGCGGATCGTTGGGAGTCGGTGCAGTCACTGGAAATAACCAACGGTCCGGTTCGGCATACTGCACATTGGCAAGCGTCCGCAACCTTGCCGCGATAACATCGGCGTCCTGCTGGTTCATCGCATAGGGCAGCGCCACCACTTGAGCGTTACCCGACATCGCCCGTTTGAAGGTCAATGGTATGCCGGCGGCAGCGGACAACGACTGCAGGCGGGTCGGAGTCATGGCAAAATCAGCGGCGGAGACCGTAACTCCCGCTCCCACAGCAGGTGCCTTGAATTTGACAATCAATTGCGCGATTGGAGGTTGGAAACGAACGTGCGCCCCTCCCTGCAGGGACACCGCCAGTGCGGGCTGCCCAATCGACAGCAGCAACAACCAAATGACTATCATTCGCCCTGCAAATACGCCGGATCGAAACCACAGTTCCATTAGGTTTTCCCTATTATTTTTGTTTCCCGCACGGAAACAATGTTCTGGTCATCGCGACATAGGCCGCATCGGCGGGTCCTCGTCCACATATTCGACGTCTGTGCGTGCCCGCAAGCGACGCAGCAACGTCTCACGTTCAGCGGTGGAAAGCGGTTCCGCCACCTCCAATACGTAAGCACCGCCGGACATCGCCCGGACAACTACCAATCCAATCCCGGTTTCTTGCGACAACCGCTCGACAAATGCCCCATCCACCCGGGGAACCAGGGTCAATTTGAACTTGACGATAAGCTGAAATCGCATGTAATTCGATTTGACGGGTATTGAGGGACCAGATGCCTCATGGGAAGCACACGACGCTAGCAGCGCCGCCATTGCAACGAGACAACAGCATGCACATGCCCGGACCTCCATGCCCTGCTTCGCCGCCTGTTTCTTCGGAAAATTTGCTCGATAAGTATCGAGGAATGACTTTGCCCTACTCTCCATCTCAGCCATCACAGTATCTTTCAGTACCGATAATATCCATCAAAACAACGACTGAAACGTCGTACCCTTCGTCAACACACCTGAGAGATGTGCCCCGCCATATCTTGCCTTGCGCAAGGCACGACATTGTCGCATTATTGTCCTTTTCCAATCGTTCGATTGAGTGCCGGTCGTGCGAGGCTGAAAATCGGTCCACAGATTTTTCAGCGCCCGACAAGGTACTACTTTGCCTTCGGCGGCCCCGGCCGTCCCCCGTCGACTCGAAGCCGGCGCTTCTCACTCCGAGATGACTTGACGCCTCGGCAACCGCTCCCTGCGTTGCCCTACCTCCGCCATCCATGGCGTCGTTGTCGCGGGCCTTGCAGGTATTCTCCGAATACCCGCCCGGCGCTAAGGCTACCGCGGACTTTTATACCTGGAGGGTGACCCGCCTTCGCTTCGCTCTCCTTGGCGGGCAGCGGATGAAGGTATCGGGTGCTCAGACTGGACAGATGAGGCATACATGCAACGCCATCGTACTTCCGATCCTATCATCACCTCGGCGCACTTTAATGCGAATAGTATGGTGCCACCGCCTTGTGGCTCTGAAACTGACGCATATCCCAAGATATTCCGTATTGATACATTAGCGCGCACCTTCCTCCCGTACCTCCAACACCACGGCATGTCAAAATATCGTTGATTCCCCAACGACCACAGAGATGTATAACAACACAATCCGCAATCTTTTCAAGTCCATGCACTGGGTTCTACCGGCCGCTTTACTCACCATCGCTACCGGACTGCAATGGTCCGGTTTGGAGCCTCTCCTGCGCTACGACCGGGCGTTGATCCGGCAAGGCGAATGGTGGCGCCTGTTGACCGGTAACCTAGTCCACCTGGGATGGAACCATTTCCTGCTGGACGGCGCCGCCTTAATCCTGTTGTGGCTGCTGTTCGGATACAGCTATCGCTTATGGCAATGGTTATCTGTCATTATCTTCACAATGTTGAGTGTAGGTGTGGGACTCTATCTATTTAACCCGCACTTGGCATGGTACGTCGGATTATCGGGACTACTGCATGGTATCTATGCAGCCGGGCTGGTAGCAGTGGCGCGTGAGGATAAACGGCAAGCCGCTCTGTATGGTCTACTGCTCACAGGGAAACTTGTCTGGGAACAACTGCACGGTCCGGCCGCCGCGACCGGCGCCTTGATTGGCGGAGCGGTGGTGGTCGATGCCCACCTCTACGGCAGCGTTGCCGGGTTGGCCACGGGGCTGTTGTTCACATTCGTCCGCTCTCCAGAGAATAACTATGCAGCACGACACTGAGGACGACATATAACCCTCAGCATGCCGCCGCCTCACCCATAGCCACCGTCATTTGTTAATATAGAGCATTGAGTAATAGCAACGATGCCCGCTACAATGCGAAACTTACGAGCGCATCTGGATCGAGCGTTATGACTGGAGTCTAAAGGCGGGTGAGACGGATTCTGCATACCAGACTGTTGCCCCTGCGCAACCCCACTGCCGCGGAAGCGGTCCGTTGGACGACATCCGTATTGGTCGTAGCCATCGGCATGACGATGGCGCGACTTACCTGGGAGTCGCTCCCCCTCCCAACCGCAAATGGAGCGATTCCTCTCGCTACAGTAGTTTCAGCTGTCCACCACGGCACACCACAGGTTCAACACGTGAGTACCGTCGTCGCACTGCATTTATTCGGTCAAGTTGTACAGACACACGTACCGACGAGCAAACAAATTCAGGCCCCTGAAACTCATCTCAATTACACGCTTCACGGACTGTTTGCCTCCAGTGACCCTTCCGATGCGTTTGCAATCATCGCGGACGGCAGAAGTGTTGAGCATACCTACCGCATCGGCGACAAGCTGGGGGGGACGACGATTCACGATATACTACCGGATCGGGTCATCCTCGATCGTTCCGGTCATTACGAGACATTGAAACTACCAAAATTTCGTCTCGACATCGCGGCAACGGGGGCAAGTGATAGTGGGAGTGCCGGACGCACATTGACCCCCGAGGCAGCGAGACAATTGAATGAGTTGCGCAAGAATATTCTCGGCAACCCGCAGAAGCTCTTTGACCTGGCCACCTTTGAACCGGTATTTTCCGACGGGCGACTGCTGGGCTACCGGATCTTGCCCAGGGCGCACGTACAGCTGTTTCGTGCCGCTGGTCTTTCGCCTCGTGACATCATTACCGAGGTCAACGGCATCGCGGTGACCGATCCTAGCCAGCTGGGCGCCATAACAGCGCAGCTGTCCAAAGCCACCTCGTTGCAAATCGGCGTCGAACGTCCCGATGGCAGTCATGATGCGATCAGCATCAATTTGAACTGAGGAAAAGTCGAGCCGTGCATGCCGTCATCTTCCAGCGCCTGTTCCGGAATTCGTTCCGGCACGCCATTGCACTTGCAATCTGCATCGCATGGTTTCTTTGTCAACAGCCGGCATTCGCGGCAGACAAAACCGTCACGCTCAACCTGAAGGATGCCGATATCAGTTCGGTCATCGCCACCGTTTCACAGATGACGGGGAAAAATTTCATCATCGATCCGCGGGTAAAAGGCAAGGTCACCATCATCTCCTCACATCCCTTGCAGGCAAAAGAACTCTACCAGATACTGCTGGAGGTGCTGAACGTCCATGGCTATGCGGCGATACCCGATAAAGGCCTCATCAAAATCGTGCCTGCGATTAAAGCCAAACAAAGCGCCGTCCCCAATGCGACCAGTAGACATCCCGGTAGCGGCGACGAATATGTGACGAGGGTGGTCACGGTCAACAATATCGCGGCGGTCCAGTTGGTACCGGTATTGCGCCCGCTGCTACCGCAGGATGCGCAACTCGCTGCCTACCCAAGCAGCAATGTACTTATCATCTCTGGGCGGGCCGCCAACATTAGCCGCTTGATCGACATTATTCGCCGTGTCGATGTCGCCAATAACAACAATATTGATATTGTGCCGCTGCATCATGCATCCGCAGACGATGTGGTTCGCATACTCACCACGATGTTACAAGCAGACAACAAGGGCGGCGTGAACCTTGCCGATATGCCGAAACTCAGCGCCGATCTGCGTACCAATAGCGTGCTGATTTCCGGCGACCGCAGTCACCGCGAGAAGCTGCGCGCCATCATCGCGAAGCTTGATACACCCGCCAAACATGTCGGCAATACCCGTGTATTCTATCTGCACTACGCTAACGCCAAGGACTTGGTGCCGGTTCTGACCGGTCTTAGCCATTCACTTACCGGCGGTACGCCGAAAGGAAAAGGACAAACCGACGCGTCGCTCAATATCGAGGCCGATCAAAGTCTCAATGCTCTGGTCATTACCGCTCCGCCCGCCATCATGAGCAATCTGGAACAGGTTATTCACCATCTCGATATTCGCCGCGCCCAGGTGCTGGTGCAGGCCATCATTGCCGAAGTAACGGCCAATAAAGCGCGGGAGTTGGGCGTACAATGGGCATTCGACGGGTCGGCCGGCAACGCACCGGTAGGCGTCGTCAACTTCTCCGGTTCGGGCTCCGGCCTGACCAATCTCGCTTCAAGCGTCAGTGGCGGCTCCACCGCCGTCGGAGACGGCCTTATTGCCGCCATCGGCGACACTGCCGCCGGCGGCAGTATACGCATTGCAGCGTTGTTGCGCGCACTCAGTGGCGATGTCAACACCAATATCCTGTCGACACCCAGTCTGGTCACCCTCGACAACCAGGAGGCGCAGATCGTCGTCGGCCAGAACGTCCCCTTCGTCACCGGCTCCTATACCAGTACCGGCAGCGGCAGCAACCCCACCAATCCGTTCCAGACCTATTCGCGCCAGGACGTCGGCCTGACCCTCAAGATCAAGCCGCAGATCAACGACGGCAACTCGCTCAAGCTCGATATCAGTCAGGAGGTTTCCAGTATCAGCTCCTCCACCGGAGGTGCCGCCGACATCATCACCAACAAGCGCTCGATCAAGACCTCGGTCATGGCCGACAGCGGTCAGATCATCGTGCTCGGCGGCCTGATCGACAATCAGCTGGTGCAGAACGAACAGAAGGTGCCGATACTGGGCGACATCCCGATATTGGGCAACCTGTTCAGCTACAAGAAGACCACCAAGGTCAAGAGCAACCTGATGATCTTCATTCGTCCGGTGATCCTGCGCACCCCGGAGGACAATCTGGCCATCACCGGCGGCAAATACGACTACATGCGCCAGCAGCAACTGGCGACGCGCAAACAAGGCGTCAACCTGATGTCCGACGACAACGTGCCGATACTTCCCAAATGGAACGACAAGCTGGCGGCGCCGCCGCCGTTCGATCCCAACGCGCCCGAAAGTGCCGCGCCGGCGCCCGGCACGACCGCCCTCCCCCAGGCCAAGAGCGTTTCCGATGCCGACGGATATCCCGACTGAAGTCGCGGCCCAAGCGGACGCACCGGAACAGGGCGCCCGCGCGCGTCTGCCCTACACCTTCGCCAAGCGCGCGGGGGTGATACTCGCCGTCGACGACGACGACGGCGCGCTGCGGCTCTACTATCACGACGGCACGGAACCGCGTGCGCTGTCCGAGGCACGGCGCTACGCCGCACGGCCCATGGTCCTGGAGAAGCTCTTACCGACGGAGTTCGAGCAGTTGCTGCGCCGCAGCTACGAACGATCATCCGGCGGCGCCGCCCAGGCAATGGAAGAGATCGGCGACGACATGAACCTCGATCGCCTGGCGCAGAGCCTGCCCGAGCCCGAGGATCTGCTGGAAAGCGAAGACGACGCGCCCATCATCCGGCTGATCAACGCGTTGCTCACCGAGGCGGTACGGGAGAACGCCTCCGACATCCACATCGAACCGTTCGAACACCGGCTGGTGGTCCGCTTCCGCGTCGACGGCGTGTTGCGCGAAGTGCTGGTACCGAAGCGCGCGATCGCACCCCTGCTGGTATCCCGCATCAAGATCATGGCGAAACTGGACATCGCCGAGAAACGCGTGCCGCAGGACGGCCGTATCTCGCTGCGCGTTGCCGGCCGCGCCGTCGACGTGCGCGTCTCGACCCTCCCCTCCGGCCACGGCGAGCGCGTCGTACTGCGACTGTTGGACAAGCAGGCGGGACGCCTCGACCTCACCCACCTCGGCATGGCCGAACAGACGCGCCAACAACTCGCTCAACTCATCCATGAACCGCACGGCATCTTCCTGGTGACCGGCCCCACCGGCTCCGGCAAGACCACCACCTTATACGCGGCGCTGGCGCAGCTGAACGATCGCGACCGCAATATCATGACGGTGGAAGATCCCATCGAATACTTCATCGACGGCATCGGACAGACCCAGGTCAACACCAAGGTCGAAATGACCTTCGCCCGCGGCCTGAGGGCGATCCTGCGCCAGGACCCGGACGTGGTGATGGTAGGCGAGATCCGCGACACCGAAACGGTGGAGATCGCCATCCAATCCTCCCTCACCGGCCATCTGGTGCTGTCGACGCTGCATACCAACACCGCCGTCGGCGCCATCACTCGCCTGCGCGACATGGGTATCGAGCCGTTCCTGCTCTCCTCCACCCTGCTCGGCATCCTCGCCCAACGCCTGGTGCGGCTGCTCTGCCCGCAATGCAAAGAGGCGTACCCGGCGAACAGCGCCGATTGTGCCCTGCTCGGCGTGGAGAGCGCCCAGCCGCCGACACTGTACCGCCCGGTCGGCTGTGCGCACTGCAACCGCACCGGCTATCTCGGCCGCACCGGAATCTACGAACTGGTGGTGGTCGACAAGGCGATGCGCGGCATGATTCACGAAGGCGCCGGCGAGTTGCAACTGGAAGCCGAAGCGCGCCGCCACACGCACAGTATCCGCGATGACGGCATGAGCCGCGTGCTGGCGGGCGATACCAGCCTGGAAGAAGTGCTGCGAGTGACGCATGAAGAATAGAAACAGGGATAAGGGACAAGGTACAAGATACGAGGGAAAGCGTGCGCGATGCGCACCTTCCCATTTACCGAACACGAGCGTAGCGCGCTTATCCTCTCGTCCCTCGCCCCTCGTCCCTCGTCCCTGAATTTATGGGCGCCTTCGAATATAAAGCACTCGACGCCGACGGCCGCGAACGCAAAGGCGTACTGGAAGGCGATACCGCACGCCAGGTACGGCAGGTATTGCGTGACCAGGGACTGACACCGCTCGCCGTCGACGAAGTCGTGAGCCAGGAGACTGAACGCAAGCGAGTCAGTTTCACCCGCGGCATCGGCGCCACCGAACTCGCCTTGGTGACGCGCCAGCTTGCCACGCTGACCCGTTCCGGCCTGCCGCTGGAAGAGACGCTGCACACGGTGGCGCGCCAGAGCGAGCGTCCGCGACTGCGCAACCTGCTGATGGCGGTGCGTTCCAAGGTACTGGAAGGACATACCCTCGCCGACGGGCTGAGCGAGTTTCCCCATGTATTCCCCGACCTCTACCGCACCACCATCGCCGCAGGCGAACAATCGGGCCACATCGACGTAGTGCTGGAACGGCTGGCCGACTACACCGAGACCCGACAGCAATTGCGCCAGAAGATCCAACTCGCGTTGTTTTATCCCATCATCCTCACCACCATCGCGATCGCCGTCACCATCGCCCTGCTCACCTACGTGGTACCGCAGGTAGTGCAGGTATTCAACAACATCGGCCAACAGCTGCCGCTGCTGACGCGCGGCCTGATCGCCACCAGCGCCTTTCTGCGCGAATGGGGTTTGCTGCTTGCCGTGATACTGGCGCTCGCCATCGGAGCCTTCGCCCGATCCCTGCGCCAGCCGGAACAGCAGGCTCGCTGGCACCGCGTGTTGCACCGTCTGCCGGTCGTCGGGCGTCTGCTGCGTGGCGTCAACACCGCCCGCTTCGCCCGTACCTTCAGCATCCTCTCCGCCAGTGGCGTACCGGTGCTGGAAGCGATGCGCATCTGCGCCCAGGTAATGAGCAGCCTGCCGATGCGCGCGGCCGTGGAAGAGGCGGCGCATCGTGTGCGCGAAGGCGGCAACATCCACCAGGCCCTGGCCAACAGCGGCTATTTCCCGCCCATGACCCTGCAGCTCATCGCCAGCGGCGAGGCCAGCGGCAACCTCGACGCCATGCTCGAACGCGCCGCGATCAATCAGGAGCGCGAACTGGAGACCCTGATCGCGGCGCTGATGGGACTGTTCGAACCGCTGCTGATCCTCACCATGGGCGGCATCGTGCTAGTGATCGTCCTCGCGATCCTGCTACCGATCTTCGATCTCAATCAGTTGGTGAAGTAGGAGCGCCTCCGGCGCGATAATCGAAACCGTCACACCATCGCGGCAGAGCCGCTCCTACCAGGCAGATCATCTTTTGTAGAAGCGCCTCCGGCGCGATAATCGAAACCACCACACCATCGCGGCGCAGCCGCTCCTACCGAGCAGGTGATCTTCCAATCGCCTATCGCGGCACAGCCGCCCCTACCAAGCATACGATTTTTTGTAGCGCGACGTACTCGGCGAACAGCGACAGCACCGCAGTCAGCGCGTCTGCGCGGCGATCGGTGTCACCGTGTCCGCCGCCAACGCGGGAAATTCCACGACGGTACTCATGCCTTCATCCGCAACCCAGACGTTGCCGCTGCCATCGATGGCGACACCCTCTGGCTGCGACAGCAAGGAACTGGTGTAGGTCGTACAACCGCTGGAACAGTCCGCCGCCGCACCCGGCTTGATCTCGACGATATCCGCAGCGACACCGCCCGCCACCCACACATCGTCGTTGCCGTCCACGGCGATCCCGCCGTCGGCATTGTTGAGTCCGCTGGACGCATAGTTCACGCAGCCGGAAGAACAGTCCGTCGCCGCGCCCACCTCGATCTCGGTTACTGTGCTGGAGCCGGTGCCGTTGGTACTGTTGGCGTTCAACACCCAGACATTGCCGGTATTATCGACGGCCACGGCGTCCGGCGAGAGGAGTCTGCCGCCGCTGTAGGTGATCCCGGACGATGGGTTGGCAGCGGGTAATTCGACGACGTTTCCGGTATTGCCCGAGCCGAGCGTCGCCACCCACACGTTGCCGGCATGGTCCACCGCTATCTTCATCGGTTGGTTGGTAAATGGATAGCCGGGGCTGGGCGACACCAATGCGCAAGTATTGGCATAGGTACCGACGCTGTATGAGGTGAATCCACCGCTGACCCAAATGTCCCCGCCATTGTCGATAGCGGCATAATTGCCCCCAACATCACTTCCGCTGGGCGCATAGCAGTTTACTTCCGCACCGCCGGACGTAATCTCGGCGACCCCTGCCGATTGCGGCAACCAGACGTTTCCCGTCTGGTCGACCGCTATGTCCAGATAATTGGATAGCGGAACACTTTGAGCGGCGCCGAAACTGAAGCATCCCGCGCTGCAATCCTGCGCTGCAGATGCCGGTGTAATCTCGGTCACGCCGGTACCGTTCCAGTTGGCCACCCACACATTGCCGTTGCCGTCCACGGCAATCGCGTCCGGCATATCGATATTCACCCCGAAGAAACTCTTCGCGTTGGTGATGTTGGTTACGCTGCTTCCACCACCACCACCACCACCGCCGCCCCCACCACCGCCCCCACCCGAACTGCCGGTGGGCCCACTGCTTGCAGTGCCGCTGCCGCCGCCCCCACAGGCAGTCAACAAAATAGTGAAAATTGCGACTGCGCTAATTGTCGTAAGTTCGCGTAAACGCATCTATGTTCTCGCCGAAAAACATTTCTGGCGGTGCCAATCACCAGTCGCATGATCGCACACCCAGTCATTTCACCGCGTCCGACCAAGCCGAAATCGCAGAGCGCCGACTACACGCCCTGAGTCATCGACAAGCCCTAGTTAAATCCCCACCACGCATCCACTGCCTCACCATGGGTACCGCGTATAGTCACTTCGAGCTGCGCGGCAACCGGTTGTCCCGACGGCATGCTAGTCACAACTGTTCCATGGCATTTCGACGGCAACGTTATGGTCGCCGACGTTGCGGTAAGGGCGAGGACCCCTGCATCAACACTGCAGTCGACTGCACCCGAACCGTTCATCACGGCAACCTGCCCGTAATAGTCAATGCTAGCGACGGGAAACGTGACCGGCAGGGTCCAACTGACGGTCAGCGGCGCCCCCAGCGAGGCAGCCGACAGTGCGTGACTGGACAGGTTGGTAAAATTAATTAGCTCGGTTGTGTATCCTGGTATCGTAGCACTGGGTGCGTTAGTTGCCGTCCCTCCGCTGGGCGTAAAGCTGATGGTATTACCCGGCAAACAGGACAACGTCGATGAGTCGAGCAGCAGCACGGTCCCCAGGATCCCGTCGAATTGGCACTGCGAACCGCTGCTGTCTTGATAGACGGTCGTATCCTCGGAAAGCGCATAGCCGCTGCCGATCGTAACCGCCGCAGAGTTGTCGCTACGGGTAGCTGCGATGGACGTGGCAGGCGACACCATGACGCCGGTTGCATAGGGTGACGCGCAAGGCGTGGTAGTGGAACTCGTCGGAACACTCGCCTGGAGTTGGAGAATCTGTCCCTGCCAACCGTTGCCACCTGGCCCCTGGGATACCTCGCTCCAGATCTCGGCCTGCGTGCGCATCATCTGTTGATCTCCATAGAACAGCCAGCTGCCGTTGGCTTCCTTCTTGAACCACATGCCATAATCGGATTTTCCGTCCAATAGATGGGTGACGGCCGAGCCGTTCTTGGTGATGGTGGCGGTTCCTACCACAGCGATCAGATTATTGGTGGAGTCAAAGGCGGTAATACGGGTGATATCGAACGAACTGATTGTCACCCCTGCCATGCTTTGGGCGATATCCGTCTCCTGTTCTGTCGCATTGACGGCACCATCGAGGAAATTCGCATCGAAATATGGCGCAATATCCGCCGCGGCAAGCGCGCTTCCCTTGCTATTGATGATAGAGGCGATACTCGACAAGGTTGAAGCCACACCGTCGACCGCGGCCACTGCATTGGGATTACTGGGAATCACCACCGAGGAGACGATCTGGCTTGTTGCACCGGTGCTGCTGTCGGTCGTATCAGTGGTCGCCTGCGTCGTACCGGAACTCGTCGCAAGCGTCGTCGTCTGGGTCGTCGTGGAGTCGGTATCGATGGTCAGTGTTGCCGTTCCCGAACCGTAGGTAACTGGCTTAATCTTGTCCAAGACACCGTCGAACCCAGAGCCGTTGGCGCTGAACTTGGTATAGATGAGGTCGAAACCTGCCGGATTGATATTGTTCTTCACCAGGATCGGTTCCACGATATCCATGACGAGGCCTTCAATCACCTTCACCTCAACGGCAGACGGTGGCGGATTGGAAACGGGATTCGTGAACGCCTGGGCGACCGTCGTCGGGGTACTTTGTGCGGCATACCAGGTACGCAATAACAGATCGGTCAGCGGCGTGACATTGATGACGCTGGGATTGGCATCGGCGCTAACGCTGTAGAATGTCGTACCGGCGGCATAGCCATTTTGCGAGGCTGTCGCCGTAACGACTTTCACCAGGAAAGGCGGCGTCAGTCCAGAGGTATTCAGGCTATATTGACCGGCGCTGTCGGTGGTGGTGGAAACCGAATTGCCTGCTTTATCGACCAGGGTAATAGTCGCGTTCGCGATAGCGGTACCGGTCGCTGCGGTACCCGTCAGGTTACCGCTCGCAGCCGGTGTGCCAGTACCGCTCGAGCTCCCCCCTCCGCCGCCGCATCCCGCCAACGCCAGAAAGCCGCACAGACCGATTACGCGAAGATATCTCAACGCACCCATGATTTTCCCCTCCTCGAAAAGACTTTCACATCGGCCGACATTCGGGCTCAATTACCACCAGCCGTCCAAGCACATAACGGCGCATCCAGGCGCTTCTCTGCCTATCAGTTAATCCGCTGGGCCGCGATTGCAATAGAACGTTATTGCTGTTTTGCAGAGATTCGGTGAGGAGATTGATAAAAAGCATCTATCTGCCCGATGCAGTTGGGCGGAATCGCCTAGCCGCAATGGAAGAAATAAGCGCGGCGTGAACCGAATCGGATACACTAAATGAAACAGGAGGGTTCACGTATGGCACGGCGAAACGATGACGGCACCGTCACATTCGTTCGTCCCGCCGCCTTGCCGGGAACGGAACTCCTGCTGGCACAACAAAACAACCACAACTGGCGGGTATTTCACGAGCGTTACGTGATCTGCACCTGCGACACGGCGGCAGCGGGCTGGCGCTACCGGGGCCGTTCGAATTTCCTCGACGACGGCACCTACATGCTGATGGAGCCCGGTGAAACACATTTCACCTACCAGGTGAACAAGCGCTCGGACTTTCAGGTGTTGTTTCTCGGTACGGAACTAATCGAACGGTTTGCGCAGGAACTCGCCATTCCGGGACTCCCCCATCTGCGCACAGCCCAGGACAACGACCCGGCGCTGTTCTCGGCCTGCAAACAGCTTTATGCCGCCATTGAAAACGGCGCAACGTCCCTTGAACAGGAGTCGCGCCTTGCTGTCTGCGCCCATCTCCTGCTGGCGCACTACGCCGAACACCCTGCCCAGCCTCTTCTGTCCACTGGAGCCCATCGCGCCGTCCAGCGCGCGAAACGTTATCTGCACGAACGCTTTGATCAGTCAGTGACGCTCGACGAATTATCCGCCGTAGCCGGTTTGAGCCGCTTCCATCTGTTGCGCACCTTCGCAAAATATGTCGGTGCCCCACCCCACACCTACCAGAACCACCTGCGCATAGAGCGCGCCCGCAAACTGCTGCAGGCCGGCATCCCGCCATCGACGATCGCATCGCTGCTCGGCTTCGCCGATCAAAGCCATTTCACCCGGCATTTCCGCCAGGTGATGTACGTGACGCCCACGCGCTATGCCCAGGCCCGCACAGTAGGAGCGGCTCCGCCGCGATAAAGCAGGCAAACCGCATCACGCCACAGACACCCCTAGAATCAATCGCATTCAACAGGCGGCGGCATTTTTTCCCGTAGGAGCGGCTCTGCCGCGATTGGCCTCGGTACCCGGATTCGATATATCGCGGCGCAGCCGCTCCTGCGGTCGGGATTACGGCCTACCGCCGCAATGGTCGAAGCGCGGCGAAAACGCTGTCGCCTCGGCGTAGGCACGCGGCGTGGTGCCGATGATATTCTTGAAATGCCGGGTGAAGTGGCTCTGGTCGGAGAACCCCACTTCGCCCGCCACCAGCGACGACAGCATACCCGCCTGCAACAGCGCCCGCGCACGGGCAATACGCAGGTGGATCTGATAGGCGTGTGGCGGCATACCGAAACGTTGTGAAAATGCCCGTAGCAGATGAAACCGGCTCAGGCCGGCTTCCGCCGCCAGTTCACCCAGGCTCACCGCTTCATTGAAGCGGTCGTGCAAATAGGCCTGAGCCCGCGCCGTCGCATTATTCGCCTTGCATTCGGCATGGAGCGCGGCGGTCCGTTCCGTGCAGTGTCCAAACAGAAAATTCATGCAGGCCACGAAACGGGATTGCTGTTCCAATACGCTCGCATCGGCTTCGACCGACAGGTAAAAGCGTGCGAACAATCGATACACCATGGGATCGTCGACCTGCGCCGGGCGAAAATGGGGGCGTGACGTCAAGCCGCACTCTTGCGCCAGACCTTCGATGGTCGCAGGCGACACCAACGCCACCCAGAAATCTCCGGGCTGGTAGACGGTCGTATTGACGTGGGTCTCGCCCGGCTCGATCAGCGCATTGGAGGCATGGCGCAACGTGTACGAACTGCCGCGATAACGCCAACTGGCGAAACCGGCAATGCAGGTGGAAAAGGTGTAGGTTTCGTGGAAGACGTGCCAGCGGCGCGAAACGCCGCTGGCGCTCCACACCTCCGTCCCCGCCAGCCCCGCAGGACGACGATAGAGGATCTTCTCGACATCAGCTTCGCGATCCATATCCCCCCCGGCAGGATGCGATTGGCAGACGTCCGGATTGTCCGATTATCCATCACGCAGCACGAATTGATTATAGCGCCTATCGCGGCGCAGCCGCTCCTACCAGGCCTGCGTTGCTTCGCCTGCGTTGTTTCGCCTGCGTTGTTTCGCCTGCGTCGTTTCGCCTGCGTTGTTTCGCCTGCTTGTTTCGTAGGAGCGGCTCCGCCGCGATGGCTGCGGCCAGAGAAACGCTGGCCGTGACGCATACGCCTCACCATCCGTTATTAACGTATTTTTTACATACCGATACATTCAACGCCTACGTCAGCACAACACGCTGCCTCGACGGCAGGGATCAACGGCAAAAAAAACCTTGCGATTTATCTGCCAATATCCGATCTTAATTCACACGCAAATCCCGCATACATAGATCGAAGGCCAAGCACCCGGCGACCAAGCACCGGGCATACGATGGCCAGCACCACCGTGCGGACGTTTTGCGCATATTTTCGGTCGATTTTTTTGGCCATAACAACAATGTGCATGGACCTCAAGGGAGAGCACAACAATGGGACCCATCGGAATTAGATTCAAGAGCATTGCCGTAGTCGCCGCTTCCGTTATCGCACTGGCCGCCTGCGGCGGTGGCGGTGGCAGCAGCAGTTCAAGCGCATCCGGTATTACCTATACAGGCCAGACAGGCCCCGCAACGATAACGGGAACCGATGCGACAAAGATATCAGGTGCGGTTATGAGCACTAGCGGCTCCTACAGTGCCGCCAGCACTCTGTTAAACGGTGCAACCATTAGCGCTACCCGCAACCCAGCACTCGCAAAAGTTGTTAAGCAGGTAGCCGACACAGTCAGGGCGATGGCAAATAATTCTGACAACTTGAGTAGTGCCGCTGGCGCATCCACCACAAGCACCGTATATGGTTGCACGGGGCAAGCCGCTGTTACCGTTACCAGTAACAGCAGTACATCGGTAACACTTAGCATTAGCTTCTCCAATTTCGAGGCAAATGATCTCAATACGGGCTCTTGCCCCAGTCCTGCATTACCGACATTCAACGGTAGCGCGACGTTGAGCTATACATTGATCTCGTATAACTCAACCCGTTACCCAACTAATGAGAGCGTCACCTTCACGAATTTGACCGTCGCTTACCCTAGTGCATCTATTGCGCTCAACGGCACATTCGGACTGGGTATTCAATGGGATACATCCTATACGACCATGACTGGTCTAACATTTAGTATGGATGCGGTCTACAGCGATTCGGCGACCGGGGCGATATATAAAGCATCCGGTTACCAAGCGACAATGGACGGTAACTTCAATTTGCTTACGGTTAAGGGCACCGTCTATGAGCCAAGCTCGGGCTACGTTACGATCAGCACGACGAATCAGCTAAGCTACGGCAACAGCTCGTGTCCGAGTATCCCGCAAGGTGGCGATATCCATTTAATAGGTGCCAATAATACGTGGGCAGATATTATTCCGGGACCCGGTAGTTCAATCACAGACGCGTGTACGCAATACACTCTCAACTACGGTGATGCGACCAACACGGTTTCGACATTCGGTACCTATTAGTCCCAACGCGAAGTTGCACAAGGCGCGGGCATTCGCCCGCGCCTTCGTTTATAGTAGGCATTCTCCTTTCGCCAACTTCACGATACGGCCATGAAGCAGCAACCCAAACGCATCTCCGGTTTCACCCTCATCGAGATCATGGTGGTAGTGGTGATCCTCGGCATCCTCGCCGCGATCATCGTCCCCAAGGTCATGGACCGCCCCGACGTGGCGCGCGTGGTCAAGGCGAAGCAGGACATCCGCGCTCTGGAGAGCGCGCTGAATCTCTACAAACTCGACAACTTCGTCTACCCCAGCACCGACCAGGGGCTGCAGGCGCTGGTGACCCAACCCAGCGGCGACCCGCCGGCCCCCAATTGGAAACAGGGCGGCTACATCGACCGTCTGCCCGTCGATCCCTGGGGACATCCGTATCAATATCTCAATCCCGGCGTCCACGGCGACATCGACATCTTCAGCTACGGCGCCGACGGCCGTCCCGGCGGCAGCGGCATGAATGCAGACATCGGCAACTGGACGCTTGATAAATAACGCGGAAGGCGGAAGGCAAAAAGCGGAAGGAACAACGGGCGCGCAACGACGCCACGCCGTTTGCCGCCCGCGAACCTTCGGCCGGCGGGAACGTCATGCCGGTTTCACCCTCATTGAACTGCTGGTGGTGCTGGTCATCATCGGCATCATCATCACCATGGCCACTCTGGCGGTGGGCAACGGCCGCGACGCGACCTTGAAAACCGAGGCGCAACGCGTGGCGACACTGGTCGACCTGGCCGGCGACGAGGCCACCCTGCAAGGCCGCGAACTCGGTCTGCAATTCACCCAAACCGGCTACCGCTTCCTGTTTCTGCAACCGGCACAGAGCGCGGACAAACCGGCCCAATGGCTGCCCATCACCGACGACCGGGAGCTGCGCCGGCGGCAATTCCCCAGCGGTGTGGTGCCGCAACTGTTGTTGGAAAACGTACCGCAGGCATTGCCGGTCAAGACACCCAAAACCGGAACTCCGCCGCAGGTGGTGCTGTTCGCCAGCGGCGAGCGCACACCGTTCGCCCTGGGTCTGAGCAGCGGCGACAACGCGGGCGGTTATCAGATCAGCGCCGGCCCGCTCGGCACGCCCACCGTGCAGCGTACCGGAGCGGCGTCGTGACACGCCGCCGCATAGCCGCCCGCGGCTTCACCCTGATCGAGGTGATGGTGGCGCTGGCGGTGGTCGCCATTGGTCTCGCCGCCGCCATCCGCATCGGCGCCAACAACGCCGCCAACGCCGCCTACCTGCGCGACAAGACACTGGCGCAATGGGTGGCGGAGAACAAGACGACCGAACTGCTGCTGCAAACCAGCTGGCCGCCCACCGGCAGCGCCAACGGCAGCAGCACCATGGCCGGTAGCCAATGGTATTGGCAGACCCTTATCAGCGCCACCGCCGACCCGCGGGTGCGGCGGCTGGAGGTGAGCGCCGGACGCGAGCAGGATCATCCGATGGTTCATCTGGTGGCGTTCCTGCCGCAGCCCAGCGCAGCGGTCTCCCCGCCGGCGCCCGCTGCCGGAGCAGGCAATTGATGCCGGCGGCGACGGTTCGGCAACGGCCCGCGCTAGGGCACGCGCGTGCCTGCGGCTTCACCCTGCTGGAACTCCTCATCGCCATCGCCGTGTTCGCCATCATGGCCGCCCTCGCCTACGGCGGCCTCTCCTCCGTGCTGCGCGCCCGCGAGGCGACCGCCGCCGGCGCCTTGCGGCTGCGCGCAGTGCAACAGACCATGCTGCTGCTCGGGCGCGATCTCGATCAGGCGGTGCCCCGCTCCATCCGCGACCAATACGGTGACGTCAAGCCGGCGCTGTACGGCGGCGCCGACTGGATCGAGTTCACCCACGACGGCTGGGCCAACCCCACCGGCGCCCTGCGCAGCGAGCTGCAACGGGTCGCCTACGCCGTGCGCGACAAAAAACTGGTACGCGACAGCTGGCAGGTGCTGGACCGCGCCCCCGACAGCACGCCCTACGAAGCGACGCTGCTCAACGGCGTAACGTCGCTGACACTGCGCTATCTCGATGCCGCCGACACCTGGCAGGAGAGTTGGCCGACGCAACAGCAGCAGGGCATCGCGCCGCAGCAGTTGCCGCTGCCGCGCGCCGTGGAGGTGACCCTGAAGTTGAAACCGTGGGGCAGCATCACCCGCCTGTTCCGCCTGCCGGGGGACGGCAAATGAGCGCGCGCCCCAGCCGCCAACGCGGCGTCGCGCTGCTGACGGCGCTGCTGGTGGTGGCGCTGGCGACGGTGGCGGCCGTCGCCATGGTTTCGCGCCAACAGGTAGACATCCGCCGCACCGAAAACCTGCTCGACGCCGACCAGATCCGCTTCTACCTCTACGGCATCGAGGGCTGGGCCGGCAAGATCCTGGAGAAGGATCGCCAGGACAACAACGTAGACGACCTGGGCGAGGCCTGGGCCACCCACCTGCCGCCGATCCCGGTGGAGAACGGCCAGCTGACCGGCTACATCGCAGACGCCCAGGGACTCTTCAATCTGAACAACCTGGTCAACGGCGACACCGTCAGCGCCGTGGACCTGCAGCGCTTTCGCCGTCTGCTGGCGGGCTTGAACCTGCAACCGTCGCTGGCCGACGCCGTGGTCGACTGGATCGACAGCGACGTCAACCCGACGGTGCCCGACGGCGCCGAGGACGACTACTATCTGGGGCTGACCCCGGCCTACCGCGCCGCCAACCGCCCCATGGCCGATGCCAGCGAACTGATGGCGGTGAAGGGTTTCGACGCCGCCACCTATCGCGCCCTCGCCCCCTACGTGGTCGCCCTGCCCAAGCGTACCGACATCAACCTCAACACCGCCCCCGCCCAGGTGATCATGACGCTGGCCGACGGCATCACCCTGGACGCTGCCAAGCAGTTCGTCGCCAACCGGCCGACCAAGGGCTATGCGTCCGTCGACGCGGCGCTGCAGGCCCCGCTGTTCGGCGGCCGCAACATCCAGCGCATTGGATTGAGCGTGGCCAGCAGCTATTTTGTGATAATGTCCGACATTAGATTCGGACGGCTGGAGCAGCGCTTCCGCTCCCTGCTGGTCCGCGCGGACAACGGTGCCACCACAGTAATCGCACGCAGCCAACTCTATCTCTGACACCGCATGGAAACCCTGCTCATACGCCTCGGACACGACCTCACGGCTCCCGTCGGCTGGTGCCGCAGCGACAGCCCCGACCAGGTGACGCGCGGCCCGCTGGCGCAGGCGGCCGCGGCCGCCGCCGGCGCGCGCGTAGTGGTGTTGGTTCCCGCGGTGGATATCAGCCTCGCCAGCGCGCACCTGCCGACGCGCCAACGCCACCGGCAACGCCAGGCGCTGCCGTTCGCGCTGGAGGAACAGCTGGCCACCGAAGTGGAACAGCTCCACTTCGCCGTCGCCGCGACCAGCCAGGGCGATACCGTCCACAGCGCCGTGGTCGACCGCGCGCTGATGCGGCGCTGGCTCGACACCCTGCAGGTGGCGGGACTCAAGCCCCAAGCCGTCGTCCCCGACCTGCTCACGCTGCCGCGCGCCCCCGGCGAATGGAGCCTGCTGGCCGAGCCCGACGGCTGGCTGCTGCGCACCTCCGACAGCGACGGCATCGCCTTCGAACCGGACGCGCTGTCCCTCCTGCTGCCGCTGGCGCTGCAACAGGCGGGCGACCGCAAACCGGCCACGCTGCACCTGTACGCCGCGGCCGGCAGCGCTGCGGCCGAGGTGGAGACCTGCTGCGCGCAGTTCGGCGTCAAGCTGCAACGCAGCGCACCCTCTTCCCCGCTGGCGCCGCTGGCGGCCGGCGCCGCGGCGGCACCGGTCGTCAACCTGTTGCAGGGCGAATTCAGCCTGCGCGACGAGCGCGGCAAGCAATGGCGGCCATGGCTGCCGGCCGCGGTGCTGTTCGGTGTGCTGGTGCTGCTACAGGCAGGCATGGCGGTCACCCGCTACGTCGCCCTAAGCCGTGAACAGAGCCGCCTCGATCGAGCCATCGACAAGGTCTACCTCACCACCTTCCCCGACGCCAAGCGCATCGTCGACGCCCCGGTGCAGATGCAGCAGAGACTCGATGCGCTGCGCCGTGGCCGTACCGGCCAGGAGTTCACCCGGCTGCTCGCCGCGGCGGCACCCGCACTGCACGGCACCGACGTCGAACTGCGCTCGCTGCAATACTCGCCCGGCCGACTGGACGTGGCGCTGCACGTCGCCAGCCTGCAACAACTGGATCAGATCAAACAGCAACTGACCGGCGCCGGACTGCAAGCGGAGATCACCGGCGCCGACAACGGCGCACACGGCGTGACCGGCCGGCTGTCAGTGCACGGTGCCGGCAAATGAGACGCCGCGCCGCCAGACGAGGAGCAACGGCATGAACGCCAAAGAGTACTGGCGCCAACTGCAACCGCGCGAACAGACGATGCTGCTGGCCGGCGGCATCGCCGCCGCCGTGTTGCTGCTCTATGCGCTGGTGTGGGATCCGTTCAACCAGTCGGTCCGGCAGTTGCAGCAGAGCGTGGCCGCCGAGCGCGTCACCCTCGCCGCGATGCAGCATGCCGCGCGTGAAGTAGTGCAGCTGCGCGGCGGGCAGGCGAGCGGCGCACGCGCACAATCGCTGCTGACCCTGGTGGACGAGACCGCCCGCAGCCACGGCTTGGGCAATGCACTCACCAAAGTCGAACCCAACGGTCGGCACGCCGTGCATGTCACCCTCGAAGGGGCGCCGTTCGACACCGTGCTGCAATGGATCGACACGCTCGTCGCGCGCGGCATCAAGGTCACCGGCTTCAGCGCCGACAAAGGCGACGGCGGCGGATCGGCGGACATCCAGTTGTCGCTCGGAGAGAGCCAATGAGGCGCTGGCTGCCCTACCTGTTGCTCGGCTGCGGCGTCTACCTGCTGACGCTCGTCGCCACCTTCCCCGCCGCCTTCGCCTACCGCATCGCCGGCCCGCGCCTGACGCGGGCCGTCCCGCTGCAGCTGTACGGCATCAGCGGCAGCATCTGGTCGGGCCGCATCGGCACCGTTGCCTACGGCGCCAACGCGCTCGGCTCACTGTCGTGGCACCTCAAGCCGCTACCGTTGCTGCTCGGCCATCTCGCCCTCAGCTACGAACTGGACGCGCCCGACGGCACCCTCACCGGCGCCGCCGTGATCAGCCGCAGCGGCGTAGAACTGAGCGACCTGTCGGGCCGGCTGCCCATGGCCGGCCTGATGGCCTTCAACACCGCATTACCGTTCGGCGCCGGCGGCACCCTCGCCTTCAACATCGCCCAGGCCGACCTCCCCGCGCGCGGCACAGCCAGCGCCAGCGGCACCGTCGTATGGAACAGCGCCGCACTGCTGACCAACCAGCCCATCCCCCTCGGCGACCTCAAACTGGCGCTGCGACCGCAACCCAAAGGCGGCATCGACGGCACCGTCAGCGACGCCGGCGGACCGTTGCAGATCAACGGCACCATGAACATCGACGCCAACCGCGGCTACCACCTCGACCTCCACCTCCGTGCCCGCCCCGCAGCCGGCCCAGCCCTCGGCAACACACTAAAGATGCTTGGCCGCCCCGACCCGCGCGGCGAATACGCGTTGCGTTACAACGGACGATATTGATCCGCCCGACCGTCCCGCATAATCTCCATCTCCGTGAGAGTGCCTCCGGCGCGATAATCGAAACCGCCACCCTCGCGGCGCAGCCGCTCCTACCGGGCATACGACCATCGAATCACCCCATCGCGGCACAGCCGCTCCTACCAGGCACATGATCTTCCGTAGGAGCGCCTCCGGCGCGATAATCGAAACCGCCACCCATCGCGGCACAGCCGCTCCTACCGGGCATACGATCATCTAATCGCCCCATCGCGGCGCAGCCGCTCCTACAGGGCATACGATCATCGAATCACCCCATCGCGGCGCAGCCGCTCCTACCGGGCATACGACCTTCCGTAGGAGCGCCTATGGCGCGATAATCGAAACCGCCACCCTTCGCGGCACAGCCGCTCCTACAGGGCAGACGATCTTCCGTAGGAGCGCCTCCGGCGCGATAATCATCAACAGATATTCCAAGGAGGGAATGTGCCGATCGAACGTCAACGCCCACACGGGCATCACCTCAGGCGGGGAAGAGTTTCCGAACGGGAACGCATCTATCTGGTAACGACGGTCACGCATGACAGGTTACCGCGATTCTCCGATTTCGATCTCGCCTGCGCCGCGGTCCATACGCTGCAACAGGAGGTCATGGACGGCTCCTGCCGCACCCTGGCGTGGGTATTGATGCCGGACCACCTTCACTGGCTGTTCATACTGCAGGACGATGAACTGTCACGTCTGGTAGGCAGATTGAAACAGTCCACCGCGCACAGCGTAAACCGCATTACCGGCCGGACCGGCGACGCACTGTGGCAACGCGGTTTTTATGATCGGGCCGTCAGAGCTGAAGAAGATGTAGTGCAAATGGCACGCTACATCGTTGCAAACCCGATGCGGGCCGGTTTGGTAGAGGATATCGGTGATTACCCGTTTTGGGATGCCATCTGGCTGTAGGAGCACCTATGGCGCGAGGGTTTGGTTTATCGCGGCACAGCCGCTTCTACCGGACACGCAATCATCTAATCGCCCCATCGCGGCGCAGCCGCTCCTACGGGGTACGCGATCTTCCGTAGGAGCGCCTATGGCGCGATAATCGAAACCGCCACCCTCGCGGCGCAGCCGCTCCTACAGGGCAGACGATCATCTAATCACCCCATCGCGGCACAGCCGCTCCTACCGGGCATACGACCATCGAATCACGCAGCCGCTCCTACAGGGCATACGATGCCTCTGGCGCGACAGTCACTTCGGTAGCGCCATCCCTAGGCCGGCCACACCCGGTGCACCAGATATAACACGCCGATAAACACCGGCTGGTGCACCAGATACAACAACAGGCTGTGCCGTCCCAGCCAGTGCAGCGGCAGCCATCCCTTCCCCGCCGCCTGCCAGCGCGGCGGTCGGCGCAGCAGCAGCCGGCCGGCAAACATTCCGATCAACACCACGCCGAACCACGGCAGCATGGGAACGTAATCCTCGGTAAACGGCTTGAAGGTCATCAGTCCGATCCATTGCAGCAGCGGCCGGTCGAACAGCGGATTGGCGTAAACGACACCCAGCGTCACCAGCCCCGCGCCTACCAGCAGATTGCCCCGGCGCAGGCCGAGGAACAGCAGTCCGAGCAGACTGGCGACGTCTATGAAGTGCAACACGCCGAAATAGATGTAGCTGCGTGGAAACAGCAGATAGCTGCCCAGCGTCACCGCCCCGGCGCTGGCGCTCAGGATCAGCAGCCGGCGCGCCACCGCGGGCCAGCGTATGCCCCGGCGATGCGCGAGCTGCAGACTGGCGCCCATCACGCCGAGAAACAGCGAGACGATGACCACGCGATAGTTGAGCCAGAACGGCGTGTAATTGAAGTTGACGTGGATGTAGCCGAAGTAGTTGAGGTCGAAACTGAAGTGGTAGGAGAACATCATCGCAATCGCCAGGCCGCGGGCGAGATCGATGACGGCGATACGTGATGTCGTAGGTGCGGGTTGGGCGGCGTTCATGGCTCATGGTAGCGCATGGCGCGACGTCCAGTCATGCTGTCCCGCGCGCTCACCCGACGCAGGGTAAGCCTCCAACCGCACCCGGCAATCAGCGCCGACGCGTTGCCGGTTCGTCGCAAATCGCCTGTTGGTGCCCAGTGATGCTGGCGACCGCATGCGTGCGGCCGATGCCGTGATATCGATTCAGTCATACGAAAAATGGGGCTGTATTCCCATACTGCGCCGCGATAATTCCGATTTTTCTCATAATTCGTCGACCGTTTCACGCTAATAGCCCCGAACTTTAGCGAAAATGGCAACGCTCGATTGACGCCATGGGTGCGCAGTTGTACCCAGCGTCAGGAGTCACGGAAGCTCCTCCGGCGATGCCACCGTATCGATTGCTTGCGCGTGCATCCCAACGATTTTTAAAGACCCGCGCAGTCATTGCGTTGGTTCGCGTGAACATCGACGTGAACTCCGCGCAAACATGACCGGGTAAAACTTGAAAACAGGAGCTTGCAACATGACCCTATCGGTCGCCATCATGATCGACGTTATCGCGACGATGATCGTCCTCGTATTCGTACGGGGCGCAAACAGTAGCAAGTAGGCGTCTCGCCCGTCATCGACGGCGACGCATACAGGCCGCAACGGCGCAACGGTAAAACGCTTGAGCCACGGCTTGCGATCGCGCCGAATAAACGGAAATCAGTTTGACCGGGTTGCACGCTGCTGCCCCGCCATATCGCCCTGAATGGCCATGCTCATTCATGCCGACGGGCCACCCGCCGCAGTGAGCGGAAAACAAAAAAGCCTCGCGAAACAGCGAGGCTTTTTTGTTGGCGGGCATTTCCCGCGAGATTGGTAGGCGCGATTGGATTCGAACCAACGACCCCCACCATGTCAAGGTGGTGCTCTAACCAACTGAGCTACGCGCCTGTCGTGTCGAGCGGTGCATTTTACAGGCTTGCCCCGTGATGTCAATACAGCCGTAACACACTGTATAAACGATAAATAATTCATGACCACCCAGCCGTCGCCGCATCGAACGCCCCGGCCGCCGCCGTAGGAGCGCCTACGGCGCGATGGCTTGGGATTTATCGCAGCAGAGCCGCTCCTACCGTCCTACTGCTGTCCCGGCAGATACTCCCTGAGACGACGACCGAGGGTGGTCAGGCCCTTTAGTTCTAGGCTCAGGTAGATGCTGTGGTCAGTATGCTGCGAGGGAATATCGTAATGCTGCTGTACCGCTAGATTCAAAGCCCAGCAGCACGCTTCGTATGAAATGCCTTCGACACCGTCGAGGCTGCGCTGGTTGACGATGTCGTAGCTCCAGCGGCCCAGCACGCGCCAGTGACGCGCGATCGGCCAGTAGGCCATGAGGTCGGTCTGGCGCAGATTCAGATCGCTGCGGTAACGATAATCGAAGCTCAGCAGCCTCTCCTGGTCCGGATGGTAGTGGACGCCATAGTTCAGCACTTCGGTTTTCTCGGTATTTGGGTTCCAGCGCGTGCTCACGGCCAAATCCAGACTACGGGTTGGGCGCGAGCCGAGTTCGGCCACCAGGTCCGAACGCTGGGTCTCCACCATCGTCTGCCCCGGCAGGGTCACCAGGCGATCGCTGAGGTAATGGATCTGGCCGATGCTGGCGCGCAGCAACTCGGTGCCGTCATTGGCATCGTCCAGCCGGCTGGTGAAGGCCATCGTCACCTGCCGGGCATCGCCCTGACGGTCGGCGCCGCTGAAGCGGTTGTCGCGAAACAGCTGAGCAAAGGTGAAATCGTAGGCTGCCGTATCGAATACCGGCAGGTTACTCTGGTCGCGGTAGGGCACGTAGAGGTAATAAAGGCGCGGTTCGATGGTCTGTACCAGCGAGTGGCCGCCCAGCGTCATATTGCGATCGAAATAGAGCCCGGCGTCGAGGCTGGTAATCGGGACGATACGCGTCAGCGAATTACCCGCCGGATTATTCTCCAAGTGATAGGAGGTATAGCGCATTGCGAAGCTCGGCGTCACGAACCAGGCCGGCCCGGCCAACGGCAGGCTCAGTGTCGGTTTGAGGTCGATGCGGGTGCCGGTCGGAACCGATGGGTTGCTGCTGGCAAAATTGACCAATTCGCTATTCAACGCAAGTTGCGGCCGGTCGAGGTGTGGCGCCGTCGACGTGTTGAATTTGAGCTGAGGCATGCGTGAATATGGTTCGCTACCCGACAACATCTGAAACCCCTGAATATTGGCCAGAAAATTCCAGCCCGACCCCGTCCCGGTCAGGGAGAGGTGCCGTTCCAGCGCCGTAACACTGGTGTTTAGCTGATTGTTGGGTTGATTGGCGCCTAGATCGTTGAAGTAGTTGGAGTCCGAGACGTAGCGGTAAGCGAGACTGCTGCTCCACACATCGCTGAACTTGGCATTACTGCTATAGTCGATGTGAAGCCGCGATTTGTTGGCGTCCGCCTTGTCCTTGGGCAGGTAATCGAGGTTCAGCTGCCCGCTGTCGGCAGGCTCCAGATAGCGAAATTCAGTTTCCAGCATGGTGCCGCGCGTCGCCATCTGACGCGGCGTGATAGTCGCATCGTAGTTGGGGGCCATATTCCAATAGTACGGAATACTGACGTCGGTCCCTGTTTTGTTCGAGGAGCCGAAGGTCGGCGCCAGGAACCCTGACTTGCGCCCCTGCAAAGGGAAATTCATATATGGCAGATAGAGCAGCGGCACACCCTTGAAACGCAACACGACGTCGCGGGCCACGCCGGTATTGGTCGCTTCATTAAGCGTGATCTGATGGGCCTTGAGCAGCCAGTCGACCTTGTTCGGATCGCATTTGGTATAGGTGGCATCCTGCAAAGCGATGTGCTTCGGATCGGTGATCACCACCGACGCGGCACTGCCGGAGGCATGGGCGCCGCGAACATCGTAGTGCGCGTTGTTCAGCGTACCGCTGTCGTTATCGGCATTGAGATGGGCGTGGTCACCGCTGGCGGTCAAGGTACGGGTGTAGATTTTAACGTCGCCGTTGAGGTCGACCGTATTGTTCTTCTTGTTGTACAACCCCTGTTGCGCCTCCAGCCGTTTGCCTGCACGCAACACCACCACGTTACCGC
>OFHG01000177.1_pt1 | contig 27579 bp, 29 predicted proteins | sample 1521931 | NCBI WGS metagenome assembly OFHG01 (sample SAMEA2468438, study PRJEB22500) | soil metagenome | biome: Glassland; feature: Farmland; material: Clay | place: Australia | collected 2013-01-31 | depth 0.55 m
GTGTATCCCTTCTGGCGGAGGACTACTCCGTCGTCCATCACGAGGACGCCGTACAGACCCGTGGAAAGGAAGTAGGGAAGCCACCCGCTCATCGTCTGACTTCCCCAGATGGGTTGACCGTAGTATGGCGATGATGTGTCCGCCAAGAGATACTCGATGTCGGTCCGATTGTCCGTCAGATACACATAGGCGTTCGCGCGGTTGCTCACCTGGGGGAAGAGGTTGTTCTGGGTGAGGACAGAGGCTTCGGGCGGGATGAGATCCAGGGCATCGTACAGAATCTCCAGGTGGGGGGTCGGTGTCGGAAACCCCTGGTTGTAGGTGATGCCCGGCAGCTGCCCCTGCATCAGGGGGTTGAGCGGACAGAGGAGGACGGACACGAGGAGGACGCCGAGGAGGAGGGCCTTCATAATCCGCGGTCGCTTCACCTTGACGAGACCGAAGGGCACAGCCCAGATCAGGAAGGGCGCGACGAAGGCGCCGCCATACTGGTAACCGATCATCGTGTAGGTGATGGCCGCCATGATGGCGGTAACGCCGACCCACGGAAGGACCATGATAAGGTTCCTCGGGGCCAAGAGGGGGAGGAAGAGCAGGGTCCCGAAAAGGACGAGCCAGAACTGGGGCCACTGCGCTGTGCGGGCGGGAGAGGAGAGGAGCCAGACGAAGAGACTTGACCCCCCGCCGGAGCTGTCGGCGGGAGGGGGCGCCGCGATCTGGAAGGAGACCATGAGCATCACGTAGAAGAGAATGGGCGTCGCGAGCAGGGTGCCGGCGAGGACCCACCGCTCCACCCGGTCGAGGCGCAGCTTGAGCGGCAGGAATTGCCATCGTCCCTCCCCGGCGGGGCGCCGTTCCAGACTGCGGAGAAGATGGGCGAGGGCCATGGCGAAGACGAGGGCGGCCGCGAACTCGATGGTGACGAGGGACAGCGCGAGGAAGAGTGCATGAAGCTTCCACCGGCGAGCGAGGAAGGCGTAGAATGTCATACCGAGGAAGAACGGCAGGAAGGCTTCCAGATGGAAATCGTAAATGGCCAAGCTGAGGACGGCTGGGTTGAACAGGTAGGCCGCGGCAAGGAGGAGCGACATCGACCGATTCATCAGCACGCGGTTCGAAATGAGCCATACCGGAACGGTACCGAGGCCCAGGAAGAAGGTTTGCAGGACGAGGAGGGTTTGCGGAAAGGGAGCGAGAGCATACAATGGTAGGAGGACGAACATCAAGAGATTGAAGTGAACTCCAAGGAAACTGCCCGAGGGGATCACCCGCAGATCCGGAGTTTCATAGAACAACTGGCCATGCAGCGCGGTGGCGAATGCTTGGTTGAAAATGCCTAGGTCAAAGGCGTTCGTCTGGAACACGTGGTAGCGATAGAGCACGAAGACGGACATCCCGACAATCCATCCACTTAGAACGAGCAGGAAGATTCGAGACTCCAGGTCCGCGGTGCGCAGTCGCTCCCAGAGAGACTTCAGCGGAGAGAGCCAAGTACTGGGGGTCCTAGTCAGCGATTGCCCCTCACCAGACATCCTCGCAACCTCCTACTGCTTCGGCTTGTGACCCGCGACGAGGAAGAATACGGGAGGCCGACCGAGGTCTACCGCCTCGTCGACCGTAAAGCCTGCATCCGCAAAGAGGCGCTGGAAGCTGACCCTAGTGTAGCTTGAGTGCGGTGCGGACAGCCCGCGGTCGGTGTGGACAACTCGAGACCCGGGTCCGATCGAGGCGAGCTCGTCCACCGCATCGCGGAGGTCCGCAGGGAACCTGTTGAGGAGCGACTCCACGGTCGCGATGGAGGGGTATCTCCAGACCCAGGCGTGATCCGTATTCGTCGCTGTCGCCACGAACAGGCCCCCGGGCCGACAGGCACGGAGCATCTCCTTGGCTGCGGCGTTCGGGTGGGGAAAGTGCACGAACGTCTGCATGCACGAAACTGCGTCGAACGCGGAACTCCGGAGCCCTAGGTTCTCCGCATCCCCCATCTGAAATGCTATGCGCCCCTGGACTCCGGCGCGCTGGGCCGCCTGCCTCGCCGCGGCCAAGACCTGGGGGGAGATGTCAACGGCCGTCACGAGCGATGCGCCCGCCTGGGCATACGATATCGCGAACCGGCCGGGGCCGCATCCAAGGTCCAAGACACGCTTCGACGAGGGCCGAATCCACTCGACCGCAGTCGCGACTTCCTTCCGGTACACTCGTGCGAGAGGGTGAGGTCTCTCCGTGTTCCAGGCGCGGAAGTAGCCTGCGCGGAAGATGTCTTTCGCTTGCTCCGTAGGAAGCGAACTCAAGCTGCGGCCTCCCTCATGCGGACCAACCCTTCGCCACCTGAACGAGCATGCTCTCGTACCGGGGAAGCAAGACCTGAGCATCGAATCGCGCCACATCCTCGGCCTGGGCGGCCGCGGAACGAACATAGCCGTCGTAGTCAGTCCGCCACTGCTGGTGGAGCCGCTCAATCGTCGTCTTCATTTCAGGCAGGGTGGACGCATACTCAAGAGGTAATGCAAGGGATCTATGACTCGGAATTGGCGTCGTGACAACGGGAGTTCCGGCCGCGAGGGATTCGAGGATCACGCGACCGAACGTCTCCTGACGGGTGGGATGGAGGAGCACCGAGGCCCTTGCGTACAGCTTCCACATCTCCTCATGCGGTGTGTAGCCCAGCCACTTGACATGGTCGCCGCCCTGGTACGCCGGGTCGGGCGGAAACGCTGCCCAGAACTCGATGCCACTCCCGGAGAGCAACTCGCTAAGGGCCGCAACCCGGTCGAATCCCTTCGTGTAGCTTGGCTTCCCGACATAGAGGACGCCGAAGGTGTCTGCTCGATTTCGTTTCAGTGCGAGGGCGCGCGCCGAGTTCGAGCGGTCGACCCAGTTCGGGAGCACATGGACGGGGGGATGGGAGAGGGGAACTGGGGAGACGGCGTGTACGGCGTCGAATGCCTCGAGGTCGATCTGCCCGATCGTCTGTCTCGCGACGTATGCGCCCGCCACGAATGGACCTTGATGGAAGTAGAAACTCGCGGGACTCTCGTAGTCGGCCACAACTGCCCCATGGAGCCCCGCGATCCGGGGTGCGTTGCACCTGAACGCATGGGAGACGAGCGGGGCGTATACATGGTAAGAGACGTCCGCGTCCGCTCGGTGCAACAGCCCCTCGCAATACCGGACCCCAGGCTCCATCTGGAACCGCACATTTCGTCCGCGGAAGGGGAGAGCATGAATCTCGATGCGGTGTCCCTTTCGCGCGAGGAAGTTGGCCAGCTCTAGAAGGAAGCGCTCGCCCCCTCCGCCATGCGTCAAGCTGTAGTGGTGAAAGAAAGCAATCCGCATCTACTGGTTCCCCCGGGCGTCGGCGCTCCCCGACGGACATCGCCTCTGGCCCCAAATCCGCGGGAGTGGGCGCCTCTCTCCCTTCAGAAGAAGAGCCTGAACCTCATACATACGGACGGGGTCCCGAGTCGTGTGTGGGTATTTCAATCTAGGGCGGCGAAGGGCAGGCGCGCGGGACGCCGAGAGCGCAAGCGCAGGCCTCCCCGAAGTCGGAGGACAACGGCGGTCACGGTCCGCGTGCCGTCGAGGCACAGGACCACGCTACCGCGCGGATTTCGGCAGGTACCGCTCGCGTAGCAGGTAGACGAGGAGCGCGCCGAACTCGACGAACTCCTGTCCGCTCAGCTTGGAATCTCCGTGCCTCCGGGTCCGGAAGACGATGGGCACTTCCCGAATGCTCAAGGGTCGTACACGGACGAGCAGTTCGAGAAGGAACTTGTACGTGCGGGGGTTGAGGAGCTCCGGGAGGCGCGCCGCCGCGTCGTGGCGGATGAGGGCGAACCCCGACATCGGGTCCTTCACGGCGAGACGGAACGCCACGCGGGCCAGAACCGTCGCCCCGCGGCTGATCATGCGGCGGCGGAACGGCCAGTCCTCGATCCGGCCGCCTTCCACGTAGCGTGATCCGATGACGACGTCGACCCCTTCCTGCGCGGCCCGGTACATGCTCTTGAGGCTGCGGATGTCGTGGGAGTTGTCTCCGTCCAGCATGGCAACCCATAATCCCCGGGACATCTGAATCCCATCGTATAGGGCGCTGCTCAGTCCGAGCTTGGCTGGGCGGTGCAACACGCGGGCGCTGAGGCTGCCGTTGTGTTTGATAGCGAGCTGCTCCGCGATAACCCCGGTCCCGTCGGGCGATGCATCGTCCACGACGATGGTCTCGATGGAAAGCTTGGACTCCTGGACGAAGGCGAGCAACCGTTCGAAGAGCTCAGGCAGGTTCGTCGCCTCGTTGAAGGTAGGAACCACCACAGAAATGTCCGGGACGGCATGCACTTCCGGGCGTTCAGGCTCCGGGGCCGTCGACTTGAAGACTTGCATCCGTCTCCACCTGGCGGGGCGTTCCCCGAGGCTCGAACGCCGAGAAATCTGACCCTATTTATAACTTCTCACTGTATTCGTTAATCCCACTGCGAGGGAGGACGAGGACTATTCGTGCCCTCCTCGCCGTGGTCCCCGGAGGCGTACGGGAGAGCCGGCAGACTTCCCTCTGCATCGAAGCAGGAACTCCGAGGACGCAGGGTGCGGATGAACCGCGCGGGACCTTTGCTCGCCCCTGCGGAGCTGTCCGCCCTCAACCCGTCGCAGAGCCTGGCGGGCCTGCGTCCGCACAGGCTCCGTCGCGTAGGCGGCGATCTCCGCGAGCCGTTCCCACGCCCGCGTGCGCTCGACGCCCTGCGCCGCCCGGACGGCCATTCTCGCCAGCAAGGCCACCTTGTCCTGGAGCCCGGCCAGCCGGGCGCGCTCCTCAACCGCCTCGGCACACCCGGCGGAGCAGGCCATCTTGCCCCGCGCACGGTACGCCCACTCGCGGCTCTGGTCGCGGTACCGCTTCCCGCACTCCGCGCACGCGTGGACGAACCGCTCGCGCCGGACGAAGACCAGGTAGAGCCCCAGGGCGAGAACGACGCCCGATCCGAGGACGATCTCCCGTCCCACCCCTTCCGCGTACTGGGGGGACGCAGGACACCTGGCCGCACGAATCCACGACGAACCGCGCGCACACCCCGCCCAGGAGGAACCCGGCCAGGATGCCCGCCGCGCCCCCGACCACGACGGCCAGGGGGCCGTAGAACCGCAGCGCCTCGGCGCGCGCGAGCCGCCTCGCATCCTCCGTAGGAGAAGACGGCGCGTTCGCGGTCATGGGATGACCGAGCGCGTGGGGCACGGAGGATTGGACGTTCTGCCTCCCTCTCGATATCGGCCCCTCCCCCGGCAGTTAGGCTCCCCGAATCCTCCAAAGGGCTTTATGTCCCGCGCGTCTCGACTCGGCCATGAAGATCGGCATCCTGGGGAGCGGCGACGTGGGCCGCTCCCTCGGCAGCGGCTTCGCCTCGAAGGGCCATGACGTCACAATCGGCACGCGGAACCCGAACAAGGCGGAGCTCAGGAAGTGGCTCCGGGCGAACGACGGTCACGCCTCCGTGGGCACGTTCGCGGAGGCCGCGGCCCACGGGGACCTCGTCATCCTCGCGACCCACGGCGACGCCACGGAAGGGGTCCTGGACCAGGTCGGGCGCCGGGCGTTCGACGGCAAGCTGGTCATCGACGCGACGAACCCCCTCGCCTTCGAGGACGGCGCGCCCCCGGGCCTCGCCTTCGGCACGACGGACTCCCTCGGAGAGCGGGTCCAGCGCAAGCTGCCCCGGTCCAAGGTGGTCAAGTGCTTCAACATCGTGAACCACGGGATGATGACCCGGCCGAAGATGCGGGAGGGCATCCCCGACATGCTCATCTGCGGCAACGACCAAGCCGCGAAGCGCCAGGTCGCGAAGCTCCTCAAGGAGTTCGGCTGGAACGACCCCATCGACGTGGGCGGCATCGAGGGCGCCCGATGGCTCGAGGCCTGGGTGCCCCTCTGGGTGCGGATCGCCGGGGAGATGGGCAGCTGGAACGTGGCCCTGAAGATCCTGCGGTCCTGAGTGGCCTCACGGCACGAGGTGCGTGACCCAGACCACGTAGCCCAGGAGTCCGAGCCAGAAGACGGCCAGGGCGGCGAGCACGAGGCCCACCGCAATCCAGGCGGGCGGCGCGTCCTCCCCGGCCTCCTCCCAGAGCGCGTAGACGCTCGGGATGCGGAGGACCTCCTTCTCCAGGCCTCTCGCCTTCCCGGCCCACCGCCTCGCGGCGAGGCCGACGCGCCGCGCGAGGCCCAGCCACCCCAGGAGCAGGACGAGGTTCAGCACGCCGACCACGAGGAACGTGGCCGAGTCCTCGTTCACGGACAGGAGCTCGATCAGGAAGAGCGTGCTCACCGCGGCGAGAAGGGAGCCCGAGAGGGCGAGGACGGACTCCTCGTGCCGCTTCCTCGCCAGGAGGGCATCCAGCTGCGCGCGGGCGTCCCAGGAGGGCGCGGCCATGGCATCCGGGGCCGGGAACCGGCCTCGGGCACTTGAAGGCGGCGGACCGGTTGTCGACCCCTGATAACGAGGAGGCCGCCCCACATCCCCGTCATGTCCGGGACGCCGCGGAGATATACGATACATAGGACGGGTTGATGACGCTCCTCCACCTTTCCCTCTCCTCCAAGGCTCGCATCCTCCGCGAGGGCGGCGCGAGCTTTCCGCGAGAGTTCCGCATGCTCGTCATCGGGAACATCTACGGGCACGGGTTCGGGGCTGAGCAGGCCGCGAGACTGGAGCAGGCGGGGTTCACCTTGCGCATGCCGCCCTCCCGCTACGCGGGCTCCCAGGTCTGCCGCTTCATCGACTTCGAGGACGGTCCGGCCCTCGAGCTGATCGAGGTGGAGGATCCGAAGGCCTACCTGGACTTCGTCCCCAACGGGATGGCGCCCTATGCGCCCGGCATCTCCCTGGTCGTCCCCGACTGGGCGGAGCGCGACCTCGCGTACTTCGACCGGAAGCACGCCATGTACGACCCGTACCGCCTCCACGTGCCCTACGACGGCTCCGACGATCCGTCGAAGCCCGGATGGAACTACCTGAACTTCGCGACGCCCCTGGTGCCCGGCGTCTTCGTCTGGCTGACGAAGCTGGACGAGCCCCCACCCCGGCGGCCCCTGGTGCCCCGGCACCCGAACGGCGCGATCGGCGTGCGCGGCCTCGTTTTCGACGGCGACGTGACCACGCTCCAGCACCTCGCGCGGGTCGCGGAATCCGACCCGGAGGGCGGGGCCCTGACCCTGGAAGGCGTGACCCTGTGGCCCAAGACCTCCCTGCACGACGTGCCCCGGATCCGCGGCAAGGCGTTCCCCCTGCTCGCCGTCGTCCTGGAGACGACGGACCTCTCCCTCCTTCCGCGGGAGCTCCGCGAAGACCGCGCGACGACGTTCGAGTCGCGCGCCGCGGTCCACCTCGAGACGAACGACCTGGCCTGGGACCTCCTGATCACGGAACCCGACCCGGAGCGCCCCGCGAGGCGGTTCCCCACCCATGCCGCGCAGGCGCCGCAGTACCGACGGACGGGCGAAGTCGGCCGACGCGCCTGAGCGTCGCGGTGCCGTGGGGTTCTCATCCTCAGGAGCGGAAACAGAATTTCGGAGCTCCTAACGACAGCGAAGCGGGTTTCGGATAGGCTGAACCGGGAGGCGTCCGGTTACCGCGCGGGAAGCGGATGCAGGCCTGCCGATCCCCACCAGCGCCGCCCTCGACCGGCGGGAAGAAGGTGAACATGATGTTGAGCGCCGTGGCCGTCCTCCTGGCGGCCGGAGCCCCGGCCCTCCCGGGCACCGGGGGTCCGGCCGTGATCGCAGGGACGAGTGGGACGAATGGAACCAATGGGACGAACGGGGCCACGGGTGCCACGGGTCCGCAGGGTCCCCAGGGCCCCGCAGGCAACGGAACCCCCATGTCGAGCCTCCTCGCCTTTGGGACCGTGTCCGTCGGCTCGGGCTGCACGAACGCGAGCTCGGCCGCTACCATTGCGGTCCCGTCCAAGGGCAACGTGACGATCACGGCGAGCTTCTCGATCGAGGTCATCCACACGTCCGGAGCTGGGGACACCATTGCGGTATTCGCGAGCGCGTCCCGCTACGGCGGCTGCTCCGATTCCGCGGGCTACGTGGGCATCCCCAGCGGGGCCGCCCCGGGCTCGTTGGCCTACATCACCCTCGCGACCGGGTACATGGTGTTCTGTCCGGGCTGGGTCGCACGCCTCGGACCGAGGTCCTCGAATCCCGGTCTCTTTCCGCGGCAGCGCGGATTCCAAAGGGACGCCCGGGTTCGCGAGGCCGCGCAGTCCGCGGCGTGGGTCACCCAAAGTTGATATGCCGTCCGGCGCTAGATAGCCCATGGCGAGCTTCAAGTGCAGCGACACCGGGATGCAGTGCGGCTTCGAGGTGCACGGCGCGGGGTCCAAGGATGAGGTGATGCAGATCGCCGCGACCCACGCGAAGCACACCCACGGCCTGGCGTCCATCCCCGCCGAAATGGCCTCCAAGGTCGCCGCCGCAATCAAGCTGTGACGCCGCGACCTCGGCCGTCCGCCGGAAAAGGTAAGGCCTGAGCCCCGTTCCCTTCCCCGATGGTGGACATCCAGCCCTTCGTCCTCGTGCTCGTGGTCGCCGCCATCGTCGCGGTCGCCACGAAGTACGTGCGACTCCCCTACACGATCGCCCTGGTCCTCGCGGGCCTCGCGATCGGCTTCACGGGGCTGGGCAGTCTGGGGACCCTCCCGACCCTGACGGAGGACCTCGTCTTCTACATCTTCATCCCCGGGCTGATCTTCGAGGCCGCGATCGCCCTGGACATCCGCCACCTCCGGGAGAACCTCTGGGAAATCATCGCCCTCGCGTTCCCCGGGGTCGTCGTCTCGACCCTGCTCGTGGGCCTCCTCGTCCACTACCTCGTCGGGATGGACCTCGCGGCGGCCCTCCTCCTGGGCGCCATGCTCTCCCCCACGGACCCCGTCTCCGTGGTCGCCCTGTTCAAGGAGATCGGCGCCCCCGTCCGCCTGCGGACCGTCGTGGAGGGCGAGGCCCTCTTCAACGACGGCACGGGCGTCGTCACGTTCCTCGTCGTGCTCCTCCTCCTGCGGACGGGGCAGCTCCAGATCGACGTGGCCGCGCTCGAGTTCGGCAAGGAGATCCTCGGCGGCCTCCTCGTGGGCGGGATCGCCGGGTACGCGACATTCCAGCTTCTCAAGCCCATCGACGACCGCTTCGTGGAGACCATGTTCACGATCATCCTGGCGTTCGGGGCCTTCGTCGTGAGCGGCCTCCTCGGGGTGAGCGGCGTGATCGCCGTCGTCGTGTCGGGCCTGATCATCGGCAACTACGCGGCCTCCCGGGCCATGTCGCCGACCTCCCGCCTCGCCATGATGAGCTTCTGGGAGTTCATGGCGTTCCTGCTCAACTCGGTCCTGTTCGTCCTCATCGGCTTCGAGGTCCACGAGATCCTCGTGTCCGAGCTCACGCCGGCGTCCCTGGTCCCCGCCCTGGCCGCGATCGGCCTCGCGGTCGTCGCGGTCCTCATCGCCCGCGCGGCCGTCGTCTACGGCGTCACGAGCCTCATCTCCCGCTTCCGCACCTCGACGCCGCGGCCCTGGCGCCACGTGCTCTTCTGGGGCGGCCTCCACGGCTCCATCCCGATCGCCCTGGCCCTGGCCCTGCCGCGGGTCGGCGAGCCCGGCGCTCCCGCCATCTTCGCACAGATCGTGCCGGGGATGGGGCTCACCGTGCGGGACGCGATCGTCGTGCTCACGTTCGGCGTCGTCCTCGTGTCCCTGACCGTCCGGGGACTCACCATTCGCCCGCTCATGCGCCGCCTCGGCTTCTTCGAGATCCCCCAGAAGCGGCTCGAGTACGAGCGCCTCACGGGCGAGCTCGTGAGCCTGGAGGTGGCCAGCGCGGAGCTCGATGCGATGCACCGCTCCCGGGAGGTCGGGACCGAGGTGTACCTGGCCGCGAAGAAGGACTACGACGAGCGCATGGCCGCACTGAACCAGCAGATGGAGAGCCTCGTCGCGGGCCACGGCTTCCTGCGGGACGAGCAGCGGAGCCGCGTCCTCCGCAGCGGCCTCATGGCCCAGCGGAGCGCGATCCAGTCCCTCCGCGCCTCTGGGCGGCTCACGGACGCGGCCGCGGAGAACCTCCTGGTTGACCTCGACAAGCGCCTCGTCGCCCTAGACGCGTCTCCTCCCAAGAACGGATCCAAGAACGACGCGACCTGAGCCCGCGAGCCGAGGGTCCGGAACGGGTGCCCTGGGTACCCGCCTCAACGGTCACGGGGTCGCGGTCGGCGGCGCGTGCCCTTCGCCCGGTCTCCTTGGCCCGCTACCCCACGCCCGCTCGGGTCGCCTGCCAGTGCGCCGCGCCCCCGATACGAATCGGCTCGACGCGGCCTTGCTTCGCGAGCCGGCCCAGCGCCCGGGTGACGTCCGAGTCCGTGCGACCCAGGACCCGGGCGAGCTCCCGCAACGGCGCGGGACCGTGGCGGCGCAGGTAGTCCACGAGGTCCCCGGGACGCTGCCTGGGGACGCCGGCTCCTGCCAGGAAATCGATCGCGGCCTCCACGACGGTCGGATCGAAGGCGTGGTCGAGCACGACCATCCGGTCCCCGCCGTCCGTGAGGGCCAGGTTGTAGAACCCAAGGGGCACATGGGGGAACCCATGGCCCTGGTGTTCCAGTTCCGCGCGCCGTGCGTCCGTATCCCGGTAGTCTCGGAAGAACGCGTCGAGTCGGAGACCGGCCTCCTTGGCGGCCTCTTCCAGGACCTCGTCGCGGGTGACGTCCTGTCCCTCGACGCAGAAGCGTCGGAGGACGGAGCGCATGAAGCGCGCCCCCTTCCCGCGGCCCTGGCGGTTCGCCGCGAGAACGGCGAGCGTCGCGGGCATCACGCTCCGCGGCTGGTCGCCGCCGTAGTCCGTGCGGAGGGGGACCCCCATGATCTTCGCCGACTCCCGGGCCCACCTCACTTGGCCCGACTCGGTCATCTCGTAGGCCCGCCTCCACTCGTCCAGGTCCTCGTAGACGCAGCCCAGGAGGAGGTGGACCTTGACCCGGTCCCCGTAGACGAGGGCGAGCCGGTTCAGGACGGCCTCGTAGCCCCAGGACCACCAGCAGGTCGGAGCCGTCGCGTGGTAGAGGTGGACCTGCGGCACACGCTTCTTGGCGGCCATCGCGTCACCCGATCCGTGCGACGCGGTCCGTCTATCCCCAGAACTCCTTCTCCGTCAGCGCAACCTGCCAGCTCACGGGTTCGAGCGGGATCTTGTTCTTCATGACCCAGGGCAGGAACTCCCGCCCACTGATCCCGATGTTCCCCGACTTGGTCCACGTGAGGTACAGGAGGTCCGCATCCTGTGCATAGTACGGCCCGTCCACCTTCTCTCCATGCTCCTTCGCGAGCTCCTTGAGCTTCGCGGTGACCTTCTCCAGCTGTTCCCTCGACCCACTGAAATTCGCCTTCCAAAGTACGAGCAAGGCCTCGACTCCGCAGGGGGCATTCTTTCGGGGGGCCTAAATGATTGCGGACCGTCACTGGAACGGCTACTCCGGGGGTCCCGGGGATGACCGAACCGGGAAGGCGGCAGGTCCCGTCCGCTCCCGTGGGACCCGGCCTTCGGGATTCCGAAAATACCGCCATGTACGATATGTAAGGCTGGTTCACTAGGAGGGAACGCGGATGAGGGGACCGGGTGGAGGAGTTGGATTCGCTGCCGCGTCGACCGGAATCTGTGTCTCTCTTCCTCGGGAACGTCGGATCCCCCCGTCGCGTCCCCCGCGCCCCGTACCGGGCCGGGACCGTCGCCGGCGTTGGCCTCCTCGTCCTCGCGCTGGTGGTGTCCTTCGCGGCTCCCGTCGCCGCGAGCGCGCCCTCCGAGGCGGGCCCGGCCGTCCTCGACCCGTTGTCCATCCCGAAGTTCGTGAACCAGCTCACGGGCCCGCCGCCCGTGTACACGCCGACGGTCGTCACAGACGGCGCCGATGGGGTCGTCTCCCACGACTACCGGGTGACGATGTCCGCCTTCATGGAGCCCATGCTCCCGCCGCCGTTCCCGGAGACTCCTGTGTGGGGCTACGGAGGCCCGGCGCAGGACGCGGTCACGGGAGAGCCGCTCGGCTTCGTCCGCGGGGCACCCGGCCCCTCGTTCGAGGCGGAGCGCGGCGTCCCGATCAACGTGGAGTGGGCCAACGAGATCGATACGGCCCACATGTTCGCCGTGGATCCGACAATCCACTGGGCCGACCCGAACGGGCTCGGGATGCTCGAGCCGCCGTTCGCACCCTATCCTCCCGGCTACCCCGGGGCCCAGGCGCCCGTGCCCCTGGTTCCCCATCTCCACGGCGGGGAGGTCCAGTCCACGTACGACGGCAACCCGGAGGCCTGGTTCACGTCGGACGGGATCCACGGCTCCGCGTACGGGACGTACCGGCCGACCACGCCGAACGCGACCGTCGACCACTATCCCAACGAGCAACCGGCGACCACCCTGTGGTACCACGACCACGCCCTGGGCATCACCCGCCTCAACGTCATGTCGGGCCTGGCGGGCTTCTACCTGCTCCGCGACCCCGCGGACCCGTGGGCCTCCCGCCTCCCGAGCGGGAAGTACGACATGCCCCTCGTGATCCAGGACCGCACGTTCCTCGCGGACGGCACCCTCTACTTCCCCGCGGAGGGCGTGAACCCGGACGTGCACCCCTACTGGATGCCCGAGTTCTTCGGGAACACGATCGTCGTGAACGGGAAGGTCTGGCCGAACCTGAACGTGGACCGCGGCGTGTACCGCTTCCGCCTCCTGGACGGGTCGAACGCCCGGTTCTACACGCTGAGCTTCTCGAACCGGATGCCCTTCACGGTGATCGGGACGGACGGCGGCTACGTCCGGGCCCCCGCCGCGGTGACCAAGCTGACGATCGCCCCGGGAGAGCGGTACGACATCCTCGTGGACTTCTCCGGCCTCGCCGCGGGCGCCCAGCTCGTCCTGCACAATACGGCGAAGGCGCCCTTCCCCGGCGGCGCGCCGCCCCAGGGCGCGTCGACGGGCGTGCTCATGGCCTTCACGGTGACGCCGGACGCGGGCTTCGCCCCGCAAGCCCTGCCCGCCCTGCTGAACCCCGACCTCGCGACGTTCCCCTCCCTGCCGACGCCGACGGCCACCCGCGTGCTCACCCTCTTCGAGGTCTCGGGCGAGGGGGGGCCGCTCCAGGTGCTCCTGAACGGGCAGCTGTGGGACGCGCCCGTGTCCGAGGAGCCCGTGGCGGGCACCACGGAGGAGTGGGCCATCGTGGACCTGACGGAGGACGCCCACCCGATTCACCTGCACCTGGTCCAGTTCCAGCTCGTGAGCCGTCAGCGGCTCCGCTCGGACGCGTACCTGGAGGATTGGCTCGCCCTGAACGGGGAGCCGCCGTACGACCACACGCCGACGGAGCTCTCGCCCGCCGCCTACCTGAGGGGGAAGGCCTCCGGACCCTCCGCCGTGGAGCAGGGATGGAAGGACACGGTCCAGGTCTTCCCGGGGGAGGTCACCGTGATCCGTGTGCGGTTCGCCCCAATCGACGGGAGCGGCGCGTATCCCTTCGACCCGACGTCCGGCCCGGGCTACGTCTGGCACTGCCACATCCTGGACCACGAGGACAACGAGATGATGCGGCCCTACCGGGTGCTCGCCGCGGTCCCGCAGACAAAGCCCTGACCCCTCCCGGGATCCTCCGCGGAGGGTCCGGCCCGGTTCGCGCCCGTCCCAGCCGTTGCCTTCAGGACGGCCGCGCCTTCGGGGCGACGTTGAAGTCCATCCGGAAGATTTCAGGCGTGCTTCATGGGGGAAGCCGTCCGCGAGGTCGTGGACGTCTCGGCCCGGTGCGAGGTCGGCCGCAACTCGGTCCTGCTCCGATTCACGCCGCCCGGGACGGCGCCACCATCTTCAAGGTCTCTCACCGGAACCTTCAGCGTTCCCTTCGACCATACGGGTCCTGGGGAGTGGGGAGTCATCCTCGTCATTCGCTGCACCTGCGGGCACAATCTCGAACGGCACATGGACACGGAGGCGTGCGAGGTCGAGGGCTGCCCCTGCGCCGGCTTCGAGTTCGGTTGGGACGAGGAGACGAAGGAGACCATCCGCGTGTGAGCGCGCCGGCGAAAGTCCGGCGGTCGCAAGGGGACGGGACCGTCCCAGCGGAGAGACCGAGGGGACGCTCTGGACCGGAGCCGGCAGGCCGTGTCGCCCTCGTCGTGCGAGAGGTAGCCAGAGACCGAACGGAAGACGAGAGACCATAGGGCGGCCCACCATGACGGAGGGATTGCCCATGACCTCTCGAATGGTCGCCGCCGCGGGCGTCGTCCTCGTTTCGGTCATCGTGGCCGCCGCGTTCCTCTGGGCCGCCGGACTTGAGGTGCCGTCCACCCCCGCGGAGACGTTCTCGTTCGAGGTCGACTTGGAGGGTTGGGCCGCGGGGAGCGCGGACCTGGCCTTCGGGAACTGCACGGGCGCGTCGCAGGGGAACTGCACCGTGTCCTGGTCCGTGGAACGGACGACGGAGCTCGCGCGGAACGGGCAGGCGTCCGTGAAGATGTCCCTGGACAACCTGAACGACGCGGGGAAGATCTGGATCGAGCGTTCCTTCGACGCGACGCCCGGGCGGACGTACCTGGTGCACCTGGCCTTCGCCGTGGCGTCCGCCGACTTCGGGTCCGGCAACCACTGGACAATCCTCGCGGGCGCGCTGACCTCACGGCCCGCCGCGGGAGAGAGCCTGACGACCGTCGTCCGCGGTGACACGGGGAACGGCCTCGACTCCGCGGGCGGCTATGTCTGGCTCCAGAAGGGATACGACTGCCTCGTACGCGCCGGCCCGGACGGACACGTCTGGGTCGTCGTGGGCGTCTGGGGCACCTGGGAGGGCCCGCGGACGTACTACGTCGACTCGGTGAACGTGGCCCTCGAACCCGCGTGACCATCTGCCGGGTGGCTGCGGGTCCCGCTCCCGCGACTACGGCGCCCCGACGACGAGCTTCTTGGCCGACGGGCTCAGGACGGCCTGCTTCCCTTCGGCCGTGATCGTGAAGTGGGCCGTCACGGGGATGGACTTCGTGTCCACGAAGGTCGCGGACGTGTACTCCGCCGGCGTGATGAGCCCGAGCTCGACGAGGTTGTCCAGCTCCTCCATGACGACCTTGGGATCCCAGGACTTGAACGCCCCGATCAGGTCGCCCTTGGAGCGGCCCGTGACCTCCCGGTGCGCGATTGCGGAGAGGAGCTCGTAGCGCAGGCCCTCCCGGGACGCGGCGTCCTTCTCACCGTCCAGGATCCCCTCGACCGCTTTGAGGATGATCCGGTTGAACGCCTCCTCGACGCCCTCCCCGGTCCGCGCGCTCGTGACCATGGTGGAGACGCTCGGGAGCTTCTCCATGAGGGCCCGCATGTCCGAGGCGCCGATGGCCACGTCCTTCCCGAGGTCCGACTTGTTGAACGCGACGACTGCGGGCACGTGGCCCGCCACGGAGGACACGGCCTGGACCCAGTCCACGATGGACGGCAGGGTCTCGCGCCGCCCGAGGTCGCAGACCGCCAGGACGCCGTGCGCTCCGTAGAAGATGGCGTCCCGGAAGTTGTCCCGCAGCGCGTGCTCCCCCATGAAGTCGAACAGGTCCACGCGGACCTTGGCGAGCCGGTCCCCGTCCAGGGGGATCTCGACCTCCACGGGGTGCATGTGCGCGCCCAGCGTGCCGCGCTCGTCGTCGAGGAACTGCCTCCCCGCGAATCGCCGGATCAGGCTCGTCTTCCCGACCCCGCGGTCCCCGACCAGGCAGATCTTGAGCCGCATCCGCTGGATCTGCATCGCGCACCCGGGGCGACGTTCGGGGCCTAAAGGTTGGCCTTCCCGTTATCACGACGCGGAATGTGGCCCCTACGTCCGGGGCGTCTTGGGCTGGGATGTCGCGAGCACGTACGGAAGGAGCTATCCCTTCGGCGGTGGCCGGGGCCGCAGAATCCGGTACGTCGCCAGACCGGCCACCACGGCGACCGCAACGGTCAAGCCAATCGCCCACAGCAAGTTCTCCGCAGGGGGGACAGCGAAGTACCAAGCGACCGCGGGTTGCGCGTCGATCGTTACATTCGTCGTCGTGGAGTTGCCCGTCGCATCGCTGACGTTGAGGCGGGCCGTGTACGAGCCCGCGGTCGCATAGGCGTGGGAGGGATCGGTGACCGCGTCCCCTGAGCCGTCTCCGAAATCCCAGGCGTACGTGTAGGGCGCGATGCCTCCGGAAGGGACGCCGTGGAACGCCACGATGAGGGGCGCGGGACCCTGCACCGGATCCGCCTCGATGGATGCGGACAGGGCGGGTGGGCTTGTGGGTCGGTAGAGCCAAGTGTCATTCAGCGTGGTCGCGTAGTCGCGGCCACCATAGAGGATGAGGTATCCATTCTCCGAGTCGTAGGCCGCCATGGCGCCGTAGCGCGGCGGTGGCGGTGCCGTCCCGACAAACGTCTTCGTCCACGTCTGGGCGGCCGCGCTGAACCACCACGTGTCGTTGCCCAGAGGATCGAAGCCTCCGCTGAAGACGACGAGGGACTCGGCCGCGGCGTCGTACGCGGCGGCGGGCCAGTCGTCGAACGGGCCCGACTGGTTCGCGAGCTTCGACCAAGTGTTGAGCGTCCTATCGTACGACCACGTTTCACCCGGAATCTGGGTGAGTAGGAGCACCTTCCCGAAGGCCGGGTCGTACCACATGTGTGGATTCGAATTCCAGGTCGGCGAGAACGCGGGCGTGACGTTCGTCCAGGTGTTGGCGACAGCGTCGTAGACCCAGGTGTCGGTGAGGGTCGACACATAGACCCCGCCGAACGACGGAAGCCACGTCTCGTGGGTGCCGCCGAACAGGACGATCTCGTCCGTCCCCGGCACGTACACCATGGCCTGACCGAACCGCGTGGGCGGGGACACCGCCGGCGTGACGTTTGTCCAGACGAGCGTCGCCGGGTCGAAGAGCCACGTCGCGTTCTCCCCGAGTGAGGGGGGATTCGCGTACGGATGGTAGCCGCCAAACAGGACGAACTGCCGGAGCGTCTCATCGTAGACCAGGGAGGAACCCGCAAGGGCTCCCGGCGTCGCGGAGCCGTTCGGCACCGCGGCCCACACGTTCCCCGTGGGGTTGTAGATCCACGTGAGCCCTATCGTGCTCGCCGCGCCGGAGACCAGGAGGATCCGGTCTGCGTCGGGGGAGTACGCCATGGCGCCCCAGACGACGGGGCCGGGGGTCCCCGATGGCTTCGCGTCGATCCACTCGCCGTAGGGATGCACCTGGGGGCGCGGAACCGGGGCCGCTTGCGGGACGTCACGGAACCCGCCCTCTCCGATGGCCACCCCGGGAGGGACCGCGACCGCCAGGAGCAGAAGGGCGAGCAGGACCGGCGCACCGCTCCGAAGGAGAGCCCGGCCACACGCCGGTCGTCTTCGCGGACGCTCGAAAGCTCGCGTGTCGGCCACCTCCTAGTACACGATCTGCACGGCCTGCGTGATGACCACCGTGGCGCGGAAGACGGTCTGGGGCGCGTCCAACGGGAGGTAGAACGAGACCACCCACGTGGACGACGTGATCCCGAAGGCGAAGGTGACCGAGGTACCGCAGACGCTGTGGGCGCCCGGACCCAGGTCCGCACCCGCGGCGCGCGCGATGTACACGCAGACGGCCGAGGTGGCGTTGTATCCGCCTTCGATGAAGATCGGCGCCCACGGGGCGTAGGGATCCAGGGGCACCTGGACCTGGGCATAGGCATCCCATTCCGATGCGGACACGTTGAACAGGGTCCCGACGGGGATCGGGAAGGGGAGCTGCGGTGGGATACCCACGGTTCCCGGCGGCGGGACCAGGGCCACGGGGATCAGCGCGACAACGAGGAGGAGGCCCACGAAAATCCCCGCGGCGACGGGGATGCGCCGCGTCTCGGACAGATGGGCCTGCCTCAGCAGGAGGACGCCAAGGGCGACCGCGATCCCCGCGACGAGCGCGCCCGCGACCGCCGTGACCAGGAGGTTCCCGCACGACGGGACGCTGTAGAGCGCTGGGTTGCTCGTGTGGTCCGTGCAGTTACGCGTGAGCGCGGTGAGCGCGACGCTGAACGCGACGCCGCCGATGATCACGATCATCAGCGCACCCACCCAAAGGTAGGCGATGCCCGGCGGTGGTGGATGCGGGGCACCCGGAACCTTCTCGTCGGAGTCCTTGGGAACGGCGGCGGACGGCTCGGTGGGTTCGATCGGCGACATCCTCGTGGCATCCCTCCGCGTCGATGATCCGGTCCCGCGGGCGGCGACGCCGCGAGGCCGCGTGGCGCTGGCACTGCATCGACGGTGGGGCTCTTTAGCCTTTCACGAGGGGGCCCAGGGGCTCATGCGGCGTACCACAGACGCGGCTAGCGCTCCTCCCACTCCTGCTTGGGCGGCCTGGGCTTCTCCCGGAAGCGCAGGAGGCGGAGCGGCGCGGCCGAAGGCCTACGGTCGAACGACGACTCCGCCGACGTCGAACATGGTCCGATAGGCCATGAGGCTGTCATACTGCTCGTCGTCCAGGCTGTTCCGTGCTTGCCGCAGGACCGTGCGCATGGACGCGGCGTCCACGGGCCGCTTGGACGCCATCATGAGGAGGAGCTCGAGGTACTGCTGGGGCAGGCTGAGGCGGAGCCGCTCGTCGTAGTGCTCGAGGGGCATCAGCCACCCGCGGACGGTCCGAATCGTCGGCGAGGCGCGCTCCGTGACGAGGACCCGTCCGTTCCCCTGGCCGCGGGGATTGACCTCACGAATCCCATCGGTCTTCGGACGGTAGACCTTCATCGAAGCGACCGTTGTGGGGGGGCCGCCTATGTAAGGCCGCGCCTCTCGAAATCACGGGCGACAGGAAATCCCTACACGGGATCTGAACGCGCTCGTTGGCGCGAACGCGCGAATCTCGACGCCGTGCGCCCCTTTCTGTTCGGATTACGCCGCCGTAGCCCTCGTTCCCCACCCACGCCCGCTCCCTCAGGGAGACGCCCAGCCCATGGACGTTCTCGACGAGAGCCCCGAGGAGTCGGTCCCGAAGCCGACACCTCGTTCGCGGGCGGACATCCCTCTCCGGCCGCAGGCCCGAACGGATGAGGTTCCTCGGCCCAATCCGTCCCCGTTCGAATGGCCGACCCCGTGTCCCTATGGACCTGGCTCTCCGACTGCGTGGCGTGGGCCTTCCTCGCCGGCCTCGCGGCCGTCGCCCTCTTCAACGCCGTGCGCTGGGCGCAGAACGCGGCCTTCGCGCGGAGAATCCGAAGCCGAGCACCCTGGAGGGCCCACTTCGCGTCCGCGCCCCGGGTGAGCGCACTCGTCCCCGCGTGGAACGAGCGGGGGACGATCGAGGCCTTGCTCGACTCGTTCCTCGGATTGCGCTGCCCGGAGAAGGAACTCATCCTCTGCGCAGGCGGCGAGGACGGCACGTACGCGCTCGCCCTCGCCCACGCCTCGGACCGCGTGGTCGATCCCCTGGACCGAGCGGGTGGTCCGCGACCTTGGTCGCCTGGACCCGCCAGGCGGCTACCCTGCCAGCTGGTCCCGAGCCCACCGACAGAAGCGCTTGGCATGCTCCAGGGCGTTCGCCGCGTCGCGCTCCGCCAGGAGGCGCTCTTCATACTCGGCCCGGGTCTTCGCGGCGATGAGGCTCGACAGGTGCCGCCCGTTCCGGGCGACTTCCTCCCGCTCCAGCGGGAGGCCCTCGAACAGGCGGAACGACCCGTGATGGTCTTGCGACGCCGAGCGCTCCCCGAGGTAGAAGACCGTCAGGGCGTCCGCCATCGCGATGCCCGCATGGACGGCATGGGAAACGGCGGCATCCCAGTCTTCCCGTTCCGCGGCCGATTCTGCGGAGCGGAGGAACTGCTCCGACTTGCGCATGAAATTCGCGGACGTGGCCTTGGGCAGGGGGCGGACCCTACCGGGCAGAATCCATCACCTGCCGGAGCGGGATTCCGAACAGGTGGACTCCTGCCTCCGAGGCCGTCCGGGCGTACGCGGGGACGCGACCGCCGCGGAGGTCGGCCGAGGAGAGCAGGTGGACTGAGAGCGAGACGCCGTACTTGCGCGCGAACGCAGCCTCGGTGAATGCCACCCGTTCGTCCGGGATCGCACGACCCTTCACGATCACGAGCACGTCCAGGTCGCTGGAGCGATCGGCTTGTCCCCTCGCAAAGCTCCCGAAGACGGTCGCCGACGCCGCGGATTCCCGAAGCCCCGACCGCAGGTCCTCCGCCACACGCTCGGCCAGGTCGCGCTTCACCTGGAAGAGCGCCCGAAGGGGAGCGAAGGTGAAGTGATCCTTGTTGGCGCGAGCGACATCCGCCCTGCCCACCCGTTTCAGGGAGAGGAACCCGCAGTCGGCCAGCACCCGCAGGGCCCGCTGGACGTTGGAGTGACTGACGTGAAGCAACGACGCGATCTCCCGGCCCGTGAACTCCTTCTCGGGGAGTGTGACGAGCAGCCCCACGACCTTGAGGTGGACGGATCCGCCCAGAACCTCGTCGAACGTCTCCGCGAGGGGCGCGACCGACAGGGAAGCCATTTGGACCATTTCCAGTCCATATGGACCATAATAAGTCCAGATACATATATTTTGCTCCGAGCGTGCCGAACCTGTCGCAGACTCCCAGTCTGCGGGGGGCTGGCGCGCTTCAGCACGCGGAGGACCGGAAGAGCAACTCGACCCAGAGCTGGCTGACCGCCCACCGGGGCCGGGAGATGCCTCCGGCCCCAGGGACGCCTGAAGTACTATGGATATCCTATGAATTTCCCATGGAATCGACCCTCACGATCAAGTTCCGCGGAGCCGAGGCCGAGCTCCTGGACCGCTTGGTCCGCTCTGGACTCTTCGCGACGAAGTCCGAGGCCGTTCGGTCCGCCCTCGTGAAGTACGGTGCCGACCTCGGCCTGCTGCGGGCGAAGGACCTCCGGGCCGCCCTGGAAACGGTGCAACGGCGGCGGGTGACCGAGGCCCAACCGCGGAAGGACGTGAAGAAGGCCGAGGATGCCGACTAGGGCCCTCCTCGACTCGAATGTCTTCCTGTTCGGGTTCGAGCTTCCGGCCTCCAACTCCCATCGCATCCTCGAGATGCTGTCGACGGGCGAGATCCGCGGCGTCGCGACGGACCGGATCGTGCGGGAGGTCGTCGGATACTTCCGGAAGCGCTACGGCAAGGATGTGGCCGGGAAGTTACGGGATTTCGGACTGCTGACCGCAGACCTGGTTCTCGAGGCGGACGTCCCCGTCCGGAAGGAGCACGTTGAGCAGGTCGGAGCGAAGGACGCCGGAGCGCGGGCGTCCGTGCGGGCACTCGGGATGGCCCGCCTCGTGTCCACGGATCCCGACTTCGCAGGGTCCCGGAATGGAGGACCCCGGCCGAGTTCCTTCGGGAGATGGGGAAGCGGCCGCGCCCCGGGGACGAATGAGGGGGCTCCGCGCCGGCGTTCCGAGGCCTGCCGCGAGCGCTCTTCACCCGGGCGACTGCATCCAGACCGTGAAGGCCCACCGCTTCGCCCGCCGCGCCTCCAAGAGCGCGTCGAGCTCGGCCCACGCCCGAGACGGGATCAGGAAGGTGCCGCGCCCCAGCTTGCGTCCGCCGACCGTTTCGACGAACCCGGGCGTCCGGCTGCGGTACGTCCTCCGCTTGTAGGTCCGCACGGACTCGTAGCCGTAGAGCTCCCGCGAGAGGGCCACCTTGGCCTTCTGACCCAGGCGATCCAACTGCAGGGTGACCAGCTGGTACGGCTCCGCGTGGATCGCGCGCAGGGAGACGTCCGGGGCGGGCCCCTTGATCGGCACGCCGTCCCGCACGACGGACTCCAGGAACTGGGCGTCCAGGGTGCGGAGCTCCCCGCGCTCCACGAGGTACGGGCTCACGGTCACGTCGTGGCGCGCGCCGATCCGGAACAGGTCCCGCGCGAGGCCCTCGTGGGCGGGCCGCGGGGCGACGATGAGGAGGTCGAGATCGCTCTCGGGGCCCGCGGTTCCCAGGGCCACGGAACCGTAGACGAGGGCGGAGGACGCCTCCCGCCGCCCGGCCAGGTAGCGGCGGACGTCGCGCAGGCAGTCCTCGAACTGGGCCAGGCGCTGCGGGCGGCCGGTCATGTGTGATATAATAACACACAAGTACTCGAACGTTCCCACAGGGATGGCGGTGGTCGAGTGCCAGCTCCCGGAGCCCTCAGACGGTCTCGCGTCCGTTGAGTCCCCAGACACCCGGGTCCAGGGGCACGCCCCACTCGGCCGGTGCGAGCGTGTGCCGCGCCACGGCGAGGAGGCGGCCCTCCGCGGAGCGAACCGCGGCGCCGGCCACGCGGAACCGGCCGTCCCCGCCGACGGCCCATCCCGTGACCACGCAGGGCGCTCCCACGGGCACCGGGGCCACGGGCCGCAGGCCGAGCCGCGCGGTGACCACCCGCTCCCGAGAGCCGGGCGGCGCGCCGTAGATCAGGGGCCAGATGCTCGGGCAGTCCACGGCGGACCAGACGAACTCGGGAGCGACGTTCCCATCCGGACCCGCCAGGGAGGCGTCCGGGACCCAGGGCGCCGCGACGACGCCGCGCTCCGGCACGAGACCGGGGAAGATCCGGAGGCCGTCGCCCGGACGCCGTTCAGGGCCGCAGACGAAGCAGCCCGGGAAGAGGTGACGCTGGAATCCGGGGTAGGCCTGAGCGGCCGCCTGGGCCTCCTCCGCGAGGACCGGCGCGGAGACCGGGAGATCCAGGTCCGTGGGCCGCGCGAGGGCCAGCGCGTTCTCCCCGTCCAGGAGGGCCGTCGTCCCGTCCGCGCGCTCTTCGACGGACAACGGACGGCCGATCGGCGCGGGTCGCAGGAGGCGGACCTCGGCCGCCCCTCCTCGTGCCAGGAGGCCGCCGACGTATCCGCCGAGGGCGATGCCTTGGAATCCCTGGAACCGAGGCTCGATGACCACCGCTGCCATCGCTTCCTACCCCAGGCGTCCCAACGGTTCGTGCATACTAAGGGTTTTGCGGTTTCCCTCACGAGCGAGGGCGACACGACTTGGAGGGCCGCGGGCGCCCGGACGGGCGACTGCCCGACAGACTTAAGCTTCCGGAAACCCCTGATACAAAATAGCAGAGGGAAGGGGGGAACATGCCACACTACGTGACCCTGGTCAAGTGGACGGACCGGGGATTGCAGGAAGTCATGGACGCGCCGCAGCGCTTTGCCGGCGTGATCAAGATGGTGGAGAACCTGGGCGGGACGATCCAGATCTACTCGACCATGGGGGAATACGACTTCGTGGCCATCGCGGAGGCGCCGAGCGACGAGATCGCGATGCAGGCCGCGCTCCAGCTCGAGAGCGCGGGGAACACGCGCACGGTCACGATGAAGGCGTGGACCCTGGACGAGGCCACGAAGATCATCGCGAAGCTCGAGTGAGCCGCGCATCGAGCGGCGCCGAGCGAGCGACGCCCTGCACGGACAAGGCCCAGAGAACGGACCCGTCCCCGCGCAGGATCCTGCTCCAGCGGGGCCTTCGGCCGCGGACCTCCGCTTGGTTGAGCCTAGAGTCACGCGGGCCGGAACGGCCTCCCGCGTAGCACAAACGGGAGACCGTGGGGGGCCTCCTTCGAGTCCTTCCTCCGCCTCCGCTATCCGGACGAGGAGCTCATCCTCTGCGCAGGCGGCGGGACGACTCCAGGACCTCGAGACTCCCCGTGCCCTGACGCCGCGGTACCTTACCGCACCCTAGGGAAAACTATATGGGCGCTATGCGTCATCTATAGAATGCTATGGCCTCAACGATCCAGCTCCGCGCGGAGACACGGGAGCGGCTCGCGCGCCTCAAGACGACTCCGCGCGAGACCTACGAGGAGGTCCTGAACCGTCTGCTGTCCCTCGTGCCGGAGGGGGACGAGGAGGGGCTGTACACGCAGGCCTTCCGAGTCGGTCTCCTAGACGCGATGCTCGACGTCCGCGAGGGTCGCCTCGTCGAACACGATTGGGTGAAGCGGCGGTTGGGCCTCTGACCGCGTGGTCGATCCGCTGGACCCAGCGGGCGATCCGCGACTTGGACCGCCTCGATCGGCCCGTCGCTCACCGGGTTGTGGCGAAGCTGGAGCAGGCGGCCGCCCGGCCGGAGCAATCCTTCGAGAGGCTCGTCGGTTCGAGCGACTACAAGCTCCGCATCGGCGACTACCGCCTCCTCGCTGTCCTCGCGTATGAGTCGAAGACCATCCTCGTGGAACGCGTGGATCACCCGTCGCGAATCTACGAACGGGGACGGTGATGGAGGCTCCGGGGCGGGGGCCGCATCGGCGCTCGGCCGAGGGGACGCGAGCGTCTCCTCGGCGCCTCCTCGCGGGTCGGGAAGCCGCAGAGAGGCTCCCGGGGCGAAACGAAGCAGTCCCGGCGCAACGTTCAAGCCCCCTCTCCCCTTCGAGGGGGCCGGGAATCGCCCAGAGGGTCGGCAAGACGTCGAGGGAGCACATGGCGCGCGTCGTGGTCACGGGGGGCGGAGGGTTCGTCGGGTCGCACGTCGTCGAGCGCTTCGCCCGGAAGGGCCATGAGGTCGTGGCGATCGACTCCTTCGCCCGGACCGCGGTCCTCGGGGAGCACTTCCTCGGGCCGAAGGTGGGGCGGTACAACTGGGACCACATCGCGAAGCTGCCGCACGTGACGCGCCTCGAGGCGGACGTGCGGGATGCGAAGGCCATGGAGACCGCGATGCGCGGCGCGGACGTCATCGTGCACACGGCGGCCCAGGTCGCCGTGACGACGTCCATGAAGGACCCGCGGACCGACTTCGACATCAACGTGGTCGGCACGATGAACGTCCTCGAGGGCGCGCGGAAGTCCGGTTCCGACCCGACCCTCGTCTTCTGCTCCACGAACAAGGTGTACGGGGACCACGTGAACGAGATCCCCGTCCGCGCCGAAGGCACGAGGTACGTCTTCGACGACCCCAAGTTCAAGACGGGCATCCCGGAGTCCTTCGAGACGGACCATTGCCACCACACGCCCTACGGCGCCTCGAAGCTCACGGCGGACCTCTACATGCAGGAGTACGCCAGGTCCTACGGCCTGCGCACGGGCGTGTTCCGGATGTCCTGCATCTACGGGACACGGCAGTTCGGCATGGAAGACCAAGGCTGGGTGGCCCACTTCGCGATCTCCTCGTTCTTCCGGCGTCCGTTGACCATCTACGGGGACGGGAAGCAGGTGCGGGACGTCCTCTTCGTGGACGACCTCGTGGACGCGTACGAGGCCTACCTGGCCAAGTCGAGGCAGCTGGGCGGCCGCGTGTTCAACATGGGCGGCGGGGCCGGGTACACGATGTCCCTCCTCGAGCTGCTGTCCTTCCTGGAGAAGGGGTTGGGCCGGAAGATCCCTGTGTCCTACGGCGAGTGGCGGCCCGCGGACCAGAAGGTCTACATCTCGGACATCCGGAAGGCCCACGAGACGCTCGGCTGGGCGCCCAAGGTCGGGCCCGAGGAGGGCGTGGGGCAGATCCTGGACTGGGTGCGGGGGGCATCCCTCGACGTCAAGAAGGCGCCCCGCAGGAAGCGGACGTGACCGCCGCCCCCCACGTGCCGGAACGAGTTAGGGAGACCGAAACACTTATCCGAGCCCACGGGAGTGCTTCACCGACCGCGTCATCCGCACGGGAGGCAGGATGCCCATGAAGGTCCTCTTCAGCAATCCCCCCTGGTGGGAGAAGCGCGAAGGGAGCTTCCCGCACCACAAGCGATGGCGCGCGGGCGTCCGCGCCGGGTCCCGCTGGCCCTTCACGGGCCTCGTCAACTCCACGCCGGACCATCCCGAGCGCTTCGAGTACCGGCCCTATCCCTTCTTCCTAGGATACGCGACGACGTACGCGAAGAAGGAAACGGGCGAGGACGTGCGGTTCCGGGACAGCATCGCGCTCCGCGAGTCCTACGACTCCTACTACCAGCACCTGGTTCACGAGGCGTACGACTACATCTTCATCGAGTCAGCGACGCCGAGCTGGGAGCATGACAAGCGTGTGATCGGCGAAATCCACCGCCGCCTCGCGAAGGCGAAAATCGTGGTCACGGGCCCCATCGCGAGCGCGAAGGGGGCCCAGGTCCTGACGACCGCGCCGGTCCACGCATGCATCCGCGGCGAGTACGAGAAGGGGAGCGTGAAGGTCCTGAGCGGCGCTGACGGCGTGGTGGACTACGACCTCCTGACGGTCCAGGAGATGAACGAGTCGCCCTACCCTTACTTCGACGAGGTGTACGCGCACCGCTACTGGGACGGCAACCCCCACGGACAACAGTGGCCCCACGCCCAGATCTGGAGCAGCCGCGGCTGCCCGTTCAAATGCATCTTCTGCGTCTGGCCCGCCGCGATGACGGGGAACGACCCGGACGGGACGAACCCGCGCACGGTGCGGCACTACACGCCGGAGTACATGGAGGCCTTCATCCGCCACCTCCTGGACACGTACCACTACCAGACGATCTACTTCGACGACGACACGTTCAACCTGGGCAACCGCCACGTGGTCGAGATGTGCGACGTGATGAAGCGGATCGGCGTGCCCTGGGCGGCCATGTGCCGCGCGGACACGATCAAGATGGACACGTGGAAGCGCATGCACGACAGCGGCTGCTTCGGCGTGAAGATCGGGTTCGAGAGCGGGAACCAGTGGGTCGTGGACAACATCGTGAACAAGCACCTCGACCTCGAGTACGCGAAGCAGGTCGTGTACGAGCTCAAGAAGATCGGCATGACCGTGCACGGGACGTTCACGTACGGCCTGCCCGGCGAGACGAAGGAGCAGATGCTCCAGACCAAGCGCTTCATCGAATCCCTCCCGTTCGACAGCTACCAGGAGTCGGGGACCGCGGAGATCGAGGGCACGCCGCTCGCCACCCTGCGAGAGAAAGGGCACTTGGACGCGTACGAGGGCGCCACCATGGATGCCACGTACCGCCACGCGGTGGACGGCAACAAGAAGTGGCAGTCCCTGGTCCAGGAACTCCGCGAGACCTGATTCCGCGGGCGGCGGCGACCACGCCGCGAACCGATGGCGGAAGCTTCTTCTCCCGTCCTTGGATTCGCTCAGGACAGGCCGTGCGGGTGTGGGTGAACGACACGTGACGACGCCGGAGGGTTCGCCGGGGCGCCGGCCCGGGACGCGACGCCAAATCAACTCCGTGTGCCGAGGCTACTCCGGATGGTTCCATTGGAGGTTCTTCGAGAACGTCCTCGCCGACCCACGGATCCAGGAGATCTGCGTCCTCGGCGTGTACTACGGTCGCGACATCGCGTACATGTCCGCCATCCTGGAGGGCCTCGGGCGGACGGATGTCCACATCACGGGCGTGGACAAGTTCGAGGACGCGCCGTGCAACGACTGGCCCGACCGGTCGCCCGGTCTGACCTGGGAACGGGCGGGATTCGGTCCCGCCCCCAGCCGGGCCGCGGCGCGTCCGCGTGCAGCCCCTGCCCGCCGGCCGCAGCCCGCACAAAACGATGTGGCTGTGGCACGCCGGCCCCGGCCCGCTGTCCCTGGACGAGCTGTGGCGCGCCTACCTGGCCCGCTTCGACGAGGAACACGCCTTCCGGTTCGCCAAGGGA
>OFHG01000179.1_pt1 | contig 27571 bp, 15 predicted proteins | sample 1521931 | NCBI WGS metagenome assembly OFHG01 (sample SAMEA2468438, study PRJEB22500) | soil metagenome | biome: Glassland; feature: Farmland; material: Clay | place: Australia | collected 2013-01-31 | depth 0.55 m
TCGCATCGCTTAGCGCCGTGCGGTGACCCTCGTCGTAGCTCAGCAGGGTAGCCAGACCGTGCTTGGTACACATCTGGTAGACTTGCAGAGCTTCGTCTTTGGTGATGCCGTTGCCGCCGTTGTCATAAAGGCCGAATAACGCTGCCTCCGCATAATCGCGCAAGCGCGAACCGCCGGTGTTATAGCGGATTTCGTACCACGCTTCGGCGCGATTTCCGCTGAGGATTGCGGCCTTCAGGTTAGGACTTCCTTGCTTGCCGTCTTTTTGGATACCCAGGTAGCCGTTGTATGCCAGCGATGTGAGAACAAGCATCTCCTGACTTCCCTGCATCGCATTGAACGCAGCGACGCCGGCAGGAGAAGAGCCCAACCAGGTTTTGACGTAACCCACGTAGGTGGAAACAATGTCGTTGAAGAATTGCTGGGCTTCTGGAAGTGTTTCTCCTGGGAGCGCCGCAGTATCACTGATCGTCCAACCCAGGAAGTTGCTTTTATTATTGGCGATCGTCGAACCTTTTCCGGCATTTAGTGCCTTTAGGGCACTATTTAAATAGCCATTTAGTTCTGACTGTTGGGTTGAGTCTATGAATTTATCAACTTCCGTCACGATTTGGTCATTCAAAACATAACTTCCTGGACTTCCTGAAATTAACGCATAACCGACACCCAGCGTTGGAATACCCTTGCTATCCGTATAAACATGATCGACAAATCCTTCGATCCCTTTCGTCGACAGGAATTGAAAAAGCTCAGTGTTAAAATCACCCGACAGCGACGTCCATTTGATAGTTGCCATGATTATTTCTTCCGTTAATATTTGTTTTCGGGATACCAATCGCAGGTTTGTCGACGGTCTGTTGGATTAATAGACAACCAATATCGGCTGTAAGCTCTGAATAGAAACAAGAAGTAATAACGATGATGATATTCAATAATGCTATTGAAGGTTCGTGATTCCACCAATGTTCCAATAGCAAACTGAGGTAATGATCCGCGCCCGCAGTTGGGAAGGAGATTGTTGATAAAACCACCGCCACGAATTGCAGAGGACTTGATTCCAGGGATATTCATTGGCCCGTACTTGCTATCAAAAGAGAAAATATAACGATAACTCTCATGCCCTTTCGATGACGGGAGTTGATAAACCTTGAATGGTGGAAGCTCGTAATATGCGCTACAAAAACCTAGCGCATTGGAATCGGCATAAATATCGGGACCAGAATTCTGACACTGATAATTGAACGTTATAGGCGCTCCCTGCGGATATTTCTTTTTGCATACCTTCGCCACCTGTTTCCGGAATGCATCGAACGCGGGATCCTCGTAGCTCTCCACCTGGATTGTCGGATCGACAAATCGAATTCCCTTCATTGATTTGACCGCAGAAAAAACACCCGAACATTCTTTGCCGTTGAGCCGTGAAGGATAGAGCGGCGCAGTGCCCAATATCTTCTTAATCGCTGCCGCCTTCTCCGACTCATGCTTATACAGCGGTGAGCGTGGCATATAAAACGTCTCCAACTCCGCCAGCCGCGACCAATAGGCATGTTTAAAACAGGTCTGCGTCTTACAGGCTGCACGGGTAAAACTCATCCAGTGACGCTGTTCGGTGATAAGCCGCGCTTTCTGTTTTGGATTGGCTTTGGCGATATCTTTGTCATAGACCTTACCCAATTGGCTGTCGAGCTTGGAGATGAAGGGGTCGTTGCACACAAACTTCTCAACCCGTGTCTGTGCCTTGGCGCAATCGAAGCTGGCGGCATGGACCGGGGCGACGAGAAGGCTTGCCGTCATTGACAGGGCAAGTATTAAGCCGAGATGGGTAATCTTGTTCATCGTGTAGTTTCTCATTCCTTCGCTATGCAGCCAGATTCATAGTCATGCTCAAGGTCACCGTCTGCGGCTGGTCGCTGATTTGCGCCACATACGCCGTGAGCAATACGGCACCGGGGGCCGGGTCGTTGGATGAATTGGGATCGCCCGGCACCTCGGATGGCTTCTTCGGCGTACCGCCCTTTGCCAGCAACACGCTCGGCTTTAGGGTGATCCCCATGAAGCCGCTACTGCTCTCGGCCTTGCTTAAGTCAAAGCCGTCGATGACGATGGCGCCGTTGCCCACTTCGCCATTGCTGATGGTCAGGGTTCCGATGCCTGCGTCGCTGTTGGCTGCGCTGCCGTTGCTGGTGGCCGGGTTGGTCGCGTCGGCGCTGAAGGTGTATTTGGTGCCGTCTGCCGCGGTCCAGACAAGGCCGCCGGCCGTCGTATCGACCGTCAGGCCGGCGCCGGTCACTTGCTGATTGTCTATCCATAGCTGGCCGTTGCCGCTTGGGTTGACGATGGTTTCGGTATTAAGGCCGGTGGCTTGGTAGACGAAAACGTCGTTGCCGCTGGAGACGCCCAATACCGTATCGTTGCCGGTACCGCTCATTATCGTGTCGTCGCCGCCGCTGCCGTACAGCGTATCTTTGCCGCTGCCGCCGATGATGATATCGTTGCCGCTACCGCCCACCAGATAGTCGGCTCCGCTGCCGCCCAGCAAAACGGAGGGGTTGTTGTCAGCGGCAACGGCCGACTGCGTCGAGGCATCGCCCGCTGCGTATACGTCAGTGAAGGCCACCGTGTTCATCGCCCCTTCCAGGGCGTTAGCCACCAACGAGGACTCACCGGCATAATCATTCGCCAGGTTGCCGAGAAGGACTTGTTCGGCGGGGTAGAGAAGCGTTGCCAGCGCTTGGGCTTTGGGGAAGGTGGTTCCGCCCGGATAGGGGATGGTCATCGCATCGCTTAGCGCCGTGCGGTGACCCTCGTCGTAGCTCAGCAGGGTAGCCAGACCGTGCTTGGTACACATCTGGTAGACTTGCAGAGCTTCGTCTTTGGTGATGCCGTTGCCGCCGTTGTCATATAGACCGAATAACGCTGCCTCCGCATAATCGCGCAAGCGCGAACCGCCGGTGTTATAGCGGATTTCGTACCACGCTTCGGCGCGATTTCCGCTGAGGATTGCAGCCTTCAGGTTAGGACTTCCTTGCTTGCCGTCTTTTTGGATTCCAAGGTAGCCGTTGTATGCCAGCGATGTGAGCACCAGCATTTCCTGACTTCCCTGCATCGCATTGAACGCAGCGACGCCGGCAGGAGAAGAGCCCAACCAGGTTTGGACTGTTGTTATATAACGAGGAAGTATGCCATTGAAAAATCTCTGGGCATCCGAAATCGTCTGCCCTGCCGCGACCGTATTGCTAAGAGTCCAACCTAGAAAATTAGCATCATTTCTATGCTCATAAAATGGATTGTCGTTGGTTAATCCTTTGCCAGCGTCTAAAGCTGTTATTGCGTCATTCAAATAGTTCTTTAGCTCATTCATTTGCGGCGACATTGAACCGATGAACTGCGAAAGCTCGTCCAAAATATAGGTATTTGGAGTATAACTTCCCGGGTTTCCGGTGATGAGCGCGTAACCTGCCCCTAGCGTCGGAATGCCTTTCGTATCTGGATAGACATGATCGACATATCCTTCGATACCTTTCGTCGACAGAAACTGAAAAAGCTCTGTAGCGAAATCACCCGACAGGTAAGTCCATTTGATCGTCGCCATGATTATTTCTTCCGTTCATAGATGTTAATAGGATACCAATTACATGTATCGCGCCGATTTATAGGATTTAGGGAAAGCTGATATTGGCTCCCTGTTTTGTATAAAAGCAAAAAATAATAGTGGTGCCGGTATTCAACAATACTATTAAGCGTTCCGGCATCCACCCCTATCCCATTCACAAACTGCGGCAATACACCGCGACCACAAGCGGGCAATAGTTCATTAATAAACCCTCCCCCGTGTTCTAAATATAAGCTAGCTCCGCGAATATTTATTGGCCCATATTCACCATCAAACGAAAATACATAACGAGATGCCAGTTTCCCTTTCGATGGCGGCAGCTTATATAACTTAAACGGAGGAAGTTCGTAATATGCATTGCAAAATCCCAATGCATCGGAGCCTGCATCGATATCTGGCTCTGAATTCTGACACTGATAATTGAAGGTTATCGGCGCCCCCTGTGGATACTCCTTCTTGCACGCGTTCGCTACCCGTTTTCTAAACCCGTCAAGCGCAGGATCTTCATAACTATCGACTTGTATCGTCGGGTCGACAAACTGAATCCCTTTCATTTCTTTCACAGCCAAAAAAACACCCGAACATTCTTTGCCGTTGAGCCGTGAAGGATAGAGCGGCGCAGTGCCCAATATCTTCTTAATCGCTGCCGCCTTCTCCGACTCATGCTTATAGAGCGGTGAATGCGGCATATAAAACGTCTCCAACTCCGCCAACCGCGACCAATAGGCATGCTTGAAGCAGGTCTGCGTCGTACAGGCAGCGCGGGTAAAACTCATCCAGTGACGCTGCTCGGCAACGAGTCGCGCCTTCTGTTCCGGATTGGCCTTGGCAATATCCTCGTCGTAGACCTTGCCCAACTGACTATCGAGCTTGGAGATGAAGGGGTCGTTGCACACAAACTTCTCGACCCGTGTCTGTGCCTTGGCGCAGTCGAAACTGGCGGCATGTGCCGGGACGACGAGAAGGCTTGCTGCCATTGACAAGGCAACTATCAAACCGAAATGAGTGGTCTTGTTCATCGTGTAGTCTCTCGTTCCTTGCTATGCAGCCAGGCTCATGGCCAGGGTCAGTGTTTGTGGTTTGTCGCTGATTTGCGACACGTAGGCTGTCATGAGCACTGCCCCAGGAGCGGGATCTACCGAACCACCCTTGCTCGCCGACACCTCGGGCGGAGTCATCGGTGATCCGCTTAACTTTGTCACGACCTTCGGCTGCAGCTTGATGCCAAGGAATCCGGTATCGCTTTTTACTTTGCTCAGATCGAACGCGTCGATCACAATTGAACCGCTGGGCACCAAGCCACCCGTGATCATCAATGTGCCGATACCTGCGTCAGCGTTAGCGCTAGTTCCATCACTCGATGGCGCATTGGTCGCATCAGGCAGGAAGGTATACTCCGTGCCTTTCGAATCCTTCCATGCTAGGCCATCGGCTGTTGTGTCCACAGTCCAATCGGAGCCGGTTATTTGTTGATTCCCTATCCATAAGGTACCGTTACCTTCTGCGTCGATGATTGTTTCATATCCGCTGCCACCGCCCGTCGCATCGTATACGAATGTGTCGGTTCCCGTCGTAGCGCCAATCAAGGTATCGTTCCCAGCACCGCCGACCAACGTATCATCGCCGCCGCCACCATACAGCTCATTAGTCCCAGTGCCGCCAATTAAAATGTCGTTACCTGAACCACCGTTTAGGTAATCATCACCACTTCCACCAATCAACACAGACGCGTTATTGTCGCTGGCGTAGACCGTCTCCTCTGCGGCATCGCTTGCAGCATAGACGTCATTGAACTTGACAGAGGACATTGCACTTTCTAGCGCATCCGTCGTTATGGACGACCCAGTGCCATATTTGTTAACCAAGCCGCCAAGAAGAATTTCCTCTGCCGGAACAAGAAGCGTCTTCAAGTCTTGTGCTTTGGGAACGTTTGGTTCATTTGGATAATTAATTGCTTCCGCATCCGTCAAGGCTTTGTGATGTGCGGTGTCATAACGCGCCATAGTAGCGAGATCGTGCGTGGTGCACATTTGGTAAACCTGCAATGCCTCTGCTTCGGTAAGGCCAGCACCACCATTGTTATACAATCCGAATATGGCCGCTTCAGCATAGCGGCGCTTGCCAATACCAGTTTGGCTATCTAAGGAGCCACCATTAGACTTATAGCGAATCTCGTACCAGGCCTCCGCTCGATTACCGTTCAAAATCGCGTCGCGCAAATGCTTGCTTTTGGGTTCTCCATTGGCCTTAAACCCGATCAAATTGTTGTAGGTCAGCGACAACAGTGCGGCACGTTCCGTGCTGTACGGCAGTTGCGCCAGTGCCGCGTTCTGTTGCGCCAATGTTGGATTTTGTACATCCAGGAGCCAACCATCCAGACTTTTTTCGTAGGTATTCTCGATGAGATTGAAGGTTGCCTTCATTTGGTCATCGGCACTCAGTCCGCTTCCGCCGGTATTATTTGCGTAGTCGAAATTTGTTCCATTTCCATAATGTGTCCCGAGGACGCTATTGGCGACATTATCGATCGCTGCTTGAAGAGCTGAATCCGAGGGGTAACACGACTCCCCTACAGCCTTAAGTGCGGACGCGAAGTTATTGAATTTTGTTGTACCTAGGCTATCGGGCGAAGCCGAATACCCCATTCCCTTCAAAATTTCTGTCGCATTCGCACTGATCTCGAAACCGAGACCCATCGTGGGGTTCTGATTGGTATCGTTGTACGCATACGGTTTTGACCCTTCAAATGCATACAGCATCTGGAATATCAAATCCTGATAATCTGTTTGCGACAACGAATTAAAAGTCAGACTCATGACAACCACCTGAAGGCAGAGGGGAAACGGAATATTTTAAGGCGGCACATCGCCGGGATCATTTCCAGCTGGGTATCCAGCGTATGTTGCACAAAGGATCAAAATCGTAGGGGAATGGGCCCTGACTAACCTCGAAAGACGACACCCCCATGCCAGATTGTCCTCTCGACCAGGCTAATACCAAGTACGGGAAACCCTTGTCTCCGACGTTTTGGATGATGTCGGTCACAGCAATACCCAACCCGGACCCTGGTGGTCCGTTGTTAAAGGCCTTAGCCATCTTTGGATAAGGTGAAGGAAGCATATAGATCAGGCTGTCGAAATAGCGGCTATAGGGCGCCGAAGGGGGCACCGGCACGGTCTTGCCCTGTATAAAATCCGGCGAGAACGTATGTGTGAGACGAATAAGGGTTTCATGGCGGCCGTCACCCAGAAGATCCACCTGCGCGCTCCAAAGAAGCGGTTCACCGGCTTCCCGCAGGGGCTCGGTGTACTTCAGCCAGAAGTTCCACGCGGATTCCATCTTTAGCCTTTTTACACAAGCCTCATTGGTGCACCCTACATATATCTTCTCTGCCAATTTCAAATTCCAAGCCATGGGTTTCCAAACACTGCGGAATTGAGGATATTTGGGAGAGAACCGCGGCTGGTCGCTCTCGAAGGGCACGTCGCGGAATTCGTTGAAATTGGCCACCAAAGTCTTGCAGACGGCGGCAAGCGGAACGAATACACCGGCATTCAAGGGGACGCGCTGGGCGACATAATGCCCCAGGATTTTGTCGGGTGCCTTCGCAGACATCGGTGAATGCGGCGTGTAGAAGGTTTCCAGCTCCGCCAACCTTTGCTGGTATGCATGCTTGAAGCAGGTCTGCGTCGTACAGGCAGCGCGGGTAAAACTCATCCAGTGACGCTGCTCGGCAACGAGTCGCGCCTTCTGTTCCGGATTGGCCTTGGCAATATCCTCGTCGTAGACCTTTCCCAACTGACTGTCGAGATTAGAGATAAACGAGTCGTTGCACACGAATTTCTCGACCCGTGTCTGTGCCTTAGCGCAGTCAAAACTTGCCGCCAGCGCAGGTGGAATGGAACACGCTGCCGTTGCGAGCAAAATGCCTAAACCAAAATAGATAGTCTTCTTCATGGATTGTCTCTCTTTCATCATTCGCTCTGCATTGCCTGCGCCACACCCACCGTCGCAACGTGCCCGCTGCCAATACGCACCACCTCATCTACATGCAGATTCCTCGGCAACGAGTGTGCAATAAACAGCATCGTCACCTTACCTTTGAACTGATTGATGGTGGCGGCGAAGTGTTCGGCCGTCTGCATATCGAGGCTGCTGGTGGCCTCGTCGAATAGCAGGATCTTCGGCTGCTTGAGCAGCGCCCGCGCAATGGCGATGCGCTGTTTCTGGCCACCGGAAAGGCCGGCGCCGCGCTCGCCGATCTCGGTCTGGTAGCCCTTAGGCAGCTTTTCGATGGCGTCGTGGATCTCCGCCATGCGGCAGGCACGGACGATGTCGTCGAAGGTCGCGTGCGGATTGGCCATCTGCAGGTTGTCGTAGACCGTGCCGGAGAAGAGGATGGTCTCCTGCGGCACCACGCCGAAGGTGTGGCGCAGTTCGTTGGCGGAGAGGTGGCGCAGGTCGGTGCCGTCGAGACGAATGGCGCCGTTGACCGGCTGATAGAACCCCTGCAACAGTTTGGCGAGCGTGCTTTTGCCGGAACCCGACGGCCCCATGATGGCGACGACGCGGCCGGGCTGCACGGTCAGGTTGAACTGCTGGTAGAGGAACGGCTGGGTATCGGCGTAGCGAAAACCCAGCTCCTCGATTTCGATCAGGCCCTGCCCCTCGCGCACGCGGCTGGGCGTGACGGCGTAGGGTTCAGGCGGTGCGTTCATGATGTCGCCGAGGCGCTCGACCGACATGCGCGCCTGCTGGAACTGCTGCCAGAGGCCGACGATGCGCAATAGCGGCTGCGAGACGCGGCCGGCAAACATCTGGAAGGCTACCAGCATGCCGACGGTAAAGTCGGGCCGCTGCATGACGATGTAGGCGCCGGCCACCAGGATGAGCAGGGTCATGCCCTGCTCCAGCGCATTGGCGACGACGTTGTAGGTATTGGCGATCTGGCGCACGCCGAAACCGGAGCGCAGATAGTCGGCGAGATAGTCGTGGTACTTCGCCTTGATCTGCGGCTCCATCTGCAGGCTCTTCATCGTCTCCAGGCCGGCGACATATTCGGTGGTGAACGCCTGGTTGCGCGCGCCGAGCAGGAACTGCTCGTTGAGCCGGTTGCGGAACACCGGCGCCATGATGAGGCTCAGGATCATGATGGCGCCGATCATGGCGAGGGAGATCATCGTGAGCGTGACGCTGTAGTAGAGCATGATGCCGACGAAGATGAGCAGGAACGGCAGGTCGAGGATCAGCGTGACGGCCGCGCTGGCGACGAACTCGCGGATGGTCTCGACGCCGCGCAGACGCGCGGTGATGACGCCGGTGGGGCGCTGCTCGAAGTAGCGCGGCGGCAGCTTGAACAGGTGTTCGAACACGGCGGCGCCGAGCACCGCATCGACGCGGTTGCCGGTGTGCAGCACCAGATATTGGCGCACCCACGACAGCAGCGAGGTGAAGACGTTGATCACCACCAGGCCGACGGCGATGACGATGAGCGTGCTCTCGGTACGATGCACGATCACCTTGTCGATCACCACCTGGGTGAACAGCGGCATGCTGAGCGCCAGCAGTTGGATCACCAGCGAGGCGATGAGGACGTCGCGCCACACCTGACGGTGCTTGAGCAGCTCCGGGACGAACCAGCGGAAACCGAATTCGCTGGCGGAGGCACGCACCGCGTCGGGGTCGCGCAGCGCCGCAGCCTCCGGCGCCAGTTGGAAGGCAATGCCGGCGTAGCGCGCGGCGAATTCATCGAGAGGAAGCGTGGACGGCGTGTTGGTGCCCGCTTCGAACAGCACCACCTGCTTTTCGTCGGCCTGGATGACGATCGCGGGACGCACCGGGAGCTGAGCCGGTATCGCGGCGTCGGCCGGCTGCGGTTCAGGAGCGGCGGACGGTGCATCGGCGGGCGATTCGGACTGCGATTCATCGGCTGCCGCGAGCGTCTCTTCAACCGGCGATTCCGGCGCGGGCGGCTCCTGCCGGTGCAGCAGCGCCATGCAGGGGAAGCTCAGGGAGGCGACGGCAGACGCTTCGCACTCGCTGCGCTTGATGCGAAAGCCCAGGGCACGGGCGGCGTGGATCAGTGAATCGGCGGTATACGGCGGCGGAAACTGGCGGACGAGGAGTTCGGGATCGAACGGTTTGCGATTGAGGGCGCAGAAGCTGCCGAGTGCCCAGACAACATCTTCGGTGGCGAGGCTCGCGGTAACTTGACGGCGTACGGGCCGCTGGTCGCTCCGTTGTCGCCATCGCGCTGCAGCCTTTGCTGCCAGTGCCGTCAACCTGTCCATGGTTCGGTGCCGCCGTCCTTATAGCTGATTAAATTCGTGCACTAAACCACAGATGCATCATGGTTGTTCCGAGTGGCAAGAAGATTAAATTCGAACAGGTTAAGAACACGTTAATAACTTGTTAAGCAGCGTGACGTTGTTCACACCGATTTTCGGCCCACGGGCCGGCGACGGGGTAGCGTCAAATTGGGAATTCCTGTTAACGTTATGCGCCAATTACTTTCTGGGGCTTTTGGGCCACCCTGCTCCGCGCGGCAGAATGGCTACCCAAGCAGATATAGAACAGCCCGCACCGCCGGGCGAAAAGAGCAAAGGAATGACTGTCATCGACCCCTTGCAGAGCATCGATCACCGAATTGCGGCACAGACCACCCATAGCAGCCCGCGGCAACCTCATGAATACCTGGATCTCTGCGCGATGCGCTTCCCGCTAATGGGGGATGACGCATGAAGATACTGTTCGTACACCAGAACTTTCCGGGGCAGTACCTGCATCTGGCCCGCTATCTGGGCGCGCAACCGGGCAACGAAGTGGTGTTCATCACGCAGCGCAAGGACGTCACGCTGCCCGGTGTGCGCAAGATCGTCTACAAGCCCCACCGACCGGTCACCGACAAGGTGCATCACTACCTGCGCGACGCCGAAGCGGGCGTAATCAACGCCCAGGTGGTCGCCCGAGCGGCACTGGAGTTACGAAATTCCGGCTTCGTGCCCGACGTGATGCTGGGCCACAACGGCTGGGGCGAGATTTGGTACCTGAAAGATGTGTTTCCCACGACGCCGCTCATCGGCTATTTCGAGTTCTTCTACCGCTTCGAAGGCGCGGACGTCGGTTTTGATCCGAACGAACCCGATATTTTCGACACCCGCCCACGCCTCCGGACCAAGAATCTCGGCAACCTGCTGGCGCTGGACACGGTCGATCTCGGTCAAACGCCTACGCAATGGCAATTTTCGCTCTATCCCGAACGGTATCAATCCATCCTGCACATCGTGCACGAAGGCATCGACACGCGCGTCGCCGCGCCCAATCCGCGGGCACGCGTCAAGCTGCCGAACGGGCGCGAGCTAACCGCTGCCGACGAGGTAGTGACCTACGTAGCACGCAATCTGGAGCCCTACCGCGGATTCCCCAGCTTCATGCGCAGCTTGCCGAGAATACTCGCGCAACGCCCGAATGCGCAGGTGGTGATCGTCGGCGGCGACGAAACGAGCTACGGCCCCGGTCTTGGCAATGGCCAGACCTATAGACAGCAGATGCTGGCGGAGCTGGGCGATTCGCTCGACCTCGAACGCGTGCATTTCCTCGGCAAGGTGCCCTACCCGGTCTTCCTCAACGTATTGCAGATATCCAGCGCCCATGTCTATCTCACCTTTCCGTTCGTGCTCTCGTGGTCCATGCTGGAGGCGATGGCAACCGGCTGCCTGCTGATCGGGTCGAGCACCCCGCCGGTGATGGAGGTGTTGCGCGACAACGAAAACGGGATATTGGTCGACTTCTTCTCTGCCGACGAGATTGCAGACAGCGTCGTGGATGCGCTCAAGGATCCCGGCGCCTATGCGACGCTGCGAGAAAATGCGCGCCGCACCGTGGTAGACAATTACGATCTCTATTCGAAGTGCCTGCCCGCGCAGTTGAACCTGCTGAATACCGCAACGAACCTGCGGAGCGCTTAAGCATTCTCGGGCCTGCCTACGCCAGTTCCCGCAAGATCATGCGCCGCATCCTGCGCAAAATCGCCGCCAACGAGACGGACACCCTGGGCGACACCTCCACCCTGGCCGACCCGGCCGTGGTCGACGACCTGGTGCACAACCGCGCCCACAAGTAATTCGTGGTGCGAGCGGTGCCGTAGTTTCGCGCCGTGGAAATGAAGAGGCCGCCTGATGTCAGGCGGCCTTTTTTTCAAGTGACTGCACTAGCTACTGGCAAACTGATATGTATTCTTTCGAACCCATGCTATGCGTCCTGCACAATAGGAACAGCACATGTCACCTAATTAGAATATAAATCTGCCAACTTTACTGGATACAGCTCACTAACGGATGTTGCAATTGGAGTCGCCCCATCTATGTGGGTGCGAAAACCGGTTGCGCGTATGATGCGGCGGCGAGTTATCGCTCTGTTCCGCTTTCATCGAGCGTCTTTTCCACCGGCGACAACAGGTAACGCATGACCGAGCGCTTCCCTTCGTTGACTTCGGCGACAACCTGCATGCCGGGAAGCAGTTTCAATACTTCGCTCTGCGCATGCAGGCTCTGGCCATCGAGTTGAATCATCGCCTTGTAGGCCGTCTGTTGCTGCGACGGGTTGGTATTCGATGTCCCATTGCCGGACGATGACCCGTTTGAGGAAGTATTGGTCGCATCTGCATTAACGTACATTATTTCCCCGTCCAGCATCCCGTATTTCTCGAACGGATACGCGGTCAGTTTGACCTTTACTTTCTGGTGCGGATAAACGAAACCGACGTCGCTGTTCTTTATCCACACCTCGGCAACCAGCGGCTCGTCGTCAGGGACAAGCGAAAGCAACACCGTGCCGGGCGACACAACGGTGCCGACCGTATGCGTCGCCAGTTCGTCGACGATACCGGCTTGTGGAGCACGTAGTTCCAGCAAGGAATCCTTGTGTATCTGTTTGGCAAGTTCTTGCTGTAATGTGCGGAATTTCTCTTCCGCATCCACCTGCTCGTTCTGCAGGTCGCTACGGTATTTAGTGGTAATGGCGGCAATGTTGCGCGTCGCCTCGGCCTGCGCTGCGGCCAACCCCTTGACCGTTTCCTGCTGCGCGCGCAGGTCTTGCGAGGTTTCCAGATAATCCCGATCTTTGTCGAGAACCGACACCTGTGCGACAAACCCCTTCTTCCCCATCGCATCGTAAGCGTCGGCCTGCTGCTTGAGGATCGGCGTCACCTTAGTGAGCTTCACCAGCACCTGTTGTGCCGCTTGATAGTCGCCTTGTGCTTTTTTCAGCGCATCCTCCGCCTGGGACAGCGCTGCGTCGTATGCCTGCCGATGGGCGTGCAACTGGGCATTCACTTGATGATAGAGATCATCTGGGTCCGTCGGTAGATGCGTCATGCCGCGGCCGTCGAGTTCCGCGGCGATACGGCGCAGCTGCAACGAGCGCAGCGCAACTTGCGTCTTGAGCGAGGTTGTATCAGCGTCCGCACCCGCGGCATCCATACGCATTAGCACCTGCCCCGCAGCGACGTGCTGGTGTTCGTGCACCAGGATCTGTTCGACGATTCCGGCATCCGCCGGCTGGACGATCTTGACGTAGGTCTGCGGCACCAGCCGCCCTTCCGCGCTGGCGATGATGTCCAGCTTGCCGAGGATCATCCACAGCAGGGTGATGATGAACAGCACGGCGACCGTATAGAGCACGGTACGCGGCAGCCGCCGCGGTGGGCTCTCCTGAATCGACAGCAAGCCGGGCGCGAACTCGAGCGCCTCAGCAGAAAGGAGCGGCTTACGTTCGTCAGACATGGTGCGTCGCCACTCCAGCGGCGGCGAAGATCCGATCTGCAACGGCTGTCCGACGCACCCCCGCCGTGTGCGAAACGCACCGCACAATCGACGGAAGCGACGTCGGACGGCAGCTCATCCACTCAGCGAATAAGCTGCACATCGGTCTTGATGCTCGACGGCGCATTGATTGTCTGCGCAGCGGTGCCAAAAGCGGGGTCATGCAGCACGCTCTGCGCCGACGTTACCGCCATTCCGCTCAGGCTGCCGTTCAAGCCGTCGTAATAGGCCAGGTCGCCGCCCATCGCCGCCGTGTCGCTGCCGGACAGATGCGCATCGAGCATACCATTCATCAGGTTCCAGTGATCCAGTTTCGGATCGGCGGTCCTTGCAGCGTCAAACGCCTTCACCAAGTCGGTCATGCTGAAATCCTCGACCTTCTGGTTGTAGAGCGCGTTGTTCGAACTCGCGTCGTAATCGGAACTGCTCTGCTCGATCACCTGCAAAGTGACGAAGTCCTGGTTCGCCGGTTTGGCGTACCATCCCTTGAAGGTCACGGACTGGTCCTTGCCGATATCCAGAATCAGATCCTTACCGTGCTTGCTGAACGAGAGGTCGCCATAGCCGATACCGCCGCCCAGCGACAGCGTGTTGCTGGCACCGGCCGCCGCTTCAATCGTGTCGTTGCCGTCACCACGGTTGATCGCCACCACATTGGCACCCTTGCCGGTGTTGTAGAGGTCGCGGCCCGCACCACCGGCCAGGAAGTCGTTGCCGTTGCCACCGGTCAGGGCGTCATTGCCCCCCAGACCAAGCAATACACCGGAGCCGGCCGTATCGATCAGCACATCATTACCGCTGCCGCCTTCGAGCACATCCACACCCTTGCCGCCGACCAAGGTATCGCGGCCGGCATTGGCCAGCAGGAAGTCGTCCTGACCGTTGCCGCGCAGCGTGAGGCCGCGCCGTCCGGTGCCGATCAGGGTCTGCACATTGGCCGAGGCCGTATAGCTCGCCGACGTCTCGATGGTGTTGCTCGCCGCATCGGCCTGCGCCTCGACTGTGTCCCAGCTGTTGTTCACCACAAACACGTCGTTGCCGGTACCGCCCACCAGCGTGTCGAAGCCCCAACCGGAGACCAGCGTGTCGTTGCCTGTGTTGGCGGTGATCACGTCGCTGAAGTTGTTGCCGGTCAGCGTGATGTCGGCATCACCGGTTCCGGTGAGATTGTGCACCCCAAATGGCGTGACGTAGCTCACCGAGCTTTCCACGGTCGAGCCGCTCCACCACGAGAAGAAGCCCGCCCTAACCACATCCCCACTGTTGTTGACGACGAAGGTGTCCTTGCCCCAGCCGCCAATCAACGTGTCGACGCCACTACCGGAGACCAGCGTGTCGTTGCCGTTGCCGGCAATCAACACGTCATTGCCATCGTTGGCGGTAATGACGTTGCTCTGATTATTCCCGCGCAGCACCAGATTCGCTTCGCCGGTGCCGGTCAGAACCGTGACGTTGGCGGAAGCCGCATAATTCGCTGAGGTCAGTACCGTGTTGCCGTTGACGCCTTTCTGCGCCTTGACGACGTCCGCACTGTTATTGACGACGAAGGTATCGTTGCCCGTGCCTCCGACGAAGGTGTCGACACCGCTGCCGGCGACCAGCGTATCGCTGCCGCTGCCGGCGATGAGGGTGTCGTTGCCGCTATTGGCGGTGATGAGGTCGTCCAGACTGTTGCCGGTCAACACGATGTCGTCGCTGCCGATGCCAGTCAGCGTCGTGATATTGTCGGGTGCCGCATAACTGGCCGAGGTCAGCAGCGTGTTGCTCGCCGCCCCAGCCTGCGCCTCGACCACGTCGGCACTGTTGTCGACAACGAAAGTCTCGTTGCCCATCCCTCCAATCAACGTATCGATGCCGCTGCCCGCGGCCAGGGTGTCGTTCTGGCCTGCGCCGATGAGGGTGTCGTTGCCGCTGCCACCGTAGATTTGATTATCCAGATCGGTGCCGGTCACCACCACGTCGCCGGAGCCCGCGTAGAGATCGAAGCCGCGTGCCAGCATTTGGTCTTGGGTCATTACGCTGCCGTCGGCGAACTGGAAGTTCGCGATCGCGCTGGTGTCGAGGGCGTTGCTCGGGTCGAAGCCTTCGATGTGCACTTCGTCGTTGCTGCTGCCCACGCGCACCAGCAGCGAGCCGATACCGAGCGTGATCATATCGGGCGTCACGCCGGGACCGAATTCGAGCGTGGCGTTGGCACCGGCGGCGATGATGGTGTCGATGCCGTCGCCCGCATTGATGAGGAAGGTGTCGTTGTTGCCGGTGCCGATCAGCAGATCGTTGCCGCTGCCGCCGACGATGACGTCGCCGTCACCGCTGCCGTACACCACTTCGCCGCCGGGACCGGCGGTCAGCGTATCGTTGGCGCCGGAACCGAAGATCGAGTCCGCTCCCGCGACACCGGCCAGCGCCGCGTCGGCAACCGTGCTGGTCGTAAGAGTGCCATTGCCGCTGGGACTGCTGCTCCACGTCACGGCTGTTCCCGCAGCGAGCGTATAGTCGACGGTGAGTTGGCCGGTGGCGCTATCGTAGCTGTCGCTGCCGCTGGCGCCGTTGGCCCGCTGCCACTGATCGCCGGTGTAATTGCCGGCGGTATCGTAGTCGAGCGTGGTGAGGTCGCCCTGGCCGTCGTTGGTATAGGTGCTGGAGCTGCCGTCGGCGTTGACGGTCATACCGCTGCTGGAGCCGTCGGCGTTGAAGGTATCGCTGCCGTGACTGCCGTCGGCCTTGCTCCAGGTATCGCCGCTCAACACGCCCGCTGCGGTGTAGGCGTCTGTCGTGATGTCGCCCTGACCGTCGTTGCTGTAGGTGCTGTAGCTGCCGTCAGCGTTGACCGTCGTGCCGCTGCTGGAGCCGTCGGCGTTGAACGTGTCGCTACCGTGACTGCCGTTGGACTTGCTCCAGGTATCGCCCGTCAGTACACCTGCAGCGCTGAAGGCGTCGGTTGTTATATCGCCCTGGCCGTCGTTGCTGTAACTGCTGTGGCTGCCGTCGGCATTGACCGTCGTGCCGCTGCTGGAACCATCGGCATTGAAAGTGTCGCTGCCGTGACTGCCGTTGGCCTTGCTCCACGTATCGCCGGTCAACACGCCGGCTGCCGTGTAGGCGTCGGTCGTGAGGTCGCCCTGGCCGTCATTGCTGTAGGCGCTGTAGCTGCCGTCGGCATTGACCGTCGTGCCGGTGCTCGATCCGTCGGCGTTGAACGTGTCGCTGCCGTGACTGCCGTCAGCCTTGCTCCAGGTATCGCCGGCAAGAAGACCAGCAGCACTATAGGCATCGTTGGTAACATCGCCTTGGCCGTCGTTGCTGTAGGTCGTATAGCTACCGTCGGAAGCATAAGCACTGCCGCTGCTGGAGCCGTCGGCGTTGAAGGTATCGCTACCGTGGCTGCCGTCGGCCTTGCTCCAGGTATCGCCGGTCAACACGCCGGCCGCCGTGTAGGCATCAGTGGTGATATCGCCTTGGCCGTCGTTGGTGTAGGTGCTGTAGCTACCGTCGGCATTGACCGTCGTGCCGCTGCTGGAGCCATCGGCGTTGAACGTATCGCTGCCGTGGCTGCCGTCCGCCTTGCTCCAGGTATCGCCGGTCAACACGCCGGCCGCCGTGTAGGCATCGGTGGTGATATCGCCTTGGCCGTCGTTGCTATACGTTGTGTAGCTGCCATCGGCATTATAGGTATCGCCGTTGCTGGAACCATCGGCGTTGAAGATATCGCTACCGTGGCTGCCGTCTGCCTTGTTCCAGCTGTCGCCCGTCAGCACACCCGCCGCCGTGTAGATGGCGGCCGTGATATCGCCCTGGCCGTCGTTGGTGTAGGTGCTGTAGCTGCCGTCGGCGTTGACCGTCGTGCCGCTGCTGGAGCCATCGGCGTTGAACGTATCGCTGCCGCTGCTGCCGTCCGCCCATGCTCCATGAGTCGCCGATCAACGTGCCATTGGCATCGTAGATCTCGGTGGTAACGTTGCCCATGCCATCGTTGACGTACGTGCTGTAGCTGCCGTCGGCATTATAGGTATCGCCGTTGCTGGAACCGTCGGCATTGAAGGTATCGTCGCCTTGGCTGCCGTCGGCCTTGGTCCAGTTGTCGTCCAGCAGAAACCCCGCAGCGCTGTAGTCATAGTTAGTGACGTCGCCTTGGCCATCGTCGACATAGGTACCGTAGCTGCCATCGGCGTTGTAGATGATTCCACTACTCGAACCGTCGACGTTATAGGTATCGCTACCGTAGGTTCCGTCGTCCCACGCCCACAAATCGCCGATCCAGTTACCCGTTTGCGCATCATAACGATCGAACTCATACTCGCCTGGCCCATACTGCGTGTAGTTGACCCAATCGCCGTTTGCAAACGACATATTCATGCCCGACGCCCATCCGGAATCCGCTGCTCCCCCGGTGATGCGCAGCACATCGGAACCGTTCAGGCTCGACAACAGCAGATCATTACCGTCTGTCGATATCTTCAAATTGGAAAAGTCGATCCCCGTCTCGAACATCAGCTGCGTCGCGTAATCAGGCAACACCTGCTGCCCCATCCCTGGCTGAAACACAAAAATCTCCGGATCAAACGTAGGCGCGGGAGGCGCCAGCGCGATCATTTCGGCCATGCTCATTTTGGTGCGATCAGCGAAGGTAAACTCCTGCACACCCGAACCGATTGGGTCGTTAAAATGAGGCATAACCACTTGAATGCCCTGGTTCTGGCCCCAGGTGATATTCAGGGTTGCATACTCGCCGTTCATCGAACCATAGGGATCATCGACTTCCGTCGTACCCCATGAGAACTGCAGGTCAGAAAGGTTGATGCCGGCGCCGAACTTCACCGTGTTTGCGGGCAGAGCACCGCTGTCGAACAATGGGGCCAGCGTCGCGAAATCGTTGCCGGCGATAGTCGTCGACGGCGTTATTCCATTCGCGGCATAGTAATCCGCCGGTTGCATGATACCGTCGTCGAACTGCACCAAATTCGGTAACGGCGCCATGTATTCCACTGTGCCGTCAGCCACCGCCTGCTCCAGGGATGGCTCGTGATAGCCGTCCCAAGCCAGAGTTTGCAAAGTCTCGGAAGGCGACATATACAGGTAACCATCGCCGTTGACGTCGTCACCCACATACATCCGGTAGGTACCTGGAAATTTGTAGCGTGCCAAACCATCACTAACGCCTTGCGCTGCGTAGTACGCATCGATGAACTGGGAGTCCAAATTCCCCGGATTGTAGTTGGCGATCAGGTCCATGCCGGATATATCGGCGTTGACAGTAACCGTCGCCGGACCGGTGCCGATGATGGTGTCGTTGCCGGTTCCGGTAAAGACGTTCGACGCTCCGTCGATAAGCTCGTCACCCGAACCGCCATAGACCGATGTCGCACCAACGATGATATCGTTACCGCTCTGGCCGAACACCGTACCCGCATTTGTGATCGTGTCGTTACCGCTGCCGGCGACAACGAAACCAGCGCCATCAATGTAATTATCGCCCGTTCCTGAATTTACCAACGTCGCATTCGAACCATAGACGGTATGGTTGCCAGCCTCGACATTGATCTTCTCGATGTAATGCGTGGCGTGATCATGCTCGAACGTTACCGGAACCGTTGCAGGTTGAATAAGAGGTTCACTACTTGTCACCGCAAGACCTGATGTCGGTCCGGTCAGCGGCGTCATTTGCCCATTCATATCGAGCGTACCGTTCCACCCGTAAGTGTACTGTGTTGCCGTATAGTACCACCCGGTCGGCATAGCGTCGCTCGGCAACCCAAATTCAGCCGGTGACAGTATTCCTGACGGAATCCCCGTACCGCTATAACTCATACTTGGATACGCAATGGGCGTCTCCCAGTTGACACTGACCATATCGTATGTGTCCGTCCTCGAATCGGCATACGTCGAAGCGTTGATTACGTCGCCTGTCGCATCCACCGTCTCTGATTGGATACCTGCATACGAATCGAACACCGTGAATGGATTGCTATTAAGCGCATATGAAGTGGTATTTCCGGTGATGGTTTTACTCTCATTATTCTGTTCAAACGTAAGAGTGGCAGTCGTCTTCGTTTCCGTATAACTCGCGCCAATATCGTATGAATAGGGCGCTCTATACCACGTACCGAGAGAATCTGACCATTGATAACCGTAGGAATTTTTCAGCAGGTCGGCATACTGCGCGGAAGATTGAACAGTAAAGTTCTCCTCCAGTTGGCTTAACACATCACTACTGGCCTTTGCGGTCGCATCGAGTAATGCCTGTCCCGTCGTCGTATTGCCTTGGGCATCCTGCAACGTCCAGGCATCGGGAGAAGAGAAATAATTGCTCAGACGCATACTGCTTGCCGTACCGCCTGCATACAACAGCAGGTTATTCCCTGACTGCACTGCGGTTACTTCAGGGACACCGGTTAACGGATCAATAAAATTCAATCCCTGACGGAGCTGAACGACCGCGCTGGTTGTGTCTTCCTTAATGGCCGTATAGTTCCCGGACAGGCCCATCATAAAGGTATCGACGCCGGCGCCGCCAACCAGCGTACCGCTTCCCGCCCCACCAATCAGTGTGTCGTTGCCGTCGTTTGCCGTGATAGTGATACCGTTACCATCATTGCCAGAAAGCATGATGTCGGCACTGCCGATTCCAGTCAGGTTCTGAACATTATCCGGTGTGGCATAACTGACTGAGGTTTGTATCGTATTGCTACTGCCGGGTTGCGCATATACGGTATCAGCCGCGTTATTGACGACAAACGTATCATTGCCCGTACCGCCGTAGAGCTTGGCTATACCGGCTCCCGATATGAGGGTGTCGTTGCCGTCATTCGCCCAGATGGCGACATTGTCGTGGTCGTTACCGGTGCCAACCAGGTCGGCGTCGCCTGTCAATTTGAGCGTCGCTATATTCTCCGGCATGAGATAGCTCACCGACGACTCAACGGTGCCGTAAATACCGGCCTTGGCCTCCACTACGTCACCGACGTTGTTGACGACAAAGGTATCGTTACCAGCGCCGCCCACCAGCGTCGCAACACCGGTCCCCGCGGTCAGCGTATCATTGCCGCTGTTGGCTGTGAGCACACCGTCTTGATCATTGCCAGTCGCCGTCAGGTTACCGTAGCCCGTCAAGGTAAGATTCGCTACATTGTCCGGCTGCACATAACTGACACTGGACAGAACGGTATCATTGAGTCCGACATACGATTCAGTAACAACTTCTGTGGCATCATTGACAGTAAACGTCGTATTGCCGCCACCGCCAATCATCTGCGTATTTGCGCCGTATGCCACCAGCGTGTCATTCCCCCCCGTTCCCTGGAGTACATCGCCGGCATCAGCGCTGTAAACAAGATCGCCGGTCGCGCCTTCCCAATCGTCGCTACCGCTGAAGGTATTAGCCAATAATTCTTGAAGCGTATAGGTCGCGCCCCCGACAACAATACTATCGAGCGAGCCGTCCAGGCCTCCGGCTATGCTGACGCTTCCACCACTATTCACGTCAATCTCGAGTACCGCCGCTCCGTTGACATCCAGCGCGCCGGTAACGTACAAGTCATCGATAGTTATATCACCACCGAATTGAAGCATGTCGTTAGCGGACGACGGCTGGATACTTACGCTACCGAAGCCGGGATCGACTTCATATGTGTTCTTTCCACTCCCACCTATAAAGGTATTTGTCCCACCGCCCGCAATGAAACGCGTCGTTCCACTTCCGCCCTGCAGGGTCGCCTCGCCTGAACCGCCCTGCAATGTCTCAGCTCCAGACCCGCCCACAAGCAAGTCGGTTCCCGAGCCTGCCTTAATGACGTCCGTACCGCTACCGCCGTAAATAGACGTATCGCCGCTGCCGGCGATCAGCGTATCGGTTCCACCGTTGGCATAAATTTTATCGACGCCCGCACCACCGTACACCGTACTGGTGCCGCTGCTCGCGTAAATCGTAGTCGCCGCATCGGCGGTTCCACCATCGCCCGCCAGGATAAGTGCGGTGCCGCTACCGCCCGAAATAGAGTCCGAGCCGCTGCCCCCATAGAGATAATCCGTACCCTGACCGCCGGTCAGAGTCGTATCGCCACTGCCCGCAATCAGAGTATCGCTACCCAAACCATTAACACTTTTACTAACGAGATCGCACTTTCCGGCACCACCTTCGATCAACTCGTTACCATAACCGCCGTAAACGGTCGTCTTGCCGGAACCGGCGATCAGCGTATCGTCACCGCCAGCGCCGTAGATAATATCGTTGCCGGATCCTCCATAAACGTAATTATTGCCTTTGTTGGTGAAGGCCCAATCGCCGGTGGGATCGCTCGCAAAAATGTAAGCGGTAACCCTGCGGCGTTCTTGTCGTCGCGCGCGCGATGACGAGAATAGCTCCCGCGATGAATCACCGACGGGAGCGAAAGCGATGGCAGGACGAACGAAGGGCAAGTGGTCACGGCGCAGCCAGGACGAGTGGCGCGCATTGATGGCGAGATTTGACAGCAGCGGCTTGGGCGTCGAAGCCTTTTGCCGACGCGAAGCGATCAGCGCAGCGAGCTTCTACCGCTGGCGTGGCCTGCTTGGTGACGCGGGCGATGGCGGTGAGGCGGCGCCGGCCTTCGTCGATCTGGGCACGCTCAATCCCGCGTCGTCATCGAAGTCGCGGCTCGAACTCAAGCTGGAACTCGGCGACGGGCTCGTTCTGCACCTGGTACGGCACTGATGTTCTTTCCCGAAGGCCAGGTCCGGGTGCATGTCTATGGCCACCCGGTCGATATGCGCAAATCGTTTGACGGGCTCTATGCGCTGACGCGCCGTGAACTCGGTCAGGATCCCGTGAATGGCCGCCTGTTCGTCTTCATCAATCGCCGGGCGACGCAGATGAAGGTCCTCTACTGGGACCGCACCGGCTTTTGCGTCTGGGCGAAGCGGCTCGAACAGGGCCGATTCCTGTCCGATTGGCGCCACGTCACGACCTGCGAAATGGACTGGACCGGACTGAAGCTCCTGCTCGAAGGCATCGAAGCGAAAGTCATCAGGAAGCGCTATCAACAGCCCCGCGGCGGCGATGCACCTGGTATAATTTCGGCATGAGTTCGACGAGCGCAAACCGTGTGCCCAGTCTCAATGAGGCCGCTCATTTGAGCCCGCGGCAGGTCGTCGATCTGGTCGGTTCGCTGAGCCTGGAAGTCGACCGCCTCAAGCATCAACTCGACTGGTTCAAGCGCCAGGTCTTCGGCCAGAAGAGCGAGCGCCGCATTATCGATGGTGCCGAGGGGCAGATGAGTCTGGGCGAGGCGATCAACCGGGATCAAGGCGTCGCGCCACCGCCCCGTCCCGCGCGCCAGGTCGCGGCCCACACGCGGCGATCGACAGCGAAGCCCGCCGACAGCGGCGACGACAGCGTGCCGTTCTTCGATGATGCGCGGGTGCCGGTCGAAGTCATCGAGCTCGCCGCGCCCGAAGCCGAGGGACTCACGCCGGACCAATACGAAGTCATCGGCTACAAGGAGAGCTTCCGACTGGCCCAGCGTCCAGGCAGCACGGTGGTGCTCAATTACCGGCGGCCAGTGATCAAGCTCAAGGCAAGCGAGGCGATCGTCTGCCCGGCGGCGCCGGTCGGGGTCATCGAGGGCAGCCGCGCCGACGTGAGCTTCATCGCCGGTATGCTGATCGACAAGTTCGCCTACCATCTGCCGTTCTACCGCCAGCACCAGCGCCTCACCGACAACGGCATCACCGTCAGCCGACCGTGGCTGACGCAGATCGGCCAGCAGGCCATCGCGCTGATCGAGGCGATTTACGACGCCCAGTTCGCCTCGATCCGCGCTTCCCGCGTCAAGGCGATGGATGAGACGCCGATCAAGGCCGGGCGCGCCGGACCGGGGAAGTTGAAGGCCGCGTATTTCTGGCCGGTCTATGGCGAACTGGATGAGATCTGCTTCCCGTTCTTCGAGAGTCGCCGCATCGAACATGTCGAGCAGGCGCTCGGCCTGACACCGGTCGAGCGCGGCGTTCTGCTCACCGACGGCTACACCGCCTATGCGCACTATACGAAGAAGACCGGCCTGACCCACGCGCAGTGCTGGGCGCACACCCGACGCCATCTGTTCGAGGCAAAGGACGCCGCACCGGAGGTGGCGGCGTGGGGACTGGATTTGATCGGCGAACTGTACGCGGTGGAAGCGCGCATCCGCGAGCACAAACTCAGCGCCGCGAAGAAGCTCGACTATCGCTTGATGCACGCCAAGCCCATCGTCGAACAATTCTTCGCCTGGGTAAACCAGCAGTTCGAGGCCCAGGGTCTGTTGCCGAGCAACCCGATGACCAAGGCCCTGGCCTACGCCCGCGAGCGACGCTTCGGCCTCGAAGTCTATCTGACCGATCCGGACGTGCCGATCGACACCAACCATCTGGAACGCGCCCTTCGCGCCATTCCGATGGGGCGACGAAATTGGATGTTCTGCTGGACCGAGCTCGGCGCCAGGCACGTCGGCATCATGCAGAGCCTGATCGTGACCTGCCGCCTGCACCAGATCGATCCCTATGACTATCTGGTCGACGTCCTGCAGCGTGTCGACCAGCATCCAGCCAGTCGCGTCGAGGAACTGATCCCCCGACGGTGGAAGCAACTCTTTGCCGGCAATCCACTGCGATCGCCTTTGCACAGTCTTCAAGCATAGGCAACGACGCCGGATAGTTACCGGTTACCGCCAAACAACCATGCAATGACACAAAAGAAACGTTTCATGTGATCGTATCATCCATGATCATACTTATACGAGATTATGAATCCTTCTAGCCGTGAACGCCGCCATTTTAGCGGAATCTGTGTTCTGACCCCGGCTATGCATCAAAATATGGGGGCCATCTTTGCGCTATTCGTGCGAAACCGTGGTCTTCCCCCGATTATCCCGCGGTTATCCTATTAGCCGAATCTGTGTTCTGACCTCGGTTTTGCTTTAATCGACAAAAAGGACCCGGTCAGGCCCTAACGCCTTTTTCTTCAAAACAAGGACACGAGGCCTTGCACCCTTGTCAAGACTAAACCCTAGCCCAGCCCTAAAAATCTCCGGCATATAAAATCTTGTAATGTCATCTTTACCTCTATCGTCAAATAGAACGCCCATTTCTCTCAACAACTCTATTCGCGACTGAGTCAATTCAAACTTATCTGCGGTAAACGGAATCCGCTTTTGGTCCGGGAGATATTTGCCAAGATCACTTACCCATCGAGCAAATTCTGGATACTCCTCTTCTGCTTCTTCCACCTTCTTTTCGCTACAACCATCAAGAGCTCTACGAATGGCAGCTGGTGGCAACAAGCGTGTTGTCTGCCAATAATCAAACTGGACCGTCTTAGGCTCATCTAATGTAACTTTCGCTGCGTACAATAAGAATCTAACATCATCTCTTGCCTGTAACCGTCCGTTAAAATCCGTAAGCGCTGCATATACCCAATTAGCAGAATAAGCCTCCTTCGACGAATCCGACCCTAGCTTCTTCCCCCATATATTTTCCAACGCATCAACCAACTCATGGCGTGCAGACGTTCCATCAATAGCGAGGTCTTGTACTCCTGCTACCCCACATATCCACGCAACAAGTCTCAAGAATGAATCCGCATCCCAAGACAAGTCATAGGACTTGTACAGATTCTCAAATTGTGCCCTGTTTTGGCGGATTGCATATCTCACATAATCACGCCGAACAAATATCACAACACCAACAGCGGGGTCTCTTAACTCCCCCAACCTATCGGGGAGACTCAGTAATGCACTAACAGCGTACTGTTCAGTCTTACTGTTTTCTATGTCACGAAATGCATCCTCGATACCATCAAATAGAAAAATTATTTTCTTTCCGATAGACTTAAGATATGCGTTAATTCCTGACAATGTCGTTTCTTGCTCTATCCCTAAAGCGATGGCTAGCTCACTAACCCAGTACGCACGCCAATCTCCTTCCGACCAGCCTATATTCTTTCCTGCACAAGAGATACGGTCTTCCAAATCGGAGACCACATATTCCTTGTTGCTATACAGACTCGCAATAGCAATCTCCCTTGCGGTTGATACCAAAGCTCTTCCACGGTCTCTTAGGTTCCTGGACTGCAAGATAGGAAACACAAATGAATCCCCTTTTCCCAAATTAACTCCTAAAGCACGTTCAATAAATGCACCCCATTTTTTGAAGCGACACAACTGGATGTAGTTGAATGTCTTACCCGCCCCCTTGGAACCAATTGATACAACTCGTGGGACCGAATCATAGAACTGTTTTGCAAGATTACGGAGTGGCTCAGTAATCAATAAATCATTACTCTGTCCCGACTCTGCGTATTCGTAGCTAGAACAGGTGTCTCTAAGCAACTCAAGCGACTCCTTTGGCATATGCTCTGTGTAGTCCGCAACTTTAGGATAATAAAAAACGCTTTCGTTTATCCAGTCACGTGCCCGCTGAAGAACGGTAGTTCCGGCAAGCTTCGCAAATGCATCATCCCAAGACGAAACTGACAACAACTCAGAATGGAACTCCGCTTCAATAACGTTAGGGGCAGACGCAACGTCATCGATATCGTCCAAAACAAGAGGCTCTATTAATTCACCAATTGCTGAGTCATATGCGTTAGATTCCCTTAACTCAGGAGTTAACATAGTCAACAATACTCTAGGTGTTGCGGAGTAATATGCTGACAACTGTTCGTATAAATTGTGCAGCGCCATTACCTTACGTATAGCTAACGCAGTACCACGAACCGATTGTGTCGACATGGTGGTGACATGTATTCTCTCTATGCGAGGGTCGAACAATATTGGGCTAGATATTTCGCTTAAACCAGCCCTAAGATCCATGAGAATAAAGTCAACACCTAACTGCGTACCAAGTTCCATAATTGCATCGGAACACAACCACGAGCTACTAGATCCCTTGGCAAGGTGTTCTGGCATTATCCTCATATCTAATAATGCGGCGTCACTCACACAAGACGGCATAAAAAATATCTCACTACCGCCTCTGTTCCACGAATTTTTATGTAATTGAGAAGCGAAAAATTTCACCACATCATTGCGTGACGTTGGGGGGTATTGAACAGCCTCAAGAAAGTCGATATAAGAAACAGTGCTTTCGTTTGTTACCATATTGCCCCAAAACGTCAAACCTGGAGCTTCAAGGTCTCCATCAATTACTAGAATCTTTGAGCTCTTCTGTTCTCTATCACTATGTTCGATTATGGCCTCTAAAAATGCAGCAAGAGTCGTTGTTCGCCCCACTCCGCCTTTAAACGAATGAAATGCTATAAATTTTGTCTGACTTCCCCAATCGCGAGGAGGGGAAAGATTAGGCAACTTATCCTTGACAACATCTGATTTAAAGGGCAGGTCTCCAACGTATTGCCATAATGGTCGTATTTCCCGATTTAGACGATGATCAGCTTCCTCATAGACGAGCTCAACTGGTAATCTCGCATCCCCTATGTCAAGAGCAATCTCATTGCTGTCAGCATCAAACCAGTCTCCAAACCACTCTACGAGATATTCCTTAATCATCTCTATCGAAGAAATCGTCCCGCCAATTTCGACACCATCAGAAAAAACGTCTATTCGATATACGTCACGCGGAAACACCATACCCATATGAGTTTCATGGCGTATTACCCGTTCAACGTCCAACCAAGTAAACAACTTCATCGGATGTCTCCGTCGATCCATTCTGTTACTTTCACTAAGGCCGCCTCAAGCTCAGCATCGCTCGGCGTGGCAGTTGTTCCGCCATATCTCCACAACTGATTAAGATCGGAGGCCTGCGCATTACGCGGAATATTTCTTCCCTGAAACCTCATTGACCCCAGCGATATATCGCTTGGCAATTTCAGACTGTTACCTGCTCGCAGCAGGTCGAGTAATCGATTAATACTATGGCGAATATTGGTTAACTCTTGACAACCAATTGTGCTATCAAGACCCCTTTGTCGTAACAACTTCGCTTTTAGCCCACATTCGACTGCGTAAAAGAGTAGGAGACGGTGAGCGTTACTTCGCGGGTTTGCCGATTGATATGCTGCTCTATTATCTCTCGAAGCGCGCACAAGTTCGCGATGTGTAAACGGTATCATTTCCTTATATTGTTTCCCTTCAGCAGGACCCCATCCATCTCACGACCTAACCAA
>OFHG01000180.1_pt1 | contig 27476 bp, 25 predicted proteins | sample 1521931 | NCBI WGS metagenome assembly OFHG01 (sample SAMEA2468438, study PRJEB22500) | soil metagenome | biome: Glassland; feature: Farmland; material: Clay | place: Australia | collected 2013-01-31 | depth 0.55 m
CCAGTACTCCTTCGGCGGGACGACGAACCCGCCCTCGCCCTGCACGGGCTCCGCGACGATGCACGCGGTCTTGTCCGCGGGCGCCTCCGCGCGGAAGAGGTCGTCGATGTACTGCAGGCACGCCACGCCGCACTCCGGGTACGTGAGCTGCATGGGGCAGCGGTAGCAATAGGCGAAGGGCACCTGGTACACGTGCGGCACGAACGGCTCGAAGTCCACCTTGTACGGCTGGTACTTCCCCGTCATCGTCAGGGTGAGCAGGGTGCGTCCGTGGAAGGAGTTCTGGAAGGTGATCACGTTCGGCCGCTTCGTGACGGCGCGGCTGATCTTGACCGCGTTCTCCACGGCCTCCGCGCCGCTGTTGAAGAACGCCGTCTTCCCGCGCTCGAACGGCAGGGTGGGCCGGAGGCGCTTGGCGAGCTCGATGTACGGCGCGTAGTTCACGACCATGAAGCAGATGTGCAGGTACTTGTCCAGCTGCGCGCGCACCGCGTCCGTGACCGCGTCGGGCAGGTGGCCCGTGTTCAGGACGCCGATGCCGCCCGTGAAGTCCACGTACTCCCGGCCGTCCACGTCGACAATCTTGTGGCCCTTCGCGTGGTCGATGAAGATCGGCGTCCCCGTCCGGACGGACTTGGGGATGTACTCGTCGCGCTCCTTGAGCCGTTCCTCTGCACTTGGGCCTTTCGAAGGCATGGACCGTCACCTCCCCGCTCAGTTCAGCTTGCGGGTCGTCTCCGAGAATTCCGTGACGAGGATCCCGCGGCCCTGGCTGTTCAGGTCCTTGAAGTAGGGCAGCGGGTCGAAGGCGACCTCCGGTGGAATGGCGCCCGTGTGCTTCACCTTCTTCCGCAGGATCCACTGCGCGGCGACGGAGGGCGGCACGCCCGTGTCGACCGTCCCGCCGCCGACGTTCCACTTCTTGTGCGGCCAGGTCGCAGCCTCGTACCGCAGCGTGACGGGCTCGCCGTCCTTCTCGCCCCAGATGACCACGCGCTGGATGTCCAGGTCCTTCTCAGGCTCCTTGGGCTTCGGCAGGTCGTCGATGATCGTCGACGTGACGTCGTAGGGGCGGACCTTCTGGCCCTCGACGACGTGCTCCTCGCGCTTCGCGAGCCCGAGCTTGACCAGGGTCGCGATCGTCTGGGTGAACTCATGCGGGAAGGCGACGATGAAGTCGAGCTCCTTCATCCCCTTCCCGACCGTCTGCGGCATGGTCGCGAGCTCGGAGTGGATCGTGTAGTACCCCTCGACCTTGCCCACGGGCGCCTGGAACTCGGAGACCTCGAGGCCCGTGAGCGCGGGGACGAACTTGATCTTCCCGTCCCGCAGGATCGGCGCGTCCATGGAGAACTCGTCGAAGATCGTGCGGACCGCGTAGGGCACGACGAACTTCCCCGGCTCGCCGCCCTCCACGGTGATGCCGCTGGACCGCAGGATCATCTTGTGGACCTTGTCCAGCTTGCTCGCGCCGTACATGCCCATGACGTTCATCGTGCCCGGGGTCGAGCCGATCCCGAGGATGCACGTCACGCCGGCGTCCTTCGCTTGCTTGTCGAGCTTGTACTGCCGCAAGGTCTGGTGGTACAGGCCGCCCAGGTCGATGTAGTGGATCCCCGCCTTGATCGCGGTCTCCATAATCGGGACGTTCAGGTCGTACCAGGCGCTGTTGATGACGGCGTCCCAGTTCTTGAACTCCTTCTTCAGGGCCTCGTTGTCCCTGGCGTCCAGCCGCAACGGCGCGGCGCGATCGTCCTTCCAGACGTCCGCGAAGGCCTTGGCCTTCTCCAGGTTCCTGCCTGCGATCCCCACGCGCTGCACACCAGGGCTTTCGAGAAGATCGGGCACGGTGGACTGGGCCATCGCCCCGTATCCCCCCAGGATGAGCACTTTCACGGAATCCCTCGCGGGACGGGACGCTCCAAGGCTACATAACCCCTCCCACCGGGGGAACGACGCGGTAATTGCTGGTTCTGTCGGATACGGCCGCGGGAATGACCCTTCTCCCCGGCGTCCGCCGGGCCTCAGGCGTCCACGGCCCGGTTCGCGGCGAGGAGGACCGCCCCCGCTAGGATGAAGGCCACGCTCACGCCGACGCCTGCGGGGTAGCCGTAGAACTCGGCGGCGAACCCGCCCAGGAGCGGGCCGAGGATGGACCCGAACCCCTGGACGGCGTTGTAGGCGCCCATGGCCTCCGCGTGGGCGTCGTCGGGGGCGAGGCCGGAGACCAGCGTGGACCCGGAGACGTTGATGAGGGCCCAGCAGAGGCCGACGCCGGCATGAAGGAGGAGGATCCCCGCGAGGATCGCGACGGGCGAGAGGGGGACGAGCAGGAAGACGAGGAACGCGGGGAAGAGTACCGTCCGACCGAGGGAGGCGTACAGCTGCGTGCGCCGGCCGCCGCGCTCCCGGACCCACTGGCCCACGCGCAGGTACGCGGTCACGGAGGCGACTTGGCTCGCGATGTACACGGCGAACACCGCCGACTCCGAAAGGCCGTACACCTGCTGCAGGAGGATCGGGAAGAACCCGTAGAACGCGGTGAAGCCGGAGAACAGGAGGAACACCGTGACCATGTACGACCGCAGGGGCCGCGAGAGCTTCGAGGCCTTCCGGTTGCGGAAGTCCAAGTAGTGGAGCATCCGCATCGGGAGGAACTTCACGCGCTCGATCCGGAACAGGTTGTCCACGAGGTGGATCGAACGGCGCTCCAGGTGCTCCCGCGGCTCGCGGAGCCACATCCCCGCCAGGAGCCCGGAGAGGAGGCCCAGGGCCGCGCCGATGATGAAGAGGCCGCGCATCGCGCTCATCGTGTCCAGGATCGTCGGGCCGATGGCGAGCCACACGGCCCCGATGCTCAGGCCGACGATGTACCCGACCCCGGTCCACTGACTCATGAACGCGAGCCGCCGGGGCCACCGCTCTCGCTCCGTCGTCTCCATGACGAGGACCGCGCCCGCCGGGGCGCTCGCGGCGCCGACGAAGCCGATGAGGAGGTTCGCCAGGTAGAACTCGGGGAGGTTGAAGCAGATGCCCATCGCGAGGAAGCTCACCGCGGTCCCGAGGAACCCGAGGATCAGGAACGCCTTCCGCGTCTTGAGCCGGTCCGAAAGCGACCCCCAGAGCATGAATGCCGGGACGGAGGCCACGCTCGTGGCCGCGGCGATGATGCCGACATCGCCCAGGCTCGCGCCCAAGGCGTAGGCGAAGAGCGGAATCAGCGGCGAGGTCGCCCCGCCCGCGATGCCTTGCGGTAGGTAGCTGTAGAACCAGCGCGAACCGTTCGCCCGGCCCATCCCATCCCTGACTTCGACGGGGCGCGCAACCCGCCGCCGGCTATATGTCGTTTTTGTAAGGAGGGGGCGCCGCCTTGGACAGCGGCTACAGGACCCCGCCGATCTCAAGGGCGAGCTGGACGGCCGCGACGAAAAGGACGAGGATGAAGATCAGCGCGACCGAGCGCGTCTTCAGCTTCGCGAGCCCGATGCGGGAGCCGAGGAAGGCGCCGACGAAGACGAAGGGCATCAGGATCGGGATGAGGACGAAGGCCGAGGGGACGGCGAAGCCGCTCGAGCTCAGGGAGAGGCCGACGAGGTAGAGGCAGAACCCGAAGGTCGCGGTGGGCATGATGAGCAGGGACGACGTCCCCATGGCGGTCCGGGTCTTCCGGCCCAGGAGGTAGCGGATGAGGGGGACGTTGATGAGGCCGCCGCCGACCCCCGCGAGGCCGGAGAGGAAGCCGGACCCCATCATGGCCGCGGTGGTCCCCGCGAGCCTCCGGGGGTTGAGCTTCGTCTCGTCGTCCACGTCGATTGTCTTGGGGTGCCGCACCCAATCGCGGAGCATGAGGGCGCCGAAGACGACGAGGAGGGAGATGAAGAACGCCTTGAACACCCCCTCGCTCACGAACGCGAGGTGCAGGTAGGCCCCGAGGACGGCGCCGGCCAGGGCGCCGAGGACGAGGCTGCGGCCGATGTGAAGGTCCACGAAGCCCTTCCGGTGGTGGTTGATCGTGCTCGAGGCCGCGGTCATGACCGTGAGGGTCAGGGAGATCGGCGCGACGATCTTGCTGTCGCCGACCCCGAAGCCCAGCAGGATCGGGACGAAGAGGAGCCCGCCCCCCAGGCCCAGGTTCGAGTAGATGAACGCGACCCCGAACAGGAGGACGATCAGAGGCATGAGGAGGATCAGGGTCAGGTCCATGCGCCACGGCGAGGCGAGAATCACATAAAAAACATCCGGCGGAAGCTCCGGCCGCGCTCGCAACCGAGCGCTCAGAGCACGCCGGCGATCCCCAACGTCAGCTGCGCGGCCGCGATGAACACGACGACGATGAAGATCAACGTGACCGTGCGGGACTTCAGCTTCGCGAGGCCGATCCGCGATCCCAAGAACGAACCGACGAACACGAAGGGCGCGAGGAGGGGGATGAGGAGGAACTGGTCGGGCCAGGTGAACGCCGGGGAGGCGAGGTACCGGCCCAGGACGTAGAGGCCGAAGCCGAACAACGCGGTCGGGACGATGAGGAGCGAGGAGGTCCCGACGGCGATCCGGGTCTTGCGGCCCAGCGCCAGGACCAGCAGGGGGACGTTCAGCAGCCCTCCCCCGATGCCCGCGAGCGCCGAGAGGAAACCCGAGCCGACCATCGCGACCGCGGTTCCCCCGACGCGTCTCGGCGTGCGCTTCGTGTCGTCGTTCTCGTCGACCGTGCGCGTGTTCCGGTACCAGTCCCTGAACATGAGCGAGCCGAAGACGACGAGGATGACCACGAAGATGATCCGGAACTGCTCCTTCGTCACGAAGCCGATGGCGATGTAGGCCCCCAGGACGGCCCCCGCGAGCGTCCCGACCACGAGGGTCCGCCCGAGGCGGAAGTCCACGAAGCCCTTCCGGTGGTGGTTGATCACCGAGGACGCCGCGGTCATCGCGGTGAGGGTGAGGGAGATCGGAGCCGCGAGGAGCGGGTCCTCCACCCCCGAGGCCAGCAGGATCGGCACGAAGAGGAGGCCGCCCCCCAGGCCCAGGTTCGAGTAGATGAAGGCCACCCCGAACATGAGGACGATCTGGAGGAGGACGGTGACCGGGTCGAGGAACATGTCCCGAGCGACCCGGGGGAGTCAGATAAATACAATGCGTCCGGAGTGTTAGGGTTCTACGGGCTTGAAAGGACCATGGTCCTCCTCGTGCGATTCGGCGAGATTGCCCTCAAGAGCCGCTACGTGCGGCGGCAGCTCCGCGACCGCCTCGTCGCGAACATCCAGGACGGGTTCGCGGCGGAGGGCGTCGAGTGCGTCACGGAGGCGGACGAGGCGCGCATCTACGTCCACGCAGACGACCTGGTCCGCACGAAGTCCATCCTCATGCGCGTCTTCGGCGTGGTGTCCATCAGCCCCGCGGCAGAGACCCACGGGGACGTGGAGTCCCTCAAGACCCTCGCCGTGCAGGAGGCCGCCTCGGCCGGCCTCGGTGCAGGCGTCACCTTCGCGGTCCGTGCGCGGCGCGTCGGCACGCATCCGTTTACCAGCCAGGACTTGGCGAAGGAGATCGGCGGCGCCATCCTGGACGCTCATCCGGACGCGCGGGTGAACCTCGGCGCGCCGCAGGTCGAAGTCCACGTCGAGGTGCGGGAGAACCGCGGCTTCGTGTTCCGGGAGTTTTGGCCGGGACCGGGCGGCCTGCCGCTCGGGAGCCAGGGGCGCGCCCTCGCTCTCGTCGACAGCGAGGCGGCCATCGTGGCGGCATGGATGGCGATGAAGCGCGGATGCCGCGTCGTCGTGGCGGGCGCGGAGGGCTTGGCCGACGTGGACGCCCTCCGGCGCTGGGAGCCGGGGCTCAAGGTGCTGGACCAGCCCGCAGGCGGAACGGTGGAGGACCTCGTCCGGATCGCCCGGGCGGGGGCCGTGTTCGTCGGCACGCGGGGCCGGGACTTCGACCCAGCTCGGCGGCCGACGGTCTCCGTCCCCGTCTTCGAGCCCGTGATCGGGCTGGGGGACGACGAGGTCGCGGCGCTCGCCGCGCGGATCCGCGCCGGATGAGACGGCTCACTTGCCCTTGCGCTCGTGCGCCAGGACGCCCGGGCGGACGCGCTCCGCGCCCTTGCCCTTGTACATGAGCCCGCGACCCTTCTTGCCCGCGGACGTCAGGCCGCGGTAGACGCGGCCGCGGTTCGCGGGGTTGCAGATCCAGTTGATCTTCGGGTCGTTGCGGATGGCCGGGTGCTGCGGGTCCACGAGGATGACCTCGTAGTACTTGTGCATCCCGTCTTCGCCGACCCAGTAGGAATTGAGGACCTCGAGGTTCGGGTAGTGGCCCGCGGTGCGCTCCTCGGCGATGCGCTGGATGGACTTGCCCATCGTGATCTTCCGCAGACCGCGGCGCTTCGGGTGGCGCCCGCCCATGGGGTGCGGCCGTCGGCGGCCGCCGCGCCGGACGCGCGCCCGGACGACGACGTAGCCTTGCTTCGCGCGGTACCCGAGCTCCCGGGCGCGGTCGATCCGCGTGGGGTGCTCGAGACGCACGAACGCGGCTCCGCGCCGCCACTCGACCATGCGCTGGAAGTGCGTCTGTTCCACGACGCCGCCCTTGGGCTTCTTCCACGCCTGCTTCACGTATCCGTACAAGTTGCGCGGGCGGGCGGGCTTCTTCTGCTCCTCTTCGCCCGTGATGCTGGGCTCCGGTGCCGGAGCCTTCGGTTCCTCGGCCATGGTTCAAACCCCCTGGATTTCCGGATTCGCCCGAAGGTACATCTCCCGACCAGGGTCGCTGAAAGCGCTGCACCAAGGAAGGGGGCGTATTAAACGGTTTGTGTGCGACCCCGCGTCCGCGTGCCGTGGCCGTTGTGCCCGTTCGCGCCGCGCTCGTACGACTGGCGGATGAGCGCGAAGGCGGGCTCGACCTCGTCGACCGTGCGCACGTCGAACCGCGAGAGGAAGTAGCCCCACCCCTGCGAAGGCGGATTCGGCTTCGCCAGATGGTGCGGGTCCTTCAGGCCGCGCTTCGGCGGCAGGATGAAGACCTGCACGCGCTCCTGGAGCGGCCGCATCTCGGCGAACGTCTTCGCATTCTTCGTGCTCCGCCAGCCGATCCAGTGCTCGCCCACCTTCTCACGGATCCGGTCCCCCTGGCCGTGGCCCAGGGCCCGGATGCGCTTCCGGAACTCACCCACGATCGCTTGCGATTCCTCGCTCGTACGGACCAACACGTCTTCCATAAGCAATCACCCCTCCCCGCGGCCCGGCGGGCCGACGCATGAGGAAGAGGAACTTGAATCCGCGGAGGAGGAAGTTGTACCGCCGCGCGCGATGCTCCCACATCGGGGAGGCGGAGCGGTCGTTGTGCCGCAGCAGCGCCACGGTATCGAGGAACTCGAAGCGCGACGCGAGCACGGTCTGGAGGCGGAAGCCGACCGGCGTGTAGGTGCCGCCCTTGTACTCGTCGCTGATGATCCAGGCGAGCACGCCGCCGGGGCGCAGGACGCGCCGGGCCTCATCGGCCACGCGGCCCATCTCCCGGTAGAAACGCCCGTCGCGGCACGAGATGCGGCCGAGGCACCGCGGGTCGTCGCTGTACATGAGGTTGTCCGAGTACGGGGAGTCGACCACCGCGAGCGTGCCGACGCCAGCGGGCAGGGGCCAGCACCGCGCGTCGGCGCGGACGATGTCCGTCCTCCGCGGCACGAGGTCCAGTGAGACGGCGCGGCGACCGAGAGAGCGAGCGACGTCCGCGATCGTTGCCGAACCGGCCATGGGATCCACGACGAGGTCCCCGGGCCGTGTGTACCGTCGAACGAGGTTCAGGACGCACAGGGCCGGCGTCACGCCGTTGAACGAGGCGTCGCCGAAGCACGTTCTCCCGGCGCCCTGGTCCGGGAAGTCCCAGGTGGTGTACGGCTCGAGATCAGATCGACCGAGCATGGCCCACGCCTCCCGGGAAACCTGGGCTTCCTCTTGGACCGCATCCGAGGCGAAGGCCATGTGCGTCGACGAGGACGCGGGGCCCTATGAACGCGACCGCGAGGGGGAGATGGGTGAAAGTGGTAATCCGCCTGGGGAGCGGCGAATCATTCGGACGCCGTGCGGAGGAAGGCGCGCAGGCGGCGGAGGTCCGGGTAGGCGACCGTGCGGTCCGACAGGTGCAGCCCCGCGAGGGCGTTGCCCAGCCCGAGCGCATCCTCCGTCGTGCCGCCGGACAGCTTCGCGAACACGTAGCCCGCGTTGAACACGTCCCCGCACCCGGTGGGGTTGTCGATCGGCACGCGGTAGGCGCGGTGGGAGGCGCGCTGGCCCTCGCGGAACCACGTGGCGCCGTCCTCGGCCTGGTGGAGGACGACCTCCTTCACCCCCATCTCCAGGAGGCCTTCCGCGGCCTCGAAGGGGTCGCGGTCGCCCGCGACGGCGCAGATCTCCGTGGCATTGCCGAAGAAGATGTCCACGTGGGGCAGGCACGCCCGCACGGCCTCGACCCGCGACTCGGGCCATCCCCGCGGATCGGTGGCGATGTCCATGGACGTGCTCGCCCCGGCCCGCTTCGCGCGCCGCAGGAGGCGAACCGTAGGCGGGCCCATGAGGCCCGTCGCCCACCAGAACCCCGCCCGGTGGACGTGGGCCGCGGACGTCAGGAGGGCCGCGGGCACGTCCGCCTCGCGGACCGCCGCGTTCGCGCCCAGCGCCGTGACGAGCGCCCTCCGGCCGTCGGCCCAGGTCAGCGCGACCGTGGTCCCGGTAGGCCGCTTCGGGTCGACCCGGAGCCTCGCGTCCACATGGTGCTCGCGGTACGCCGCGCGCAGCCGCTCGGCGAGGACGTCCTTCCCGACCGCGGCCACGAGGCTGGTCCGCACCCCGAGGGAGGCCATCTGGAGCGCGAAGTTCGTGGCGTTGCCGCCCGGGAGGAACGCGAAGCCGGGGACCTCCGCCTGCACGTCGCCCGGAGGCAGCCCGTCCAGCGGCGGCGAGATGATGTCCACGATCGCGTCGCCGACCGCCAGGATCCGGGGCGCCTTCGCGGCCATGCTAGCCCTTCCACAGCCCCTGGCGCTTGAGCTCCTCGACCACGAGCTTGTACTCCGCGGGCTTGCCGCACTTCGGGCAGAAGAGGGAGCCGTGGGCGTCCCGCGTGGCGTCCGTCCCCTCCCAGCCGCAGAACCGGCAGACGGCCTCCTCCCAGGAGGTCAGAAGAAGTCCTCCAGAGTGAGCTTCTTGTCCGTCTTCGGGGGCGCGGCCTTCTTCGGCTTCTCCGCGAAGTTGTCGTGGAACAGGGTGGCCTGCTGGTTGCCGAGGTAGAGGGCCTTCTCGTCCCAGCCGTAGATCTCGGTCACGTACGACAGGGTCTGGGCGAGGCGCTTCGCATAGTACTCCCAGTCCGGGCTCGCGCCGAAGGCGCGCCCGGAGACGTAGGGCTCGACCTGCATGGGCGACCGCTTCGCGTCCACGACGATCCAGGAGACCTTCATCCCCGGGATGACGTCCTCGCCCATCGCCTTGAGCTTGTTCATCGCCTGGACATTCGCCATGGACTCCGGGTTCGCGTAGCGGCTCTCCTCGCGCACGGTGCGCGAGATGACGAGCGGCTCCAGGGGATCGCCCTCGTCCGGGAGGAAGTCCTCCGGGATCTGGCCCGCCTTGACGGCCTGCACGGACTCCTTCGCGAACTTCACCGCGCCGTCGATGTCCTTGTCGAGGATGAGGGCGAAGACGCGCTTCTGCGCCTCGCTCTGCAGGTTGAACGCATCCGTCCGCCGGATCTCATAGCCGCGGACGATGAGCTCCCCCGCCACGGGCCACGCGACCTTCGCCGCGTACCGCTTCTTCTTCCCGTGGCTGAAGAACGTCTCGAGCACCCGCTCGAAGTCCATGTTCACGCTGCCGTGGCTGAAGCGCTCCGAGATCTGCCGCCCGAGCTTCTTCGTTTCCTCGAGGTCCTTCTTCGGCGACTCGAAGAAGACGCTGTCCGTGTCCGCATACAGGACGCGGATGCCCTCGGACTCGAGCTGGGTGATGATCGACTTGATGTTCTCCCGCGCGAACGCGGTGATGCTCGCGCCGATCTGCGGGTTCGTGAAGCGGTAGAAGGAGGACGCCAGGACGCCGTAGAAGGCGTTCATCAGGATCTTGATCGCGAACTGCAGCCGGTCGTAGTAGGCGTGTTTCTCCGGGCCCTTCTCCGTCTTCAGCTTCGCCTTGACCTCCTTCCGCTCGCGCATGAGGTTGCCGAGGATCGTGGGCAGCAGCCCGACGCGCACGGACTTGTCGAGGAAGCGCACGCCCGTGGGGCTGACGACCGTCCCCTTCTCGTTCAGCGTCGTGAAGCAGATGTTGTTCTCGATGATGATGGACGGGTACATGGACGTGAAGTCCAGCACGCCCACCCAGTCGTAGAGGCCGGGGTCCAGGCTGTGCACGTAGCCGCCCTCGATGGACGCCTCGCCCGAGCCGGTCCGGGTCATGGGGACGCCGAAGTGGCCGCGGTCCGCGGCGCGGATCAGGATGGAGTCGATGAGCTGTGACGTGCGCCCGTTGAAGACGTCGTCCACGGGCAGCTTGGACACGACCGCGATGTCCATGGACTTGTCCAGCTTCGCGACCTTCTCCAGGATCCGGAGGGCGAGCTCCGCGTCCTTCTTGCAGTACTCCATGACGCGGACCTTGTCCTTCGCCCACTCCTGGTCCATGTTCCGCCGGTCGACGTCGTGCTTCCCCTCGCCCAGGAGCCACTTCGCGACCGCGTCGAGGGTCTCCTGCTTCGGGTGCAGTTCCACCTTCGTGGACCACCAGGCATCCGCGATGATTCGGCCGTGCGCGCGCCAGAACCGCTCCCCCACGTTGCTGATCTGCATCCCGTCGCGCGACAGCGTGAGGCCGGAGAGGCCGTTCATCCGGCCCCTCGCCTCGAGGACCGGGAGGTCGTAGCCGTCGATGTTGTAGCCCGTGATCACGTCGGGGTCGTACTTCTCGACGAAGGCGAGGAACCCCTGGACGATCTCCCGCTCCGTGCCGCTCAGGATGTCCGTCTTCAGCTCGCCCCCCTCGCGCCACGCCAGCCCGAGGCACAGGAGCGTCTGGTTCTGGATCGTGTTCTCGATGTCGAAGGAGAGGACCTTGAGCCGCGGGCTGAAGGCGTCGATGGGCTCGAACCGCTCCGCCTTCACGACCAGCTCCGTCGTGTACCGGCCTTTCGTCGGCTCGCCGAAGACGCGGAAGCAGGAGGGCAGGTCCATGTCGAAGATGAAGCGGTGGGCGAAGGGGATGTCCGCCGCGAGCACCTCGCTCCCGAACTTGCGGCACCGCTCGCGGTACTCCGGCGTCTTCCAGGGGTGGTGCATGAGCACCTTGCCGCACGACCGCCGGACGCCGGCCACCTCGAGCTCGACGGTCTCGATCCGCACGACCTCCGGGTCGCGCCCGAGGGCGGAGAGGAGGGCCTGCGTGGGCTCGATGCAGTAGAAGTACGGCAGGAAGCCCCGGTACTCGACCGTGATCGACCGGTCGTCCTTCGTCCGGCCGAAAATCTCGATGACGGGCTCCTCCTGGGGCCCGTCCCTGCGGTAGGATGCGGTCAGCATCCTCACGTCCCACGATCCGCTCATGCCTTCGCCACGATCTTCATCACGTCGCCATCCTGGACCGGATGGTCACGGCCCACGACCCTCTTGGTCCTCCCGTCGATGGCCCGGATGAAGTGCTTCCCCAAATCGGTGTGGACCTTAAAGGCTACGTCCACCGCCGTGGAGCCGCGCGGCACGAGGAACGCGTCGGGCAGCACGTTCCCCTTCTTGTCCGTCCAGTGGACCTCGTCCTCCACGGGGAAGACGACGATCAGATCGAGGAGCTTGAACACGGCCTCTTCCACGCACGCCTGCACGCCGGTCGTCCCGCGGGCCTCCAGGAAGGACCGGATCTTGTCGAGCCCCTTCGCCTGGGGCGCGGAGAGCTTGGAGGGGTCCGGGACGGCGAACGACGACGCGCCCGGCTCGTAGGTCACCAGACGGGCTTGCGCGGCCCGCCGCAGGGCGAGCTCGAACTCCGCGGACGTGGGCACGGTGCGGTACCCCTCCGCCCCCGCGAGGGCGTCGAGGCGGTCCTCCGTCGCCAGGTCCGCCTTGTTCGCGGCCAGGATCATGGGCTTCCCGATCTTCCGGAGGTTGCGGGCCAGGAGGAGCATGTCGTCGGACGTCCACTTGGCCATCTTCGGGTCGAGGGGCGTCTCCCGCAGGGCCGAGTGGATCTGCGCCTCCGTGAGGCCGAGGCCCGTGAGTCGGTCGTACAGGAGCTTCTCCGGCGGCACCTCCTCGAGGTCCGCGCGCCGCGACTCCTTGTCCCAGTTGCGGAGCAGGATGCCGGCGATCCAGTGCGCGAGCTCCTCCTCCAGGAAGCGGACGTCCTCGAGCGGGTCGTGGCTCCCGGCCGGCACGACGTTGCCCTCGAAGTCCGTGCCGCCCGTGGCGTCGATCACGTGCACGAGGGCGCTCGCCTGCCGCAGGTCGTCGAGGAACTTGTTCCCGAGCCCGCGGCCCTCATGGGCCTTGGGCACCAGGCCCGCGACGTCGAGCAGCTCCACGGGGATGAGCCGCACGCCGTCCTGGCAGGGCGCGTTGTTGGGCTGGCAGGGCACGCCGAGGTCGACGTGCGGGCACCGATGCCGCACGTACGCGATGCCGCGGTTCGGCTCGATCGTCGTGAAGGGGTAGTTCGCGATCGCCGCGGGGGCGAGCGTCGCGGCGGCGAAGAAGGTCGACTTGCCCACGTTGGGCTTGCCCACGACCCCGAGTTCCACGCGTGGGAAAAGGGCTCGTGTCTCAAGTAGGTTCCCGGCCGCCGGCGGCCGGCCGGCCGCGAGCCTTTATCCGCTATCGGCCTTTCTCCCGGGGCATTCAGGACCCGGAGGTCCCCCCATGGAACGCGCTGTGATCCTCTGCGATGGCTATTTCGGACAGAACACCGGGAAGACCGCGAACGGCCTCGTGCGGTACTCCAAGCGCTACCAGATCGTCGGCGTGATCGACCACACGAAGGCGGGCCGGGACGCGGGCGAGGTGCTCGACGGCAAGGCGAACGGCATCCCGATCTTCAAGGACTTCCGCGAGGCCATGGCGAAGGGGCAGCCGCAGACGCTCGTCATCGGGGTCGCGACCTTCGGGGGCTACATCCCCAAGGAGTTCCGGCCCCCGATCCGGGAGGCCATCGAGAACGGGGTGAACGTGGCCGCGGGCCTCCACGAGTTCCTGAACGACGACCCGGAGTTCAAGGCGCTCGCCGCGGAGCACGGCGTGACGCTGCTCGACGTGCGGAAGCCGCGGGACATCCGCGAGGCGCAGCAGTTCAGCGACAAGGCGCGCCGCCTGCCCTGCCTCCGCATCCCGGTCCTCGGGACGGACGGGGCCATCGGCAAGCGGACGCTTGCCCTGCGCCTGACGGACGGCCTGAACGCCGCCGGCATCAAGACGACCTTCGTGGCCACGGGCCAGACCGGGCTGCTCCAGGGGTCCCCGTACGGCGTGCCGCTCGATTCCATCCAAGGCGACTTCATGGTCGGGGAGCTCGAGGCGGAGATCGTCCGCGCATACGAGGAGACGAAGCCGCAGGTCCTCATCGTCGAGGGGCAGGGGAGCATCTCCCATCCCGCCTACGTGTGCGGCTCGCGGTCCATCGTCATGGCCTCGATGCCCTCGGGCATCATCATGATGCACGCGCCCGCGCGCAGGACGCGGAACTTCCGCCGTGACATCGTCGCGTGGCCCATGCCGAAGCCCGAGGAGGAGATCCAGTGGCTCGAGTTCTACGCGAAGATTGCGGGCGGCGGCAAGGTCATCGCAATCGGGCTGAACCACGAGAACATGACCCGGGAGCAGGTCGAGGCCACGGTGAAGGAGTACGAGGCGAAGTACGGCCTCCCGACCGCGGACGCCTTGTGGCACGGCGTCGGCAAGTTCGTCGACCGGATTAAGGGGATGCTGTGAAGATCCCGAAGTCCCACCCGCGATACGTGTCCCTCGTGCGCCGCGAGAGGCTCGTCCGGGGATGGCGCGAGGGGATCGTGGTCCCGGAAGGGCTCATCGCCCAGGGCCGCGGCGAGGCCTTCGACTACCTGTTCGGCGAGGAAACGACCGCGCCGGCGTTGGTAGCAGAGAAGGCCGCCGCCGCGTTCCTCCTGACCGCGGAGCGCCCGGTCCTGTCGGTGAACGGGAACGTCGCGGCGCTGGCTCCGCGGGAGGTGGCCCGCCTGGCGCGTGCAGCCTCGGCGCGGATCGAGGTGAACCTGTTCCACCGCACGGAGGCGCGCGTCGGGCGAATCGTGAAACGGCTCCGCACCGCCGGGGCGAGAGAGGTCCTCGGTCCGCGGCCCGACGCGCGGATCCCCGGACTGGAGTCCAAGCGGGGGCTCTGCCACCGGGAGGGCATCTACTCGGCCGACGTGGTCCTCGTGCCCCTCGAGGACGGGGACCGGACGGAGGCCCTCGTCCGCATGGGGAAGACGGTCATCAGCGTCGACCTGAACCCCCTCTCCCGCACGTCGCAGCGGGCCAGCGTGCCGATCGTGGACGAACTCACGCGCGCGCTCCCGAACATCGAGCGGTTCGCGAAGGAACTCCGGGCGAATCCCGAGGAGACCCGCCGCATCGCACGGGGCTACGACCGGTCGGGCAACCTCCGGGCCACCGTCGATTATCTCGGGTGGCGACTCCGCGGACTGAAGGCCAAGCCTCGCCGGCGCGCCTGATTCACGTGTAGTGGCCCGGCTTCCACTTGATCGAGCAACCGTAGGGCGGCGTCAGGGGCACGCGCGGAGCCTTCCCGGCGAGGACGTCGTCGAGGGCGTCCCGCAGGTACCGCAGCGTGACCGCGTTCGCGTCCTTGTGGTTGTCGTCCATGCGGCCGCGGTACCGGACCACGCGGTCCTTGTCGAGGACGTAGAAGTCCGGCGTGGCCACGGGACCCCAGGCCTCCGCGACCTTCTGGCTTTCGTCCCGCAGGTAGGGGAAGTTGTAGCCGTGGTCCTTCGCGCGCTCCTGCATATGGGCGAGGTCGTCCTCCGGGTACTTCCCCTCGTCGTTGGAGTTGATCCCGACGAGCTGCACGCCCTTCCCGGCGTAGTCCCGCTGGACGTCCACGAAGCGCGACTCCCACGCCTGCACGTACGGGCAGTGGTTGCACGTGAAGAAGACGACGACCACGGGCTTGGCCTTGAAGGAGCCGAGGGAGTACGCCTTCCCGTCGATGCCGGGCAGGGAGAAGTCGGGGGCCTTCGCGCCGGGCAGGAGCCCCGGGATCCGGTTGAGCGTCAGGTCTTGCGGCACGCGCACCGGCCGTCACAAAACCGTTCGTTCGCATAAGACTTTGCGCGGTCTGGTGCTGTCCCAGCTCAGGTGATGGCCCAAGTTCCTGCCACGACTCGCCACCTTCCAGGGGGATTCTCACTTTCACTGTACTCCGGAGGAGATGCCCACCCCCTGGACGTCTTCAGGATCACAGATGGTCTCCGCGCCCGTCGTCCGGAGCCTCTCCTTTCCCGCCCAGGAGCTGCCGCAGGCCCTCCTCGGTCTGCTCGCCGAATTCCGGCTCGTCGTCAACCAGTCCATCCGCATCGCCCTCCGCGAGGACATCCGCTCGAGGGCCCGACTCGCACGGGCGGCCTACGGAGTCCTGTCGGCCGAGCACACGATCTACAAGCAATACATCCCGAGCGCCTTCGAGGTCGCCTTGGGCGTCCTGAAGGCGTACCGGAGACGTGTTCGGAAAGGCAGGAAGACCAACACCCCGTACGTCCGTCGCCTCTTCCTGAAAGCCGAGAACCAGTCCTATTGGCTCGACCGTGAGACGGGACGGCTGCGGATTCCGATCCGGGGCACGGAAGGCGTGCAGCTGATGCTGCCCCTCTCCGAGTGGCATCGTTCCTTCCTCTCCGATCCCTCGTGGGGGCTTGGCTCCCTCACCGTCACGCCGGACCGAATCGTCGTGACCGTCCGGAAGGAGGCGCCGACGCCGTACGAGCCCGTCGCGGCCATCGCCCTCGACACGAACGAGGACTCCCTGGACGGCGTGGAGGCCGCGGGAACGGAGGCCCGGCTCCTCACGATCCCCTTCGGTGGCGTACGGGAGGTGCAGGCCACGCACTTCCGCCGACGCCGGCGCCTCGCGAAGAAGAAGGCCCACGATCGACGTGTAAAGCGACGACTGCTCGGCCGAGAGGGACGGCGGGAGAGGGACCGGGTGAGGCAACGGCTCCACCGGGTCAGCAAGGCCCTCGTGCAGGCGGCCAAAGACACGAAGGCCGCTGTCATTCTCGAGGATCTGACGTTGCACGGTGCCGGCAGTCGCTCTCGTCGCACGAACCGCCGCCTGTCGTCGTGGCCCCGCGGCGAACTCCATCGTCAGATCGAGTACAAGGCCGCCCTCGCGGGCGTGCCGATCATCAAGGTCAATCCTGCGTGGACGTCGAAGACCTGCCCAGTGTGTGGCGCGCGGCGCCGAGAGAGGGTGGGCCAGGACTTTGTCTGCGAGATGTGCGACTGGGAGATGGACCGGCAGCACAACGCGGCACTCAATATCCTGAAGACCGCCTTGGCCTCGGACGAGGCCTTGGCAAGGGCCGTACGGTTCCGGCCCGGTGCCCTCCGCCATGATGCGATGATTCCCCTCTACGACCTGTCCGCCCTGCGGACGGGCGCACGGGAGGAGCCGAGCGGAGCGGAGTCCCCGCTGTCGGTCGTCACCCGATAAGGGGACAGAACCAAGGCGACCCCTCACGCCTCTTGGTAGATGCGCATCATCACGCGGGGGAAGAACCCGAATCCGGCGGGCGCGACGCACTTCCCCCGCATGAAGTACGTGCAGGTGTGGCAGCAGTCGCGGAAGCCCGCGGGGCCGTGGCCCGGAGGGCAGGCATACTCGCAGGGCATCGGGCCCGGAGTAGGACGCCGCTCCGGTGTAAAGGGTCCGTACATACAACCCACATTGTGGAGTAAGAAGGGAAAGGTGGATAGGGTTATATCCGGTACCTGGGAATCGACGCGCGGCCGGAGTCCATCGGGCGAGAGGAGCCTCTCTTCTCCCTGCCGTGGGCCAGCCGAGCGGGAGACAGGAGCGCGTTCGGATGAGGAAGGTCGCGATCGTGGGGGCGGGGCAGAGCCGCTATGGCGAGTTCCCGGACAAGAGCATCAAGGAACTGTTCCTCGAGGCCTACCAGGACATGGCGAAGAGCGTGGACCGCAACTACGATCCGAAGCGCGTGGGCGCCGCGTACATCGGGAACCTGGGCTGCGGCGGCTTCCAGCTCGGGAACATGTCCGCCCTCGTCTCCGAGTACGTCGGCCTCCCGTACGTGCACGCGATGCGGATCGAGAACGCCTGTGCCTCGGGCGGCTATGCGCTCGTGACCGCGGCCATGGACGTCATGGCGGGCGTCCACGACGTCGTCCTCGCGGGCGGCGTGGAGAAGATGACCGATGTCAGCGGCCTGAAGACGAAGTACTGGCTCGGCGTCAGCGGCGACACGGAGTACGAGCGCCTCGCGGGAACGACGTTCAGCGGGCTGTACGCGCTCATCGCGCAGCGGCACATGCACGAGTTCGGCACGACGCGCGAGCAGCTCTCCATGGTCGCGGTGAAGAACCACAAGAACGGCGCGCAGAACCCGAAGGCGCAGTTCCAGCGCGAGACGACGCTGGAGAAGGCGATGAAGGCGCCCATGGTGGCCGCGCCGCTCAATCTCTTCGACTGTTGCCCGACCACGGACGGCGCGTCCGCGGTCCTCGTCACCTCCGCGGAGAAGGCGAAGGAGTTCACGGACACCCCGATCTACATCGAGGGGTTCGGCGCCTCAAGCGACTACCTGGCGATCCACGACCGCGTCGCCACGACGACGCTCGAGGGGACGCGCCGCGCCGCGGAGCAGGCGTACAAGATGGCGGGCGTCGGCCCGAAGGACATCCAGATCGCCGAGGTCCACGATTGCTTCACGATCGCCGAGCTCCTGGCGTACGAGGACCTCGGGTTCTGCGAGAAGGGCAAGGCCGGCCCGTTCCTCGCCGAAGGCCACACGGAGATCACCGGGGACAAGCCCGTGAACGCCTCCGGCGGGCTGAAGGCGAAGGGCCACCCGATCGGCTCCACGGGCACCGGACAGGCCTACGAGATGTTCCACCAGCTCCGCGGCGACGTGCAGAAGCCGACGCGCCAGGTGAAGGGCGTGGAGCGCGGTCTCCTGCACAACGTCGGCGGGTCGGGAGGGACCGTGGTGGTCACGGTCCTGGCGAGGTGATCTCGTGACCCTCGGCCTCTCCGGATACGGCGTCGCGATCCCGCGGCTGCGGATCAGGCGCGAGGACTACGCGAAGGCGTGGGGCTCCTTCTCCGCGGCCGGCGTGAACGAGAAGGCCGTCGCGGGCTTCGACGAGGACATGCTCACCCTGGCCACGAAGGTCTCCCAGCGCGCCCTCGAGTCCGCGACCCTGACCCCGGACAAGGTGACCCGCTTCGCCTTCGCCTCGACGACGCCGCCGTACACGGAGAAGCTCCTCTCGGGCACGGTCCTCGTGGGCCTCGGCGCCTCCGGGGACACGTTCGCGACGGATCACATCTCTTCGACGCGCGCGGGGACCGAGGCGATGCTCGCGGGGTTCGAGCACCTCGCGGCGAACCCGAACGGGTGCGCCCTCGTCGCCGCGGCGGACGCGCCGATGGCGAGCATGTGGGACCCCATCGAGCACGCGATGGGCTCCGGGGCCGCGGCCTTCGTCCTCTCCGGATTCGCGACCCTCGCGGAGCTCGAGGGCTCCGCCAGCTACGTGAGCGAGTACTTCGGCGAACGTTTCCGCCCGCGCGAGGAGGGGCAGACGCGCGACCTGAGCGTGAAGAAGTTCTCCGAGGGGTCCTTCCTCACGAACACGACGCGGGCCGCGTCCGCGTTGATGAAAAAGCTCGGCCGCAAGCCCGAGGACTACGCGCATGTGGTGATCCAGCAGCCCGACACGCGCGCGCCCGCCTCCGCCGCAGGGAAGCTCGGGTTCCAGGAGCCGCAGCTCGCCGCCGGCATGGTCTCCGTGTACCTCGGCGACCTCGGCGCGGCGTCCACGCCCATGGGCCTCGCGGCGGCCCTCGAGGCCTCCAAGGTCGGCGACCGCATCCTCGTGGTCTCGTACGGGAGCGGCGCGGGCTCCGACGCCCTCAGCTTCAGGGTCGTCTCCGACCGCCGGCCCGCGTTCACGGTCTCGAAGGAGGCCGCGCGCAAGGAGTACGTCGACTACGTTCAGTATCTCAAGCTCAAGGGAGCGATCCGGTGAGGTGAGACGAATGGCCCATGTTTCCGTCCCGATGTACTGGCGGACGATCCCGCAGCGGTACCGCCTGGTCGGGCTGCAGTGCAAGAAATGCGGCAAGGTGAACTTCCCCCCGAAGGGCGTGTGCAAGTACTGCAACGCCTCCTCGGACTTCGCGGAGGTCCGCCTCAGCGGCAGGGGGAAGGTCCACACCTTCACCCTGATCGGCGCCGGGGGCGCGCCGCCGGAGTTCGCGGAGCAGGAGAAGGCCGGGGGCGTCTACCCTGTGACGATCGTCGAGCTCGCGGAGGGGCCGAAGGTCATCGGCCAGATGGCCGACGTGAACCCCAAGGACGTCAAGATCGGCATGCCGGTCCGCGCCGAGCTCCGGCGCATCTACGAGGAGGAGGGCGTCGTCCGCTACGGCTTCAAGTTCGTCCCCCTCGAAGGAGGAGCGTGAGTCCATGGACAGCTCGAAAGTCATGCCGATGAAGGAGGCGATCGCGAAGTTCGTGCATGACGGCGACACGGCGTACCTGGCGGGCTTCACCCACCTCATCCCGTTCGCCGCGGGACACGAGATCATCCGCCAGGGGAAGAAGGACCTCACCCTCGCCCGCGCCACGCCGGACATCATCTACGACCAGATGATCGCCGCGGGAACCGCGAAGAAGATCATTTTCTCCTACGCGGGCAACCCGGGCGTCGGCAGCCTGCGGTGCTTCCGCCGCGCGACGGAGAAGGGAATCCCCAAGCCCCTGGAGATCGAGGAGTACACGCACTTCGACCTCTCCGGCCGCCTCTTCGCCGGCGCCACGAACATGCCTTTCCTCCCCGTGCGGACGAACCTGGGCTCGGACCTCCCGAAGAACAACCCGGCGATCAAGTTCGTCCTCGATCCGTACACCGGCCACCCCGTTTCCGTCGTCGCCCCGCTCAAGCCCGATGTGGCCGTGGTCCACGTCCAGCGCTGCGACGCCGCGGGCAACGCGCACATCTGGGGCATCGTCGGCGAGCAGAAGGACGCGGCCTTCGCCGCGAAGAAGGTCATCCTCACCGCCGAAGAGATCGTAGACGAGGCCACAATCCGCTCGGACCCGAACCGCACGCTCATCCCGGACTTCATCGTCCACGCGGTCGTCCACGAGCCCTGGGCCGCGCACCCCTCGTACACGCAGGGCTACTACGACCGGGACAACGACTTCTACGTCAAGTGGGACGAGATCACGAAGGAGCACGAGTCCACCATGGCGTACCTGCGGGAGTGGGTGTACGGCGTCGAGGACCGCGCGGCCTACGTGAAGAAGCTGGGTCTGGAGACGCTTGAGAAGCTGCGGCCCAAGCCCCTCATGAGCGTCCCCGTCAACTACGGGAGCGTGTGACCATGGAGGCGTTGCAGCAGGTGACCCCGAGCGAGCTCATGGTGACGATCGCGGCGCGGGAGCTGAAGGACGGGGAGAGTGTCCTCGTTGGCGTGGGCATCCCGAACCTGGCCGCGAACCTGGCGAAGCGCATGCAGGCGCCGAACCTGATCATGGTGTACGAGTCGGGGACGATCGGATCGAACCCGAGCCGCATGCCCCTGTCCATCGGCGACCCCAGCCTCGTGACCGGCGCCAAGAGCGTCTGCTCGATGTACGAGCAGTTCGCCTACTACATCCAAGCCGGCCGCATCGACGTCGGCTTCCTCGGCGGCGCCCAGATCGACAAGTACGGCAACATCAACTCCACGGTCATCGGCTCGTACAAGCAGCCGAAGGTCCGCCTCCCGGGGAGCGGCGGCGCGTGCGAGACCGCGTCCAACGTGAAGAAGATCATCGTGATCACGCCCCACGAGAAGCGGCGCTTCATCGAGAAGGTCGATTTCATCACGAGCCCCGGCTTCCTGGACGGCAAGGCGAGGTGGGAGGCGCTCCACCTCCAGGGCGGCGGCCCCTACGCGGTCGTCACGAACCTGTGCACGATGAAGTTCGATCCCGTGACCGGCGAGATGATGCTCACGGCCCTGAATCCCGGCGTCACGGTGGAGCAGGTCCAGGAGAACACGCCGTGGAAGCTCAAGGTCGCGGAGCACGTCGGCACGAACGCCGCGCCGACGGAGCAAGAGTTGAAGGTCCTGCGCTCCCTGGACCCGGAGCGGATCTACCTCGGGTGAGCCCATGGGATCGTTCGACCCGATCGCTGAATACAAGGCCCGCACGAAGAAGAGCGCCGCGTGGCACGCGGAGGCCTCCAAGCACCTCCCCGGCGGCGTCACGGGGAACGTGAAGTTCTACGCCCCCTACCCGGTCTACGCGAAGCGGGCGAAGGGCGGGCACCTCTGGGACCTCGACGGAAACGACTACGTGGACTACATGCTCTGCTTCGGGCCGATGATCCTGGGGCACGGCCACCCGAAGGTCCTCGAGGCGGTCCGGAAGCAGCTGGACCGCGACGGCACGGTCATCTTCGGGCCGCCCCACGAGCTCGAGGTGCGGATGGCGGAGCGGCTCAAGCGCATCTTCCCCTTCGCCGACCTCGTGCGCTTCACGAACAGCGGCTTGGAGGCGACGCTCCACGCGATCCGCATCGCGCAGGGCGTCAAGCGTCGCTTCAAGATCGCCAAGTTCGAGGGCGCGTACCACGGCAGCTACGACGAAGTCCTCGTGAGCCTCACGCCCCCGGTCGCCGACGCCGGCCCCGCGGACGCGCCGAAGGCCCTGTCCGGCTCCCTGAGCACGACGCCCGCGGAACTCGCGAACACGGTGGTCCTGCCCCTCAACGACCTGGACGCCTGCAACAAGATCCTGAGGGCGCACCGCGACGAGATCGCGGCGCTCGTCATCGAGCCCGTGCAGCGCGGATTCCTCGTCGCGGACCCGGAGTTCCTCAGGGGCCTGCGCGAGACGACGCGGGAGCTGGGCATCCTCTTGGTCTTCGACGAGATCATGTCCGGGTTCCGCATGGAGAAGCTCGGCGCGTACCAGAGCCTCGTCGGCGTGAAACCCGACCTGATGACCCTGGGCAAGATCATCGGGGGCGGCTTCCCGTGCGGCGCCTTCCTGGGGACCGCGGAGACCATGGACGCCGTCAACCCGGTGACGCGGCCCCCGAGCGAGCGCGTCTTCCACGGCGGCACCTTCAACGGTGCCCCCACGGTCCTCGCAGCGGGCCTCGCGACCCTCGACGTGCTCGAGGAGCCCGGGACCTATCCGTACCTGAACAAGGTGAGCGACCAGCTGCGGGACGGGCTGAACAACCTGTTCGAGGACCTCCGTCTGCCCGGGCAGGCGATCGGCCCCGGCTCGACGTTCAACATCGTGTTCGCGAAGGGTCCCCTGCGGAACTACCGCGACGCCGCGAAGGCGGACAAGAAGCTCCGGCAGCTCTTCGACTACGGCATGCTGGCCCGCGGGATCCACTTCCACCCGGACAAGCCCTGGTACACGTGCACGGCGCACACGGCTGAGGACGTGGACCGCACCCTGACGGCCGCCGAGGAAGTCCTCCGCAAGATGACGTGATCACGCGATCCGGCCGTAACGGTCGAGGATCTCGACCGTCTCCGTGACGGGCAGCTCGGGGGACGTGTTCCCGTCGCGGCCGACGACGGTGGTCGCGGCGAAGAGGGAGTCCACGATGGCCTCCTCCGTCGCCTCGACCGCCGCGAGGAAGACCGGGTTGAGTCTCGCGTCGTGCACGCGCGTCTCCTGCAGGGGCGCGTCCGGGGCCTCGTAGGGGACGCGGCTCGACGTGGAGAACGCGAGGGCGATGTCCCCGCTCCCGTTCCCGCTGAAGGATCCGAGGCGCCCCAAGCCGTGGAACGCGCGGCGCGCCACGCGGCCGAGCTGGCGCGACGACACCGGGGCGTCGGTGGCGAGGACCATGACGATTGAGCCCCCGCCGCCCGGGGGCGTCGGCTTCGCGGCCTCCTCCTTCGCGATCAGTTCGCGGCCCACGGGGACGCCCGCGATCGTGAGGTGCTCCTTCCAGCCGAAGTTCGAGACGACGAGGGCGCCCACCGTCCATCCGCCGTCCGCGGCCCTGAGGCGCCGGCTCGAGGAGCCCACGCCGCCTTTGAACTGGCAGCACGTCATCCCGGTGCCCGCGCCGACGGCGCCCAGCTCCACGTCGTCGGACGCGACGGCGAGGGCATCGCGCACGTGGGCCGGCTTCACGTGCAGGCCGCGGGCATCGTTGAGGAACGAGTCGTCGCACTCGGAGACCGTCGGGACCACCGTGTCCGCCTCGATGGCCGCGTCTGGGTTCGCGTCCAGGGCCGCCTGGATGAGCCCCGTCGCGACGTTGCCCACGCACATCGTGTTCGTGAGGCCGATCGGCGTCTCGAGGGTGCCGAACTCGCGCATAGCGACCGCGGACGTGAGCTCGCCGCAGCCGTTGATCGTGTCCCATTGCGCCTTCGGGCGGTCCTTCCAGACGTTGCCGCGATGCGGGACGATGACCGTGACGCCCGTCCGGACGGGCCCCTTTCCGGGGACGAGCTCCCCCTCGCCCGACACGAGGCTCACGTGGCCCACGCGGACCTCGCCGACGTCGGCGATCGTGTTCTTGGGCCCCGGCCCGAGCGTGCCCAACCGGAGCCCGTACTCCCTGCACCGCGGCCGCATGCGCCCCTGTCCTCCCGCGGCGCCGCGAGGAATTCGGAAATCTTATAGTTTCGCCGAGGCCCGGGGCCGTCCCGGTGCGGGTCCCCGGGCGCAAGCATCGAATAGGTGTTCGAGACTCCGCCGTCCGGTCCGAGGTCCACGGTGTCCTCCCTGTCCCACCGCGTGCACCGCTTCTACCTGTACCAAGCCTGCTCGTCCTTCGCGATCTGGATTCCGTACTGGGCGCTCTGGATGAACGCCCACGTGGCCTCCTACTTCGAGTTCACCCTCGCCGACGTCGCGTTCTGGGTGGGCATGCTCCTCTTCCAGCTGCCCGTCGGCGTGCTCGCGGATCGGCTCGGTCGCAAGTGGACGATCGTCCTCAGCGAGTCCTTCCGCACGGCCGGCATCCTGGGCTACGGCCTCGGGGTCAGCCTCCTGGGCTACGTCGCGGCGAACGTCATCTGGTCCGTCGGCGGCGCCTTTTCCATCGGGACGTCCGCGTACCTCTACGAGACCCTGATGGAGGCGCACCACGAGGCGGAGTTCCCGCGGTACATCGGGAGGAACACGTTCATCCAGATCGGTTCGAACGCCGCGGCCGCGCTCGTCGGCGGCATCGTGGTGGCCCTGGCCGGGACCGCGCCCGGAAGCTACCAGGTGACCCTCGTCCTCGGCGCCGCGGTCAACGTCGCCGCGGTGGCGGTCGCTGCCACCTTCGTCGAGCCCGCGGTGGACCGTGTGACGGAACCGACGGCGCTGAAGCAGCTCCGGCAGGGCTTCCGGATCGTCCGGCGCCGTGAAGGCATCGCGCTCCTCATCGGGCTCCAAGTCTTCTTGGGCGTCTCGCTCTACCTGATGACCGCGTTCCGCTCGCCCTACCTTGCCGTGCTCGGCATCGCGCCCGGGGACATCGGCGCGTGGGTCGCGGGCTTCCTCCTGCTCGCGGCGTTCGTGTCGGCCTTCACCGGGACGATCTCGGACCGCCTCGGGGAGTTCCGGTCCCTGTCCCTGATCGCCGTCCTCGCCGCCGGCCCGTTCCTGGGGGTCTGGATCGCCGGGCGCACGGAGTGGGCGGTGCTCCTCCAGGCGCCCATCTACTTGGTGTGGAGCCTGGAACCCCCACTCATCTCCGCGTACCTGAACCGACGCCTCGAGCCGGGGCAGCGGGCGACCGTGCTGTCCATGGGCTCGTTCGCCTACACCCTCGGCCTCGTGGTCGCGGAGCCGCTCGCCGGGCTGGCCGTCACGGACGGCAACATCCTCGTCCTCGGGCTCTTCCTCGCGCTCCTGACGATCGTCCCCTGCAGCTATATCCTCGCGCGGTGGCGCGCGACCGTTGCGCCCTGGCCGGCGATCACGCCCGTGCCATCCCGGCTCGTCCCCGGCGGCGCAGGGTTCTCACGGTTTTCCCGGGCGTTCGAGAGGCTCGGGCGACTGTGGCCCTGATACCACCGGTTCCGGAGAGCCTCAACCGACGAGGTGGCAGGCCACGCGCGAGTTGGCGGAAACCGACTTCAGCAGCGGCTCCGCCCCCTCGTGCAGGAGGATGGAGAGGGTTTCGCCTTCCCGTTCGATGGACCGTACGGCCTTGAAGCTCCGGTACTCCTCCGCCCGGTTCGCGACCTGCTCGCGGATCCACGCCTCGGCCCCCTCCGAGCCCGAGCCCATGCGAAGGGCGAGCCCGTTGTCCGCAACGAGCGCGTCCAGGCCCGGGGAGCCCGCGGACGCGGTCTGCGCGATGTGCCGCAGGTCGGCCGCGACCTCGGCGGCCGTCCATCCGCACGTCTCGATGGCCACGGGGCAACGCGGATGGAACCGGCAACCCGGCGGGATGTCCGACGGGTCCGGGCGCTCGCCCTTCAGGATGATCCGCTGGCGGCGCCGGTCCGGATCGGGGACCGGGACGACCGAGATGAGCGCCTTCGTGTACGGGTGCTGCGCGTTCCGGATCACCTCCCGCGTCGGCCCCTCCTCGACGATCCGTCCGAGATACATCACGGCGACCCGGTCGGCCAGGACCCATGCGAGGGACAGGTCGTGCGTGATGAACAGATACGTGAGCCCCTTCTGCCGCCTCAGCTCGAGGAGGAGCTCGATGATCTCCGTCCGGATGGACACGTCGAGCATGGAGACCGGTTCATCGGCGACGATGAAGTCCGGCTCGAGGACGAGGGCGCCTGCGATGGAGACCCGCTGCCGCTGCCCGCCGCTCAGCTCGTGCGGGAAGCGGAACATGAAGTCGCGGGGCGGGCGCAGCCCCGCGTCGTCGAGGGCGCGCTCGACGCGGGGCTCCATCATGTCTCGCCCTCTCGCGAGGTGGTTCACGATGAGCGGTTCGGCCACCGTGTCGTACACGGAGTTCTTCGGGTTGAGGGACTCGTAGGGGTCCTGGAAGATGATCTGGAGGCTCTTCCGCATCTTCTTGACGCGGTCGCCGGAAAAGCCCTGGCGGCGCTGCCAGTGCCGCGTGAAGGTCCGTCCGGCGTACCAGGCGACCAGGGCCGCGAGCACGAAGGAGAAGAAGGTCACCCCGATGGTGCCTCCCTCCCACAGCTGCACGTACCCGTTCCAGACCGAGCCGAGGTCGCTCGGCTGGGCGTTGCGGATCAGCTGCACCCACAGCATCAAGAACTGGGCGAAGACCACGCTCGGCACGGACGCGAGCATCAGGAGCACCGGCACGCGCCGAGTCACCTTCAACCACGGGATCGTACCGAGGAACCCGAGCAGGATGCCTTGGACCACGGGCGCAAGGAGGGCCCAGCCCCCCAGGCCGAACGCGTCCGCCGCGATGAGGATGCCCGCCGCCGCCAGCCCCCCGACGACGAGGCCGGCCAGGACGGCGAGGATCTGCCGGGCGAGGTCCATCCGGGTCCGGTGGACGGTGGGACGGTACGTGAGGGACCATTTCCGGCGGATCGCCTCAATCGTGGCCTCGTCCTTGGCCTGGCGCGCGTTGTCGTACTGGCGGAGGTCCTCCCGCGACATCCCGACGAGCACGTCCCCGCCCGTGGGCTCTACGAGCCGGAGGATCCCCTTCCCCGTCGTCGTCTTCCCGCAGCCGCTCTCCCCGACGAGGCAGTACACTTCTCCTTTCCCGATCTCAAGGTCGAGCCCATCCACGGCGCGCACGTACGCGGGCTCGGACTTGCGCAGGCCGGCGAGGAATCCCAAGCGCTTGGGGAACCAGACCCGGAAGTCACGGAGGACAAGGTACGGGTCGCGGTCCGTCACGGTCGCTCCTCCTTGGTGTTGAGGTGACACGCGGCCATGTGGTTCCGACCGACCGACAGGAATTCCGGCTCCTCGTCGATGCACCTCTGCCACGCGTGCCGGCATCGGGGGTGGAACCGGCAGCCCTCTGGCGGATTGATGAGGCTCGGCAGCTGCCCCGGGATGTACGCGGGCAGGTCTTGCGAGCCCTCGATGTCGGGGAAGGCATGGATCAGATCCTGCGTGTACGGGTGTTTCGCGTCCTTGAAGACCTCGCGCACGGGCCCCTGCTCCACGATTTTCCCGGCGTACATGATCGCCATGGAGTCGCACGTCTCCGCCATGACGGAGAGGTCGTGGGAGATGAGGATCATGGAGGGGCCGAGCTCGCGCTTGAGGCGTTCGCGGAGCTCGAGGATCGGCGC
>OFHG01000181.1_pt1 | contig 27473 bp, 25 predicted proteins | sample 1521931 | NCBI WGS metagenome assembly OFHG01 (sample SAMEA2468438, study PRJEB22500) | soil metagenome | biome: Glassland; feature: Farmland; material: Clay | place: Australia | collected 2013-01-31 | depth 0.55 m
GAGTAGTGCGGTCAGCCCGGCCAGCACGAGCAGCAGCCCGGTCAGCCAGGCGGGTGGCGCGCCGAGCAGGGCCAGGGTGCGCCAGAGGCCGTAGAAGCCGACGTTGACTGCGACACCGGCCATGACGGCCCGGGCAGGCCCGGGCGCGGCAGCGTATCCGCGTGGCAGCCATACCTGGAAGGGGACCAGGCCGACCTTGACCGCGAACCCGGTGATGAGCAGCGCCTGGGCCGTGGCGCGGGCGACCCCGCCGGGCACGTGCGCGAACGATGCCAGGTCCAGCGACCCGGACCTGACCGTGAGCAGCAGGAGGCCCACCAGCAGCGCCGCCCCGCTGATCTTGCCGAAGACCAGCGTGACCAACGCCCCGCTGGGCCGGCCGGGCCGGGATCGCTCGAACCCGGCCAGCAGGTAGAACCCGATTGTCACGATCTCCCACACCAGCAGCGCGGTGAACGCGTCCGCGGCCGTCATCACCGCCGCGACCGCGCCCAGGGTCAGTGCATAGCTGGCGGCCAGGCCCCGCCTGCCCACCGATCCCGGCCGGGCCGCCCAGCCGGCGAAGGCCAGCGACACCGGCACGGCCGCGCCGAACGCGATCACCAGGAACAGCCCGGACAGCCGGTCAGCCACCAGCCCCACGGTGCCCGGCCCCAGCCAGCCTGCCACTGAAAGCCGCGCCGGGTGCCCGGCCAGTGCGCCGGCCCCGGCCACCGCTAGGCAGACCGACCCGGCCGCACCCGCCAGGTACGGGACGCTGCGCAGCCGCGCCCAGCGCGCCCCCACGACCAGGTCCAGCACGCCGGCGGCGGCTAGCGCGCCAAGCCCGGCCGCGAGAACGGCCCCGAAGGCGGTCACCGCTTCCCTCCGTCCGCAAGCCGGCCGAGCGCGCTCAGCAGGGCATACAGGATGCTGAACGGAGGCGGCGGGGAACCCGGCAGCCACACATCCACCGGGATGACCGCGCCAACCCCGTCCGAGGTGGCGTAGGACCCGGCCAGCAGGCCGCCGCCGCAGGCGTCGGTGCCGACCGCGATGACGATCTTCGGGTCGGGCATGCCGTCGTAGGTGCGGCGCACGGGTCCGGCCATCCCGTGCGCCCCGGCCCCGGTCACCAGCAGCACGTCGGCGTGCCGGGGGCTGGCGGTGAAGAAGATGCCGAGCCGGTGGATGTCATACACCGGGTTGAGCAGCGCGGCGATCTCCTGCTCGTCGGCCCCGTCCGATCCCGCGTCCACATGCCGCAGGTGCACCGAGCGCCGCAGCGCGGCCGTCCTGGCGCGCAGGGCGGCGCGCAGGGCCGCGAGGTCCTGTTCCGTCTCTTCGATCTCCGGCACGACCTGGCCTTCGCGGGTCAGCGCCGTCCTGGTCGGCCCGCGGGTCCAGCCGAAAACGTCTGGGCGCTGGTCCACGCATCGCCCGCACAGGATGCACCGTCCCTGGTCGAGCCGGATGGAGCCATCCGTTTCGCTGCTGATGGCACCGGTAGGGCAGAGGGAGACCAGATCCGCGGCCCCGGCCGGATGCTGGCCGAGGACGGTGGCCGGCCCACGCCAGCCGTCGGCATAGGGGTCGGGCCGGGCCGGCCAGTGGGTGGTGACCACCCCGTCGCGCAAGCCGCGCAGCACCCACGGGCTCATAGCGCCACCCCCGCGACGGACAGGCCGAAGCTGGCTTCGATGAACGGGAAGTCGGTGAGAATGTCGCCGGTGAAGACCTCATGGAACAGCGGCAGGTTGTGGAATGAGGCGCTGCGGGGGCGGCAGCGGGTCAGGTGCCCGCCCTCGGCGCGCACGTCGTAGAGGACCTCGCCCTGCGGGGCCTCCGCCCAGCCGGTGGCCCGGCCGTCGCCTGGGTGGCATTCCACCCGCAGCGGGCCGTCGCCAGCGTCGGCGAGTTCGCCGGCGGCCTGGCGGAGCAGGTGGAACGACTGGCTGACCTCGTCCCAGCGCACCCGGAGCCGGGCGAGAGCATCGCCTCCGGTGTGGCGGCTTGGCTCACCAGGGCCCAGTGACGGGTAGGCGTCGTAGGGGCGGACCAGGCGGGCGTCGTCGCTGAACCCGGACCCCTTGCCTACCGGGCCGAGCGCGCCGTGCTCGCGGGCCCGTTCCGGGCGCAGCGGGCCGGTGCGCCGGAGCCGGTCCAGGAACGACGCGGTGCCCATCAGCACCCGCGCGTCGGCGGTGATCGCCTTCTCCAGCCGGCCGATCCCGGTCAGGAAATCCGCACCGCTCACCTGTGGCAGGGCGCTGACCCCGCCGGGTACCACCACGCCGCGGCCGAACCTGCTTCCGCACATGCGGCTCACCAGCCGCAGCACCCGTTCCTTGTGCACGCCGAACCAGGCGGTGGCGACCGCGAGGCCGGCCGCGTCGGCGAGCCTGGCCGCGGTATCGAGGTGGTTCGCGACCCGCTCCAGTTCGGCGTGCAGCACCCGGACCAGGGCCGCCGGCCACGGCTCCGTCACGTCCGCGATGCGCTCGATGGCGTGGCAGTAGGCAAGGGCGTGCGCCACCGAGGCCACCCCTTCGGTGCGCTCGGCGAGCAGCACCCCGTCGGCCGCGGGCATGCCCTCGAAGCGTTTCTCGATCCCACGGTGCTTGTAGAACACCCGCATGTTCAGGTGCGGGATGTCCTCGCCGGGTGTCTCCACCAGGTACTCGATCGACTCCATCACCCCGGACCGGACTGGGCCGTGCGGGATGGTGAACAGGCCGGCCCCCATCACGTGGCGCGGCACGGAATGCTCGTCCGGCCAGATCCCGGCCGGCTCCGGGCCGGGGGCCCCCGGCTGCGGCCGTGGCTGCTGGTCGTCGTGCAGCGGCAGGATCAGCGGCTCCAGCCGGGGATGCCCAGCCGGCACCACGCCGAACAGGTCGTGGATCTCCCGCTCCTACCAGAACGCTGCCGCCACTGCCGGGGTCAGCGACGGATACGAACCGGCGCCGGCCGGCAGTACCGCCTCGTGCGTGATGATCCCCCCGGTTCCGTCCAGGTGGGCGGACAGCACCAGGCCCTCGGGCCACTGGGTGGCCATCAGCCCGGCGAACCGCTGCCCGGGAGTGCTGGCCAGGATCTCCCAGAGTCCGGGCACGCTGCCGGCCAGTTTCACCGGGCCCGTGCTCGCCCCGGTCGCTGCTGGCGGGCTCATGCCAGCCCTCTCAGGGCGGCGACCGCGCGGCCCATCAGCCCGGTCAGGTCGGCGGGTGGGTGCAGTCCGAGCACCAGGAGCGCCACGAGGCCTACCACGACGGGCACCACCATCCACGCGCTGGGCTCGCCCCGGGCTAGAGCGGGTGTGCCGTGCGTCTCACGCCGGGGCTCATGCCTGGGCTGGCGCTCCGGCGTCAGGAGCATGGTGTTGGCGGCTACCGACAGGCCGAAGAAGGCGATTGTGACCAGCACCACCAGGATCGCGGTGGCCACGTTGGCGGAGGAGGCCAGGCCGCCGCTGACGATCTCGAACTCGCTGCGGAATATGCCGAACGGCGGCATCGCCGACAGGGCCAGGATCGCGGCCAGGAACAGTGGCGCACTCCAGGGCAGCAGGTCCAGGCCGCCGGTCACCGAGGAGATCCGCTTGCTGCCGAACTTGCGGAAGAGCACCCCAGCGCCCATGAACGCGTTGCCCTTGGCGGCGGCGTGTGCGAGCACGTGCAGCAGCACCCCGGCCAGCGCGACCGGGGCGCCGAAACTCACCCCGATCGCCAGGATCCCCATGTGCTCCACGCTGGAATAAGCCAGCAGCCGCTTGTAGTCCCGCTGGTCCAGCAGGTAGAGCGCGGCCAGCAGCAGCGAGGCCACCCCGAACACCAGCAGCACATCGCGGGGGAAACGCGGGCCCAGTGCCGCCTGGGCGATCTGGTAGAAGCGCAGGATCGCATAGAAGCTGACCGCGAGCAGGGAACCCGACAGCAGCGCCGACACCGGGGTGGGCGCCTCGGAGTGCGCATCCGGCAGCCAGGTGTGGACCGGGAACAGGCCGACCTTGGTGCCGAACCCCAGCACGGCCAGCACGAACGCCAGCATGACCGCGGTGTGCGGCAACCGCCCGGCGACACTGAGCAGCGGGCCGAACGCCAGGTTGTAGCCCGGCCCGAGCACGCGCGAGCCCGCGTAGTAGGCGAAGATCGTCCCCAGCAGGGCGATGGCCAGCCCAGCCGAGGCGAGCAGCACATACTTCCACGCGGCCTCGGCGGCGCCGTCGGTACCCTCCAGCGCGACCAGCAAGGCCGACACGATCGTGGTCACCTCGATCGCCACCCACAGCAGCGCCAGGTTGCCCATCACCGGGGCGGCCAGCATCGACCACGCGAACAAGTTCAGCCCGGCCCAGAAGCGCCGGGAGTAGCGCCTGTCCTGCGGCCCACCATGGCCGGTGGCCGTGCTCAGGTAGCCGATCGAGTACACGGCCACACAGGCGTACAGGAAGGCGGTGGCGAGCAGGAACACCACGCTGAGCGCGTCCACCCGCAGGAACCCCAGCCCGGCCGCCAGGTCGCGGTGAGCGGCGGCCGGGACCAGGGTGAGCACCAGCGCGAAACTCGCGATCCCTGACGCGGCGGTGACCAGGCCGGCAGCCCGGCCCGGCAGCCACAGGCAGGCGATCGCCGCGGCGGCCGGGACGGCGAGCAGCGTGATGACGGCGACGGCCATGGCTTACCCCCGCAGGCTGGTCAGCTCGGTGGTGGACAGCGACTCGGCGCGGCCGTGGTGGATCCGGATCAGCAGGCCGAACACGATCGCGGCGACCAGCAGGTCGAACAGCAGCGCGACCTCAAGGATCAGCGGCAGGCTCGCCGCCACCACCAGGGCCGCCAGCGAGATCCCGTTCTCCAGCGAGAACAGCCCGATCGCCTGGGAGATCACATCCCGGCGGTGGATCATCAGCACGAACGCCACCAGCACCACCGACACCGAGACCGCCAGCGCGGTTGCCGGTGCCGCGCCGCCGGGAACGGGGAGCCTGCCCGCGGCGAAGAACCCGAACGCGGCCACCGCGATGGCCACCAGGATCGTGGCGGCCAGCCCCAGCCCGCCGCTGCCCGCGATATCGCCGGCCTCGGTGCCCGCACCCGCCGGGCGGTTCCCCCACAGCAGGCGGCGCAGCACCAGCGGGATCACGGCCACTTTCAGTGCCGCCGACAGGGCAGCCAGCACATACAGCTCCGGCAGGTGGTGCACCGCGCCCACGATCACGGCCAGTACCGAGATCAGGCCGGACTGCGCCGCGTAGAGGCGGACCTGGTCGCGTACCAGCGCCTGCCGGAACATGCCGAACTCGGCGAGCAGGATCGCCGCGGCGATGACGTTCGCGCCCCCGGTGAAGACGCCTGGCGCGTGCGCGGGACCCATCAGCCACCCCCGAGGTAGAGCGTGAACACGCCGAGCACTGCGAGCAGGAACGCGGCGGACGCATACTCGGTGATCTTGAATAGGCGCAGCTTGGCGAACGAGTTGTCGATGACCGCGATCACCACCCCGAGCAGCGCGGCCTTGCCAACCAGCGCGGCGATCGCCAGCAGTACGGACCCAGCCTGCTGGGTGGACGCCAGCCCCCACGGTGCCACGAACACGTTCATGAAGATCGTGAACAGGATCAGCTGCTTTGCCGCCGACCCCCACCTGAGCAGCGCGAAATAGGGGCCGGAATGCTCGAACGGCCGGGCCTCCTCGATCATCCCGAACTCGTTCGTCCCGGTGTGCGTCTCCACCGGGATCCGGCCGGTCTCGGACAGGATCACCATCAGCAGTGCGGCCGCGGCCAGCACATGCGCGGGCCGGATGATCTGCCCGGCCGAGGACCGGACGGTCGCGGCGAGCGCATACGGCAGGTCGGTCCCGGTCAGCAGCGCCACCGTGAACACCACGAACAGCACCACCGGCTCGGTGATCGCCGCGAACGTCTTGGCCCGGCTCGCGCCGAGCTGGGCGTACGGGCTGCCGGTCTCCAGTGCCGCGACCGCGACCAGGAAGCTGGCCAGCGACAGGATGAAGCCGCCGCCCAGGATGTCGCCCATGTAGCCCAGTGGCAGCGGGTAGCTGGTCAGCACCGGGATCAGCAGCGGCACCGTCAGGTAGCAGGTGAACGCGGCCAGCGGCGCGGCCAGGAAGACCCAGCTCGCCCCCTCCGGCGCCAGCGCCTCCTTGCGGAACAGCTTCGCCAGGTCGTAGTAGGGCTGGAGCACCCGAGGGCCGCGGCGTCCCTGCAGCCGCGCCTCCACCCGCGAGATCACACCCGACACACCCGGCGCGGCGCCCGCGATCGTCACGACCTGCAGGACCTGGATAAGCGGGACCGGCAGGGACGGGCTCACGGCCCGGCCCCGGCGGCGCTGGCGGTGGGGGCGCAACCCCCCGGATCTTTGCCGGGTGGCTCCGGCACGATGTCATCCACGATGATGGCCTCCTCCCACGCTGGGTCTGACTCAGGGGGTAGAAGCCATCAGCGGGGCCATCCCGCGGTTCAGGCGAGCTTCATCGCCAGCCGTCATTGTGGCCGATGCCGCTGATGATCCGCAATCCAGGGGCGGCCCAGGCCAGTTCGCGCAACTCCGGCCGGAAGCGCCCCCACCGTCCTAGTGACGAACCGGGCGGATTCCGGGAACACTTGGCACGGAGGACTAGCGGCTAACGCCAGCGGGAGCGTGCGGCTCACGCCGGTGATGGCGAGGTGAGGCATGGAAGCACACGAACGGGCGGGCCAGCCAGCCACCGACGCCGACCTGGTCGATGTGGCCGCGCTCGTCACCGCCTACTACGTGGAGCACCCGGACCCCGCCGAACCCGGGCAGCTGGTTGCCTTCGGCACTTCTGGCCACCGGGGGTCGGCGTTCCGGCTGTCCTTCAACGAAGATCACATTGCCGCCACCACCCAGGCGATCTGCGAATACCGCGCCCGCGCGGGCATCACCGGCCCTGTCTACCTCGCCCGGGACACCCACGCCCTGTCCGAGCCTGCCCTCGTCACCGCGCTGGAAGTACTCACTGCCAACGGGGTGAGCGTGCTGGCGGACAGCCGGGGCGGCTACACCCCGACCCCCGCGCTGTCGCGCGCCATTCTGATGCATAACGAAGGCCGGGTGGACGGCCTTGCCGACGGGATTGTCGTCACCCCGTCGCACAACCCCCCGGAGGACGGTGGCTTCAAGTACAACCCGCCCGACGGCGGCCCGGCCGGGTCGCAGATCACCACGGTGATCCAGGATCGTGCGAACGAACTGCTCCGCGGGGGGCTGCGGGAGGTCCGGCGGATCCCTTATGCCCGGGCCAGGGCGATCGCGGGTGTGCATGACTTCCTGGGCCAGTACGTGGCGGCGCTGCCCACCGTGGTGGACCTTGACGCGGTACGGGCCGCGGGCGTGCGGATCGGCGCGGACCCACTCGGTGGGGCAAGCGTCGCCTACTGGGGCGAGATCGCCGGCCGGTTCGGACTCGACCTGACCGTGGTCAGCCCGGTAGTGGACGCCACATTCCGGTTCATGACCCTGGACTGGGACGGCAAGATCCGGATGGACTGCTCGTCCCCGCACGCCATGGCGTCGGTGATCGCGCGCCGGGCCGAGTTCACCATCGCGACGGGCAACGATACCGACGCCGACCGGCACGGCATCGTGACCCCGGACGCGGGCCTGCTCAACCCCAACCACTACCTCGCGGCGGCGATCGACTACCTGTTCCGCCACCGCGAGGGCTGGCCAGCCAGCGCCGCTGTCGGCAAGACGATGGTGAGTTCGGCGATCATCGACCGGGTGGCCGAGGCAGCCGGCCGCCGCCTGACCGAGGTGCCGGTCGGGTTCAAGTGGTTCGTGCCGGACCTGCTGGCGGGCACCATCGCCTTCGGCGGCGAGGAAAGCGCCGGGGCGTCCTTCCTCCGCCGGGACGGGACGGTCTGGACGACGGACAAGGACGGCATCATCCTGGCCTTGCTGGCGTCCGAGATCACCGCGGTCACCGGCCGCACCCCCAGTGAGCACTACGCGCAGCTCACCGCCCGGCTCGGCGACCCGGCCTACGCCCGTATCGACGCCCCGGCGAGCCGGGAGCAGAAGGCCGTCCTGGCCCGGCTCTCACCCGGGCAGGTCAGCGTGGACGAACTGGCCGGTGAGCCAGTGCTGGCCCGGCAGACGTCCGCGCCTGGCAACGGCGAGCCGCTGGGCGGGCTCAAGGTGATTACCGCCTCCGGCTGGTTCGCGGCCCGGCCGTCGGGCACCGAGGACGTCTACAAGCTGTATGCCGAGTCGTTCCGGGGACCCGGCCACCTGGCTCGCATCCAGGACGAAGCACAGCAGCTTCTCGCCGCCGTGCTCAAGGAGGCATGAGGTGACGCAGCGACAGGTCCTGGGAATCGTGCTCGCGGGCGGCGAAGGAAAGCGGCTGGCCCCGCTGACCGCGGACCGGGCCAAACCCGCCGTCCCGTTCGGCGGCCTCTACCGGCTGATCGATTTCGCGCTGTCCAACCTCGTCAACGCCAACTGCCTGCGGGTGTGTGTGCTGACCCAGTACAAGAGCCACAGCCTGGACCGGCACGTCACCACCACCTGGCGGATGAGCGCACTGCTCGGCAACTACGTGACCCCGGTCCCGGCGCAGCAACGGCTCGGCCCGCAGTGGTTCACCGGGTCCGCGGACGCGATCTACCAGTCGCTGAACCTGATCAACGACGAGCGTCCCGACCTGGTGGTGGTCGTCGGCGCTGACCACGTGTACCGGATGGACTCGCGGCAGATCATCGATCAGCACCTGGCCCACGGCGCCGGAGTGACCGTCTCGGCGATTCCGGTGCCACGCGATGAGGCCACCGAATTCGGGGTCATCAGCGTCGGCAAGGACGGGCGCACGGTTGACGCCTTCCTGGAGAAGCCCGCTGCTCCCCCGGCCCGCCCTGGCAGCCCCGATCAGGCCCTCGCCTCCATGGGCAACTACGTGTTCTCCACCGACGTGCTGGTGGAAACGCTGCGCAAGGACGCCACCGATGTGTCGAGCAGGCACGACATCGGCGGGAACCTGATCCCGATGCTGGTGCGGGACGGCTGCGCGCAGGTGTATGACTTCACGGCCAACAAGGTGCCGGGCGCCAGCCCGGAGGACACCGCGTACTGGCGGGACGTCGGCACGCTCGACTCCTATTACGACGCCCATATGGATCTGAGCTCGGCCACGCCCAGGTTCAACCTGTACAACGACCGCTGGCCGATCCTGACCCATGTCCCCTCCCAGCCGCCGGCGAAGTTCGTGCACGACTCCGGCGACCGGGTCGGCCGGGCGATCGACAGCCTGGTCAGCAACGGCGTCATCGTGTCCGGGGGGCTGGTCCGCGACTCCGTGCTCTCACCTGGTGTCCGGGTCAACAGCTGGGCGACGGTGGAGCGGTCCATCATCCTGGACAACACCGTGGTGGGCCGCCGCGCCCTGGTGCGTGACGCGATCATCGACAAGAACGTCATCGTTCCCGAACGTGCCCGGGTCGGGGTGGACAAGGAGCATGACCGTGCCCGCGGCTTCGTGGTGTCCGCCGGTGGCATCACCGTGGTGGGCAAGGGCCAGGCGGTGCCCGCGTGACCGGGCCGCTCAGGGTGGCGCTGCTCACCCGCGAGTACCCGCCTGAGGTGTACGGCGGCGCGGGCGTGCACGTCAGTTACCTCACCCGTGAGCTGGCTCACCTGGTAGACGTGACCGTGCACTGCCAGGGCGCGGACCGGCCCGGCGCGGTGGCTCACCGGCCGTGGGACCTGCTCGACGGCGCCAACCAGGCGCTGCGGACGATATCCGCCGATCTCTCGATGGCCTCGGCCGTTGCCTCCGCCGACCTGGTGCACTCGCACACCTGGTATGCGAACCTGGCAGGCCATCTGGCCGCGCTGCTCTACGGGGTGCCGCATGTCGTCACGATGCACTCGCTGGAGCCGCTCCGGCCGTGGAAGGCCGAGCAACTGGGCGGCGGCTATGCCCTGTCCTCCTGGTGCGAGCGGGTGGCAGCAGAATCGGCCGCCGCGGTGGTGGCAGTGTCCGAGGGGATGCGGGCCGACGTGCTTGCCGCCTACCCGGCCATCTGCCCGGACCGGGTGCGGGTCATCCGGAACGGGATCGACACCAGCGAGTACACCCCGGACCCGGCCACCGACGTACTGGAGCGGTACGGCGTTGACCCAGGCCGGCCATCTGTGGTGTTCGTGGGGCGCATCACCCGGCAGAAGGGGCTGCCGGTGCTGCTCAGGGCGGCGCAGCAGCTCGACCCGGCCGCGCAGCTGGTGCTCTGCGCGGGCCAGCCGGACACCGCGGAGCTGGCCGGCGAGGTGACCGGGCTGGTGGCGGGGCTGCGGGCGGGGCGGTCCGGCGTGGTCTGGCTGCCGGAGATGCTGCCGAAGCGGGGGGGCATCCAGGTGCTGACGCACGCCGCCGTGTTCGCCTGCCCGTCGCTGTACGAGCCGCTCGGCATCGTGAACCTGGAGGCGATGGCCTGCGGAACCGCCGTCGTCGCCTCCCACGTCGGCGGGATTCCCGAGGTGGTCAGCAACGGCGAGACCGGGCTGCTGGTGCCCCCGGACGACCCGCGCGCGCTGGCCGGCGCGCTCAACTCGCTGCTGGGGGACCCGGGCCGGGCCGCGGCCATGGGCCGGCTCGGCCGGGAGCGCGCGATCGCACAGTTCGGCTGGCCGGCGATTGCCGCGCAGACCGCCGTCCTCTACTCCGAACTGGCCGGCTGACTGACTGGGCAATCGCCCGCCACCCACGTACCTTCCGCCACATTGCTCACTGAGAGCACAGCGCGGGCGGTTTTCCGTGAACTTCTTCCTTCGTACCTGTTGATTTCCCACGCAAACAGACATATATAAAGAGAAACAAAGGTCATACCGGGAGAGGTACAACATGTACGCCGAGGAGCGACTGACGTTCATCACCGACCGGGCCCGGGTCGCGGGCCGGGTCGACGTGACCGAACTCGCCGAGCAGCTCGACGTCACCACCGAAACCATCCGCCGCGACCTGACCGCCCTGGAACGGCGCGGCGTGCTCCGCCGCGTGCACGGGGGCGCGATCCCGGTCGAGCGGCTGACGTCCGAGCCGGGCCTGGCGGTCCGCGAGGCAGCCCACCGCGCCGAGAAGGAGCGGATAGCCAAGACCGCCCTGGCCGAACTGCCCGCGGAGGGCGCCATCCTGCTCGACGCCGGCAGCACCACGGTCCGGCTGGCCGAACTGATGCCGATCGACCGGGAACTGACGGTGGTGACCAACGCCCTCCCAGTGGCCGCGATCCTCGCGGCGCGGGCGAACATCCGCCTGCTGGTGGTGGGGGGCCGGGTACGGGGCCGCACCCTTGCCGCCGTGGACACCTGGGCGCTGCAGAGCCTGGCCGATGTCTTCGTGGACGTGGCCTTCCTCGGCACCAACGGGCTCTCGGTCGAGCGTGGCCTGACCACGCCGGATCAGGCGGAAGCCGCCGTCAAGGCGGCCATGGTCGCCGCCGCCCGCCGCACGGTCGTGCTGGCCGACCACAGCAAGGTGGGCAACGACTGTTTCGCCCGGTTCGCCGCACTGACCGACGTCGATCTGCTCATCACCGACGACGGGCTCGATCCGCAGGTCGCCGAGGAGATCGAGGCGGCAGGACCGCGGGTGGTGCGGTCGTGATCGTTACCGTCACCCCCAACCCCAGCGTGGACCGCACGATCGAGGTCAGCGGGCTGGTGCGCGGGGCCGTGCTGCGGGCCAGCGCCGCCTGGGCGGAGCCGGGCGGCAAGGGCGTCAACGTTGCCCGTGCGCTGGCCGCCAACGGCGCCAAGGCCGTCGCGGTGCTCCCCACCGGGGGTGCTGAGGGCCTGCAGCTCGCTGCGCTGCTCGCGGCCGAGGGGGTCGAGGTCCTCGAGGTCCCGCTGGCCGGCTCCACCCGCGCCAACGTGACCGTCGTGGAACCCGATGGCACCACCACCAAGCTGAATGAACCCGGGCCGGATCTCAGCCCCGCCGAGGGCGCGGACATCACTGAGGCGGTGGTCGCCGCCGCCGCCGGGGCCCGCTGGGTGGTCGCCTGCGGGAGCCTGCCACCGGGTCTGCCCTGCTCTTACTACGCCGATCTGGTTCACCGGCTGGCTGGCCGCGAGGTGCGGGTGGCGGTCGACACCAGCGGCGCCGCGCTCAGCGCCGCCGTCGCCGCCGGTCCCGCCCTGGTCAAGCCCAACCGGGACGAACTGGCCGAAGCCACCGGCAGGCCACTGCACACCCTCGGCGACGCGGTAGCTGCTGCCCGGGAACTGCTGCGGCGCGGCGCGGGGATGGTCCTGGCCAGTCTCGGCCGCGATGGCGCCCTGCTCGTCGATGCCGATGCCGTCATGCACGGTGAGGCGCCGGTCACCGAGCCACGCAGCACCGTCGGCGCGGGCGATGCCGCCCTGGCCGGCTTCCTGTTCGCCGGGGCGGCCGGTCCCGCCGCCCTCGTCAGCGCCGTCGCCTGGGGCGCCGCCGCAACCCGCATGCCAGGCAGCCGGGCGCCGGAGCCCGCCGGCATCGATACCGGCGCCGTCCGCGTCCGGACCGACCCCGACCTGAACCGATTGCTGGAAGGACGCCACTGATGGCAGATCTCATCACGACCGAACTCGTCGACCTCGACCTCTCCGCCACCGATCGCCACCAGGCCACGCAGACCCTGGCCGAACTCCTGCTGGCCCAGGGCCGGGTGACCGACCTGGCCGGCTTCCTGGCCGACGTGCGCGCCCGCGAGCAGCAGATGCCGACCGGCATCGAGGGCGGGATCGGTATTCCGCATGCCAGGTCCGCCCATGTCACCGAGCCGACCCTTGGCTTTGGCCGCAGCAGCGCCGGGGTGGACTTCGGCGCCCCCGACGGCCCGGCCCGGCTGATCTTTCTCATCGCCGCCCCCGAAGGCGGTGGCGCCGAGCACATGAGCATTCTCGCCAAGCTCGCCCGCCGTCTCGTTCACGCCTCCTTCCGGGAGGCACTGGCGTCCGCCAACGACCCCCAGGACATCGTCGATCTTGTCAACAAGGAGGTGCTGGGCAGATGAAACTCGTCGGTGTCACGTCGTGCCCAACCGGAATCGCGCACACGTACATGGCCGCGGAGGCGCTGGAGGAGGCCGCCCGCGCCGGTGGCCACGACATGCACGTGGAAACCCAGGGAGCTGCGGGCACCGAACCGCTGCCGCTGGAGGTCATCGCGGCCGCCGACGCGGTGGTCTTCGCTGCCGACGTGGAAGTCCGCGACCGGGCACGGTTCGCCGGCAAGCCGCTGGTGACCGCGACGGTCAAGCGCGCCATCAGCGACGCCGCCGGGCTGATCGCGCAGGCGCAGCAGGCCGCTGCCGCCGGCCCGGTGACCGCGCCCGCCACCGGCGGCACCGCTTCCGCTGGCGCGGTTCCGGCCGGCCAAGCCCCCGCTGCCTACGCTCCGGCCGGGGCGCCCGCCCTGGCCACCAAGGTCGAGGAGGGCGCACACCTCGGCACCCGGCTCCGCCAGTGGCTGATGACCGGCGTGTCCTACATGATCCCGTTCGTCGCGGCCGGCGGCATCCTCATTGCCCTGTCCTTCCTCTTCGGCGGGGCCGAGGTCGCCATGAAGGTCAAGGGCGGCAGCTTCGGCGGGGTGCACTACCCCGGTGTCACCGACCTCTCGCAACTGGTGCACCAGGCCGGTTACGCAGGGCTGATGTTCGAGATCGGGGTGACCTCGTTCTCGATGCTGGTGCCGATCCTGGCTGGCTTCATCGCCTTCGCCATGGCCGACCGGATGGGGATCGTCCCCGGCATCGTGGCCGGCCTGCTCTCCGCCGCGATCGGCGCCGGCTTCCTCGGCGGGCTGATCGGCGGCCTGCTGGCCGGCTCGGTGGTGATGCTGCTCAAACGGATCCGGGTACCCCGGGCGGTCGCCGGGGTGATGCCGGTGGTGGTCATCCCGCTGGTTTCCACGCTCGTGGTCGGCGCGCTGATGCTGGTCGTGGTCGGGCAGCCCATTGCCAGCGCCCAGTCCGGGCTCACCAGCTGGCTGAACAGCATGTCCGGCGCCAACGCCGTCCTGCTCGGCCTGCTGCTCGGCGCGATGATGGCATTCGACATGGGTGGCCCGGTCAACAAGGTCGCCTACACCTTCGGCCTGGCGAGCCTGGCCAGCGGCAACCTGGAAGTGATGGCGGCCGTGATGGCCGCGGGCATGACGCCGCCGCTGGCGATGGCGCTGGCCACTGTGGTGCGGCCGCGGCTGTTCACCAAGGCCGAGCGCACCGCGGGTGAGGCCGCCTGGCTGCTCGGTGCGTCGTTCATCACCGAGGGCGCCATCCCCTTCGCTGCCGCCGACCCATTGCGGGTCATCCCCTCGGCCATGGCCGGAAGCGCTCTCACCGGCGCCCTGTCCATGGCGTTTCACGCCACCTCACGCGCGCCGCACGGCGGGATCTGGGTGATCGGCCTGATCGGGAACCCGGCTTTGTACGCCGTCGCCATCGCCGCCGGCACGGTCCTGTCCGCTGCCTGCGTCATCGTCGCTAAGTCCCTGCGGCGCCCCGTGACCGAAGGCGCCGGCACCACCGCTGCCGCTACCGCCATGGTGGCTGTCCCGGCCGCCCCCGTGCCCAGCTAATCCGCCCCCGCCACTGAAGACCCAGATCAGGAGGACACCATGCCTGAACGCCATGTCGTCGTCGGCTCGAAGGTCGGCCTGCACGCCCGGCCCGCGGCCCTGTTCGTCCAGGCCGCAGCACGCCAGCCGGTGCCGGTCACGATCGGGAAACCCGGCGCGGACCCGGTTGACGCCCGGAGCATCCTGTCCGTGCTCGGGCTGGACGCCCGGGGCGGTGACGAGGTGATCCTCACCGCCGATGGCCCGGGCGCACCGGCTGCGCTGGACGAACTCGCGGCCCTGGTCGCTCAAGACCTGGACGCGGAGGGGTGAGCGCGATGGCCCGCACCCTCACCGGTCTCGGCGTCAGCCCCGGCACGGCCGCCGGTCCCGTCGCCCGGATGGCCCGTCCGCCGGAGGTGCCCGCCGGCGGCCAGGTGTCCCGCACCAGCGAGGAGGCCGCCGCCGAGGTCACGGCGGCGCGGGCGGCGCTTGAGGCGACCGCGGCCGGCCTGGAGGCACGGGCCGCCCGGGTGTCCGGCCCCGCCGCCGAGGTGCTGCTCGCGCAGGCGATGATGGCCCGCGATCCGGTCCTGGCCGGCAAGGTGGCTCAGGCCATCGAGGCCGGCCGCAGCGGCCCGGCAGCCGTCGCGCGATCCTTCGAGGAGTTCCGCGCGGCGCTGACCGCTGTCGGCGGTTAACTCGCTGATCGCGCGGCCGATCTGGACGATCTGCGGGACCGCACCATCGCTCACCTGCTTGGCCTGCCGATGCCGGGAGTGCCGGACCCGGGTCACCCGTTCGTTCTGGTCGCCCGTGACCTCTCACCTGCCGACACCGCCACCCTCCAGCCGGCCCAGGTGCTGGCCATCGTCACTGAGCAAGGCGGCCCGACCAGCCACACGGCGATCCTCGCCAAGTCGCTGGGCATCCCGGCGGTGGTGGCATGCGTGGACGCGGCCGAACTCGCCGACGGCGCGGCGGTCGCCGTGGACGGTGCGGCCGGGCGCGTGGTCATAGATCCGGGCCAGCGGCTGCTCGATGAGTTCCAACGCCGCCAGGCCGCCCGGGCCGCCCGGCTGGCCAGCAGCACCGGCCCGGCCAGCACCGCCGACGGCCACCCGGTCAAACTCCTGCTCAACCTCGGCGCAACACGTGATGTCGCGGCAGCGGCCGCCGCCGACAGCGAGGGCGTCGGGCTGCTGCGCACCGAGTTCCTCTTCCTCGGCAAAGGCAAGGCCCCGGCCCTGGGCGAGCAGCGCGAGGCCTACCGGGACGTGTTTGCCGCGTTTTCCGGCCGGCGGGTGGTGCTGCGGACCCTCGATGCGGGGGCTGACAAGCCCATGCCGTTCCTCGGCCTGGAGGCCGAGCCCAACCCCGCGCTGGGCGTGCGTGGGCTGCGGGTTGCCCGCACCCGCCCCGAGGTGCTCGCGACCCAGCTTCAGGCCGTCGCCGAGGCAGCGGACGGGACCCGCGCCGAGGTATGGGTGATGGCCCCGATGGTGGCCACCGCGCAGGAGGCGGCCTGGTTCACCACGCAGGCCCGGCAGTACGGGCTGGGCGTCGTGGGTGTCATGGTCGAGGTGCCCGCTGCCGCTGTGCGGGCGGGGCAGGTGCTCGACGCCGTCGACTTCGCCAGTCTGGGCACCAACGACCTGGCCCAGTACACCCTGGCAGTTGACCGGATGACCGGCGGACTGGCTGACCTGCTCGACTACTGGCAGCCGGCGCTGCTCGACCTCGTCGCGGGGACCGCGGCGGCCGGGCGTGACCGGGGCAAGCCGGTCGGCGTGTGCGGCGAGATGGCGGGTGACCCGCTGCTCGCCCTGGTGCTGACCGGGCTGGGCGCCACCAGCCTGTCCATGGCCCCGGCGAGCATCGCCGACGTGCGGGCAGCACTCGCCGGCCAGACCCTTGCCACCTGCGAGGAACTGGCTCAGCTGGCGCTGGCTGCACCCTCCGCACGCCAGGCGCGGTCGGCAGTGGCGAGCGCGATCGGCGGCTAACCGCGCAGCGGTGCAGCGGCTGTCCTGTGGATCGGGACATATGGCTAGAACGGCGTCGGGATGTGCCGCAGGGGCAGATCCGGCTCCACGTAGCCGCGGGCACCCTGCCGCTTGGGCAGCGTGATGTCCCCGTGCTCGAGCGGCTTGTACGGGACCTGGCTCAGCAGGTGGCTGATGACGTTGAGCCGACCGCGCCTCTTGTCGTCGGTGTGCGCGACGTACCAGGGAGCCCACGCGGTGTCGGTCGCGGCGAACATCGCGTCCCTGGCTCTGGAGTAGTCGTACCAGCGGCTGTAGGACTCCAGGTCCATGTCCGACAGCTTCCAGACCTTCCGCGGGTCGTGGATGCGGCTCTCCAGGCGCCGGGTCTGCTCACCGGGGCTGACCTCAAGCCAGTACTTCAGCAGCAGGATCCCGGAATCGGCCATGGCCTTCTCGGCCCCCGGCGTCAGCTGGAGGAACCGCTCAGTCTCCTCCGGCGTGCAGAAACCCATCACCCGCTCGACACCCGCCCGGTTGTACCAGCTGCGGTCGAAGATCACCACCTCGCCGGCGGCCGGAAAATGCGTCATATACCGCTGTATGTACATCTGCGACTTCTCGCGCTCGGTCGGGGCCGGGAGGGCAACGACCCGGAACACGCGTGGGCTCACCCGCTCGGTGATCCGCTTGATCGTGCCTCCCTTCCCGGCGGTGTCGCGGCCCTCGAACACGATGCAGATCTTGGCTCCCGACGCCTTGACCCACTCCTGCATGGCGACGAGTTCGCCGTGCAGGATCCTCATCTCCCGCTCGTACTCCTTGCGGCCCATCTTCGGGGGCGGGCCGGCTTGCGCCTCCTGCCGCGCCGGCGCCTGGGCACCGGCGCCGTGGTGGCGCTGCTTGTCCCTGTTCTTCCTGGCCATGTCCCTAACCTCCGATGGGGATCTCAGGCGCGCCCTCGCTCGCCCTCAGACTCCTTCGAGTGCGGTGATCCGCCCGGTGTGGACAGCGTCGGAGAATGCCTGGTAGTCGCGTTCGTTCTGGCCGGCATAACGCTCGGAGAAGCTGGTGATCGCCTGGTCGAACTTGTCACTGGTGCCGAGGTAGGCGGCGATCGCGGCCGCATCGCCAGACCGGGCGTGCGCGCGGGCGAGCGTCCAGCCGCAGATACCGGCGTAGAACGTCATGCTCTCGGGCACCATCGTCTCGACCGGCACCGATCCCTTCATGTCGCGCAGCTGGCGCCAGTAGAACCAGCGGTTGGCCTCCTCTCCCTTGGACCAGCCCAGGAAGATGTCACTGGAGGCCTGCATCAGCCGCTGGCCCTGCACGACACGCTCACCCGGCTGGCGGTAGCGGCTCCTGGGCAGGTGGTCTTCGAGCACCGAGGCGGTGGCCTCCTTGATCTGCAGGAACAGTGGATCACCCTCGTCACGGCCCTGCAGCAGCGCGATGAACGCACGCGTGCCGACGCTGCCAACCCCGACGACCTTGCGGGCCATGTCCACGATCTCGAACCGTTCCAGTAGCTGCCGCCGGTCGGCCTGCAACGACGCGCGGTACTCCCGGAACTGGTGGTGGATCATTTCCTGGAGCTGGTCCGGGGGGATCCCGTACATCGTGGTCAGGTCGCGGAACGGCACCACGACCGGCGGCATGCTCACGATCCGGTACCGGCCACCGGCCATCTCCCCGAGCTTGGACAGCGCCTGCAGGCTGTCCCGGGTGCGTGCCTTCTGGGCGGTCTTCACGGCCCGCTTCTCCAGCTTCCTGGTCTCCAGTGGATCCTTCGCGGTCTTCTTGCCCCTGGCCGCCTGCCTGGCTGCCCGTTCCTTCTCCACCTGCCTGGCCGCCTGGCGCGTGGCGGTCAGCAGTTCATCCTCGGCCAGGCGCGCGTACCAGATGTCCAGCGTGCGCATCCCGGCGAAGCTGGCTATCGCCTCCCGGTAGGCGGCCACCGCGGCCTTCGTCACCGCCCGCACATCCGCCTTGGCGAAGCCGTTATGCCGGGCCGCGATCGTGAAACTCGCCACCAGCCGCTTGACGTCGTACTCGAAGGGGCCCGGCAGCGTCTCGTCGAAATCGTTGACGTCGAACAGCAGCACCCGCCCGGGGGAAGCGAACAGGCCGAAGTTCGACAGGTGGGCATCCCCGCACAGCTGGACATCCAGGCCAGCGCGGGGGGTGCCGGCCAGGTCGGCCGCCATGATCTTCGCCGACCCCCGGTAGAACGTGAACGGCGAGACCATCATCCGGCCATGCCGCACCGGCACCAGGTCGGGCTCCCGGGTGGTGTCCTGGTCTTCGAGCAGCTTGACCGGATCAGGACGGTCCGCCGCCGGCGCCCACCCGCCGTGCGCCGGCAGCGGCGCGCGAACCCGGGCCTGCTTACCACGTGCCCTGCGTTCTTCCAGGCTGAGATGCTCGATCTTCTTCACGGCCATTGGCTGTCTCCTTCGCTAGCCATCAGCCTGCGTCCGGCGGATCCGGCAGACATCACCCTGCCCGGGCGGTTCCCCCGGGTGAATGTGGGCGCAAGCCGGTGAAGATCTCCCGCGCCTCGCGGACGGCGTAGTAGACCAGCACGTACCCGGCGGCAGGGTCGGCCCACCACCAGCCCAGTGCCGCGTTGAGCACCAGGCCGAGCAGAACGGCGGTGGCGAGGATCCCGTCGATCAGGGTGACCCGGCCCTCGGTCCTGAGCACCGGGTTGTCCAGTGCCCGGCCGGTCCGGGCTTTCCCGGCCGCCAGCGCGAACATCACCGCCGCGGTCACCGCGGCCCAGGCGATGCCCAGTGCCGAGTGCCGCGGGTGGTAGCCGATGGCCAGCACGAAGGTGGATTGCCCCAGCAGATAGACCGCCAGGGCGGCGAAGGCGTACCCGATCATCCGCAGCGCCCGCCGCTGGCGGTGCTGGCCAGTTCCCGACAGTTCCCAGATCACCACCGTGGACGCACCGATCTCAATCAGCGAGTCCAGGCCGAACCCGGCCAGCGCGACCGACCGGGCAGATATGGCCGCGATGGCCAGCACCACGATTCCGGCCAGGTTCCAGCCCAGCGTGGCGTATTCGAGGGCGAACCCCCGGCGCAGCAGGGCTTTCCGGCCACCTGCGGCCAGGCCTGTCATCCCGGGTATGCCTGACATCACGCTGCCGGGGTGCGCCCGGCGCCCACCTGATGCGCGAGCAAGGGCCACGCGTACTGAGGTGTGGGCGGCACCGGCCTACCGACGATACCGGCCGCCCACGCAAGCTCTTCGGAGCTGGATCGCATCCATCCAGACTGCCATGCCGGGCACACCCGTCCCCGTCGGCGGGACGCCGCGTTGCTGCCTGACGGCCCGTATGATCAGGCATTGTGCTGGTGGAGATCTGGAGCGACCTCGTCTGCCCGTGGTGTTACGTGGGGCAGGCCCGCTTCGTGCAGGCGCTGTCCCGCTTCGGCGCATCGCCGGCCTAGCGGAAGCCGAGAACCTGCCCTTCGCTGCCAGCCGGCCGCACGGCAGCACGTTCGACGCCCACCGGCTGCCTCATTTCGCTCACGATCGCGGCTGCCAGCAGGCCGTTCTGGCAGCTGCGTACCGGGCGCATTTCGGCGGTGAGCGCTCCATCTTCGATGCCGGGGCGCTGGCCGCGATCGCCGCAGACGCCGGGCTGGACCCCGACGCGGCTCGCTCCATCCTGGCCGGGGATGCCCATGGCGAGGACGTGCGCGCCGACGAACGCCATGCCCGCGAACTGGGCATAACCGGTGTCCCCTACTACGTCGCCGACGGCCGCCTCGCGGTCCCCGGCTGCCAGCCCACGGGGCTGAGGGACCCGATTAGCTGCACGTGCAGAACGCTCGTGCAGAAGCACTTGCAAAAGTTGTGTGCATACAGGAGGCTATGACGGTAAGTGTCCCGTTCAGGGCGATTGGCCGGAAGGCGATGATCACGCAACCCCTGATGCCGGCAGCGGGCGCCATTAACGGCGTGGGCGCCAGTGGCGTGTTCCAATGGCTGACCCCAGCCCTGGAGACTGCGGCGCTGGCCAGCGGGAATTGGCCGTTGCTGCCAAATCCGGCGCCCTCGGAGTGGACCTGCTTTCCGCGGGTGGCCATCCGCACACCGAGCGTGGATGCCCCCCGGGCGGTCCCGGCAGCCCGCGAGTTCGCCATCGCCACCCTGCATCGGTGGAGCATGCAGGAACGCTCCGGGGACATGGCGGTCGTTGTGTCGGAACTGCTCACCAATGCGCTGCGTCATGCCCTGCCAGAACCCAGCAAGGCCCGGCCCCGCAGGGCCATCCGGCTCGCCCTGCTGCAGCCCGGGCCGTGTGTGCTGTGTGCTGTCGCCGACCCCAGCCGGGAGCCTCCCATACCGCAGCAGCCCGGCCCCTTTGCCGAGACCGGCCGCGGGCTGCACGTCGTCGACGCGGTCAGTGACAACTGGGGCTATGCCCTCGGCGACCGGGGGAAGGTCGTCTGGGCCATGTTCTCGGCGGCGCCTGCCTAGACCCGGCCCGCACTAAAGACCTGCGAGGCGATTTCCCTCCGCCGGCATTGCCCGGGTCAGGTGCTAGGAGTCGCCTTCGAGCCTCTCAGCCGACCGCGGATGCTCCCTGGAGTCTCGTCCGGTGGAGACCGCGATCAGCTCCTCCGCTCGTCCCGCAGGCCTACTATCAGTTTCCCTCGTGGCAGGACTGTTCACCAGGGGCGAAGGTCCCTTCCATCCGCGAGACGGCGGCTGCCAATGTGAGCGCCGGGCGGGGCGTAGGGTCTGATGCCGTGTCCGACCGCGAACTGGTTGTGCTGGGTACGGCGAGCCAGACGCCGACGCGCAGCCGTAACCAGAATGGATACCTGCTGCGGTGGGATAGCGAAGGGCTGCTGTTCGACCCGGGGGAGGGCACTCAGCGCCAGATGCTGTCCGCCGGTGTGCGGGCGAGCGGGATCACCTGGATCTGCCTCACCCATTTCCACGGGGATCATTGCCTGGGGCTGCCAGGAGTCCTGCAGCGGCTGTCGCTCGACCGGATCCCGCATGTGGTCAACGTCTGCTACCCGGCCGAGTCCGGTGCGACGTTCCGGCGACTGCGCCACGCAGCCCTCTTCCATGAGGTGACCCCCCTGCGCGAACGGCCGGTGGGCGACGGAACGATAGCTGAGGCGCCCCCGTTCCGGCTGGAGGCGCGACGCCTGTCGCACAGTGTGCCCGCTGTCGGGTACCGGCTGGCCGAGCCCGACGGGCGGCGCATGCTCCCGGCAAGGCTCGCCTCGCTGGGTATCACCGGGCCCGACATCGGGCGCCTTCAGCAGCAGGGCTGGCTGCCGGCCCAAGGACGCCGGATCACGCTGGAGGAGGTAAGCGAGCCACGGCGCGGGCAGCGATTCGCGTTCATCATGGATACCCGGTTGTGCGACGCTGCCTTCGCGCTCGCCGAGGGAGCGGACATGCTGGTCTGCGAATCCACGTTCCTGCAGGACGACGCGCCACTTGCGGCTGAGTACGGTCACCTGACCGCCGCCGGGGCCGCACGGATCGCCGCTGAGTCACAGGTGCGGCTCCTGGTGCTCACCCACTTCTCCCAGCGCTATGCCGGCAGCGACAGCCAGCGGTTCGCCGACCAGGCGGCAGCGGTCTTCTCTGGCCAGCTGATCGTGGCCCACGATCTCAGCCGGATCCCGGTTCCGCACCGCCAGTGATCATGCCCGCAGCGGTCCCGGCTAAGGGTTGCGGGTGGCAATTCCGCGTACGTGCGGTGTGGCAGGCATGGTCAGGCCCGGGTCGGGAAAGCGGAACGGCTCCAGCTGGCCGATCGTGAACCCGGCGGCCTGGATCGCCGCGGCGGTGTCGCGGCTGGTACGGCAGCCCCCGGCCAGGGCCGGCCAGATGGTGACGTCGGCCAGACGCTGAACGCGCCGCAGCACAGGGGTGCTGGCGCGCACATGTTCCAGGAAGTGCAGTACGCCGCCTGGCCGCAAGACGCGGTGGATCTCGCGGAGCGCGGCGTGCTGATCAGGGACACTGCACAGGACGAAAGCGGTCACCGCGCCGTCGAATGTCCCGTCATCAGCGGGGAGCCCGGCGGCGACACCGCCGCAGACCCCGACCGGAACGGGGGCCTGCGCGGCATTGCGCGAGGCGATTTCCCGCAGGTGGGGGTCTGGCTCGATGGCCAGCACCCGGGTGACGTCGGCCGGGTAGTGAGCGAAGTTCAGGCCGTTCCCGGCGCCAACCTCGATGACCGGGCCGGCCAGGCCCGCCAGGAGCTGCCGCCGGTGCGCCGCCATCCCGCCTTTGTCCATCGCCAGGCTGACCCGCGCGTAGTAGCGGGCGAAGACCGGATGGCTGGCACGCTGCGCGGGCATGATGTCCCTCCTGGCTCGGCTCACAACCCTACGTGCTCTGATCCTGGCCCGGCGGGCGCCGGCACGCCATCGCCCGCAAGGCCGATTTGCCAGGATCGGCGGGCGGGTTCCACTAGCGTTCACCCATGGCACATTCGCCCGCTACGGCAGCAGAGGACAAGCTCCGCCGCTGGGCCGACGAAAACGCCCGGCGGGATGAGATTGTCCGGGAAGCATTCACGGCCGGTGTCCGCATCCACCAGATCCAGCAGATCACCGGTATCACCAGGGCCAGCATCATGCGCATCCTGGCGCGGGGGCCCAAGCGGCCGGTGCTGAAGGTGGTCAGGGACTAACCGCCACCACCCGCGCCTACCGCCGCGCGGGATCAGCTGGCTTCGGCCATGGCCTCAGTGAACTGGCTGTTGTACAGCGCATAGTAGAAGCCATGGCGGCGGAGCAGATCGCGGTGGCTGCCCTGCTCGACTATGCGGCCGCCATCCATGACCACGATGGTGTCGGCATTGCGGATGGTGGACAGCCGGTGCGCGATCACGAAGCTGGTCCGTCCCCGCCGCAGCCGTGCCATCGCCTCCTGGATGAGAACCTCGGTGCGGGTATCGACGTTGCTGGTCGCCTCGTCAAGGATGAGGATGCCCGGGTTGGCGAGGAAGGCCCGCGCGATCGTCAGCAGCTGACGCTGCCCGGCGGAGATGTTCGAGGCGTCCTCGTCGAGGAGGGTGCGGTAGCCGTCGGGCAGGGTGCGCACGAAGTGATCGACGTACGCGGCCCGGGCGGCGGCCACGATCTCCTCGTCCGTCGCGCCCTCCTTCCCGTAGGCGATATTGTCCCGGATGGGGCCGGCGAACAGCCAGGTGTCCTGCAGCACCATCCCGAAGCAGCCTCGCACCCGGTCCCTGGTCAGATCACGGTAGTCGGTGCCGTCGAGCAGGATCCGCCCGGCGTCGATCTCATAGAACCGCATGAGCAGGTTCACCACGGTGGTCTTGCCGGCGCCTGTGGGGCCCACGATCGCGACTGTCTGGCCGGGCTCGGCGGTCAGTGAGAAGTCCTCGATCAGCGGGGTGTCCGGGTCGTAACGGAACGACACGTGCTCCAGCTGGACCCGCCCGGCTACCGGTGCGGGGGCCGCGGGGGCCACCGCGGCCATCCCGGCGGGAACGGCGGCCGCGCCTGGCTCGGCTGCCTCCTCCAGGGCGGCGAGGAACTCGAACACGCGCTCGGCCGAGGCCAGGCCCGACTGGAGCATGGTCATCTGGGCGGCGATCTGGGTGATCGGCATGGTGAACTGCCGCGAGTACTGGATGAACGCCTGCACGTCGCCCAGGGATATCGCGCCTGTGGCCACCCGCCAGCCGCCGAGCACCGCGATCACCACATAGTTGAGGTTGCCCAGGAACTGCACCGACGGCTGGATGACCCCCGACAGGAACTGGGCACGGAAGCTCGCGTCATACAGCCGCTTGTTCTGGCGGCCGAACTCCTCGACCATCGGCTTGCGGCGGCCGAAGACCTGCACCAGGGCGTGCCCGGTGTGGGTCTCCTCGACCAGCCCGTTCAGGGTGCCGGTCCGGTCCCACTGGTGCGCGAACTGGGTCTGCGACCGCCGCGCGATGACGAACGTGATCCCGACCGCGAGCGGGATCGTGACCAGCGAGACAGCCGCCAGCAGCGGCGAGATCCAGAACATCATCCCCAGGACGCCGAAGATCGTCAGCACCGAGGTCAGCAGCTGGCTGAATCCCTGCTGCAAGGTGGTGGAGAGGTTGTCGATGTCGTTGGTGACCCGGCTCAGGATGTCCCCGTGCGGATGGCTGTCGAAGTACCGCAACGGCAGCCGGGCCAGCTTCTCCTCCACCTCACGCCGCAGCCCGTACATGGCGCGCTGGGTAATCCCAGCCATGAGGTAGCCCTGCCCCCAGGTGAAGACCGCGCCGAGCAGGTAGACCAGGGCCGCCAGCCCGAGCACCCGGCCGAACTGGGCCATGTCCACGCCAATACCCGGAGTGACGGTCATCCCCGACAGCATGTCCGCCAGCTGCCCCTGGCCATGAGCCCGCAGCAGCGCTTCGGCCTGCGCCTGCGTCATCCCCGCCGGCAGGCGCTTGCCGACGATGCCATTGAACAGGATGTTGGTCGCGTTGCCGAGGATCTTCGGGCCGGTGACCAGCAACCCCACCGAGATCACTCCCAGCACAGCCGCGGCCGCGAGCCTGATCCGCTCCGGCCGCAGCCGGGCCAGCAGCTTGCGCACCGTCTCCCGCAGGTCCTTGCTCCGTTCCGCGGGCGGTCCCATGCCAGGCCCCATCGGGCCCCTGCCCATCGCGCGCCCGTGGCCGCCGATCATGCCGCCGCTCCCTCGCCCAGCTGAGACGTGACGATCTCGCGGTAGGGGTCGCAGGTCGTCAGCAGCTGCTGATGGGTGCCAATACCGGCGATCCTGCCCTCTTCGAGCATGATGATCTGGTCAGCATGCATGATCGTGCTGACCCGCTGGGCGACGATGACGACGGTCGCGTCCTGGGTATCGGCCCGCAGCGCTGCGCGCAGCCGGGAGTCGGTCGCCGCGTCCAGCGCCGAGAAACAGTCGTCGAACAGGTACAGGCTGGGACGTTTCACCAGCGCCCGGGCGATCGACAACCGCTGCCGCTGCCCACCAGAGACGTTCGTGCCTCCCTGGTCGATGGAGGCATCGAGCTGCCCGGGCATGCTGGCCACAAAGTCACGCGCCTGCGCCACGGTGAGCGCATGCCACAGTTCCGCCTCGGTCGCCTCGGGCCGGCCGAACCGCAGGTTGCTCGCCACGGTGCCGCTGAACAGGAACGCCCGCTGCGGGACGAGCCCGATTGAGCTCCACAGCTGTTCCTGTTCCTGGTCCCGCACGTCGGTCCCGTTCACCAGCACCGTGCCGCCGGTCGCATCGAAGAACCTGGGGATGAGGTTGAGCAGTGTGCTTTTACCGCTCCCGGTGCCGCCAATGACGGCGCAGGCCTGCCCAGGCCGGAGGGTGAACGCCAGGTCGCGCAGGACCGGCTGCTCGCTGCCGGGGTACCCGAACGTGACGTCGCGGAACTCCACCACGCCCGTGACGCTGGCCGGGGTGACCGGATGCACGGGGTCGCTGACCGATGGCACCGCGTCCAGCACTTCCTTGATCCGCTCCGCGCTCGCCATGGCACGCGGGACCAGGATCACCATCATCACGGCCATCATCACCGCTACCAGGATCTGCATGATGTAGGTGAGGAAGGCGGTGAGGTTGCCGATCGGCATCGACCCCTCACTCACCAGGCGCCCGCCGAACCAGAGCACCGCGACGCTGGACAGGTTCATGATCGCCATCAGGGCCGGTATGGCGAGGGCGAAGAGCCGGTTGACCCGCAGCGCGGTGGCCGTGAGATCAGCATTTGCCACGTGGAATCGCCGCTGCTCCGACGGCACGCGGAGGAAGGCACGGATCACCCGCACCCCGGTGATCTGCTCGCGCAGCACCTGGTTGATGCGGTCGATCTTGGCCTGCATGGACCGGAACAACGGGACCACCGTGATTAGCATCGCGCCGATCACCAGCGCCATGACCGGCACCGCCACCGCCAGCAGTGGCGACAGCGCCGCGCCCTCCTTGATGGCCATGATCACGCCCCCGACGCTCATGATCGGGGCGATGACCATGAGGGTGAGGGCCATCTGCAGGAACAGCTGGATCTGCTGGATGTCGTTGGTATTGCGAGTGATGAGCGACGGGGTGCCGAAGTGGTTCATCTCGCGGGCGGAGAAACCCTGCACCCGCCCGTAGACCGCGGCGCGCACATCCGCGCCTACCCCCATCGACACGCGTGCGGCCCAATACACGGCCACCACAGCGACCGCGCCCAGAACCAGGGTGATGCCCAGCATGAGCGCACCGGTCTGGAAGATGTAGCGGACATTGCCCTTCACGACGCCGTTGTTGATGATGTCGGCGTTGAGATTGGGCAGGTACAGGTTCCCGACAGTCTGGATCACCAGCAGCGTGACCACGACAGCCACCTGGGAGATGTAGGGACGCAGGCGGGTGCGCAGCAGCCGGGTCAGCATAACGCGGGGCCTCGCCTGCTCCGCACCAGGGGAACGTTCACATCAGAAGAATGCTGCCGTCACGGCTGGCGTGGCAGGGGCAGGTGGCCCCGGATGGCAGGGACCTTGGCCACGGACCGGCCATCGCTGACTCCCGGTCGGCTAGCGGCCGTCATTGCGGGTAGGCGGATACCAGACGGGCACCGGGCCATCCGGCTCCGGTGGCGGCGCACGTGTTGCCCCAGGCGGCGCCCGCCTGGGAGCGGATCGGCGGGCGCTGGGTTCCCCGCTTCGCCGGCGGGGGCATGGCCGGGGCCGGCAAGGCGCCCTACGGCCTGGCCCCGGTCAAGCCGCGCGGCCCGCCCCGCCCCGCCGGCCTCGCCTTCCCGCCGAACCCGGGGCCTGACGGCGGCGCCCGCCCGCCCCCCACGGAGCCCCCGGGGCCCCGGAGGCGGAGCCCCCCCCCGCCCCCCCCACCCCCCCCCCCCCCTCCCCCACGAACAGA
>OFHG01000182.1_pt1 | contig 27463 bp, 26 predicted proteins | sample 1521931 | NCBI WGS metagenome assembly OFHG01 (sample SAMEA2468438, study PRJEB22500) | soil metagenome | biome: Glassland; feature: Farmland; material: Clay | place: Australia | collected 2013-01-31 | depth 0.55 m
CACTTCATCCGCATAGCGGCGGCGAAACTCCTGCCAGCGCGCGGGATCGTGTCCGAACCACTTTCTCAACGCGGTACTGGGCGCGAGTTCTTTCGCCCATTGATCCACCGCCGCATCCGCTTTCCTGATGCCGCGCGGCCACAACCGGTCGATCAATATCCGCACGCCGTCGTCGCGGGCGGGCTTCTCGTACGTCGAGAGGCGCGGGAGCGACTTGAGCTCGATCCGCGCGCTGACGAGGTCGTCCCCGTCCGTGCGGCCGACGCTCGACACCTCGGGATCGGTGAAGATCCCGGCCGGGATCGCCCGGTAGTCGGCCTTGACGTCCCGGCCGCACATGGCCGCGGCGGCGACGCGCGCCTGGTACTTGCCGACGTGCGTGAACTGGGCGACGCCGGTGACGTCGCCGATCGCCCAGACGCCGTCGGCGGCCCGGAGCCGCTCGTCCACCTCGATTCCGCGCCGGCCGATCGTGACGCCGAGCTGCTCGAGCCCGAGCCCGGCCGCGTTCGGAATCCGTCCCGTCGCCACGAGCAGCCGCTCCGCCTCCACCGTCGAGCTGTCGGAGAGCTGCACGCGGACGCCGCCGCCGTGCTGCTCGACCCGCTCGACGCCGACGCCGATCCGGACGTCGATCCCCTCGGAGCGGAACACGTCCGCCATCAGCTCGCCCGCGTCGCCGTGGACGCGGTAAGCCGGACCGCCGTCCCCGTCACCACAGGCAATCCGGCCCGCTGAGCCAGCCATATGGTCTGTCCGGCCGCATAACGACCGTTGCCGCGCTCGATCGTGTCTGGTGGATCAAGGCATCGGAACGCGCCCAAACGGCGGTTCCCGTGCGTTTCGGCTGGCTGTCTGTTCGGTTACGTGTCGTGACCGGCCGAGGATGCCGGGCCGGGTGTTACGGGTGGTCGATGTCGATGCGGCGGCTGACCGCGGAGGCGATGGCGGTGAGGTCGGTTTCGTCGGAGCTGATGACCAGGTCGTCGCGGCGCAGGGCGCTTTCGACGACGCTGGCGTCGACGATGTCGGTGGTGCGTGCGCGGCCGGCGAGGGTGCCGGTGGCCCTGGCCCTGGTGTCGTCCAGGCTCTCGATCTCGCAGCCAGCGAGGAGGCGGGCGAGCTGGGCCTGGCGGGGCGTGCCGCGCCAGCACTGGGCCACGACCGGGGCGGGGACCATCGGGACGATCCGGCGAAGCAGCAGTGCCCGGTGCCGTGCCCACATCTTCCGCTCGCCGCGCTCGGCGGCGATCAGCGCGCCGGAGTCGTAGGTGACCCCGCTCACGCGGACCGCCGGGCGCCGGCGGGCCGGGTGACCCTGGCAGCCCATTCGTCGGCGTCGGCGATCTCTTCCGGGGTGAACGATCCGTGCTCGGCCTCGTACTGGCTGACCGCTTCCAGGCCGGCGCGGATGGTGAACTCCTTCCGGGCTGCCTGGGCGACCCAGGCGCTGTAGCTCATCCCGGCCGCGGCGGCCGCGGCGGCGATCTGGTCGTCGAGCTCGGGCGGGATGGAGATGGAGCGCTTCTTCCGGACTGCCATGACATTGACGGTAGCACAGCGGTATGACAGCTGGCGCGGGGAACCTGTGCCCGCCTTGCCCGCTGCCGGGGTGGCCCGGCGGGCACAGGCCGTGACGAGGCTGATCCCGGGGGGTCGGCGGGGCTACCTGGCGGCCCCCGCGATGTAAGTCGCGACGATGTAAGTGGCATGCCGGTCTAGTCCCGGTCTTCGCATATGAGGTTGGATGCGGGGTGATGGGCTGGCTGCTGGGTCGTTTGCGGCCTTGAGGACCGTGTGAGGAATATGGTGCCCGGTTGCTGGTTGATGTCTGATATGAGTGGAATGGTGCGGACTGGGCGGGGGCGTGAGCGTTCGCGGGCGGAGGTCGCGGTTATCCAGGTGCTGGAAAAGCGGCTGGGGGCGCTGCCGGTGGTGGCGGCGTTTGGGCGGCGGCTGCGGGTCGCGGAGATCGTGGATGAGCTGTGCCCGGTTGGGCCGCTGGCTTTGAGCACTCACGGTGAGGTGGTTGAGGCGCTGGTGGCGAACCGGCTGACCGCGCCCGCGCCGCTGGTGCGGGTGGAGGAGTGGGCGGCGGCGATGGCGGTGGAAGAGGCTTACGGCATCCCCCCGGATTTGCTCAATGATGACCGGATCGCCCGGGCGCTGGACGCGATCGCCCCTTATCTGGATGAGATCGTGGGCGGGGTAGGGGCGGCGGCTGTCAGCGAGTTCGGTGTGGATGTGACCCGGCTGCATTGGGATTTGACCTCGATTTCGCTGTATGGCGCCTATCCGGAAGCCGATGAGGAGTACCCGGTGCCGGGGTGGGGGCATCCCAGGGACCGGCGGCCGGATCTGAAGCAGATTCAGACCGGGCTGGCGGTCAGCGGGGATGGCGGGATCCCGGTGTTTCACCGTCCCTGCAGCGGCGGTGCCGCCGAGGTGGCCCAGGTGGTGGGGGCGATGACCGCGCTGAAAAAGATCGCTGGGCCGCGGCCGTTTCTGCTGGTGGGCGACTCCAAGCTGATCTCTTACACCAACGCGGCGGCGATGAATGCCCAGGGGGTGGGGTTCGTGGCGCCGCTGGCCGCCTCCCGGGTCCCGGCCGGATTGTTCGCCGCGCTGCCCGCGGGGGCGGGCACGGCGGTGGATTACACCGCCGCGCGAGACGCCCGCAAGCCCGCCGCTGCCCGGGGCAGTTACCGGGTGCTGGAAGACGGCGGGATGGACCTGCACGGCCCGCGCAAGACCGATCCGCCGGTGCATCTGCGCCGGATCCTGGTCTACTCCCCGGCAAACGCCGACGGGCAGGCCAAAGCCCGCGCCCGCAAACTCGCCCAGGCCACCGAAGAACTGGACCGGCTGGTGCGCACCGCCGGGACCCGGTTCCACCCCACCGCAGACGCCGTCGCCGCCCGCGCCACAGCCATCGCCATCAAACGCCGCGTCAAGGCGTACCTGCACACCGCGATCACCCGGGACCCCACCGGCAAACCCGCCCTAACCTGGCACTTTGACCAGGCCGCGATCGGCGCCGAGGCCGCCGCTGACGGCTGGTACGCCCTGCTGGCCAACCTGGCACCCACCCAGGCCAGCCCGGCGGAAGTCTTGCTCCGCTACAAAGGCCAGCACGTCGTGGAACGCCGCTACGGCGAGTTCAAGGGCCCCCTCGGGGTCACTCCCCTGTTCCTCAAGACAAGCCGCCGCATCGCCGCGCTGATCACCGTGATCTGCCTGGCCCTGCTGATCTTCTGCCTCATCGAACGGCAGGTCCGCAACGCCCTGGCCCGCCATGGCCAGATGATGACCGGCCTGCCCGGCTATCGCCGCACCCCGGCCAAACCCACCGGCAGAACGATTTTCATGGTCCTCTCTGACCTGCGCCTGATCCCCGCCCACGACGGCAACCCCGCCATGATCCCCAAACCCACCGGGGCCCAGGCCCGGTTACTGGACCTCCTCGATATCGATATCAGCCGACCCCGCTGGCTCACGAAGTGAAACGCCATGTGCGAAGACCGGGTCTAGTGAGGTCCTGGCCCGACCTGGCGCATCGTCGTGCGCGGGTCGGCGTGAGAGGCGGCTTCCTGCACATTGCGCAGGGGCACCCCTGCGTCAAGGGCGGCGGTGATGAACGCATGCCTGAGCGTGTGCGGCCCTACCTGCTTGCCGATCCCGGCCTTGCGGGCGACGCGGCGGACGATCCGCCCGGCGCCGTGGCGGTCCAGCCGCCTCCCGTCCGGCGCTAGGAACACCGGTCCCTCGGACCGCTCGCCGATCGCCAGGTCGATCGCGCGGGCGGTCCTGGGCGCCAGCGGGATGGTGACGATCTTCCCGCCCTTGCGGCGGATCGTCAGCACCCGGTGGCCGCGCTCCACGCCGAGCGCCTCGATGTCGGCGCCGGTGGCCTCGGACACCCGCAGCCCGTTGAGGGCCAGAAGGGATACCAGTGCGGGCTCGGCCGCCGGGCCGAGCCCGGCCGCGACCAACGGCGCCCCGACCTCGTTGCGGTCCAGCCCGGTCGCGCGCGACTCATAGTCCACGCGCGGGCGGCGGACATGGACCGCCGGGGAATGATCCAGCAGATCCTCCTCGACCGCGTACCGGTAGAACCCGGCGATCGTCGACAGGCGGCGGGTGACCGTCGCCCGTGCCCGGCCGGCGCCGCTGGCACCAACTGGCGAACTGCCGCAGATCCAGCGCGTACGCCTCCCGGGTCAGGCCGGTATACCCGGCCAGGAACCCGGCCAGCGCCTGCCGCTCCGGGCCGGAGAACACCGGCTTGACAGCGACGACCTCAGCGGAAACAGCAGATGCGGACGTGACGGACATGGGGAACCTCCCGGGGATCGGGCTGAGACCCCGGGAGGCCGGGCCCGCCAGGACCCCAGCGCTTACAAACCCGAACGTAAGCCGACACTGGCAGTCACGCCAGGTAGCCAACGACGTAGGTTCTGTCATCCCGTAGCGCCGATTACGGACGGCTTGCCGTTGGATGCCTGGTGACCTGTCAGCGCCCGGTCTTCCCGGTTATGCGCGGCGGCGACCGCGAAGAGTCCAAGCCCCAGGGTCATGGCCGCGGCCAGGCCGTACGGGCCTGCCAGGCACGCCATCGCGATGGTTACCAGCCCGCCGCCGTGGCCGATGTCAGGCCTGGCCAGTGTTGATGGTGGTGGGTGCCTGGTAGATAGCCAGGAGGGTGTCGACGAGATTGCTGTGAAGTCCCGGAGCGGACAGTGCGCTGCTACCCGCCGATCCGGGGTACGGGCGTCGTCGTTCAGGGGACGCCTGTTCGGGGGACGCTCCGAACTCGATCAGCCGCCGTGAGATCTCAATCAAGGCGCTCTGACCAGGGATTATGGACGGTTACACCATCGGCGCCGGGGTCGGCGACGTACCGCTGAGGATCGAGGTGTTCTACAGCCGCGACGATCGAACCAAGCGTTCCGATCACACCGTGGCGAACCCGGTACTCCGACGGCGCGGACCTGTCTCCCGAATCGGGACGATGGGCGGGGAACCAAGCTGATCCATGCCACAACCATCGCGCGGCAAAGACGCTGCAAGACATGCAAACGGGCGTGGGAGCTGATGGGACTACTTCCGAAGCCGAAGCAGTGCGGCGTGGTCGGCGAACTGGTGGCGTTACCGCCGGCGCCGGATGTGACGTCGCTGAGGCTGCCGGACGGCCGAGGTCAGCCGCGATCGGCGACAGCAGTGTCGAACGCCGCGAGACGGCCCAGGTCGAGACCGGCACCGAGGGACTCGAACGCGCTCCGCGCGGCCTGCAGCCCGCCCTGAGCGCGGCTCCGTTCGCCTCGTGCATGGAGGGCGCGGGCGAGCAACATTCGGGCGCGGGCGCGTTCATACGGTGCATTGGCATCGCGCCAGAGATCCGCGCTCCGGCTAAGGCACTCGACCGCACCGGCGGCGTCACCGTCCGCGAGTAGCACCGCGCCCTGCGCGGTGTCCGCCGCGGCGCGGATCGCCGGGCTCGCGAACACGTCCGCAAGGCCGGCGAGCTCGCTGACGGCCGATCGCGCCGTGGCGAGGTCGTCGCCGCCGAGTGCGATCCCGGTCCACAGGAGCGCGTCGGCGAGCGCGTCGAGGTCGTCGCCGCACAAGGCGCCGTCGCGGTCAGCCGCCGACAGGCACTCGAGAGCGTCCTGCCAGCGCCTTTCCGCGGCCGCGGCGCGACCCCGGGCAGCCGCTTGTTCGCCGGATACGCCCGGAGCAGGTCGTGCAGGCACCGCGGCCGGGATGCGGGCGGCTTCAAGTGGCGACCAGTCCAGGTCGGGTCGTTGCTCGAGGATCGCCTGCTCCAGGCGGGCGACCGTCGGGTTGGGTTCGATCCCCAATTGCTCGACGAGCGTGTCGCGCAGCCGGCGGTAGGCACGCAGGGCGTCGGCCTGCCGGCCATCGCGATACAAAGCGACCATGAACTGGCCCGCCAGGCGCTCCCGGAACGGGTGCTCACTCACCAACTGGGCCAGCTCACCCACGACGGCATGGTGCTCGCCGAGCGACAGATCCGCGCCGATGCGGTCCTCCAATGCCGCGAACCGGAGTTCGGTCAGCCGGCTGATGTCGGCTTGCGTGAACGGTTCGTAAGTGAAGTCCGAGAGTGCCTCACCCCGCCACAGCGCGAGAGCCGCCCGCAACGTGCGGGCCGCGTCGGCCGGCGCCGTGGCCAACTCGCGCCGCCCCTGCTCGGCGAGGCGCTCGAAACGCACCGCGTCGATCGCGCCGGGTTCGATGACGAGCATGTAACCGGGCTGACGCGTGACGAGCACCTGTCCGGCCTTGCGCCGAGCACGATCGGGCTCAAGGCCGGTGCGAAGGTGCGCCACGTACGTCTGGAGCGTGTTAGCCGCGGACTCCGGCGGCTGAGCACCCCAGAGCACCTCAAAGAGGCGGTCGGCCGACACCACCTCATTGGCGCGGACAACGAGGGCCGCCAGCAGCAGGCGTGCCTTCGCGCTCGGGAACTCGACGGGCCGGCCATCGACGACGATCTCGAGGGGCCCGAGCACCCGGATCTCCACACCCGACCTTAACCCATTCCTCGCGCTCCAGTACGGCTCCAGTGATCTTCAAGTCCCGCGAAGAGGATCAGGACAGACGCAACGGGTCGACAGTGGAGGAACCGATGGCAGTGATGACGAAACCCGCCCAGCGGGCCACGGCGGAACCGATGGCAGTGATGACGAAATCCGCCCAGCGGGTCACGGCGCAGGACGCGGCGGCGCTGGTCCGCTCCGGCGACTGGCTGGACTACGGCGCCGTGCTGGCCCAGCCCGACGCGTTCGACCGGGCGCTGGCCCAGCGTGCGGGTGAGCTGCGCAACGTCAACATCCGCGGGTGCCTGAGTCTTCGACCGCGCGCTGTGCTCGAAGCAGATCCGGAACGTGAACACTTCAACTTCTTCAACTGGCACCTCGGCGGCTACGACCGCAAGCTGAGTGACGCCGGTCGGCAGAACTACATCCCGTGCAACCTCGGCGAGATACCCGACTACTACCGGCGCTTCATCGACCCGCCCGACATCATGGTGGTCAAGACGTGCCCGGTCGACGCGAACCGGTTCTTCAACTTCGGCCCGGCAAACCTCTGGCACGGCGCCGTCGCGTCCCGCGCCAAGATCGTGATCGTCGAGACCGACCCGGCGGTTCCCTACGTGCACGGGATCGAGAACGGCTTGCACGTGAGCCAGGTCGACTTTGTCGTCGAGGGGGGCGGCCAGCCTCTGCCGGAGCTCCCGAGCCCGCGGAACTTGGCATGCCAACGATCTGCCTGGTCCAGGTGCGTTAGCTGCGGCACGCGCTCCCGCACAATTTGGGCCAGCGTCCAGGACCGCTCAAGGTCTGCGAGCGGTCCCGCGGACCGCTGTCCTACATGTCGTGACTAGGAGCTACAGTTCCGGGTTGCCGAACTTGGCCGCGCATTCGCCAGAAGATGGTTAAGCCAATGCGACCGAAAATGCCGTTCTGCGCGCCTCCAATGGATCGGATCGAACGGCCTGTTCCAGCACAGAACGGCGGGCGTGTGTGCGTCGTTCACGTCGATTGCCGGTCACGCAGCGTGAGGCCAATGTGCCGGTTCACGGATCCCGTTTGCATGGTGTCACCGAGACCAGGCCGTCCATGTGTCAACGGCGCGCCGCCCCCTGGCGGCATCTGAAAACTGAACCGCCCCGCAGGTTCCGGAGGCTCCACGAAACCCGGGGCGGTTCACCGGACGGCGCCCCAGTTCGCGACTGTGTGCCGTGTTCAGCGTGTCCGGAACTCTTGTCGGCTTGCCTTGCGTGTCCGCTAACGACTGTCAGTGCCCCGCGAGAGACACTGAGGTCGAGGTGTCTGCTGAAGGAGGCGTCATGAGCGACCCCGTGGCTAGCTTGCGTGACCGTACCGGCATTCTCGGCATAGCCCTGGTGCAGTGGGCACAGCGAGGCACCGCCCCGGAACCGGGAGCCGCCAGGCAGGCGGCCAGCACTGCGGTCGACGCGATCGACGCCCTGCTGCGTGACCTGTTCCTGTTGCGCGGGCGCCTTGTCCAGGAGATCCGCCAGGCCGACAACGCCGCACGCTGGCGGGTCGCCTGAACGGGCAACGGCCAGGATTGGCCATGCTGTGGCCGGAGGAACCCGGGAACGGCGGTAGCGCGAGGGCGATAGCCCTGTCGCGAAGGCGGAGGAGCTTCATGGCTTGGTTTGCTGGAGGACAAGGGCGGCCTCGTCACGGGGCCGCGGGTGGGATCGGGCGGGCCGCGGCGATCGCTGCGCTCGCGAAGGCGCCGCAGTCGTGGTGTCCGACCTTGCAGAGGCCGGGGCCGGCGGAGAAGAGACCGTTCGCTTGATCGAAGAGCAGGGCGGCAGCGCCCGCTGAACCCACAGGCGGGTCAGCACCATCAGGCCGGGCCAGCCGGGCCGCTCATGATCACCCCTTTTGCCTCCGGACCGGCCCGCTGCGCACCCTGGCCGATGTCGAGGCCCTCACCACCGACTACGTCGACTGGTACAACAACTACCGCCTGCACAGCCTGCTCGGCAACGCCACCCCCGAAGGGTTCGAGCACGCCTACTATGCACACGAACCCGGCTCACCGGCCGGTGCCGCCGCCAACGAGAAGATGGCATGAAAGCCGGGACGGTTCAACCGTTCTCCCCTGACGTTCCGTAGTTGGCGCTGGCCACCGCTTGACAATCGGTATCCGCCGATCTGGCCTCGGCCTCGGCTGGCCTGCATGCTCGTCAGTGCGGCGCGGGAGTGGGGATTCTGCGCGAGATCGTGGCCGCCGGGGCGTGGCGTCGCGTTGATGCCCGTGCCGCATCAGGCAACGTTCGTTCGGTTCGTCGTGTCCCCATCCGGGGGTACCGGTTGAGGAGCGGCCGGGCCGGGCGCCGGCGGCGGTATACTTCTGCCGCTACGTTTAGTGACCGAGCTGGGCGGATCTGGCGTGGATGCCGCCGAACGGTTCGTGGAACGAGTACCGGCGTCAGTGCTGTGGATTGGATCCGTTCCGGCATATTCCTGTGACGTTCATGCAGGCAGAGCGCCCAGAGCCCCTCAGCAGTCGTCTTTTAATCCGCGGGTTCGGGTGTGCGCCACAGCCCGAGGTGGAACGAACTTCGAGCCCTCGTTCGACAGGGACATGTGGCGGTCAGCTACCTATGGCAGCAAGATCAAAGTGAGGGGCAGATTGAGGGGCAAATCGCGCTCGCGTGGGCCTGTCTGGTGCTTGCGGACGCTGGTCTGTGCTCGCGTTCTGCCTGGTCACGTCTTCCACCAGCGGTAGCGGAACCGTGCGGTGGTTCATGGTAAGGAGAAGGTCTACGGTTCGATTCCGTCAGAGGGTCCAGGTTATGAGAACTTTTCGAATATATAACCGAACACCTCACCTCTGCGGGTGGCATTTTGAGTGGCACATGCCATAGAGAAGGTGCCTATGACCAGGCATCTACGGTCGCGCGAGGCACGTAGAGCGTTTCCGCTTTGGGGAAGAGGTCCCTGGCTGACTCTGGCGTCAGGCACAGCCATCCCCGCAGATCTGGGCCTACGCAGAGTGACGAGAGTCGTCCGCTCCACGCCACGAGGCGGTAACCTCCCTGCCGACTGTGCTGGCCGCGAGTGAGCTGGGCGTGCCGACGAGCGCGCACAGATCACTCAGGTCTGCGTTCATCACGATGTCCGCTCTCCGCTGACCGTCGTGAGTGTCCGGGCCGCCTGGCGGGAGAAGCGGATCCTTGCTTCAGTGGCCACCGTGCCCGCTTTCGCAGTCTCCCCGAACGCCATGCGCCGCTTGACATGTACCGACATGCATACCGCAGGACCGAGACAACCCCTGGCGAGCTAGGATGAGCCGGCGGGACGTGTCCGCGCGGCGCGCTGAGCGTCTGAGGAACGACGCGGCGTTCCCGCGGCATCGACCGCTTGGCAGCGCCAGCTTCCGCAGACGATTACCGGCAGGGACACGTCCTGGACGACGCGGCATGCCTCGTGCGGGGACGACCTAAACCTACCGAGACGGCGGAGGAGCCCAGCGCGCCTTTGCCTTCTCCAGGAACGCTGGGGCAGGTTCGGGCTCTGCGCCCGCGACGATCTCCTCGAAGCCGCGCATGAATCCGGTCTTGCGTGAGTGGCTCGCGCGCACCCGGTCCACGATCTCTTCCCAGCTCGCATGGAGTCCCGCCGCGCCGAAGGACTGTCTGGCCCGTTCGAAGTTGTCCAGCGCGGCGCGGTAGTACTTGCTCTTGCCGGCGTCGACGATGCGCAGGGCCATCGCACACCACAGCCGTGCGGCAGGGCCGGGGTATGCATCATCGAGGGTCTCCGCCGCCGGCTCCAGCGTGTAATGGCTGGTCTGCTCCAGTTGGTCGTCGGTGCACTGGTCGATGAGCTCGGCGAGCCGCTCGATTTCCTTCGTCTTGACCAGTAGCGGTATCAGAGACGGCAGGGGGCAGCGACCGGGCTGAGCGGCGGCCTCGATCGCCTTGTCATGCCAGGAGGCGCGATCCTTCACGGGCACAAGCTTCATGAGGTCGTCGTAGGTGTACGTGCTTGGGTTCCGGGCGAAGTCTGCCCAGGTGGACTGCAGAGCCTCCTTGTTGCGGCCCAGTTTGACTAGCAGGTCGCGCCGCAGTTCCCGGAGGTCGAAGCTGGCAGATGTGCCGAGGGAGTCTGCCCGGTCCATCTCGATGCCGCGCTCGACCCACCCCAGCGCCTCTGCCGTCATTTCCTTGGCAGCGAGGATGGTAGCGACGGCATGGCAGTCTCGGGCGCACAGGCCCGACTGCTCCGCTAGCGTGATGTAGGCGTCGGCGTCCCGTTGCGCAACATAGAGGGCACGCAGCATCCCCTCCAAGCGCCGCTGGGTGTACGCCGGAGTGCGAAGTGCGTTCTCCTGGTTCTGTTGGGCTCCAGGGTCGAGCAGGTGTTTGATCTGTGCCGCGCATGCCGACCGCCCGGTGTCGTCGAGAGCAGACGCTATGTCCTTCTCGATGCCGAAGCAGAAGCCGTACTGATCATTATCCATCCAGGCGAGCAGCCGGGCCACGGTGTCCGCGGGATCCGCCGCGGCCGCCCGGCGGGCGGTAACCCAGCCGCAGAACAGGCTGCCGCCGAATGCGCCGAGGCTGCCACTGGAGTCGTCCACCTCCTCCGCCTTCTCATAGCATCCAGCGATAAAGGTCTCGTAGAGAGCGACGGCCCGATCGGGCAAAGCCTCGATGATCCCGCCAATTTGCTGCGCGACCTCCTCCAGGCCGCGGACGAAGGAGTCGGATGCGCCTTCGGAGATGAAGCGACCGGGAGCGAGTGCCATCTCCATGGCGGATTCGATCGGGTCGGCAGGTCCGCGCGCCATCCTGTTCACTTCCGGCCCAGTGCCCTGCCCGGGGCGCTGTTCGCCGTGCGCGGCGGCTCGGCATCGAAGGGCGCGGCGTGGAAGGAGGAGTCGTCGCCAAGGTGGAAGTAGATGTGCCCATCCAGCGAACCATCGGGGTTCAGTACCGCCCAGCCCCGGCCGCTCGCGGGAGAGGTGTCGTCGTTGCCTTCCCAGGAGAACTCCACTCCGGGCCGGCCACCGCGCGCCGCGTCGCGGCAGTCCAGCTCTCCATTGACCGCGATGAACCCGAACTGGCCTAATCCGTCGCCGCCGAACTCGATGAAGCCGGGCTGGACCAAGTCGATGGCGTCTTGATCCCACATCTCCATCTCTGTGATCCGCCATCGTCCTGTGATGCTCATGTCCTGTTCCTCCTGCCCGCTCGGCCTAGGCGACGGGACCCAAGCATGCCGTCACGGTTACCAGGCGCAAACGCTACTCGCTGCGCAGGGAAAACGAGCGCGCGTTGCCGGTCTTCGGCGGCTGGGCGCCGATGCTCAGGATGCCGTCCCAGCTATGCCCGGCCAGCACGCACGGCCCCGAGGCCGTGCTGGTGATCACCGACGCCAGGTCGCTGACTCGACGGGCCAGAATCACAGGATCACCAGACGGCGCGTCGCACCCAGCCCCGCCCGGCCATAGGCGACTACATCCACGTATGGAGCCAGCAGTGCCATGACCGGCCGCCACGAGGAGGCCACATCGTGCCGCCTCCAGCACCACATCAGGCTGCCCCGCACCAGCCCCGATCCGCCGCAGCACCGGCCGCCCGCGAGCAGAGCCTATGCCGCCCGCGGGACCGTGATTCCGGCGGTGTCGCAGGACAGCCTGCCTTGCACTTGTCGTGGACGTCAGCCCAGCAAGTCGGCAAACCGTGCCGATCGGCGGCGATGTGCTCGCTTGGTCGGCCTTGCCGCCAGGCCCGGTGACCGGTTGGCCAACGACCCTTGCCGGGCGGATTTGGATGCGCTGTAGCGTGTGTTACCGGCCAGTTCAGCAAGAACATGCGGAGTGCCTCGGCTTGACAACCTCGGAGGGGCCCGGGGCATCGTGTCCGGCGCCTTCGCATGTCAGCTCATGAGTCGCCAGTCAGATAAGGGCCAGGGCCAGCCCGAGAGCGTGATTGATGCGAGCCATGGTTGCCCGCGTCAGGCTGCCCTGGTACTGGTGAAGCTCGTCCTGGTAGAGCTGCTCAATATCGTCGGCTATCGCGTACCCGGCAAGCGGGTCGGCAGGAGACAACTCTACCCAGGTCGGCAGGTCACGGCGCGTTGTCGTGATCCTGACAGCAATCACCGTGTCCAAGCGCTCGTTGCGGCCGTTGTTTGAGACAACCAGCCAAGGCTTGAACCCCTGCCCGATGTCACAGCGGTAGACCTGGCCCCGCTGCGCGGTCACAGCTCGGTTCGCCTACGCTCGCGCTCTGCCCTGCGCTTCCTGCGGATGGCGGCGTCCTCGGCGGACTCGAACGGGTAGTGCGGGTTGTCGGCCGCTATCGCCGCGTAGCCCTCCTCCAGGCGCCTGTACTGCAGTTCCCGCCAGGCCACGTGGACAGCATCCTGCAGGGCGGCGGTCTTGCTTGTGTGACCAGCGCTCACCAGGTCGGCGAGCTGCTTAGCGGTCTCGTCGTCCAAGCGGATGCTCATGGCGTGTGTCATACCAGAAACGATACCAATTCAGCTATCGAAATTGCAACGGAAACGGCCAGCCCGCCGTCGCGCAGCTGGTGGTCATGCATGTGCCGCGACAGCGACGCCAGGAACTCGGCAAACGTATCCCCGGACCGGTCCGCGCAGCGCATACTGCCTCCGGGCACGGCGGGTTCGCCTGATCGTTTCCGCCTGATCGCAGCGTCACCGCGGCCACGCCGCCGCCGATCACCAAGCAGATCGGACATCCGGCCACCGGCTGGCCGGGTGCCTGCCCACCGCCCCGCGCGGGCCAGGCTCGCCAGCCAGGATGGCCGGGTGATGGCCGTTCAGATCGAACAGTCCGGAGCGTCACGCACCGCCCGCCAGGCTGACCATGGCGGCGCATAGCGGCGGGAGTATGTGCGCTCCCACCCGGCCCTTCGGCACACGCTCTGTAACGACTCTGCCCCGGCCGGATTGCCGTGACGGTGCGCCGGCAAGCTGAATGAGCACCCGCCGAGGCTGACGAGTCCAGGTGCATCGACACCCCCGTGCATCGTCCTGTCGGCGGCAGAACCGGATGCGTTCTGCGGTGCTCGGTGGGTGGGAGAATCATCGGTCATGACCACGCCCGACCCCGACGCGCTGCGGCGCATCACCGACGAGTGCGTGGCGCTCGTGGCGGCTGATTTCGGTCGGCACTTGGACTGGTCTCTCGGTATCCTCGCGGAAATGGACCTCGTGTGCGCAAGCCTGCTCGCGGAGGGACCGCTGGAAGAACAGCGGCTAGAGCTGTGGTGGAAGATCGTCGGCGCCTGCACCGGTGAAGTGGTGATCCGCGCCTACGGCGGGGCGTGGATTTCTCACGAGCAAGCCGCCGGAGCATTCGCCGTCTCGGCTCTGGGGGCAATGCCACTCAGCCTAAGTTGATCTTGGGAAAGCGCCGGGATAAACCGGCATGGAGGAGGAGATGGAAGAGTTCTGCACCGAAGGGCTAGCGACCCACGGTGACCCCGAGTCATGCGTCGACGACCCGTGAGGGCGTGGCGAAGCGTTGGCAGGGGCACGTGCAGGCCGGGCTATTGAGCCGCGAAATCAGATACTCCAGGGTGCCGGCGCTGTCCAAGAGGCGGAAGGCAACATCGCCGGCGGCGCTAGCGCGAGCCGCCGGGGGACCCTGCGCGGTCATGGGAACCATGGCATGTACGGAACCTTCATGCGCGAGAACCGGGAGATCCCGGGACCCCCGCCTGGCTGATCACCGGGCGGGACGCCCAGGGAACGCCAAGGCGGTAATCCTGGGATGAACGGTCACGGGCCGTGGGGGTCATCGAGGACGGGGCCTGGACCGGCAGTGACCGGGGATCACCGCAGGGGGCATCGGCGTCGCCGCTGCTCGCTAACGTGTGCCTGCACGTGTGCCACGAATGCCGAGAGGGGTTGGTTGGTAGGTAGGTAGGCCATCTTGAGGCAATGTTGTGTAGTAGATGAAGGTTTTGTGGCCCTTCGGCGTCGTCCTGCGGGGGGAGGCGTCAAGCCGCCTCAATACTGCATTGGTTGAAGACCGTTGTGGGAAGCGATTGAGGAAAAGGCGGCGTGAAAGTCGTCAGGCGGGGATCAGAAAGGTGAGCGAGAGCAAACCGTTGATGAAGCGTCGAAAAACAGGAGATGGCATCAAAACCGGGGTGTGTGCAAAACTTCGGGAAGAGTCTGGCGGGTGCCCGTTTATTGGCCAGGCGGTGTCCGGCGTGAAGGCGGCGCGAGTCTGATCTGCGGCTACTACACGAAACGTGGGAAGGCGCGTGCCGATACTGTGCCCGTTCCTGCAAAGAGGGTGATGGGTGCGAAAGGGAGTGCGTCAAGCAGCAGAAACTGTGAGGCGTCGAGTACCGATGCGGCCGCGCTGGCGGACCAGCAATGGCAGGAGTTAGAGCGCTTGGGATCTTGGTTCGTCCTGGTCGGCCGGGTATGCGGGCGGGGTCGGGCCTACTTCACTGGGGTCCGGACGTTCAGGTCGGCGCGGTCGGCGGCGGCCCGGCCGGACAGCCAGCCTTCCCGGTCGGTGACCGCTGACATGCGGTGCTCGGTGAGTTCGGGGAAGAACGCCCCGGTGGTGTCCTCGACGGCTTTGGCGCGGGAGGCCAGCATGGGGAGCAAGTTGGTCCCCGGTGTCTCGGCCGCCGCTTGGCGTACGGCTTCGTCGGTGGCACCGCGTAGCCGTTCACCGATCCGGCTGGCGTAGGAGCCCAGGAACGACTGCCGGAAGGCGCGGGTTCGTGAGCGGCCACCCGGGCCGTATTTGCTTCCCTCGTGAACCAGCGCGGAGGTGGCCTGGACCAGCAGTGAGGTGAACAGCAACTCGGCTGCGTCCAAGTCGGCGGGAAAGCCGAGCACGGTGCTGAAGCCCAGCGCCTTGCTCCAGACGGCCTTGCACCGGTTCGCCTGGGCGACCTCGCTCAGCAGCACCGCCTTGGGCGACTCGTAGGGGTTGTCGACGGGAAGGCGGCGCCCGGCTGGCTCCTCCCGGTTGCCGGTCTGCGCGGCGAGCAGCGCATGGTCGATGCTGTGCCGGGCCATGAGCTGCTGGGCCCGGGAGGTGAGCGCTTCGGCCTCTTGGGGGAACTCGGTGGACTCGGCTTTGGCCAGCAGGGCCCGCACCTTGCCGAGCATGCGCTGGCCGACCTGGGTCGTCGCGGCGCGGGCGCTGGGGCGTGCCTTCCCTGGCGGCGGGCAGAGGAGCTGGAGCTTGGGGAGAGTACGGAGCAGGGCGACCGTATGGAGCACGACCTCGATGGCTGCCCGGCGGTCCGATCCCTGCGCCTTGGCCCAGTCCTGCAGAAAGCCGTCGTCGCCCGGCCACCAGACCACAGCGCCGAGCTGGGCGAGCTGCCGCTGCCAGCTCTCGTCCACGGTAGCCGCGGAATAAGCTCGCATTTCGCCGGCGATGGCGTCGGTCATCATCCGTGCTACCCGCGTGCCGTGCTCGCGGAGGGCATAGCGGACCAGGTCGGCGGGCTGCCAGCCGAACCGCCAGGTGAGGGTGACGCTCTGCTCCAGGACCCGGCGCAGCGTCCGGTCCACCAGCTGGGGGTTGCCCTGCTCGGCCAGCCGCGTCCCGCACGCTTGGACGAGGTCGTTGTCTCCCTTGACCGTCGCGTAGATCGCCTCGTCCACCAGCAGCTCGACCCGCTCGACGGCGCTGGGCCGGCGTGGCTGCGGATTCCCGGGGAAGGGATTGTGTGCCGTCTGGCCAGAAGGCCGCTGCTGGCCGCGGCGCGCCCGGTCCTTCTCCTTGGCTTTGCGCCGCAGCCTGTTCGCCTTGCCCACGTGTCCCTCTCCGCACTGCACCGATCGAGAAATGGTAGCCACCGCTTGGGGCGGATCTCACGCGTTCACGGGGCCGCCGAGTAGGAAGTCGTAGTTGCCGCTGCCGATCGTGCGATCGAGGGTCTTGGTGACGCGCCGGGGGTCGTCATAGGGGCCCGAGACGTAGCAGGGCTTGCCCTCGTTACCGAAGGTGATGGTGGACGGGCCGGTCCACGGCCCGAGATGGCCGGCCGCGGCGGCGAAGTCGCCGTGCGGTTCGAAGCCGAGACGGCGGGCGTACTCGATCGAACCATAGACCACCTCGCGGGCGAGCTCAATGGGTGCCTCCAAGGGGGTGCCCGCATAGCCGGAGAAGTACTCGCGGACATGCCGGGACAGCAGGTGCTCGTCCATGACCTTGGGGCCCATGGCGTTCTTCACGCCCAGGCAGTACACGTCGGCGAGGTAGCCGCAGACCGAGACCTTGCCGTACCGATGCCGGCGGGCGACCAGCACCGAGACGAGACCGGCGCCGCCACCTGCCTTGCCGTCGCCGGGCGGCCAGCCGGGGTGATCGCCGACCGCCAGACCGGTGCTCCACGCCGCGCTGATCCAGCAGCCGGCGACGACAGGCTCGGCGGGAGGCTGCGCGCGGGCCGCGGCCCGGACGAGCCGGGCGGCGACAGCGGGGGTGACGCCCAGGATCCTGGCGATCTCCTTGGGCGAGCGGCCGCCAGCGCGCAGCGCCCGGACCTGAGGCAGCAGATCGTGATTCTGCACGCGCCGAACATAGCGCTGCCCGCCACGGGCCGGCACCGGCCCGCAAGGATTCATCCGTCTTACTAATTACGGCCTGGGTCGGCTCCAACGGCGGGAGGTGGGACGCTGGGCTGACTGCAATGGCCCGAGGATGAGGGCTGGGGTTTTGTATCTTGTCTGGTCAGGCGGCCTGAGGCAGGGTTCGGGGCTGCCGCATCCGATGCATGATGATCTTGTGTGTGACGGTTTGCGTGGGGGATCTCTCGCCGCGGCGGGCTTTGGGCTTGCGGGGTGCGGTCCGGGATGGCCGGACGGGGACGAGGGTCGTCCAGACCTCTTCGGCGAACGCTTTCATCATGTCGCCGAGCCGGCCGGCCGCTTGCCCGATGGTGCGCCGGAGTGCGCCGTGGGCGTTCTTGATCGAGACCTCGCCGAGGCCGGTGTCGTCTTGGCCGCCGGGGCGGTGGCCGATGAGGGCGGCACCGGCCAGGCGCAGCAGGATCTGGTAGACCGCCAGCAGCGACCAGATCTCGGCAATGATGGTGTCGGGGTGGGCCGAGCGCAGCACTGGCCGGGCCGCGCCGATGTCCACTTTCAGGGCTTTGAACACGGTTTCGATGTTCCAGCGGCGCCGGTAAAGGCCGATGAGTTCGGGTGCGGGCGCCTGGGCCGGGTCGAGCAGGTTCGTGACCAGGCAGAACACTTCCGAGGTTGCCCGCCGCAGGATCTTGGAGGTGGTGGAGGTGACGCTGTATTCGATCACCCGGACCGTGATCGGTGGCCCGTCTCGTTTCACCCGGGGTTTCAGCTCGGCCAGGTAGGTGCCGTCGGCCAGCACCCGGGCCGGGTGGAGGCTGAAACTGGCCGATACCCGGAACAGCAGGTCAGTGCCGGTGGCAGCGGCGTCCCGGAAGAACAGGTGCGAGCAGAACCCCCGATCGAAGATCACCAGCATGCCGTCGCCGAAGGCCGGCAGCAGCCGGTGCACCAGGGTCCGCTCTCCCATCGAGTAGGCGGACCAGGCAGCGCTGATGACCGAGCGGGTATGGCATTCGGCCAGTGCCACCAGCCGCAGCACCGGGAACGGCGAGCTCTTCGGCCCGGCGAAGAAGCCGGCGTTAACCTCGCTGTCAGGCACCTTCACCTCGGTGCCGTCCACCGCGCACACCCGCCGTCCCCGCCACCGGCTGCCAGGGCCGCCCATCGGGCCGGCGAGCTGGGACAAGATCCGCCACATCACCCCCGGCCCCATCCGCTGGCGGGCCTGGCTGACCGACGTCGACGCGACGTTGCGCCAGCCCGCCAGGTCACCGGCCAGCCGCGGCATGCCCGCCGCCAGCTCCCGCAGGCACGCCCGCATGCCCTGATCAGGAAACAGCCACAATGCCAGGTTCAGGTACACGATCAGCACGCTCGGCAGCGCCCGGCGTTTCCTCTCCCGCACCCCCTCGGCGTCCACTGCGGCCTGCGCCATCTGTGGCGGCACGGCCAGCCGGTGCGCCAGTAACCCCACCCTCGCCCCGGAAAGATCATCCACGCGAAGATCGTAGCGGCACCCAGATCACCACGAACTCAGCGCACCGACCAGGCAGAATACCCACACCAAGCACTTAACCTCCTGCCATTGGGCGGACCAGCTCGTAGTAGTGACGAAGCATCTGTAATGGATGTGGAGCGAAGGGGCTGGCTCATCCGTGGTTTGTTCGCACGAACAACCGGACATGGTCTGGGAGGACGCGAGTGGGCAGGTCAGGTTCGAAGGACAAGTCGTTCGACATATCAAAGCGGCTCGTGTGGGAGGCGTACAAGAGCGTCAAGGCGAATAAGGGTGCCGCCGGGGTGGACGGGCGGTCCATTGAGGACTTCGAAGCCGATCTGAAGAACAATCTTTATCGGATCTGGAACAGGATGTCTTCGGGGACCTACTTTCCGCCTCCGGTGCGGGCGGTGGAAATACCGAAGCCGCATGGCGGGGGCACACGAATTTTGGGTGTGCCCACCGTCGCCGACAGAATCGCTCAAACTGTAGTGGCACTGCAGCTGGAGCCTCGAATGGAGCGAATCTTTCATGAGGACTCCTACGGGTACCGGCCAGGGCGCTCGCCGCTGATGGCGGTGGAGAAGTGCCGTAAGCGATGCTGGCGGAAGGACTGGGGAGCGCCGGGATAAACCGGCCTGGAGAAGGGACATGAGAACGTCCTGCATCGAAGGAGTAGCGATCCACGGTGACCTCGGGTCATGCGTCGGCGTCCGTGAGGACGCAGGCGAAGCGTTGACAGAGGGAGACGTAGGCCGGGTTATTGAGCCGCGAAATCCGCTTTCCGGGGTGCCGACGCCGTCCCAGTGGCCGGAAGGCAACATCGCTGGCCGCGCTATCGCGAGCTGCCAGCGGACCCCGCGCGGTCAAAGAGCCTGCGCATGCGTTGAGTCTTCAGGTGCGAGAACCGGGAGATCCCGCGGTTGCCCGTCTGGCTGTGATGGCAGGGCGGGCCGCTCGGGGAACGCTAAGGCGGTAAGCCCGAGATGAACGACCGCGGGAAGTCTGACAGCCGCGTAGTACCTGCGAAGCTGGCGAACAAGGCCGGGCAGCCGGTGGCGGAGCTGGTGGAGGAAAGGCGGCTGACCAAGGGGAACACGGGCCAGCAAAACGCGTTGCGGACTCAGGGCCGTGATATTGACGCGTCAAGTGCGCTGGAGCGTGTGCGCCGAGTTGCACGAAAGGACAAGGGAGCGCGATTCACGGCGCTGCTGCACCACGTCGACCTCTCCCGCCTATGGGCGGCCTACGCGGCGATCAGCCCGAAGGCCGCTCCGGGGGTGGATCAGGTGACGTGGGCCGCCTACGGGCAGGATCTCCGGGCGAACCTCGAAGACCTGCTCCGCCGGGTCCACAGCGGTGCCTACCGGGCGAGCCCTTCTCGCAGGGTGTATATACCGAAGCCAGACGGGCGGCAGCGGCCGCTCGGCATAGCCACCTTGGAGGACAAGATCGTCCAACGGGCGGTGGCCGAGGTGCTGAACGCCATCTACGAGGAGGACTTCCTCGGCTTCTCCTACGGGTTCCGGCCGGGGCGCAAGCCCCACGACGCACTCGATGCGCTGGCGGTCGGGATCGAAAAGAGGAAGGTGAACTGGATACTCGACGCGGACATCCGTGGGTTCTTGAATGCATAGCCACACTGCTCCTTTGTTCATTGTGGGTGGTCAGAACAGCCCGTCTTGGGGGGCTGGGGGTTCGATACGCAGGCCCTTCCTGCGTCCGGTGCGGACGTGGACGGCGCGGAGCTTGCCGTCCTTGACACGTTGCATGATGGTCTGGCGGGAGACGCCGTAGGCGAGGGTGGCTTCCAGCATGGCCAGCCAGCCGTCGGGCGCGTCGTCCACGAACAGGGCGCGGATTGCGGGGGTGAGCCGGATCCGCCAGGGCGCTGCGGGGGTGAGCTGCTCGCCGCCGATGAACCCGTCGCTGAGCCAGCGGTGCAAGGTGGACGGTGCCAGGCCTAGCTCGCGGGCGGCGTCGGCCACGGTGAGCAGCTCTCCTTCCTGGCTTTCTGCGGTGTCCTGGTGGCGCGGGATGCCCCAGTAGTGCCGCAGTCCCTGGACCCTACCGGCGGTGTATGACAGTCCGGTGGGCGTGCGGCGGTGCTGCCGGTTGAGGATCCACGCGATCTTGGCGTCGTCGTAGTGGCCGGCCAGCCGGCGGACCAGGCTGATGGTGTCCTCGCCGGTGCGCAGCCGTCGCTGCGGCGTGCGCTTGATGGGGATGGCCAGCTCGGTGATCGCCCCGCCTTTCCAGCGCAGGACCAGGTCGGCGCGGCCGCTGTCGTGGTCGCGGTGCACGGTGATGTTCACCTCCTCCAGCAGGGTGCGCAGCAGCTGCTTGCGGTCCTTATCGGTGGTGGTCGTGGCGTCCCAGACGGCCTGCAGGTCGTCGCCGAGGGCCAGGATCGCGGTGCGCTCGGTGGCGGTGAGCGTGGCGGGCCGGGTGGCCTGGCGGCGGGCGAGCTCGGTCTCGGCGGCGGCCAGCTCGGTGAGGGCTTTTTCCCAGGCGTTTTCCAGACCGCGGGCGACCAGCCGGTTGTCCGGGTCGACGGCCTGGTAGCGGCGCTCGGCCCGGGCCGCGTGGTAGCGGGCCTGCTCGACCTGGCGGCGCCACTGCTCAAGAGCAGCATCGTGGCCTTGCTCGAGCTGGCGGGCGGCTTCCAGGCAGGCTTGCAGCGCCACTGGCTCCAGCGCGGCCAGGAACGCGCCGGTGACGGCCTGGTCGATGGCCACGCCGCCGACGCGCATGTGCCGGGTGCCGCGGCCCTCGACCATCTGGCCGGTGCCGGTGCAGTAATAGCCGGGGGTGGCCTTGTGCTCGCCGTCGTAGTAGACGGCGAGCTTGCGGCCGCAGGCACCGCAGGTGGCCAGGCCCTGCAGCAGGGCGCAGCCCTCACGGACCGCGCCGGTGCCGGGCTGATGCGCCGCCGGGCGGATGTTCTGGGCGATCCTGGCCTGGTTGGCCTGGTAGGTGTCCCAGTCGATGAACCCCGGGTGGTGGTCTTTGATCAGCACCTCCCACTGGTCTTGCGGCAGCACGCGGCGCCGGACCCGCAGCGTCCCGTCGTCGCGGACGCAGCGTTCCTGGCGGCTGCGGCCGAAGGTATACGCGCCGGCGTAGGCGGGATGGGTCAGCACATTGTGCACCGCGTGATAGGCCGGCTCGGTCCAGATGATCTGCGATCCGCGGATGTAGGCGCCGGGCTGCAGCGGGAACTTCAGGCCCTGATCCCGCAGCCACAGCCAGGTGCCGCGCACCGAGCCGCAGACGGCGAACCGGCCGAAGATCGCCGCGATCACGCCGGTGACGGCCTCATCGGGATGCCTGAGGATCTCCCCGTCGGCCTCGCCCCAGACCAGCCCCACGGGCAGGCCGCGGCGCAGCTCGCCGCGGGCGGCCTTGTTCCGGATCCCGCCATCCAGCCGGGCCCGCAGCACATGGAGCTCAGCTTCGGACATAGTGCCCTTAAGACCCAGAACCAGCCTGTCATTGAACACGGCGGGATGATAGATGCCGTCCGCGTCGGCGATCAGGGTATCGGTCATCCCGGCCAGGTCCAGCAGCCGGTACCAGTCCGCGTTGTTACGCGCCAGCCGCGAGACCTCCAGCGACAGCACGATCCCGACCTGCCCCATGCCGACCTGGGCAGCCAGCTCGGCGAATCCGGCCCGCCCGGCCGCCGACGCGCCCGACAGCCCCAGGTCCTCATCGATCACCGTCACCGCGGTGCGGGGCCAGCCCAGCTCGCGGGCCCGCGACACCAGGTCGTACTGGCGGGCGGTCGACTCACGGTTGCGTTCCACCTGCAGCAGCGTCGACTGGCGGACGTAGATTACGGCCGCTCTGGAGCGGTGCGAGGCGGTGACCTTCCACTCACTCACCGCCGGTCACCTCCGGCCGTCCTGCCCTGGCGATCAGGCCGGCCAGCAGCATGATCGCTGCCGTGACCTGCGGTCCGGGGAGCTGGGCCACCAGGTCCGGGGGTGGCGCCAGAACCTGGTCCGGCAGCAGGCTGAGCTGCACAGGCTGCACGATTGTCCTCCTTGGCCGGTGGCTTTCGTGCAGCCTGCTCCCGCTCATCCCGGTCACGGGCGGAAAACGCCGCAACCAGGACAGACGCGGCCAGCAGGTCGGCCACCAGCCCCACTGTCCCCGCCGTCCCCCCGCCGTCCTGACCTGCGCCGACGTCAGCGTGCTGGCTGGTCCACTCCGCCGGGATCAGCCGCCTGCTGCCATCGGGCAGCACCAGCAGCAACTCCAGCCGCCCGTGACGGCGCATCCCACCCAGCACCCGCAGCTCCCGGCCTTCCAGCGGGTGACGCGGGCGGGTGACCAGCACCGTGCCCGGCAGCGCGGCGGTCACCGGCCGGCCTCCGTCACCACCGAGACGCGGCGGCCGGCGGCATGGCACACCGCCTGCGCTGCCCGCGCGGCGTTCACCCCATCCAGGCACAAGGCTGCCTCGCGCAGGTCCACCGGGATGCCCTCGGCGATGCTGGCCGCCACCAGCAGCACCTGCCGCTCCCCGTCCGAGCACGGCAGCACGCCCTGCACCGCCTCCGCTGCCGCCGCGAAGTCGACCGCCGCGACCTGGCAGTCCGCGAACGGCTCCCACCGGACCTCCACCGCGACCTGCAGGAAGTCCTCCCGCAGCAGCCAGGCCCGGTGCCCGATCAGCAGCTCAGCAGCCGCCTCGGCAGGCAGCCAGCCCTTCGCCCACGCGCGGATCGCGTCGGCGAGGTCCTCGAAGCCGGTAGTAAGGCGGGGTGTCGTTCGACTCGGTTGATCATGATCTTATGGTCAAGGCGGTAGAGGCCAACACCGACCAGAAATGGGTGGTGTTGTATGTGAAGCGCTGGTTGAAAGCGCCGATGCAGATGCCCGATGGAACGGTGGTCGAGCGGGACCGTGGGACCCCGCAGGGATCGGCGGTGTCACCCGTTCTGGCTAATCTTTTCATGCATTACGCGTTTGACTCGTGGTTGGAACGCGAATTCCCGACCGTGGAGTTCGAGCGGTTCGCCGATGATGCGGTGGTGCACTGTGTGACTGAGCGTCAAGCCCGGCAGGTGTGGGTGGCGCTGGCCGATCGGTTGGAGAGCGTCGGGCTGCGGTTGCATCCCGACAAAACCAAGATCGTATACTGTGGGGATAGCAATCGAAGGCGAGAGTTTGCGTGTATCTCGTTTACGTTCCTGGGGTATGCGTTCCGTCCGAGGGAATCAAAGTCGGGAAAAACGGGAAACATCTTTACCTCGTTCCAGCCCGCGATGAGCCCTGTGGCGCTGAAGAGCAAGAGTCGGGAACTGCGTCGATGGCGCATCCACAGGCGCACTTCCATGGATCTGCGAGAGCTGGCCAACTGGATCAATCCGATCGTCCGCGGTTGGATGAACTACTACGGCAAGTTCAACAGGTCCGAGATGTACCGCCTTCTGGAACGCATCAACACCTACTTGATGCGGTGGGCTCGTAAGAAGTACAAGCGACTGCGCACATGGAAACGGTTCAAGGCCTGGTGGCGTGGGCTCACCGAAAGAGAGCCCGAGTTGTTCGCGCACTGGGCATGGATGCGCGCGTACCGGTGGACTGGATGAGAAGAGCGGAATGACGGGAGACTGTCATGTTCCGTTCCGTGGGAGCCTCGGGGTGAGATTCCCCGGGGCGACCCGACTACGTCCTGGACCTGTGGGCCGACTGGTGGAGGAAGCGCGACGCGCGCGGCGATGTGATCATCGTGCGGCCGACGACTTCATCGTCGGGTTCGAGTACCGGGAGGACGCCGAGGAGTTCCTGGCCGGGCTGCGCGAGCGGTTCGCCAGGTTCGGCCTGGAACTGCACCCTGACAAGACCCGGCTGATCGAGTTCGGGCGGTTCGCCGCTCACGACCGGGCGGTCCGGGGCGAGGGAAAACCGGAGACGTCCGATTTCCTGGGCTTTACGCACATCTGCGCGACGTCCAGGAGCGGGCGGTTCTGGGTCAAGCGGATCACGATCTCGAAACGGATGCGGGCCAAGCTCAAGGAGGTTTCCCTCCAGTTGCAGCGACGCCGGTATCTGCCCATTCCGGTACAAGGCCGCTGGCTGGCCAGCGTAGTGCGCGGGCACGTGAACTATTACGCCGTGCCCGGCAACAGCCAGGCAGTAGCGGCCTTCCGCACCCAGCTCACCAGCCGCTGGCTCAAGGCGCTGCGGCGCCGCAGCCAGAAGGGCCGGAACCTGACCTGGGCGCAGATGAACCGGATCCAGAAACGGTGGCTGCCGCCTGCCCGCGTGACGCATCCATATCCCGAGGCGCGCTTCGCCGCTACGCACCCGAGGTAGGAGCCCAGTGCGATAGTCCCGCACGCTGGGATCTGTGCGGGGGGCCGCCCGCAAGGGTGGTCCCTACCGCGACTTTTTGGGGTGTATCGCTGCGGGGTGTTCTGGCTGGTGGCCGGCATGATCGCGGCTTATGGCAGACAATGGCGTGGTGACTGCGGGCGGCCGGCTGACGGACTGGGTGTCGCTGGGGGTGCTGGCCGCGTTCGTGCCGCGGGATGCGGTCGATGACGCGGTCGCTGCGGCCGGGAAGCAGGCGAGGCGGCCGGATGGGAAGCTCCCGCCGCACGTGATGGTCTATTTCGTCATGGCGCTGGCTCTTTCCGCGGACTATGGGGAGGTCGCGTCCCGGCTGACGGAGACGCTGACGGCGTGGGGCTGCTGGGATGATTCGTGGAGCGTGCCGGGCTCGGGCGGGATCACCCAGGCCCGGCAGCGGCTGGGGTATGAGCCGCTGAAGGAACTGTTCGCCGAGGTGGCGGTGCCCGTGGCGGAGGAGCTGACCGCCGGGGCGTTCCTGGGACCGTGGCGGCTGATGGCCATCGACGGGTTTGAATGGGATGCCCCCGATACGAAGGAGAACGCCGCCGCGTTCGGGTTCGCCGGTACCGGGGCTGATGACGCGGGCAGGCCGGCGTTCCCGAAGGTGCGGGTGGTCACGGTCAGCGAGTGCGCCTCGCATGCGGTGGCGGACGCGGCGATGGGCGGCGTGGCGGGCAAGGGCGCCGGGGAGCAGTCGCTGGCCCGCAAGCTCTACCGCAGGCTGGACGAGGACTGGCTGCTGATCGCCGGCCGGAACTTCTTTAACCGGGCGGACTGGTGCACGGCAGCCGATTCCGGCGCACAGCTGCTGTGGCGGGTCAAGGCTGACCTGACGCTGCCGGTCCTGGAACTGCTGCCCGGCGGGTCCTATTCATCGGTGCTGGTGAACCCGAAGATCCGCGGCAAGGCCCCGGCAGGTGCTCATGGAGACGGCCCGCGCCGGGGAGGACCTGGACGAGGACCAGGCCCGCTACGTCCGGGTGGTCGAGTATGAGGTCCCTGACCGTGAAGGTGACGGCAAGGGCGAGGTGATCGCCCTGGTCACCACGATTACCGGGATGACGGCAGCCCCAGCGCCGCTGCTCGCGGAGGCGTACGCCCAGCGGTGGGAACACGAGACCGGGAACAAGCAGCTCAAGACCACCTGCGCGGCCCCGGGAAAGTGCTGCGGTCCAAGAGCCCGGACATGGTCCGCCAGGAAATCTATGGGTACCTGCTCACCCATTACGCCCTATCGGCCCTGATCTGCCGGGCCGCCGCCGAAGCGGGCATCGACCCGGACCGGGTCAAGTTCAAGCGCACCGTCCGCATCGTGCGCCGCCGGGCCGCCGACCCGGCGGCCTTTCCCCCCTGAGCAGCAAGAACGCATCCTCGCAACGGTCATGGCCGACATCACCCGCAACAAGCACCTCAACCCCAGGCGGCGGCACCGGACCTACCCGAGGGTCGTCAAGCGAGCCCGCCACAACTCCTACCGGGTCAAACGACCCGGTGACCACGGCACCCGCCACCCCGGACCCGCAACGATCAGCCTGGTCAACCACCGCCAGCTCATACTCGCGTGATCAACTTAGGCTGAGTGGCATTGGCCCGGCGTGGTGGCTGGGCATACGGTGCGACCGTCCAGAACAGGGGCCTTCCGGGGAACACGTATGGGCAGGCCGTTCTTGCACGGTGGGCTGCGAGCCCGTGTTAGTAGGTGGCCGTCCCTGCGACCGGTCCGGCTGCGCTGCGAGTGCGTATCCGGAGGTGTCGTTCCGTCCCAGCGGTTCCCCATCGGTCAGGTGGCGAAGGGGATGCATGGGATGGTCCGGTATATCGGGATGGACGTGCACCGCGAGTCCGCTCAACTCGCGGTGGTTGAAGACGGCCTGGTCCGTGTGCCCGCCACCAGGCCCTGATACCCGGAATGTGCGGCGGCCGGGCCGGGTCCGCGGCTACGTGGCGGCCACCGCTGCGGCGGCTGCGGTGATCGTCGCGGTCGTCGGTCTCGCCCGCTGCCATGGTCCCGGACCAACCCCAGGCCCTGCCCGGCTTGCCAGCTTCGAGGTGAGCACCGCTCCGGGAGGCCTGGTCAAGCTCACTTTGAGCCCGGGTCAGCTGCGCGACCCCGGCGCGCTCCACCAGGCGCCGGCGAAGGTCGGCGTGCCTGCAGTGGTAACCGTCGGCAAGGTCTGCTACGTGCCCGGACCGAGCGCGATCCTCACCCAGGTGCTCTCCTCCCCACCCCAGCACCTGCCGGACGGCAGGACCGTCTGGACCATCACACCCTCAGCGATCCCCAAGGGAATCGAACTGAGCATCGGCTACCACCACGTCGCGGCCGGATTCGGGATCCACGTCACCCTGGTGCCCGACCACGCCGTCCTGACGTGCACGGCGGAGACCCCCACCCCGCCCCCACCCCGAGCCGGGGGGCCCGGCCCGGGGGGCGCCGTCTTGCTCCCCACCCCAAACCCCCCCCCCGCCCCCTCCC
>OFHG01000183.1_pt1 | contig 27374 bp, 23 predicted proteins | sample 1521931 | NCBI WGS metagenome assembly OFHG01 (sample SAMEA2468438, study PRJEB22500) | soil metagenome | biome: Glassland; feature: Farmland; material: Clay | place: Australia | collected 2013-01-31 | depth 0.55 m
TGCGCTGCTGGCTGCTGACGTGCTCGTAGCCGAAGCGGCCGCGGTCGCAGAGGAAGTAGCCGTTCACCTCCCCGTTGTAGCGGTTCACGATCCGGCGCAGCGTCCCGTAGCGTTCGCCGGCGGTCACGTTGCAGCCCAGCGCGCAGTGCGCGCAGATCGACGGCGCCATCTGCAGGTCCCACTTCCGGGTGTAATGCTTGCGCAGGGTCTTGTCGGTGAAGACGCCCGTCGGGCAGACCTCGACGAGGTTGCCGGAAAATTCGTTTTCGAGCACGCCTTCCTCGGCGCGGCCGAAATAGACCAGGTTCCGCAGCATCAGCGGGCCGAAATCCTCACCGCCCGAATACTCGTTGTAAAACCGCGTGCAGCGGTAGCACTGGATGCACCGGTTCATCTCGTGGTGAATCAGCGGGCCCAGATACTGGTTGCGGAAGGTGCGCTTCTTGAAGCGGTAGCGGCGGTAGACATGCCCGGTCATCAAGGTCATATCCTGCAGGTGACATTCGCCGCCCTCTTCGCAGACCGGGCAGTCGTGCGGGTGGTTGGTCATCAGCCACTCGATGACCATGCGCCGCACGCGCAGCGCATACACATCGCTGTCCTGCAGGTCATCACGTGGGTCGGCGGTTAGCCGGTAACCGATCAAAACCGGTTCATTCCAGGAAGACCGCTCGGGGAGCACCGGCTCGTAGTACAGCCGATGGGATAATCGCGTCACCGTCCAGGGAGTCTGTGGAGTGGCGTCGGACGGTACGTCCACTTTCAGAATATCTACGTCCGCTGGGAAGCGCCGCTTCATCAGCAGCCGGCCAAAATAAGCTGTGAAATAGGCGGCCGTGTCGAAGTCAACCGTCGTGGAGTAGGAGAGGTGTTCTTCCTGGCGCGTTTCAAGCGAGATTGCCAGGGACGGTATGCCGTGCGCCGCCCCTTCCAGGGCCGCCCCCACCGTGCCGGAGATGGTGACGCCCACCCCGGCATTTTCGCCGTAATTGATCCCTGCCACCACCAGCGCCGGAGGCTCGGGTAGAATCTCCAGCAAAGCGTGTTGTACGGTTTGGGCCGGGGTGCCGCCTACTGCATACACCTGCCAGCTTTGGCCGTTTACCGTTACCGTCTTTATTTCAATGATGCCGTCCGAGGTGATTGGCTTGCTGCGTCCCGCTCCGGAGAATTGGTCGCGCGGCGCGGCCACATTTACGTATCCCAGCTCGGATAATGCCCGGGCTGCCGCCCATAAGCCGGGCGAGCGGATGCCGTCGTCGTTCGTCAGTAAGATTTGTGCGCTGCTCATAAATTTCCCGAGATTGGCTTTAGGCTCGTATTGTACTCCACAAATCTGGACCCTTCCTGATCAGACAGGCGCAATCCCACAAAATGGGGGCTTGCAAGCCGGCTGTGCTGGAGATGAGGTAAACTTAACCGGTCCGTGCGAGGGGTGGCGTTGTACGGAAAGAATGTGCTGGGCATTTTCCGGTTGGCTCCAATTCAGGATTTTATGACTACTCGCTTCCTCAGATTTTCCATGATCGCCGGGTTTTTAAGCCTGGTTATTTTGCTGCTGATCCCCTCTGACCCAAAGAATGCTCGTTTACTGGGTTTATCTACCGCGCGCCTGGCCATGGTCGCCGGGTTCCTGTTAATGCTGGGCCTGCTGGCGGCCGCTATCTGGTGGCTGAGGCGGCGCCCCGCGCCGGAGCAGCAGTTAAACTACTTCATCCAGGATATCGCTGGGCGCCTGCGATTGCGCCAGTGGATCCTGTTCCTGGCCTCGCTGGTGATTTTAACTGGGCTTTACCAGCTGGCTGAGCTCGTGATGACCAGCGATGCTTTTCTGAAGTCATATCTGCTGCGCCTGCTGCCGGTCGCTTTCTTCACTGCCGCGGTTTCCTGGGGAGTCTTGCGCCTGGATGCCTTGCGTGAAAGCGGGCGATCCTGGATGGCAGTGATCGGATTGACCGTGGTAGCTACGGTCGCCGGCCGGCTGTTCCAGGCTTTCTTGCTGGGACTGGTCGAACGCCCGACCCCGGTTGGCTCGGGGACAATCATGGCCAGCCAGGTGGGCCTGGCGCTGGCTGCCTTTTTGTGGGCCGCCCACTTTATCGCCCGCCCCCGCAAAGAGCGCCCTACCTGGGCCTTGTTGATCCTGCTGGTTGCCCTGCTGGCTTACATCCAATGGGGGGCGTATCCGAATAAGTATTGGCGCGCCATGAGCCCGGTGGCCTTGTTCACGCCCCTTGCCGTATACGCCATCGCCTTGCTGGCCCAACTGGTTTTCAGCCTGTGGGACCGCTTACGCCTTGCCCAGCAAGCCAGGTGGCGCACCATCCTTCCAATCGGGGCAGTCCTGGCGCTTTTGGCTCTGGCGATCCCCTATTACACCGTGGCGGTCATTCATTCACGCACCTTGAACTACGCTCCCATCTTCACCGATCAAGGCGAATATTTGAAGTTCGCCGAGACCGCCCGCCTGCGCAATTTCAATTACACCGGCGATCAAAACCGCATGCCGCTTTACCCCTTCTTGCAGGGCCTGTTTTACCAGCCTGGCATGAGTGATCAGGCCTTCTTCGACCAGGGTAAGCTACGCAATATTTTCCTGTCCCTGGCTTTGCTGGCCTTGATGTACCTGATATTCCGCCGTTACCTGGGATCGTGGATCGGCCCACTCCTCACCGGGATCATCGCCTTTTCGCTTTATATCTTCAAAGCGCCTTACTTCCAGGCTGAGATCTTATACTATTTCCTGGCCTTTCTGGGGTTTATCCTGGCCCTGGAGATGCTCGCCCATCCATCCCTGAGGCTGGGAATCGCCACCGGTATCGTCTTCGGCTTGGCGCACCTGGCGAAAGCCTCGGTGCTGTCCGGTTTGATCCTGTTTGGTGTCCTGTTCGCTCTCAAGTACTTGATCCAACTCTTGCGTAAGCTTAAAGGTGGGGCGCTCAGCCTGGAAAATCTGGCGCCGCTTGGGCGGCAATTGCTTGCCGGAGTGCTGGTTTTTGTGTTTTTTATCCTGGTGATTTTCCCTTATATTAACGCCATGAAACAGCGTTTCGGGCATTACTTTTACAACGTGAATACCACTTTTTACGTGTGGTTCGATACCAACCCGCAGGCCTTTCAAGCGGAAGCCAAATACCATTTTGCCGAGCAGTGGCCGTCTCAAATACCGCCTGACCAGCTCCCCAGCCTGCGCAATTACCTGCGCCAGCATACCTTGGCTCAAATCGAGCAGCGCTTTCTCACCGGCTTGAGCGAGCAGATCGGCAACGTCCTCTCGCCGTTCAGCGTGACCAACTATCAATTGAGCTACCTGGCGATCCTATGCCTGGTCTTCCTGGCCGATCTAAGAAACAGCCTGAGGCTGATTGGTAGCCAGCCTTACCGGGTCGCTTTCAGCCTGCTGTATTTCTTGGGTTATCTGGCGGCGTTCGCCTGGTATTCGCCGATCGCCCCCGAGCGGCGTTTCATCTATGGTTTGTATATTCCATTTATGTTCGCGCTATTTTGTGCCTTGAAGGCCATGGCCTCGCCCCAGGATACCCGCGCGGAGCGCACCCATAGGATCGACTTGCGCCTTTTCTTGAATGCCGCCAATTTCGTCATCTTTCTGTCGCTGGTTGCGAATGTCTGGCTTGTGCTGACCGAGCGCATGTTTTTCGACCGCTTCGGGGCCTGAGAGTTCAAGGGCGGAGGCCATGGCGTTTTTTGTCCAAAATCGGAGTAGAAGGGTAGGGATTTCCCTACCTGGTGAAGGGAAACCCCTAATTGAAAAAAGCCTTGTTCGCGTGTATCCTTAATTTGGTTAGAGACAACCGAATGGGGGTTGTTGATTAAAGGTTGGCAGGGTTTTTCAACGGGGGAAATTAAATGTAGCTGGTGTAGCCTGGGTTTGTTGCTTTAACGGTGAGGAAGCGACAAACCCAGGTGTCTTTAAGGCAAAGCCCGAACCCCCCACAGTCATTCCTTAAGAGAAAAGAAAGTGCTCCTTTACTTTAATGATTCAATCTGATATATTAGACCCAATATCATATAATTTACGCGGCACTTCCCAGGTCCCATACGGGCTCGATCATGAAATCTACACCACCAGAGAACCTTGAGTGAGATGGAGTGACAGGTTACTCACACCGCACGCATGCAATCGAATAAGAACCGATTCGAGATATTAAATTTACAATTTTCGGATCGATACGAACGCGTAATCTTCACCTGAAATGAAGATGAGCGAATCAGATTCGTGTTCTCCAGGAAAGGGACTGCTATGAATGAAAACTCGAAATTCTTGAAGGGGCCATTTCGCAGCAAAGAGAAGGAGTCGGACATCAAGCCGAGCCGCCGAAAAAGGGTCCGGCCACCGATCAATCACGAGCAATACCATCGTGAAATGGTCGAGTATTTTGAGCAACGCTTGGAACGGCTTAAGATTGTCAAGACGACCACTACTCCGCGCGGGCAGACCCTCGATTGGGTACCAATCGAGTCTCAACATCCAAGAGGTGAGATTGCGAACCCTCCTCCCACCTCTCACCTTCATAAGCATGAAACGGCGAATGCCGAACAAGAAGAAATCCTGGCCATCTGCGAACTTGAGCGCGAAAACGTAGAGCATGGGCCGGAAGGGACCGTTCCAATCCTGCGCAAGAATTTGGCAGCCCTCGGTTACACCAAAAGTCTGAAGAAATACCTTTCGAAAACCCGCGGACACCGCATCATGCGGCTAAGAGGAATGGGGTTGGCAGCCCCCGAGGAGGATGGAAAGCACCGCTATGCAAACTCGGGCCAGTCGGTGATCTGTTTCGGCGGCGAAGGGCAGTTAAGCTGCTTCGACCCTTACCTCGAATCGTCTGACGATTTCTCGTTGATCCAAATTGGCCTCTCCAACAGCGACCTGGGCTTCCTGCAAACGGTAGAAGCCGGCTGGCAGGAGTTCCAGGATCTGGCCGGTGATTGGGTCCCGCATCTCTTCGTGTATTACACCACCAATGGTTATTCGGACGACGGCGATAACAAGGGCGGTTATAACCGGGATGTAGATGGATGGGTGCAGTATGACAATCTGATCTATCCTGGATCGACATTTACTCCGTACAGCACGCGCGGCGGCAGCCAATACAAGATGACTATTAAATACCAGTTGTATCAAGGCAACTGGTGGTTCGCTTGCCAGGGCCGCTGGATAGGCTACTACCCGGCCAGCCTGTTCATGGGCAACCAGAGTGTATTCTCTACCCTTGGAGACCACGCCGATTACATTGGATTTTGGGGTGAGATCTTTGATTCTGATGATGTTTCCGGGCGGACATCCAGCGATATGGGCAGCGGTTACTATGCGGAAGCAGGTTGGACTTGGTCGGCTTATATGCACAACCTCCTCGAGCAGATAGACCGCGGCGGATCGATGGGCGACTATGACGGGACGGGTAACCTTTTCTCCAGCGACCCGGACATGTATGACATTCAAGCTCACTTCAAGAGCGGATCCAGCTGGGGCAGTTACGTTTACCTCGGAGGACCCGGCGCCGGGTAAATGAAGCAGATCCCGGAAACCCTCCCCGGCACCTTCACCCCTGCTATTCTCATGCGATATTCGTCTTGGCGGTAGGGGCGAAGCCCTTACTTGACATTAGAGGACCGACAATCTCCGTGCCAAGACTCAACTGGCAACGGTGGGGTGAAGTATGCGCGCAGTCAAACAAATGGGTGGGTTGCATTGATTGCAAATATTGAAACCCACCCCTTAAGAGTCGGGTAATTGATGCACATCATAAAGCGTGCTATTCTGTATTCTGTGCTCAAAGGAGGGGGTAAAGACGGCGCTCCCCAGCTGAACGGGGGAGGTTAGGTGGGGGTAAGTACGGCATTTTTCCTGGTTGTCATTAGGAGGTTCAGGGCTTAATTCCCAGCTTTTGTAGCCAGCCTAACAAGGTGAATTGGATGAGCGCTTTCTTGCCCGTGGGGTGATGGCGCGTGGCGTATTCGTAATTCGCCTTGCGGATGGCCAGCTCCGCCAGGCTGCCCCAGCGCAAATCTTCCACTGCACATAAACGGATCTCATCCCCGGGGGTTTCGTAGAGCAGGTTGGCTTCTGGCGGCCACATGCCCCGCCCAAACCGCCGGATGGCATTGCGCGCCGGCCGCGTGGTCAGGACGTATTTCCCTGACAGGTCCCGTCTGGCCTTAGTCCCATTCAGGTCCATGCAAATGTCATAGTCCTTAAAAGCAGGGGCGAGCCGTTTCAGCCGCTCCGGTAGGATCTCGAAGAAGGCGTCGTAAACTGCGGGAGCATCGTCGAAAGGCTGGAACTTGAAATGCCTGTGGTAATTTTGCAGGGGGACCTGAAAAAAATAGGAGGGTTGGGCGAAGTGGGTGCCGGCGTCGCCCGCGCCACTGGCCAGCGATTGGCGTGGGAACACGTAATAGCGCCCGCTGTCAACCAGGTAGCGTGCCCGCATTGGAAACCAGTCCTCGGCGTCGAAATGCAGGAACATCTCGTGCAAGCCGGGCAGCCGTCCGCTGAGATGCTGGCTTTCCGCTTGCCATTGTGTGAATGCCTCCCATTGCCTTTGCGTGAACGCCTGGCCCTGCGTGTAGGGTACCTGCAAAAAGAAAATATCGCTGTCGTCCGGCAAGGGGATGAAAGGATGGTGGGTGTAGCCGTTGAACCACAGGCTATACAGCGAGATCCCGGCGATGCGCCGGTCGTCGCGGTAAGTATCCAGGGCCTGCCAGGCGTAATCGTAGAAAGGCGCGGCCACCAGCAGGTCATCCTCCAGCAAGATGATGGAGCCGTACCGGCAGGCCAGTTCGCCGCTGGCATAGAAGTGTTTTAATAAACCCAGGTGTTGGGCCTGTAGCGCCACCTGTTTCGGACCATGCGGCCAATCGAAGGATTGTGCCACCTCCAGCACTTCTCGCACCGCCGGGGTTTCATCGCGATCGATGGAGATGTGCAGCGCTACCGGCCTGTCCGGCGGATAATGGGCGCCCTGCAAGGACCCCAGCAGGCGTTGCAGGGCGGCCGGGCGGTTAAAGGCGCACACCACAATCGCCGGATTTTGAGTGTCGTTCATCAATCCGCTCCTTGCCGCCGCGTTTGGAAAGCCTGAACGGCCGCCAGCAGCGCGGTGACCAGGCCGCCGCGTACCTTTTGGGGATCGAAATCCATTCGCCAGCCTGCGTTGGCTCCATCCCCGCTGATCCCATCTGCCACGGTGAACAGCGCCGCTACCTGGACGCCCAGGTGCTGGCCGGCGGCGAATAACCCGGCCGCCTCCATTTCCACCACCAGCGCCCCTTTGGCAGCGTGCTGCGCGGCTCTCTCGAAAGTCTCGCGGAAGGGCGCGTCGCAGCTCCAGGATGCGCCGCTTTGGAATGTCGTCCCGCTGCTTTTCAGCGCTTCGGCCAGGGCCGCCTTGAGCGGCGCCGCAGGGCGTGCGCTTTCGTTGGATGGCAGGTAGTGGTAGGAAGTGCCCTCCTCGCGGATCGCCCGCTCGCAAAGCACCAGGGCGCCCGGTTGCAGTTCGGGTTTCAGGCTGCCCGCCATGCCGATTACAGCCAGGCGCCTGACCCCGCAGGTGGCTAAAAGCTCCAGGGCGATGGCGGCCGCCGGCGCGCCGGTGCCGGGGTTCGCCAGAACGGCTACCGCGCCGCGCTTACCCGTCGTGCAATATAACCTGCCTGGCAGGTTGGGGACTCGCATGGACCGCAAAGCCAGGCCCGTGCCCTCCAGGGCGCTCCTTTGAAAGAGCAGGATGGCGTCTGGCGGCAGTTTCGGGGGAGGTTTGCCGTCCTGTCTCAGGAGGTCGCCGGCGCGCAAGAGCGGCCTGCCTTCAGGACCTTTCGTCGAATTTGACCAGAGCATGCTTGGATACCTCCTTTGCCTTGTCCCTGTTTGGCAGGCCGGGCGCTGGCTGGCGCCTCAGGCTGAATAAGGTGAGCGCCGTAACGCATTCGCCGGTCAGGGCGGCGGTGCCTGCGCCGTTCAACCCCAGGCGGCTGGTGAGTAGCAGGTACGCCGGCACGGCCACCAGCATCCCCAGCCCCAGGCCGGCCAGCAGGCGGCCCTCCTGCTTTTTCACTACCAGGTCGACTGAAAGCTTCGCCGTAACTGTGTATGGCACCAACACCCAGGCCAGCAGCGGCAGCAGCCTGGCCGAGCTCGCGAACCCTTTTCCGAACAGTAGCAACACCAGCGGTTTCGCCAGGACTCCCAGTATGAGCGCCATCACTGCGCTGAGCGCCAGCAGTGCAACCAACCAAGAGCCCTGCCGCTGAGAGTGCTTTTGCGCCTCCTCCGGTGTGGAGGGCCGGTCGCTGCCGGCTTGATGGGCCAGGAAAGGCAGCAGCGCCCCAAAGTAGGCGTAATGCCCTAATTTGGCTGCCTCCACCAGGCGCGCCGCTGCGCTGAACTCGCCGGTCAGGGTGGCGCCTGCCAGCAGGCCCAACAAGATCGGCGCCGCCCGCTGCGACAGAAACCCAAGGCTGCCCAGCAGGGCCAGGCGCCAGCCCTGTCGCAGGATCTTGAGCGCCGCTTGCCAGGCTCTCCCACCCAGGGCGAAGCCCGGCAGGGCGTGGCGGCATAGCAGCCCGGCTGTGATGGCCCCCAGGGTCTGCCCGGCCAGCAGCGCCAGCGCCAGCGCGGTCAGGTTCTTCCACCAGGCCAGCGCCAGCCCCACCCCTGCGATTTGCGCCCCGCTCGTTACCAGGTTCGCCAGGGTGAAGAGATCCATGCGCTCCCAGGCGCGCAGCGCCGCGCTGAACACCGTGTAAAAGGCCAGCGGAAAAAGCGCCAGGCTGAACAGCTTCAGCGCCAGGATTGTTTCGCCCGTCTGGTTGGGCAGGCGGTCCCCGGCCAGCCAGACGGCCGCTGCGAACAGAGTGCTCAGCCCGATCTGTACCCATAGCGCCGCCGCCAGCAGCGGCGAGCGCCGGTCGCGACTGCCGGCCAGCTCGCGGATCAACAGTGTGTCGGTGCCATAGGTCGTCAGCACGTTGCCGGTCAGGACCACTGCGCTGAAAAAAGCATAGGCTCCCAGGCCGGCCTCGCCTAGCTGGCGCGCTACCAGGATCGCCATTAAGGCGCTCAATATTTGGCTGCCCAGGCGCGCCGCCGCCAGCCAGGCCGTATTCAACCGCACCCGGCCTGCCGGCAGGTGGCGTTCCAGGAATTGGCTGCGGCTGGAGCTCATTGGCGCCTCGCCACCAGCACCGGAAAGGAGGCGGTCTCGCGCCGCCCGCCCAGGCGCGCCGCCCACGGGCGGGCGGCCCATCCCAGCCCCAGGTTCGGGTGGTAAGCGCGCCATCGTAGCTCCAATTCTCGGCCAAGCCGCTCAAGTTGCTGCGGGGTGAGGAAGTTTTCGCTGGGCAGTGCGTTGGAGGCGAAACCGTATTGCTTTTGATAGGTTTCTTCCCGCTCTCGCACCATCGCCTGGCCGCTATCCTCTCGGTGGTACAACGGGGTATCCAGCACAACCAGCCGGCCCGTCCGCTCCAAAACCCGCAGCGCTTCTTGCAAGCTGGCCGTGTAGCCGGTTGAGTAATGCAGGGCGGCGTTATAGACCACCAGGTCGAAAGACGCCTGCGGGAACGGCAGGCAGTCGTAGTCGGCCTGCACCGCGCTCAGCGGAAGGTCGTACTGGCAGATGGCGCCCAGCCCATCCAGGCTGCCGGTGCGCAGATCCACCGCCACCGGCAGGTGTCTGCGCAGGGCCATGCGGTAGGAAAGCCAGGCGTTGCCCGCTCCTAGGTCCAGGATTTTCAGCGCCTCGCCGCGCTTCCTTTCGATCGGTGTGAGAATGCGCTCTACGAAGATGCGATAACTACGCGCCCGTAGCTGCCATTCAGCGCTGCGCTTTCCGCTGAGATCGGTGAAAGGCAAAGCGCGATAATATTCCGGGCGGGTCGCCCCCCGCCCTTCGGCCGAGCGGATGGCTTCGTAATCTTTCAAAAACGCTTCGTAGCGCGCGGCCCTTTCCGGCGGCAAACAGCGCCAGACGCCGTCTTGCTTTGTATAGCGATGCCCTTCTTGCGGGCAGACCATCTCGTCCGGCCCGCCCGGCACCAGGACCGTCTTGCACTCCGGGCAGGCCAACGCCACCGGCGGCCTATTCAAGTTGGACATCATCCTCTCCTTCTCGCTTGTCTCCCTCCTTTCTCTCCCAATTTCGGGAGAGAAAGGAGGGTCGGGGGGGATAGTGAGGGCTGGTAGCGCAAGGACAGGATGAAGAAATCTCCCCAACCCTGAAAAGGAAAGTGGTCGGAGAGCCGCTCTTCCAGGCCCACCAGCCAGCGGTACAGGCGCGGGTGACGCAGGGGGAAATCTTTATGGTCGGCGGGCGGCGTAAATACCGAGAGCCCCTGCAGGCGCAGCGTCTGGAAGTCTGGCCCAAAAGCGGCCCGAACCCGGCCCGGCGAATGATAAAAAGTGGGCACCGGCAATCCCTCCACCTGGGCGATCACGCCGCCCGGCCTCAGCCGCCGCAAAGCCAGCTTCAGATCCCCGCGCAGCCCCTGGGCCAGCTCCCACAGGCAGATGGGCGGCATCACCACCCACACCACCACCCCTCCCGGTTTCAGCAACGCCGGCAGAGCGCTCGTAATCGCCCGCAGGTCGGATGTGCAGTTCACCCCGCCCATGTTGGAAAGCACTCCATCGAACGGTCCGCCTTGCGCCTCTTCCAGTTGCGTGAATGAAAGCTGTTGGACGGTCAGGCGCTGGCTGAGGCCATTCTGGCTGGCCTTGGCGCGTATCTCGGCTACCATCTCGGGTGACAGGTCGCTGGCGTGTACCCAATAGCCTTGCCCGGCAAAATAACACGCGTCGGCGCCGGTGCCGGCGTTGATTTCCAGCAAGCGCCCTCCGGGAGGCAGCAGTTGCTGCACGTGTGCCCGCACCTTGGCGCGCATCCGTTCCAGGTTGGGATGCTGGCGGCCAAAGTCGTCGTAAACCCGCGCCTTCCTTCCGAAGGCCTCCGCCACCCCCTTCCAGGCCTCGCTTTCGTCTCTCAATTTCATTTTTCTCAATCACCGGCTCCGGGGTTGAGCCGCCGCGCCTCGCCTGGTTGGCTGGCCAGCGCCTTCATGCGCAGGTGCAAGAACGGTAAGCGCAAGCTTTCCAGGCCCCAACGCGCCAGGTTTTTCGCTGGTTGCCCTTCGCCGCGCCGCATGCGGCGGGCGGCGCGTTGCCGGCGGAAATTGGCGTGCACCACCTGGTGCAGCTGCCGGTAAAAATCCGTGCTGTATGGCCCTTGATACAGCATCGCTAGGTCTTCCGAGTCGATCCAGTTCTGCCGCACGCCCAGTTGCGCCCGTACCCTTTCGTAGAACGGCGTCCCTGGCAGGGGATAGGAAACCGATACGCCGATGTCGTCCGGTTCGCAATCGCTTACCATTTGCAAGGTGCGCTGGATATCCGCCAGTGTTTCCCCCGGGTAACCGAACTGTAGGAAGAAACCCACCTGGATGCCGCCTGCGTGCAGGCGTTGGCTGGCCGCGTAGATTTGCTCCACCTGTGTGCCCTTGTCCATGGCATCCAGGATTTTTTGCGATCCGGATTCGGCTCCCATCCAGACGATCTGGCAGCCGGCTCGCTTCAGCGCCTCGACCTCCCCCGGGCGGAGCAGTAAATCCACCCGGTTGAGGCTTTTGAAGGGGATACGCGCCGCGTGCGCCTCGACCAGCTCCGCAAAACGCTCCATCCAGCCCGCTTTGAGCCCGAAAATGTCATCGTTGATCCATAGGTGATCGGGTGCGTAGGTTCCCTTGAGCCACGCCATTTCTTCCACCACGTTTTCCGGGCTGCGCGTGTGGTAACGCTGCCCCCAGATGGGCTTGGCGCACCAGTTGCAGTGAAAAGGGCAGCCGCGCGTGGTGGCCAGGTTCATCGAGAAGTACCCGTGCTTTTCCATCCAGATCCGCCGGTAACGTTCTACGTCCACCAGGTCCCAGGCGGGGAATGGCAGGCTGTCCAGGTCCTTCAGGTCGGGACGTCGCCCGGTTCTCACCAGGCGGTTGTTCTCCTCCCGGTATGCCAGGCCGAGCATTTCGGAAAATGGTTGCCTGCTCCGCCCACTTAACCGGTCGGTCAGCTCGGCCAGGGTCGCCTCGCCTTCGCCGAGCAAGACGAAGTCAGCTCCCTGTTCCAGGTAAGCCTGGGCGTGGTCGCTGGCGTCTGATCCCGCCACGATAACCGTGCAATCGTGCCGTCGCGCCATGCCGATCATCTTGAAGGCCGCCTGGCGCATGCGCAGCAGGCACATCTTGGACAGGTAATTGAAGTTGTCCTCGTAAAGAACCGCCAGGCGTGGCTGGTGCGCCTCCAGGGCCGCCTCCCACTCCTCCTCCGATTGAGCCAGCATGGCGTCGAATAGCGCCACCCGGTAGCCAGCGGCGCGCAGATAGCTGGCGGCGTACAGCGTTCCCAGCGGCGGGTAGGGCTGCCTGGCCTCCCATAACTTGGGATCGAAGCGCAGGTAATAGGACTGTCCGAATAAAATATCGATCATTGTTTCACCCTGTACAACCTACCACAAATCCGAAACAGGTATGCCCAGCCGCTCCACCTGCCTGGCGAATTCCGCCATTGCCCGCCCGGCATGGCCTTCGAAATGGCCCTTGCACTGCTCGGCGCAAAAATCGGTTTCCGCTCCCACCGCCGGTTGCCGGTCGAAACGCGCAATTTTACGTCGCATCTCCCAGTTTTCCAGCCTGCCCCCCATCCATCCGGACAGGCCGGCTTCACCAAGGCGCTGGGCAAGCCCCACCCATCGTTTTATTCGGCCCGGCAATCTGCGTTGCGGGGCGCTTTGCGCGTTGGGCAGATACCACTGCGTCCAGCGGTTGCTGGCGCGCATCCGGGCGTAGAGTTCCATGTTGTTTAACGGCACCATCTGCGCCAGCTCGTGGGCGGTGTAAAGATCTTTTGAACTGCTCGCCAGGCTGTCTTGGCTGAGGAAATAATTGGGGCACAGGTGCTCCCCTCTCAGAGCCGCCCAGCGCACCACCAGGATCGCCAGCGCTCGGCACAGCCACAGCCGCCCGGCAGCAGTCACTACCAGGTAGTCGATATCCCCCTCGGGCTCCAGGTTGTCCACTGCCAGGGAGCCGGTGACGGCTATCATGCGCACGAACGGCAGCCCTGCCAGGATCCGCCCGTAGGCGCCTGCTGCCCGCCAGTGTTTTTCGGTGATGGCCTTGCGCTCCTTGCGCACCTCGAACAGCGCCTCCCGGCCTGCCAGGCAGACCAGATCCCCTTGCTGGCTCAGCCGCTTTGTCCGGCTGGTTTCTTCCCATAGCAACTTTTTGACCGCAGCCATGCCGGCGCGCGCGCCCACCAGGTAGCGTTGCACTTCCTCGGCTGTCATGGCATAATCGAACACGTCCCCGTAAGCAATTGCCAGCAAGATCCCGTTTCGGATCGCCTCGCTTGCTTCGCGTCCAGGGGCGCTGCCTTCGAGCGAAAGCGGTGTGGCAAGTAGATTGGTCATGACAGGCCTTCTTTCTGCTGCTGAAAATGGGGCGCCTGCTGTCTGGCTACTGATAAGCTCTGGGAGATAGTCACCCCGGAGGTGAAGAACAGCCCCCAGCAGAACAGGCAAGCGTAAACCGCGATCACCCAATTGTGCAGGTGAATCGCCAGTACCACCGTGGCGGCGTTGGCCAGGGCGAAAGCCAGCTCTGGAAATACAATCGGGTCCAGTTTGAGTTGGTATTGGTGGTTCATCCAGGATTGTTTGCGCTGCACGATGCCGAATTTGGGTGTGCGTTCAAAAGTCCTTTTGCGGTTGAATGCGATTCCCGCCGCTGCCCGCAACGTATTCACCATCATCCCTGTCCCCATGGCCGAGACGAACAGGATGACCGGCAGGTCCTTCCATGCACGGCGGCCCAGTTGGCTCTCTGCTACCAGGAAGAATATGCTGGGGGCAAAAGCCGTCAGGTTGAAGAAGAACCCGATCCCGAACAGGGTGATCAACGCCGGGTAGTGCTGGCTGATTTCTAACACCAGCGGGTACAGGAATACCAGGGCCGCCAGCAGCAGGTGCACGCAGTAGCCGGTCAGGTGCAGGGTAGCCTGCACTTTCTGCCGCAGGGGGATGGCCTGGCTCCACACCTGCGGTAAAAACTTCAACGCGCATTCCAGGCTGCCTCGCGCCCAGCGTCCTTGTTGCCGGCGGTAGGCGTTAAAGCTGACCGGCAGCTCCGCAGGCACCTCCACATCTCTTAAATAGACGGCTTTCCAACCCTTGAAGAATGCCCGGTAGGATAGATCCAGGTCCTCGGTCAGCGTGTCTGAGCGCCATCCGCCCGCCTCCAGCATGGCCGATTTACGCCAGATCCCGGCCGTGCCGTTGAAGTTGAACCACAGGCCGGCCCGGAAGCGTGCGTATTGTTCCACCATGAAATGGGCGTCAATCGCCAGCGATTGCAGGTGAGTCAACAACGAATACTCCCGGTTGACGTGCCCCCAGCGGGTTTGGATGAATGCCACCCGCTGGTCGGAGAAGTACGGCAGGGTGCGGCGCAGGAAATCTTTGCCGGGGATGAAATCGGCGTCGAAGATGGCAATGAACGCTCCCTGGGCCCGTTGCAGGCCGGCAGCCAGCGCGCCGGCTTTATAACCCGCGCGCTGCGTGCGCTGCATGTGGTAAATATGGAAGCCCTGGCGTTGGAGTTGAGATACTTTGCGGGAGACGATTTCCCGGGTTTCGTCGTTCGAATCGTCCAGGACCTGGATTTCGAGCAGGGAGCGCGGGTAATCCAGGGCCGCCGCCGCGCCGATCAAGCGTTCCGCTACGTACATCTCGTTATAAATGGGAAGCTGGATGGTGACCGGTGGCAGTTTCTCCAGCGGCGGCGTTGGCAGTTTTACCTTGCGCTCGCGCAGGGTGATGTATGTCAGGTAAAAGAAATTGATCCCGTATACGAAGAGCGCCCCCACTACCAGCAAATAAAGGATTGCACTGGGGATAAATAGAAGGTCAAGCATAATCACTCCCACCAGAGCTTGCTGAACGGTAACTGGCCCCCCACAGCCCCCATGCCAGCCAGCTCAACAACCTCCCCGGCACGAGCAGCCAGGTGTAATAGTCGAACAGCCCGATCAGGCTGACCGCCAAGAGCAGCGCCGATGCCCCGATTAGGATCGGTGTAAAACGTAACTGCCTGCGCTTCAGCCAGAGTGCCAGCCAGGGGAGCAACAGCAGGCTCATATAAAACAGGGCTCCGAAAATCCCGGTTTCGGCGGCCACCTCTAAAAGTACCAGGTGCGCTGGTTGGTAATCGACCGGAAAGTTAGGAAATTCCGCCCGTTGTGCCAGCGCAAAGGCGCCCAGCCCCACCCCGGTCAGCGGCCGGTTTTCGAATAACTGGTTGGCGGTCTCATCTAGCAGTTTTCGCTCCCCAAGGGATTGCTCCTCGGTTGCCACCTGGTTGAACGAGCCGCCGAACCCCAGCCGGATTCCCAGGAAGGGCGCCAGGTGTAGGATGAAAGGGGTCAGCAACAGCAGGCTTCCCAGGCCGGTGAGCAGCCACTGCCTTCCGATTTCACGCTGGCCTGTTTTGTAAAAGAATCCCGCCGCCAACGCCGCGCCGCCTGCCAGGGCGACCCAGGCAGAGCGCGAGAAGGTGTACAGCAGGGCCAGCCCGCCTACCCCCAGGATTGCCAGGGCGACCGGCCGCCAGGGGCTTGCCGGCCGTCCGGCGCTCCACAAGCCCAACGCCAGCCAGGCTACGGCCAGGCAGCCCCCCAGGATGTTCGGGTGGTCGGCCAGCCCATAAGCCCGCAGCAGTCTCACGCCGCCCGCCAGAACGATGCTCACGCCACTCCACTGTGGGTTGAGTGTGTATTCTCCCAGCGCCAGCAACCCAACCGATTGCTGGCTGAATGCCTGTAAAATGGCCACCCATCCCTGTGAGAGGATCATCAATGCCGCTGGCAGGACGATCACTTTCCAGGAACGGATTTCATTCACCACATACAGGTAAAAACCGGCCAGCAGGATCAGGCGCAGCGCGTGGTAAGCCGAGAGCGGCGGGTCGACTGAGAACGGGATGCTGGCTATCCCAGCCAGCATCAGGCCGGCCAGGGGCAGGCTGATCAGCATCGGCCCCACATCCATGCGCCGCGGCCGCAAGGCCAGATCCACCAGCCAGCAGAGCAGCGTGGCGATCATCAGGATGTCGGCTGCAAACAGCAGAAAATCGGTGAAGTCCCCATAAACGGGAGGCGCCGGACGCTGTAGCAGGGTAACCCGGTAGCGCCATGGAATAGCAACGATGGTCAGCATGAACATCCCTCGCCCAACTCCCCATAGGATAGTACCCGCCTTCTCCCGCAGCCGCCTGCCGGGGATGGCTGGATCTCTTGAAGCCTGGCTTGTCACCAGGCCGGTCCAATCGACCCTGATTTTCTCTCGCACGTTAATCGCTGGAGCCCATCCTTTCGTTTACCAGGGGCTGGCATTTCCCCCATGAATTGAGATGACCTGTTTCATGCTTAACATTACGATGGAAAGGACGCCCTTGGTTTTACGAATCATGACCAAATACATCTGATTATTGAAATCCTGCGTAGTTTTAATAGTGAGTGGTTGGTTATCCGCTTTGTCCTCCCTTGTTCGGCGTTCTCCAGCCGGACGGGGAAGGCTGGCTGGTGGGTGAGGTCGATGAGAACGGACAATACGCTGAACGTAATCGTCAACGGGCGTTCCCTGGGGCGGCGGCTCACCGGGGTGGAGCGTTTTACCGTGCAGTTGCTCCGCCACCTGAAGGGCCGCGTGCGCATAGCCCAACCGCCAAAGTGGTTGGCTGGTCCCGTGGGACATGCCTGGGAGCAGCTCTACCTTCCTTTAATGGTGGGGCGGGCTACGATGCTTTTGTCCCCGGCTAATACCGGGCCTGTGAGTATTTCCCGCCAGGTAGTCACGATTCACGATCTCAGCCCCCTGGATCATCCGCAATGGTTTCGTCCCGCCTTTGCCCGCCTGTACCAGGCCCTTTTGCCCCGCCTCGTGGCCCGTTCCCTGGCGGTCATCGTGCCCTCCCGTTATACCCGCCAGCGCTTGCTGGCCTACCCCTGGGCCCGGCCGCAATCCATTTTCGTCGTGCCGGCCGGTGTGGATCACGCTTTCTTTTACCCAAGATCGCCTGGGGAAGTGCATGCCGTCCGCCAGCGCTACGACCTTGCGGGCGAATATTTCCTGGCGGTTGGGTCGTTGCAACCGCGCAAGAATTTAACCGCCCTCCTGGCTGCCTGGAAATACCTGGCAGCGCGGTGGCCGCAGTTGAGCCTGGTCCTCGTGGGCGCTACGGCCCCGCACTTCGGTCGCCAGGTTTTCGAGCCGGCTCCGGCCAACGTGCGATTCTTGGGCTATCTCCCCGACCGTGACCTGCCGGCTTTGTACAGCGGTGCGTTGGCGCTGGTATCCCCCTCATTAGAAGAGGGTTTCGGCTTGCCGCTGTTGGAAGCCATGGCATGTGCAACGCCGGTTGCTGCTTCCAATGCTGGAGCTCTTCCTGAGCTGGTTGCAGGTTGTGGGCTGCTCTTTAATCCACGCCAGCCCCAGGCCATTGCTGCTTGTCTCGAATGCCTGGCTGAAGACCTTAATTTGCGGCGCCACCTGGCGACCTCCGGCCTGGAGCGCTCACGCGGCTACGATTGGGGCCGCACTGCGCAATCGATTTGGGATCGCATCCAGGCCCTTGCCTGACCAGGCACTAAAGCCTTACCAAAGATCCAAGATCTTTAGGGTCTGGTACCAGGACATATGTGGTGGAAAGAGGACTTGTGAATTCAATTTTGCCTGATTTTTGGGAAATTAAAGACGAACGCCGTTCTGTTCCTTTGCGCCTGGCTTTCGTTCAGGATGCGCTGCCCTTCTTTGGCGGTGCAGAACGGGTGCTGGCCCAGGCCCTGCGCGTTTTTCCGGGCACACCGGTTTATACCCTGGTTTATGATCCCCGTCGTTTCAGCGGGACCTCTTTGGAGCATCAGCAAGTCCATACGACTTTCATCGATCATTTGCCGGCGGCCCATTGGAACCATCGCTGGTTTTTGCCTCTTTACCCCGCCGCCATCGAAGCCCTGGATTTGAGCGCCTACGATGTAATCGTCTCTTTCAGTTATGCCGTGGCGCATGGCGTGATCACCCGTCCGGATCAATGGCATATTGCTCTCATTCACACCCCCTTGCGCCAGGCTTACCACCCTGCGCCGCGCCTCGCGAGCCGCCGTGGGTTGGCCGGCTGGCCTGTCGAGCGGCTGTTGGATCGCCTGCGCGCCTGGAATGTCCGGGCTTCTGCCCGCCCGGATCATATGCTGGCCATATCGCATTGGGTCGAGCAGCTTGTGTGGAATGCCTTTCATCGCACCGCACCGGTGCTCTATCCGCCGGTCGAGGTCGGGCGATTCACGCCGGCCCCACAACGCGACCAATTTTACATGGCCCTTGCCCGCCTGGAGGGCCACAAACGCCTGGACCTGGCCATCCGCGCCTTCAACCAACTGGGCCTCCCGCTGGTGATTGTTGGGGAAGGCAGCCAGCGCCGTCGCCTGGAGCAGTTGGCGCGACCCAATATTCGCTTCCTGGGCCACCTGCCGGATCGCGAAGTAGCCGGCCTGCTGGGCCGGGCGCGCGCCCTCATCCATCCTGCTGAAGAAGATTTTGGCATTGCCGTTGTGGAAGCCCAGGCCGCTGGCTGCCCCGTGATCGCTTACGCCGGGGGAGGGGCCGCTGAGACGGTCATCGCTGGCCGTACCGGCATCTTGTTTCCTTCCCAAGATGTGGGAAATCTGGTCGAAGCCGTGTTGGCATTCGAAAGAAACCCGCGGCAGTTCTCCCCGCTTGAAATGCGCCAATCTGCAGAGCGCTTTTCGGCGCCGCGCTTTCGCCATCAATTTGCCGGCATTGTCTACGCCGCCTGGCACGGGGAGCTCTCCGGGTGGAGGGACGATGAATTCTACAAACAGCCTTTTCAGATTATGGCGGATTCCCTGGATTGACTCGCTGCCGGAGGCGTTTCGCCTGCTGCGCGATATTCTGCTTGCCGCGCTGGGCTTGCTACTGCTGTGGCCTGTATTCCTGCTGGTTTCCCTGGCGATCCGCATCGATTCGCCCGGACCGGTCCTGTTTCGCCAGACGCGCCTGGGGCGCGCCGGTCGCCCATTCACCTTGTTGAAATTTCGTAGCATGCGCCTGGATGCCGATGGCCTGCTGGATGCTCTCCTTGAAACTGATCCGGGGTTCCGGCGTGCCTGGCAGCAGAACCAGAAGCTCTGGAATGACCCGCGCTGTACGCGCCTGGGTGCCTTCCTGCGCCGCTCCAGCCTGGACGAGCTGCCCCAATTATGGAATGTTTTGCGCGGGGAGATGAGCCTGGTTGGGCCGCGCCCCATCTTGGCGGGCCAGCAAGCTCAGTATGGCGTCTTTTTCGAGCGTTACGCCAGCCTGCGCCCCGGCCTGACCGGCCTGTGGCAGGTGATGGGGCGCAACCGCCTCTCCTTTGCCGGGCGCGTTTTTTTAGACCAGGTGTATATTTCGAAACGCAGTCTGGGTTTGGATGCGTATATTCTGCTGCGTACAATTGGGGTGGTGCTCAGCGGGCAGGGCGCCTGTTAATCGTTTCCCACCCCGATAGCCGCCGGCTCTCGCAGCCGCGTGCAAACCAGCAGGACCACCACTAACAAGACGATCAGTGCCAGCAACGGCAGGGTCATCGCGCCGGTTTGCGGCGACTTGAACCCATCCATCCCCAGGATGAAGATGATCCCCGAGATCTGTCCCATCATCAGCAGCAGGCCGTTGGAAGTGCCTTCCGGCGCCGGGAAGGTGATTTCGGCTCCGTACTGGAAACCGATCGGGCCGGCGCTAAGCAGGAAGAAGCCCAGGATTGCCGCCGAAACCAGCAGCACGGTGAAATTCTGTGCGTAGGTGATACCGAATAAGCCCAGCGTGGCGCCGATTACCGCCAGGATCAGGAATGGTGTCCGCCGCCGGTAATGGTCCGAAAGAATGGGGAGGATCAGCGCGCCGATGATCCCGCCTAAGATCATTAGCCCGCCCGTGTCGCCGGCCTGGATGGCGGAGAACCCCCTGGGGCGCAGGATTTCTTCGATCCAGGGCGTGATTGCGTTAAAAGCCCCCAGGCCCACGCAAAATACCAGCATCAACAGCACGAAATCCCTTTGCCGCACGATCTGATTCAGGCCATCCAGCACCAACGAGCGTTCGTCTTGCCCCGGCGGGCAGGGGGGCGTGGCCGGTCGTTCGCGGGCGAAGGCGAAGAACACGATCACTCCCACCACCGCCACAATCCCGTAGACCAGCAGCGTGCCGTTAATTCCCGAACGAGCGCTCAGGTAGGGAGTGAGCGCCAAACCCACCACGATGCCCAGGTAGATCGCCAGCGATCCAAGGCCGGCGGCGGTTGCCCTTTCTCCCGGCGGGAACCAGCGCGCCGCTACCGTGGTCACCGCGTTGAGGATCAGCGGCTGGCCAATCGCAATCCCGATTTGCGCCAGCAGCACCAGCGTATAATTGGCCGCCACCAGGCCGCGCAGCAGGCCGAACAGGCCGGTCAGCACCGCCCCGAGCCCCACTGCTACCCGCAGGCCGTACGTGTCTATGGCCCAGGAGGCCGGGATCGACACGATGATGTAGACCAGCATGAAGCTCAGCGATAACAGGCCGATGCTCAGCTCCGAGACCCCATAATAGCGCACGGCGTCGGCGGTGATCGGGGCGAAGGTGATCCATAGCAATTGGTTGATTGCTACCACGCCCATGAAAGCCAGCAGCACCACCCAGCGGTAACCGTACACCTTGTAATTGCTATCTTCCATCAGAAAAATCCTCCGTTACAAATTTTAAACCCGGTTTTAGCGCTTACGATGCGCCTGTTGAGCGATCAATTTTTAAGCGCCGGGCTTTTGCCACCTGCCTGGCGTTAAAAAAAGCGGTGCAAATCTGCACCGCTTCTCAAATCAAGGGGCCTTTTACCCGTTCAGACCCGGCTGAAAATCGTTTATTTTGTATTTCTGCCCATAGGGAATTACCGGCCGCCCATCATGGGGCCGAAGCCCCGCCCGGGGGCCGCACTGCTGGGACTGCCCGTATCGCCGTCATTCTCAGAGCTCGGCTGGCCGCTGCCCCACATCTGCTCCATGTTCTGGCCCATCCAATCCGCCTGCGCCTGGGTCAGTGAACCCGCTTTCACCGCCGCGTCCAGCGCCTTGTCGTGCGCCTCCAGCATCGCCTGCTGGATCTGCCCGGTGCTCAGTCCCTGGGATTGGGCGATTTGCCAGGGTGTTTCTCCGGCTTCCATGCGCTTTTCCAGGTCGGCGGGTGTGAGGTTCAAAGCTTCTGCGATGCCGTCCACCATGTAGGTGTACATGGGCCCGTAGCCATAACCGCCCACCATGCCATAACCGCCGCTACCCATCATCCCGTAAGGATAGCCCGGCGTAGCCGGCGTCTGGGATTGGGCGTAAGCTGTGCGTGCCCATACTATTCCTCCAACTGCCAGCGCGGCCAATGCCAGGACCGAGATACCGGTGATAATCAATTTGATTTTCATTTTGTTATTTTCTCCTGTCGCAATCGATAGTGCTGCACGTTTGATGCTCAAAGGATAGCTCAGTTCTTTGAAGAAGCCTTGAAGGCATATTAAAGATTGTATAAAGAAATATACTTTTTACGCTGTGACCGGCAATGTAAAGGCGAACCTGCTGCCTTTTCCTGCCCCCTGGCTTTCTACCCAGATGCGCCCGCCGTGCGCCTCGACCAGGTGCCTGGCGATCGTCAACCCGATGCCGCTCCCGCCGCCCGTGCGCGCCCGCGATTTGTCCACCCGGTAGAAGCGCGTGAACAGGTGCGGCAGGTGTTCGGGCGGGATGCCGATGCCGCTATCTATAACGGAGACATGCGCTTCTCCTGGCTGGTGAACGGCCTGGATGCGCACACTGCCTCCCGCCGGCGTATATTGCAGCGCATTTCCCACCAGGTTGAGCAGCACCTGGCCGATGCGGTCGCGGTCCATTTTGACCGCTGGCAGGTCCGCCGCTACCTCTGTTGTGATGGCCACCCCTTTTTCCTCGAATTGGCGGCCAAGCCGGGCGATGGTGGCCTCCACCAATTCCGCCAGCGAAGCCTGGCTCAGGTGCAGTTCGTACGCCCCCGCCTCCACCCGGCTGAGCTCTTGCAGATCGTTCACCAGGCGCTGCAGCCGGTCGGCTTCATGGTAAATCTGGGTGAACGTCTCGTCGCTGGCCGGTAGCACCCCATCGATTAAGCCTTCCATCGAGCCTTTGATCGTCGTGAGCGGGGTGCGCAGCTCGTGGGTCACGTCGCCGATCAGCTGGCGGCGCATATTTTCCGTCTGTTCCAGGCGCGCGGCCATCTGGTTGAAGCGCAGTGCCAGTTGCCCCAGTTCGTCCTGCTCCCCTTTGTCAATGTCGCCCGGCACCTGCACGCGTTCGGCGTAGTTGCCCTCGGCGATGCGCTGGCTGGCGGCCATCATCGCCTGCACCGGGGCGACGACCTGGCGGCTGACGAACAGGCTGGTGATCACTGCCATGATGGTCGCCGCCAGCGAAGCCACTCCCAGCGCCTCCGTCACCGCCGCCCGGAAATTCGTGTACAGGCTTTGATCCAAAGTCTGCACCGAGCCGCCCATCATGTTGGACATCGGCGAGCTCATCACCGCCATGTGTCGTTCGAAGGCCGTGGGCACCACCAGCTCGGCCGTCGAAGCGACGACCACTGTGCCTACCAGGATCACCACCAGGTAGGAAAGGAATATCTTGATCCCCAGGTGTCTGCGAATGGTTGCCAACATTGCTATGCTGCCTCGTCTTCGAAACGATACCCCACGCCTCGTACGGTAGCCACGATCTCCTCGCCTCCGAGCTTCTGGCGGATATGCCCCAGGTGAACGTCTACCACCCGAATTTCCCCGTAATATTCGCCGCCCCATACTTTTTCCAGCAGTTGTTCCCGGCTGAGCACCAGGCCGTGATGTTCGGCCAGGGTTTTCAACAGGTCGAACTCAGTGCTGGTCAATTCCACCGGCTGCTCATCCATCCAGACCTGGCGGCTGCCCGTATCGATCCTCAAATGCTTGAAATTTAACACCTGGCCTTCGCTTGGACCGCTGCCGCTACGCAGGCGGCGCAGCGCCGCTTTGACCCGCGCCGCCAGTTCGCGCGGGCTGAAGGGCTTGGTGACGTAATCATCCGCTCCGACCGACAACCCCACGATTTTATCCGTCTCCTCGGTCTTGGCCGTCAGCATGATGACGTATACGTCCGACTCGCGCCGCAGCCGGGTGAGCAGCTCGATGCCGTCCATCCCGGGCAACATAATATCCAGGACCACCAGGTCCGGTTTGTAGGCCTTGGCCGCGTTGAGCCCTGCCGGACCGTCGCTGGCGGTGTAGATTTCGTAGCCTTCCGGGCGCAGGTAAGCGCTTACCAGGCTCACAATGCTGGCTTCATCGTCGATGATGAGAATTTTGGGCTTTGCCATACGATTCCTGTATCCCCATATAGTATAAAGGATTGCCCGCCAAAAGATCTGAAATCCGGAACGATTGCAACCGCTCTTTTCTGGCAGGCGCCATCTCTCAAAGCAAAGGGTCCCGGGTAGTCCAGCCGGGGCCCTGTATCTTGCCATGTTTGCCGTTTTAGACGAGGTCTTGCTTCATGATTTCGTACTGTTCGCGCCTGATCTCGCCGCGTGCGTAGCGCTGGTCCAGGATTTGCCGCGCATTCTGGTCCTTTCCGCCCGCATTCAGGTCACGGCCGCTGTTGCTGGAAAAAAGCGCCCTGACCAGCCACACGGCAAGCAGGATCAATCCGCCCCAAAAGACTAGCATGAACAATAACCCTAAAATCCCGAAACCCATGCCGAACCCCATGCCCATCATGGCTCACACTCCCTCCGCCGTTTAATTCAACGGATATCTTCCTGCATCTGCTTGTATTGCTCGCGCGTGATCTCGCCGCGTGCGTAGCGCTGTGCCAGGATCTCGCCGGCGCTTAGCTGGTTGGCATTCTGGCTCGTGGGGAGCAGGAAACCACGTTGGTTGCCGCTGATGCGCCGTACCGCCCAAACTACCAGCACGACCAACCCGATGAGAATGGCAATCGTGACCACCAACCCGATGATCCCCCCGATCAACCCAAAACCGCCATAACCCCCCAGGCCGCAGCAACCACCCCATCCAAATCCAGGCATCATAATCAACCTCCAATTCACAAAAATATATTCTCAACTTTTATTATGCTAATCATAACAAGCCACGGCAAAGGTTTGATAAAGCCTTTTTAAAGGTTTTGTAAAGAAGCCCCAGGCGGTGAGTCGTGCGCCTGGGGCTGAGATTCGAGCTGCGGGCGCTATTACTCGGAGGCGCTCTTTACAATCAGGACCGAGCAGCCGGCATAGTGCACCAGTTTGCGTGAGACGCTGCCCAACAACAAGCCCCGGATCCGGCTTAAGCCGCGCGAGCCCACCACGATCAAGTCCGTCGCTGTGTTTTGCGCATGTTCGATGATTTCGGTCGCCGCGTCTCCCTGGGAAAGCTGGCTGGTGGCCGGCCGGTGGAGCGATTTCAACGTGTTAATTGCCAGCTCCAGCAGCTTTTCCCCCTCTTCTTCATCGATTTTTGCTTGCTGCATCATCAGCGCTTCATCCTGAGCCGTGGGGTACGGCCCCATGACTGCGTCGGGCCAGGCGTATGGAATGTGGCTGGTGCTATAGACGGGCGGTAAGACGTGCATCACCTTGATTTCAGCTCCTTTTGGGAGCGGGAAATAAGCCAGGTACTGCAGCGCCATCTGGCTGTAAAGAGATTCGTCAATCGCCGGCAGGATCCGGCGCAGGCCTTTGTAAGGTGTCCGCACCACCAGCACCGGCGAGTCGGTGTGCTCTACAATCTGTTGGGCGACTCCGCCCAGCAGTATGCCCAGGGTGCCGCGCAGGCCTTTGGCTCCCAACATGATCAATCGGGTCGATGCTGCTCGGCATAATCGACCAGCACATCCCCAGGGTAGCCGGTCAGCAGTTCGGTAGTTACCTCCCGGCCCTTCCCTTCCAGCATAACCCTGGTTTGGTTTAAGATTGCTTTTAGGATGTAGAACTGCTCGGCGGCATGGCGCGGGATCAGCACCGAAACCACGTGGATGGTGCTTTCTGCAGGCAGGGGTAAATCACATAGCAAGTTGCAGGCAGCCAGGGCGTGTTGCGAGCCATCTACAGCGAGTAGAATGTTCTTGATCAGGGGCTCTGAATTGGTTTCCATGATTTTCCTCCTCGCAAATCCCGATTCGGCACCTCTACTATAGCAAATCTGCGGCTCATTTTCAAGCCACTCATATATAATCTGTAACCGGTGCTGCTGCGGGGATTGGCGTAATTAGCCCTTCCGCTTGGAAAAGATTTCCGCGTTTTTCAGTGCTGATCCGCGTCCCATCCATTGAACCGGATATTAATTAACTCGAGTTGCCACCTGCTTGCATACAACCGAGAAACCGAGTTTTTTGGCCGAATCTGAGACAGAAAAATGCATTTTATTTAGCGCAAAGACAATGCTAGCCTGAGCATCTGTGGAAAAACTCGGTTTCCGATCCATGGGAACTCAGGTTAATTAAGAGAATTTGTTCAAGGAGGAAAAAACATGTTTGATTTTGGAGATCAGGTGGTAATCGTCACTGGAGGCACTGGCAATTTGGGGAGCGCCGTGGTGCGCGCCTTCCACGCCGCCGGAGCGCACCTGGTGGTGCCTGACCGCAGCACAGGCCATGCTGGGGAGATGTTCCCCGATCTGGTTGACTCCCCGCACCATCTCCTGGTAGATGGCCTGGACGTGACCAATGAAGCCCAGGTGGCAAACCTGGCGCAAGGCGTGTTTGACCGCTTTGGCCGCATCGACCTGTTGGTGAACACGGTGGGGGGCTACCGTGCCGGTGCCCCGCTGCACGAAACTCCTTTGGAGACCTGGGATTTCATGATGAACCTGAACGCCCGTAGCGTGTTCATCACCTGCCGGGCGGTAATCCCATTTATGCTACAACGCAATCGTGGTAAGATCATCAATATCGCTTCACGGTCGGCTTTGGGGGCGCAGGGAAAGGATGCTGCTTATAGCGCGGCGAAAAGCGCCGTGGCGCGCCTCACTGAAAGCATGGCAGCCGAGTACAAAACCCGGGGCATCCAGGTGAATGCCATCCTCCCGTCTGCGCTGGTCTCCGCCGAAGACCTGCAGGCCGATCCCACGCGTGGCGTCACCCCTCATTCGGTGGCGCAGGTGATCCTGTTCCTTTGTTCGCCGGCTGGAAGCATCATCCATGGTGCCCTCATCCCGGCTTATGGCCTTCGCTTTTAATCGCTTAAGGAGAAACCAATGGCACTTCCCCAGCTTGATAACTGGTCGGAGACTTCGTTTGGCCTGCCCCGCGGCGCTTTGCTGTTAGGCGCCTTGCAGCGCCTCACCCAACCCCTGCAGCCGGCTTACCTGGAGCTGGGGTTGCAGGTCGTTCCGAACGGCCTGGCTGGCGGGCCACTGCCCGCCGGTGGGCGGGTGCTGCTCGACTTCAACGCCGGCAGCCTGCTGTACTCGCCCGCCTCCGGTGCCGAGGTCAGCTTCCCCCTCCACGGCAGTTCCCAGGCGCAGGTCTTCGCCGGTCTTTTTGGCGTATTATCCCAGGGCGAGCTGTCCGGCCTGCTACCGGATGGTTCAAGCCTGGCGCAGCGCGTCAGCGCTGGGATTGTCGCCCGCGGCGACCGCTACCGTCCTCCCCAACCACAAACTTTATGGGACGAGACCAGAATTAAGCTGGATGCGCAAACTGCTCGCGCCTATCTGGATGTTCTGCAGCTCGTTTTCACTGCCATCGCCCGCTTCCGCGCCCGCTTGCGTGGTATGTTGACCCCGCTGGTCGTTTGGCCGGAGCATTTCGACCTGTCTACCCTCTGGTTTCTGGGTACATCCATCGATGAAAGCCAGGCTCACCTCAACTTCGGCTTCGCCCCCTTCAGTGAAGGCCTCCCAGACCCTTACCTCTACGCATATGCCTACCCCTATCCTCAGCGTTATGATCCCCCATTTCTACCCCACGGGGCCCGCTGGCACACTCGCGGTTGGACCGGTGTTGTGCTGCCTTACGACGCCATCGCCGCCCAAGCCGATCCGGCTGCCTTCGTAGAACATGCCTGCCAGGCGATCTATAGCGGGCTGCTCGCCCTGCTCCCCCATTGAGGCCAGTTTTCTTTGGGGTTGAACGCCCGCGCCTGGCTGACCCTCGCGCCGGCCCCGCCGACATGCGCAAGCGGGGCTCCTGCCTGCGTCAGCCGCCCTCATGAAACTGTGCGCTAGTCTAC
>OFHG01000184.1_pt1 | contig 27281 bp, 28 predicted proteins | sample 1521931 | NCBI WGS metagenome assembly OFHG01 (sample SAMEA2468438, study PRJEB22500) | soil metagenome | biome: Glassland; feature: Farmland; material: Clay | place: Australia | collected 2013-01-31 | depth 0.55 m
CCCACGCCACCTAGGTGCATGATGTTGAGCGTGCCCCCGCCGACGAGCATCAGCAGCAGGGCGGTGAAGATCGAGACGGGGATGCTGACCGCAGCCACCAGCGTCGAGCGGAGGCTGAACAGGAACAGGAAGATGACTATGACCTCGAAGACGGCGCCGAGGCCACCCTCGCGAAGCAGCCCGTCACGCGACTGGGTGATGAAGGTCGACAGGTCGGAGACGGTCGTGATCGAGAGCTGGTCCCCGTACTGCGCCTGGAGCTGCCTGAACTGGGCGTTCACCGCGTCCGCGACGTCGACGGTGTTCGCGCCCGAGGTCTTGGAGACGGAGATCGTCAGGGCCGGCTGGCCGCTCGTCCGCGCGTAGCCGGTCGTCGGGTTTCCGCTTCTGACCCGTCGCGGACGCTTGCTGGTTACCGTCACCTCCATGGGAAACCCGCACTGCACGATATTTTTGCCCGATTTTGCCGCCACCGACTGGCGCAGCTTGGGCCGCGAGATCGAGCGCGACGCTCATTTTCCCAACCGCACGAACGTGCAGTTCCTGCGAGTGCTGAATCGCGGCAATATCCGGATCGAGATCTGGGAACGGGGAGCCGGCTACACCCTGGCGTCCGGCAGCAGCAGCAGCGCCGCGGCTGCCGTGTCCATCCACGTGCCGACCAGCGAAAGGCTCTGGCCGCCGAAGAACAGGCGGTAGTTTCTGTGCTTGAGCGCGCGCATAAGGAGTCCTGCGCGTTCCGAGGCTTTTTCAAGTTATTTTTTTTTTTTCATAGGCGCGGCAGTTCTTGTTAACCATGTTATCCGGACACCCTGGAAGATGCGCTTCATCACCGCCGGTATCCGGAGTACTGTTCGCTGAGAACGTTACACCGTAAGGATACCCGAAGCCCGGTAGCGATCCGCGGTATAGAGCTCTATGCAGCCGGAAAGAACAGCGCGATGGGTCTTGAGCGCCACGTCGGGATTGTTGTTCTGCTCCGAGAGGTGCGAGAGGCAGGCCCACTTGAGCCGCTTGCCTTCCGCTGCGCGTTGCAGGAGTTCGGCTGCCTCGATGTTTGAAAGGTGTCCTTTCGGGCCTTTGATACGCTGCTTAAGATAGGCGGGATACGGTCCCCTGTCGAGCATATCGGGGTCGTAGTTGCTTTCAAGGAACACGGCGTCAAGAGAGGAAACGAGGTGGCTGAGGCCCTGGAACACATGGCCGAGATCGGTCATAATACCGAGACGCTTCGGGCCGGCTTCGATCACGAACGCCGACCCGTCCGCGCCGTCGTGGGGCGTGGGGACCGCCTGCACGTGCGCGTCCCCGAACCGGAGCTTCCCGCTCGACCGGAAGTGGCGCACGTCCTTGAGTTTTCCGAGTGTGCACCGGGTCGCGGCCGCGGCAAGCGTGGCGGGCGTGACATAGATGGGCAGGCCGTATTTGCGCTGGAACACGCCCGCGTGGCGGATATGGTCACCGTGGTCATGAGAGATGATGACGGCATCGATCTTCCGGATATCGCGGCCGTGCGCCGCGAGCCGCTCCGCGGCCTGGACCCCGGTGATGCCGGCGTCGAAAAGAAGTTTTACGCCCGGCGTTTCCACGTAAATGCAGTTGCCGCTGCTTCCGGACTGGAGCGAAATGGCGATCATGTCTGTCACGGTTGTACTGTATCAAGCCTTTCCGGGCTTGTCAACGTGAAACATTTTACCAATAGACAAGTCATTTTTTATCGTAGGGGGGCGGTAGATAGTTCTTGAGTGCGGCGGCTCCGTTCCTTATAATACTATGAAGACTTTTTTTGCGCCCTTTGCCTGGACCCGGCGTTTACGAGAGGCGGCGCGGGTGCAGGACGCGCCTTTGCGAGAAACAGCTTTTCGCCATCATAATTATTAAAATGAAATCATCCCTCGGCAACATCTCCATCGTCCTCGTGGACACGAAAACGCCGGCCAACATAGGCTCTGTGGCCCGGGCCATGATGAACATGGGCTTTTCCCGCCTGGTCCTCGTCGACCCGCCGAAGGACTTGAATGGCGAGGCGCGCAGACTTGCCGCCGGCGCTCACAAAATTCTTGACGCAGCCGAAGTCTTCAGTACACTTCAAGACGCTGTGTCGGACCAGGGGCTCGTGATCGGCACATCCCGCCACACAAGCCGGCGGCGCAAGAATATTCATACGGCCCGGGAGATGGCGGAGCAGGCCGTCCCCTTTCTCGACAACAACAAGGCCAGCCTGGTCTTCGGCAACGAGGTGAATGGTCTCGAAAATACGGACATTGCACTCTGCCATGAACTGATCTCGATCCCGTCATCGGAAGCATTTCCCTCATTGAACCTCTCCCATGCGGCCATGGTCGTGATGTATGAGTTTTTTACGGCTGCGATGGAAAAGACACCCTCGTCGGCGAGTGGACTTGCCCCTTCCCAGGAACTTGAAAAATTCTATGAACACCTGCAGCGTACGTTACAAGACATCGGCTTCATCGATTACCATCATCCTGAACATATGATGCTGTCCTTAAGACAATTGTTTGGAAGAGCGCGGCTTGATGCTCGTGAGGTAAGCATCTTGCGGGGAATATTGAGCGAGGTTGACAAAAATGCCCGGCTGAACAAAAAAAGCCGATAAAAAATGGCTCAATCTAAAATTTTATAAAGTATACATCTAAAGTATCATATTGACATTTACGCTGTTCTGTCTGTATATTTATATCAGAGTAATAATAAAGTTGTATATTTCATTTTTTACAGGGACCTGCTGAAGACACGGATCCCGTGAGTCAAAATTAAGGAGGCCTGGGTAAACATGATTACGCTGAGGGAAACTTTAGGAACAACGGGGGTACTCAAGACGACAGGCAAAGTTAATTGCTGGGAGCACAAGAAATGCGGACGGCAGCCCGGTGGTCATAAGGTGGAGGACCTGGGCATCTGCCCGGTCACTACGTATGCTGACTTGAACGGAGCACACGGCGGACAAAACGCTGGCAGGTCTTGTTGGGTGATCGCAGGATCGCTTTGCGGAGGAAAGATCCAGGGGACGTACGCTATGAAGCTCTTGAACTGCTGGCGTTGTGAATTTATGAATGCCGTGAAAAAGGAAGAAGAACCCACACCTATCGGCTTTTCGCACACGCGACTCGGCATGGACCGGGCGCTGGAGAAAATCAGGAGCGCGGTGGGAGTCATGGGCATAATGCAAGCTCCCCAGGAAGAAAAGAAACGTCAGTGACGTGACCGGCAGCGCACGGGCTTCTCGCTTTGCCTCCAAAAAGATACTTTTTAAAATCGGACCCTGAACCACAGTGTTCGCGGAATTCTTTTCGATCTTCTGAGAGTTCTGCGGTGCTGTGGTTTCTTTTTTATGCCGTCCCTAGTCCGCCTGCCTGCGAAGGAACGTCGGCTTGTCCAGGTCTTCACATTCGATGCCGAGCGCCTCGTTCTTGAAATCAAACGCCTCCTGCCTGCGTTTCGGCTTCTCCACGACCTTCATGTACTCCTTCAGGCTCACGGGCCGCTTCACGAGCTCGCGGATGCCTGCTTCGTCAAAACCGGTCGCGATCACGGTGACCATCACCTCTTCGCTCATCACCGGATTGATCACCGCGCCGAAAATGATGTTTGCGCCGGGATCGACTTCTTCCTTGATGATTGCCGACGCCTCGTTCAGCTCATAGATTCCCATGTCGTTTCCGCCGGTAATATTGATGAGCACGGCGCGCGCGCCCTTGATGGACCCGTCCTCGAGCAGCGGGCTCGCGATCGCTTTCTGCGCTGCCTCCTTGGCCCTGCTTTCTCCGGTAGCCACACCCGTGCCCATGACCGCCCGGCCGCGGCTCGTCATGACGGTCTTCACGTCGGCAAAGTCCACGTTCACGTATCCCGGCACCATGACCACGTCGGAGATTCCCTTCACCGCCTGCCCCAGCACGTCGTCAGCGAGCTTAAAGGACTCGAGGAGCGTCGTCTTTTTCTCCGCGAGATTGAGCAGGCGCTCGTTCGGGATCACGATGAGGGCATCCACGCTTTTTTTGAGTTCGGCGATGCCCTCCTCGGCCTTGTGCATCCTTGTTACGCCTTCGAAGCTGAAGGGCTTGGTCACCACACCCACGGCCAGCGCCCCCACCTCGCGTGCGAGGCTCGCGATCACCGGTGCTGCGCCGGTGCCCGTGCCGCCGCCCATGCCGGCGGTGATGAAAACCATGTCGGCGCCGGCAATGGCCGCCTTGATCTTTTCTGCGTCCTCAAGCGCCGCCGACCTGCCGATCTCGGGATTGGCGCCGGCCCCGCGTCCGCAGGTAAGCTTGGACCCGATCTGAAGTTTCACCGGCGCGTGCGCAAGCTCCAGAGCCTGCATGTCCGTATTCACCACGATGAACTGCACCCCCTTGATGTCGGCGTGTACCATGGTGCCGACAGCGTTGCTCCCGCCGCCGCCCACACCGATTATCTTGATGACCGCAGGCTGTCTTTCTTCCTCAAACTGGAACATCCCGTTAGTCCTCCTCTCCGTGTGTGTCTCGTGTGCGTTGTTTTCGTTCCTGATGCCGCCTTCAGCGCTCGCGACAAATTCCATGATGTCCTGAAACCCCATCTCGAGATTATCGTCCATCGTCCCTCCGGGAATTGCGAATTGCGGATTTCGAATTAAGAAAAGCAACCGACTATTCATTCCGCAATCCGAAAGCTGCAATCCAAAATTGTTAGATGTATTCTCCCAGCCACTTCCAGAATCTGTTGAACATGCCATTGCCCCTGAACTTGCGCGGCGCCTCCTGCTGGTTCTCGGCGCCGTAGAGCACGAGTCCCACTCCGGTGGCATAGATGGGGCTATTCACCACGTCCATGAGGCCGCCGATGTTGCGCGGCGCGCCGCGCCGTATGGGCAGTCCGAGAAAACGCTCGGCCGCCTCCTGCACCCCTTCCATGAGCGCCACGCCCCCGGTGAGCACGATGCCGGATGCGAACATGTCCTCGAACCCGGTCTTCTTGAGCCGCTGCTGCACCATGCCGAAAAGTTCCTCGATGCGGGGCTCGATGATCTCGGAAAGGATTTGTCGGGAAAGCAGACGCGGCGGTCTGCCGCCCACGCTCGGCACATCGAGGGTTTCTTCGTTTTTTACGAGCGATGAGAGGGCGCAGCCGTATTTGACTTTGATCTTCTCCGCTTCCGATGCGGGCGTACGCAGCCCGATGGCGATGTCGTTCGTCAAGTGGTTCCCGCCGATGGGCAGAACCTCGGTATGCCACAGGCTGCCTTCGAGAAAGAGGGCCAGGTCCGTTGTCCCGCCGCCGATATCGACGACCACCACGCCGAGGCCCTGTTCCTCCGCAGTAAGCACCGCGCGGCTCGACGCGAGCGGCTGGAGCACCAGGTCGTTCACGTGGAGCCCGGCGCGCGAGCAGCTCTTAATGATGTTCTGGATCGACGTGAGGGCTCCGGTGATGATATGCACTTTGGCTTCGAGCCTGACCCCGAACATGCCGAGGGGGTCCTTGATGCCGTCCTGGTCGTCGATGATGAATTCCTGGGGAAGCACGTGAAGGACCTGCTGGTCTGTGGGGATGTTGACGGCCCGGGCTGCGTCAAGCACGCGTGCCATGTCCGAGGGACCCACTTCCTTGTTTTTAATCGCAACGACGCCGCGGGAATTGATGCCTTTGATGTGGCTGCCGGAGATTCCCACGTACACCGAGTTGATCTCGACGCCGGCCATCAGCTCCGCCTCTTGGACGGCTTTTTTGATGGACTCCACCGTGCTGTCGATATTTACGACCACGCCTTTTTTCAGGCCATGCGAAGGGCTGATGCCGATGCCGATGATATCGACCTGCCCGCTTTCTTTTACTTCGCCCACGATGGCGCAAACCTTGGTCGTTCCCAGGTCCAGGCCCACGAGCACATTGTCCGGTTTTTTTACCACGGCAACCTCCACGAAAGTGAATTCCAAATATCGAAATACAAATCACACATAAATTACGATAAAAACAAATTTCAGACGGTTTGATTATCGTCGTTGGCCATTAGGACTGATTTGTTATTTGGCGTTTGTTGTTCGAAAATTTTTCTCTCTTCTTCCTGCTGTTTAACGTCTCCCCTTGGCCTTTTTCCTCTCACGCTGGTCCGTGTTCGCCACCACCATTGCCGCGGCCTGGCGCTCGGGACGGAGGTCCACGTAGGAAATATTCAGACCGCGCTGCTCAACGTCCTCCATGACCTCTGCAAGCCGGCGGAGCTTCTCCGCGTAATTGCCGCTGCCGATCTTAAACTCGTGCGACGCGTACGTCACGCTCAGCGTCTCGGGAGAATCCGCCTTGACCACGAGGTTTGAGAGCTGCCATCCGCCGCGGGCCGAGATCTCGGCAAGGAGCGTCAGTGCCTCGGCCATGCTTTCTGAGTTAACGAGTTCCCCCGGTCCCGCCTTGCAGTCCTTTATTGCAATGACCGGAAGCGGCCAGGGGGAGGCCCCCTCCTTGGGGAGCCGTTCGATGACCATTGCCTCGTTGTCTATCAGGTATCTGCCTCTCCCGGTGTCCAGGACGGCGCCGGGAACGCGCTCGACAACGGTCATGCTGATCCTGTTCGGCAGACGCCGGTAGATCCGGATGTCTTTTATCCAGGGGTTTGCATGCGCCCGCCTGGCCGCGGCCTCGAGGTCTACGCGAAAGATATTCTGCCCCTTGAACATGCCGGCGATGTTTTCAAGGTCCGCGTCGCCCAGGTGCCCTACGCCTTTCACGTCGACTCCGGATATCTGAAATATATCCGCATGGGTGAGCAGCCGGTACGCTTGCCAGCCCAGCCAGCTTCCCCCGGCAAGGACGATGACCGCCAGGATGTTCAGAAGTGTCTTTTTAAGTCCCGCGGCGCTTTTTCCCGCGCGCCCGCCTTTACGGCCTACCTCAACGCGCTTGACGCTTGCCCGCCCCGTTGCCCGGTACTTTCTCGGCACCTTTACGTTCTTATAGTCTCTCATGTTTCATCGCGAATTGCGAATTACGGTTTGAAAAAGCAGGGACTTTGACACTGTTCTTTTATTCCGCAATTCGTAATTTATACCAGCGCCAGCCGCAGTATCTCCTCCACCAGATCGGGAAACGATATGCCCACACCCTTCGCAATCTCCGGCAGCAGGCTGGTGGCTGTCATGCCCGGCAGTGTGTTTACTTCGAGGATATACGGCGCCCCGCTTTCGTCGATGATGAAGTCGACCCTGCTGTAGCCCCGGCAGCCGATGGCCAGGTGCGCCGCCAGACCTGCCTCAAGCGTCCGTTGATATGCCGCGTCGTCAATCCGCGCCGGGAAGAAGTGTTCCGACATTCCCTCTTCATATTTTGCCGCGTAATCGTAGAACGTTCGCTTGGGGACGATTTCGATGGCGCCGAGCGCCCGGTCGCCGAGTATGCCGACCTGGACTTCCTTGCCCGTAATGAACTTTTCTATCAGGACCTCATTGCCGTATTTGAGCGCGAGTTCCAGCGCCGGCGTCACGTCCTCCTTCTTGTAGACGAGGCTCACGCCCACGCTCGATCCCTCCGCATGGGGCTTGACCACGACGGGATACCGCAGCTGGGAGACAATACTGTGCGCCGTGTCGGCGTTGCCGGCGTAGATGACTTCATAGGGACCGACGAGCAGTCCCCGCGACCTGAACACCTGCTTTGAAACGGTCTTATTCATGCCGAGAGCGCTTGCAAGAATGCCGGAGCCGGTATAGGGAATTCCCATGATTTCGAGCAGGCCCTGGATCGCGCCGTCCTCGCCGAACTTGCCGTGAAGGGCGATGAAGGCCGCTTCGACATTCTGCTCCCGGAGCTTCTCGGCCACGTCGCGGCCCACGTCGATAGCGACGGCGTGGTGGCCCCTTTCCTTAAGCGCTTTTAATACGGCCGTACCGCTTGCGATGGACACTTCGCGCTCCGATGACAACCCGCCCAGCAGAACGCCTATTTTTTTATTTTTAACAAGAGCCATTAAAACTCCTTGTACTGCAAAGTTTGCCTATGACGCAGGGTCAATGCTACGGTTTTCTTGTTCCGCACTCCGCATTCCGCACTTGCTCAGTCTTCTCCGATGATCTTAATCTCCGGCTCGAGCCGCACGCCGTGCACCTCGAGCACCGTCTGCTTCACAATGTCCATGAGCGTCAGCACGTCCTTGGCCGTCGCTTTGCCCAGGTTCACGATAAAGTTTGCGTGCTTGTCCGAAACCTGCGCATCGCCGACCGTTCTTCCCTTGAGCTTTGCCGTCTCGATGAGCCTGCCCGCGGACTCTTCATAAGGGTTCTTGAACACTGAGCCGGCGCTGGGAAACCCCACGGGCTGTCGCTGCCTTCTCTTGTCATGCAGGTCCTTGATGCGCGCCTTGATCTGTTCCTTGTCCCCCCGGCGCAGGATGACGTGCACATCAACGACGAGGTGCCCCGCGGGAATGTTTGCGGTGCGATAGCCGAACCCCATCTCGTCCCTGTTCCTCGTAACAAGCCCGCCGACGGACGAGACGAGCGTCAGCGATTCCACGATGTCGCCGATCTCCCCCGCGGCCGTGCCCGCGTTCATGCACACAGCGCCGCCGACCGTCCCCGGGATGCCTCCGGCGAATTCGAGCCCGGTGAGTCCCTGATCGGCGGCGAAACGATGAAGCGTGGGCAGGGTCGCTCCCGCCTCGGCAAAGACCACGGCGAACGCGCCTCCCACGGACCGGTATTCGCGCTCGATCCGGATGGCCCCCATGCGCTGCAGGGTGATCACGACGCCGCGGAAACCGCCGTCGCGCACGAGCAGGTTGGTGCCGCTGCCGAGGATGAAATACTTCAGTCCTCGCTTTTGGATTTCCCCAAGCAGCGTTATAAGATCGTCCCGGTCGGCCGGATAGGCGAGAAGATCCGCCGGTCCCCCGATGGCGAACGACGTGTGCCTGCTGAGCGGTTCGTTCTCTCTTAGCTCTCCCTTAAAGTTTGCGATTTCCATATTTTAGTTTCTCCAGTACCTCTTCTCCGACCTTCCACACGTCGCCCGCGCCGAGCGTTATCATCAGATCGCCCCTTTTCAGCACGGTCGTCAGGTGATCCGCAAGTTTGTTTTTCTCGGCAATGTACGTGACGTCCTTATGGCCATAGCTCTTGATGCCTTCGTACAGCGCCTGGCCGGATATGCCGGAAATAGGTTTTTCCCCCGCTGCGTAAATATCCGTCACAATCAGCTTGTCCGCCTGATTGAAGGCGGTAAAGAACTCTTCGAGCAAATGCTGCGTCCTTGTGTAGCGGTGCGGCTGGAACACGACCACGACCCGGCGTTCAAGACCCGACGCCGCTGCTGCGAGCGTGGCCTTTACTTCCGTGGGATGATGGCCGTAATCGTCCACCACGATGATACCGCCCACCTCGCCCTTGATCTGGAACCGGCGCTGAACCCCGCTGAACTCCCGAAGCGCCTTTCTGACGACATCGAGGTCGACGTCCAGCTCCCGCGCCACGGCAATGGCCGCTAGGCTGTTGTTGATATTGTGCACCCCGGGCACGGAAAGCTCGAACCAGCCGAGGTCCTGGTCATGGTGGTGCACTTTGAAGCGCGACCCGAGGGGCTTGAGGGAGACCTCTTTTGCCTGATAGTCGGCCTGCGAGCTCAGACCATACGTCCGGTACCGCTTCTCGACCAGCGGGATGAGCGCCTGGATGTGGGGCTGGTCCAGGCACAGGACCGACACGCCGTAGAAGGGCACCTTGTTGATGAAGGCGAGGAAGGCTGCCTTGATCTCGTCGATGTCCTTGTAATAATCGAGGTGTTCCGCGTCGATCGTCGTGACCACGGCAATGGTCGGCGAAAGCTTGAGGAAGCTGCCGTCGCTTTCGTCCGCTTCGGCCACCAAAAACTCACCTTGGCCGAGCTTGGCATTCGTGCCGAGGCTGTTGAGTTTCCCGCCGATGACGACAGTGGGATCGATGCCGCCGGCGGCGAGTACGGTGGCGACCATGGAGGTCGTCGTGGTCTTGCCGTGCGCGCCCGCGATGGCCACGCCGTATTTGAGGCGCATCAACTCGGCGAGCATCTCGGCCCGCGGGATCACCGGGACCTGCTTCTCCCGCGCCGCAACGACCTCGACGTTGTCGCTCTTGACCGCCGAGGAGATGACCACGACGTGCGGCGAGGTGATGTTCTCCGCGCGGTGGCCGATCGAGATCTCGCCGCCCAGTTTTCGGAGCCGCTCCGTGGTGTCCGATTCCTTCATGTCCGAACCCGAGACCTTGTATCCGAGGTTTAGCAGCACCTCGGCGATGCCGCTCATGCCGATGCCGCCGATGCCCACGAAATGAATGTGTTTAATTTTTTTGAACATAGCCCGTGCAGATTCCCACGATCTCCTTCGCTGCGGTATTCGGCAGAGGGGAGGCGGATGGTTGCCCCTCTTCTGCATATTTTTTTATCAAACCGGCCAGCCCTGCCGGGGTCAGATCTTTCTGGATGAGAACGTCGGCATTGCCCCGGCGTGCCAGCGTCCTCGCGTTATGCTCCTGGTGGTTGTCCGCCGCAAAAGGAAAAGGCACCAGCACCGCCCGCTTGCCGCACACCGCGAGCTCGGCCACCGTCGTGGCGCCGGAGCGTGAGATAACAAGATCCGCTGCCGCATACGCGCCGGCCATGTCGTGAATGTAGGGAAACACGACGGCCTTGACGCCTGATGCTTTATAGCCGGCGCTGACCTCGGCAAAATCCTTCTCTCCCGTCTGATGCAGGACCTGGATATTCGCCGCGTCTTTCAAATGCGCCGCTGCCTGCTTCATGGCCATATTGATGGCGTGGGCGCCGCCGCTTCCGCCCATGACGAAAACCGTGAATAAGCCCGCTTCGAGCCCAAAATCCTTGATCGCCTGCTCACGGTCACCCGACTCGATCCCCTTCCTGACCAGCGGCCCGGCCTGCGTCGTCTTTTTCTTCGGAAAAAAATTACGCCCGTCCGTGCCGGGAAAGCAGAGGATCACCTTGTCGGCGACCTTCCCGATTATCCTGTTTGCGAGCCCGGCATAGGAGTTCGGCTCGACGATGAACAGCGGGATCCCGAGGACCCAGGCCGCGACCGCAACCGGTCCCGAGGAATAACCGCCCACGCCGATAACCACGTCGGGCCTCGTCTCGCGGAGCAGGCCCAGGGACTGAAAAATGCTTCGCGGCAGCATGACCAGGGTCTTTGCCGCGGACAGGAGATTCATGCCCTTAAGCCTCCCCACGCTGATAAACCGCACGGGCAAGGCCTCCTTCGGCAGCACCTTTGCCTCGATCCCCTGCTTCGTGCCGACGAAGAGCACTTCGTTTCCACGTTCCCTGAGAAACTCGCGCGCGAGGGCGATCCCCGGATACAGGTGCCCTCCCGTGCCTCCGCCTGCGATGATGACCTTCATATTCTGATCCCCGCAGCGTTTATTTCGCCGCAGAGGCCGCAGAGTCCGCGGAGAAAAAAATCATTGCCATGAATAATGTTGCCATTTGACGCTGCAACCTCCGCTTCTCTTCGTTCCCTGCGGTAAAGAGCCGTTGTCTTTTTCAATTCGCCTCTTTCGAAATACCCAGCAGCACCCCAAGCGCTCCCAGCGTGATCACGAGAGACGACCCGCCGTAGCTCACCAGCGGAAGGGCAATGCCTTTCGTCGGCAGCAGTCCGGTGACGACCGCCATGTTGACCATGCCCTGGGCGCAGACAAGGACGGTAATGCCGAGCGCAAGCATGCGGCTGAAGCTATCGCCGGCAGCAAGCGCGATGCGGACCCCGCGCCACAGAATGATGACGAAGAGAGCGAGGACCGCGAGCGCCCCGATAAGGCCGAGCTCTTCGCCGATCACGGCGTAAATGAAGTCCGAGTGCCGCTCGGGCAGAAACAGGAGCTTTTGCCTGCCCTCGCCCAGTCCCCGGCCGAACACACCGCCGCTGCCGAAGGCGAGGAACGACTGGATGATCTGGTGTCCCGAGCCCTGCGGGTCCGCCCAGGGATCGAGGAATGAAAAAATTCTGCGGGCCCGGTAGGCGCTATGCGTTACGGCGACGTACAGGAACGGCAGTGCGGCCAGCGCCGTTCCGCCGAGGTGAAGAAGGTTCGCGCCTCCGGCGAAAAGCATGATGCTCACCACACACGCCAGCGTCATGGTCGCGCCGAAGTCCGGCTGGAGAATGGCGATGACGAGGAAGATGGCGGTCACGACATAGGCGGGGACGAGACCGTTCGTGAAATCGCGGAGGCGTGCTCCCTTTTTTGAGATGAAATAGCTCATATAGACGATTAGGGCGAACTTCGCAAGCTCTGAAGGCTGGAACGAGAGCATGCCGAAGCGCAGCCACCGCCGGGACCCGTTGATCATTTTCCCGATTCCCGGCACGAGGGTTGCGAAGAGCAGAATCAGCGAAACCGCGACAAGCCCGATCACGACGCGCTGGTCCCCGAGGGGGCGGTGGTCTATGCGCATAGTGACGGCCATCACCGCAAGTCCAACGAGCGCCCAGAGGACCTGGCGCTTCATGAAGAACGCCGGGTCGTCATAAGTCGTAAGCGCCACGATGCTGCTTGAACTGTATACCATCACCACGCTGATGACGAGCAGCATCAAGATGCAGAAAAGAAGCGTTCTGTCGTAGCGGCCTTCATGGCTTGTCTCTTTTCTCATTCCGTATTCCTCAATCCGCAATCCGTATTACAGACCTTTCACCGCTTCCTTAAACTGCCTGCCCCGGTCCTCGAAATCCTCGAACATGTCGAAGCTCGCGCATGCCGGGGACAGGAGCACCACGTCTCCCCGCGAGGCCCGCGCCGAAGCGAGCCGCACCGCGTCCTGAAGCGTTTTGGCGAACACCGTCTCCGTTGCCGTGCCGACCGCGGCCGCCATCTTGTCGGCAGCCTTGCCGATCAGGACCAGGAGCTTTACCTTCCGACGGAACAGCTCGTAAAGGGGGCTGAAATCGCTCCCCTTATCCAGGCCGCCGGCAATGAGGAGCACGGGCTGCGCGAACCCTTCAACGGACTTTACCACCGCGCCGACGTTCGTGCCCTTGGAATCATTGATGTACGTGACCCCGTCCTTCTCGCGCACGAATTCGAGCCGGTGCTCGAGGCCGGGAAACTCCCTGAGCGCAGCTGCCACCGATTCGACGTCCGCGCCCGCGCAGAGCGACAACGCCGACGCAGCCAGAGCGTTCTCGATGTTATGCACGCCCTTGATCCTGATCTCGTCCACCGGAACGATCGGTTGTCCATTGAACACCAGGCAGCCATTCTGCACACAGACGCCGGGGTTGAACCGCTGCAGCCGCGAAAAGGGGACCACCGTTGCCGCGGTCCGCCTCGCCATCGGCTTGACGAGCGGGTCGTCGAAATTGAGTATCAAGAAGTCTTTCTTGTCCTGGTTCATGAAGATCCGCGCCTTGGCGCCGGCGTATTCGGCCATGTCGTGGTAGCGGTCGAGGTGGTCCTGGGTAACGTTCAGGATCGCGGCCACGCGCGGCCTGAAGGTCTCGATGTCTTCGAGCTGGAAGCTCGAGAGTTCGGCCACGATCCAGTCCTGCCCGGAAAGTTTTCGCGGGTCCTCTGTGAGCGCGTTTCCAATATTTCCAGCAACGAGCACCTTCTTTTTCGCCTTCGCAAGCATAAGCCCGGTAAGCGTCGTGACCGTGGACTTGCCGTTCGTGCCGGTAATGCCGACGTAGGGTGAATCGGACAGCAGCCACGCAAGCTCAAGTTCGCTGATCACCTTTACCCCGCGCCTCCGGGCTGTCAGAACCTGCGGGATATTCGGCACACCGGGAGAAAGCACCACGAGGTCGGCCTCGATGAAGATGCGGTCCGGGTGTCCTCCCGCTTGCACGGCGATAGCGCCGCTTCCGAGCGTCTTCATCGCTGCTTCGAGCTGTCCAAGCGGCTTTTTGTCCGTGACAGTGACCCTGGCGCCGAGAGCATGGAGCGCCCGGGCAGCGGCAATTCCGCTCCGCGCCATTCCGACGACGGTCACCTTTTTTCCTTTAAAGTCCGCCTTCACCTTGCTGCCGACCTCCGAAAACCTTTTACCGCTGAAATCGCAGAACGCGCTGAGTTTTAATTCTTAATAGTAAATCTAAAATCTCTTCGTCAGCGCTCTCTGCGGTGAAAAAATATCTACCTCAACTTCAGCGAGCCGATCGACATCAATGCCAGGATGATCCCCACGACCCAGAACCGCACGATGACCTTGGATTCCGGCCAGCCGATCTGTTCGAAGTGATGATGAATAGGGGCCATTTTGAAAATGCGCTTGCCCGTAAGCTTGTACGATGCCACCTGGAGCGCCACGGAGAGCGTCTCGGCGACGAAGATGCCGCCGACCACCACGAGGATGAGCTCGTGCTTGGTCACCACGGCCAGGGTGCCGAGCGCACCGCCGAGCGACAGGGACCCCACGTCGCCCATGAACACCTCGGCGGGGTGGGCATTATACCACAGGAATCCGAGGCTCGCGCCAAGCATGGCGCCGCAGAAAATGGAGAGTTCTCCGCTTCCGGGGATGTAGAGAATCTTCAGATAGTCAGAAATAATCTTGTTTCCTCCGAGGTATACGATCACAGCGTTCGCGGTGGAGGCAATCCCCACCAATCCTATCGCCAGGCCATCCAGCCCGTCGGTGAGGTTCACGGCGTTCGATGATCCCACGATCACAACGGTGATGAAGGGGATGTAGAACCAGCCAAGATTGATGAAGAACTGCTTTATGAACGGCACGGACAAACTGGTGCTGTGGGGATCAGCGGGATTGTAGAGAAACACCCCGATCACGATTGAAGCAATGATCTGGAGCCCGAACTTCTGATAGGCCCTGAGTCCCGTTGACCGCTTTTTCACAACCTTGAGGTAGTCGTCCCAGAAACCGATCCCGCCGAAGGCAAGCGTTGCAAAGAGCACCACCCAGACATACTTGTTCTCAAAGTCCGACCAGAGCAGAACGGAAATCGTCAACGCGGCAATGATGAGCACGCCTCCCATCGTGGGCGTGCCCTGCTTCGACAAATGGGTCTGCGGTCCGTCGTCTCTGACGTGCTGTCCGACCTTGAGCCGCCGCAGCCATGCGATCACCGGCGGTCCGAGCAGGAAGCTCACAATGAGCGCGGTCAGCACCGCGCCGGCGCTCCTGAAGGTTATATACTTGAAAACGTTAAATCCGCTGAACGTCGTATGGAGCGGATACAATAAATGATACAGCATCAGAACTCCTCCAGAATCTTTTCCATCTTCATGCCGCGAGACCCCTTGATGAGCACGGCGTCGTCGTTTTTGGAATGCTTCCTGAGCAGGTCCGCGGCCTCAGCGTGCGATCCGGCCGCGAACAGGCGGCTCTTCGTCATCCCCGCCTCGGCCGCACCTTCAAGTATATATTTCGACAGTGCGCCCACGGTAATGAGCACATTCACCCCGAGTCGCGCCGCAGTGCGACCGATTTCCTTGTGCGCCTCGTCTGTCGCGTTTCCGAGCTCGAGCATGTCGCCGAGCACGGCAATTGACTGCATGCCCGTTCTGAGGGAGATCAGCGTTTCGAGCGCGGCCTGTACCGATCCGGGGTTCGCGTTGTAGTAATCGGCGAGCACGGTCCTCCCGTGGATGAGTTTGAGCTCGGAGCGCAAGGCCACGGGCGCAAAATCGTCAAGGCCTGATTTCACGGCATCCAAAGACATACCCGCGGCGAGCGCTGCGGCTGCTGCCGCGAGCGCATTGTAAACATTATGTCTGCCCACGGTCCGGAGCCTCACCTTGATCTTCGAGCCGCCGGCCGTCAGCGTAAAATCCGTGAAATCCTTGTCCTGCCTGATGTCCGAGGCGAGCACATCCGCCCTGCTGTCGATCCCGAAGGAAATGACACGGCCGTTCCATCTTTTTCTGAGCGTCCCGAAATAGCGGTCATCGGCATTGAACACGGCGGTCCCATCGCTCTTGAGGTTTCCGAGCATTTCAGCCTTGGCCTCGGCCACCATGTCCATGCTGCCCAGGAACTCGAGGTGAGCCGGGCCGACATTCGTGATTATGCCCACATCGGGGCTCACGAGCCGCGAAAGGAGGTCGATCTCGCCGGTTGCGCTCATGCCCATCTCGATTACCGCTGCCCGGTGGCGCGCTTCGAGTTTCAGGAGCGTGAGCGGCACGCCGATATGATTGTTCAAGTTGCCTTCGTTTTTGAGCACCGGCCCCTTTTGCTTCATGATACTCGCGAGCATTTCCTTGGTCGTGGTTTTGCCATTGCTGCCGGTAATGCCGACCACGGGGATGGGATATTTTTTCCGATGCATGTGGGACATCTCCTGGAGGGCGAACAGCGTATCTTCCACCGGCAGGATGTTTTTGAGATTGCCGAGGCTCCCATACTTGTCCTCAAGCGCCGACCGCTCGACCACGGCGCCCCAGGCGCCTTTCCTGATCGCTTCGGGTACAAAATCGTGCCCGTCGAATCGGCCTCCCTTTATGGCGATGAAGAGCTCGCCCGCTTGTATGTTCCTGGAGTCGATTGATACTCCCTTGATATTCATGCTCTCCAACCCCCCGATAAGTTTTTCCAACAGCTTTTTTTCAGAATCGATCATAAGTTCAATTCGGATTGGTATTCCCGTACCTGCGCAACTGAGACGTTTGCTCTACTCCGCATTCCGCAATCCGCGATTCAGAATGTTTTTCCTGATCTCTTTCCGCGCGGCCTCGCGGTCATCGTAATGGACTTTAGTATTTCCGATGATCTGGTAATCTTCGTGTCCTTTGCCCGCAAGCACGACCACGTCGCCGGGTTTCGCCATGCCGATTGCCGTGGCCACCGCACCCTGCCGGTCGGGAATAACATAGTACGGCGTCCTTTCTCGAACAGGTTCCGGCGGCGCATCAGGCGATGGCATTCTCATGCCCTCCGTCATGCCCCGCTCGACTTCACCAATAATGCTCCGCGGGTCCTCGGTCCTTGGATTATCCGAGGTGACGATCACGACATCACTCCCCCGGATCGCGGCAGCGCCCATCTTCGGCCGCTTGGTCCGGTCGCGGTCTCCTCCGCAGCCGAAGACCGTGATGATCCGCGCGCTCGCTATCTCGCGCGCCGCTTCGAGGAGCCGGCCAAGGGCATCCTCGGTGTGCGCGTAGTCCACGACGACGCCGTAGGGCTGGCCCTCGTCCACCTTTTCCATGCGGCCGGGAACGGCCTTCATATTTTTTATTCCGCGGCTGATCGCCTCCGCGCTGAAGCCCAGCGCTGTCCCGATACCGATCGCCGTCAGGATGTTATAGATATTATGCCTGCCCACGAGCGGCGACTCTATGAGCACCCTGCCCGATGGCGTGGCGGCCTCAAAGCGGAGGCCGCCTATGCCGTGCTGGATGGTTCCTCTGGGATGAATGTCAGCCCGGTCCGCCATACCCGTTGTGATGATCTTCGCTTTCGTTGCTTTGATGATCTCTCCGGCGCGCGCATCATCGAGATTGACCACCGCGCTCTGGTCCGGCGCAAGTCCGGCAAACAAGAGGAGCTTGGCACGGAAATAAGCGTCCATGGTCCCGTGAAAATCGAGGTGGTCCTGGGTCAGGTTCGTGAACGCGGCGGCCGCGAACGTGCATCCGAGGGTCCTTCCGAGTTCAAGCGCGTGCGACGAGACTTCAATGACGCAGTGGGTCGCGCCGAGGCCGACCATTTCCGCAAGGAGCCGCTGGATATCGAGCGATTCCGGCGTGGTGTTCGGCGCCGGGTACACGCTGTCGCCCACGCGGTAGTCGATGGTGCCGATGAGTCCGGCCGCGCCCCCTGCCGCCTCGATGATGGATCTCACGAGGTAGGTCGTGGTGGTCTTGCCGTTGGTGCCGGTAATGCCGACGAGCGCGAGCTTCTGCGACGGATGGCCGTAGAATGCGTTCGCCAGAAGCGCGAGAGCCCGGCGTGAGTCTTCGACAACGATCTGCGGCGTGCCGGCGGCGGTCGCCGAACTAGTTTGCCGCTCGGTGACCACGGCGACAGCACCCTGCTCTACGGCCTGTAAAATAAACTGATGGCCGTCCGAGTGAAATCCTCGCACGGCCACGAAAAGGGAACCCGATTTTACTTTCCGGGAGTCATAAGCAATGTCCATCACCTCTCTCGCCAGCCAGTCCGGCGGCAGAGACGATGGTCTTTCAAGCACAGCTACCAGCTCACCAAGCTTCATCGCGTCACCAGAAGCACCTTGCCTCCCACATCGTCGGGCGTAACCTGGAGATATGCCAGGCTCTGCTCCGCTACCGCCTTGAACACCGGCGCGGCTACGCTGCCGCCGTAGATGTCCCCTTCGGGGCTGTCGACCATTACGAGAATCACGAGCTTCGGAGAACTTGCAGGCGCATAGCCCGCAAAGGAACTGACGTAATACTTCTTTGAATAAGCGCCGGTCCTCTGGTCGATCTTCTGCGCCGTGCCGGTCTTTCCCGCGGCGGTATAACCTGCGGGCCGCGCCTTTTCGCCGGTCCCTGCTTCAACGACCCGCTGCAGCATCTTCTTGACCTCGGCGCAGGTCTCTTCGCTAATGATGCGTCCTACGGTCTGGGGCTGAAACTTTTTTCCCTCGTTTCCATCGCGATCCACGATCTCGGCCACGATATACGGCTTCATGAGCGTACCGCCGTTCGCGAGCGCGCAGTACGCAGCGGCCACCTGCAGGGGGGTCACCCCTATCTCCTGCCCGATGGCGATGGAACCGATAGATACGCCCGACCACAGGCGCTGGTCCTTGACCAGGCCCGCGATCTCTCCGGGGATGTCTATGCCAGTCTTGCGTCCGAAACCGAAGGCGGTAATGTATTTGTAAAACCGCTCCTTGCCGAGCCGGAGCGCCACCTTGATCGTGCCCACGTTGCTCGACTCTGCGATCACGTCCGTGAAGGTCAGCACGCCGAGTTTTTCCGCGTCGCTGATGACCCGGTCCGCAACCTTGATTTTTCCGGCGCTGCAGTCGAACCGTTCAAGGGGATGGACTACCTTCTCTTCAAGCGCCGCGGCAGCCAGGACCGGTTTGAAGATCGAGCCGGGCTCGAACGCGTCCGTCACGCAGCGGTTCCGCCACTCCTCGGGCCGGTAATGCTGCGGCTCGTTCGGGTTGAAAGCCTGCCCGTGGGTCATCGTACGCACGGCGAGCGCCAGCACTTCCGCGGTCCGGGGATTCATCACGATGCAGACGCCGCCCTTGGCCCGCGCCCTGGCCAGCGCCGTATCAAGTTCTTTCTCGACGATGTGCTGGATCACCTCGTCGACCGTCAGGATGATGTCATGGCCCGGCTTCGGCAATTTGTACTGGAAGCCCGGTCCACCGGGAAAGACCGTCCTGCCCATGGCGTCCTTCTCGGCAAGCACCCATCCGCCTACCCCGCGAAGCGTCCTCTCGTAGGCCAGCTCCAGGCCCTCGAGGCCTTCGTTGTCCATGCCGGTGAACCCAAGCACGGGGCCGGCCAGCGTCTTATTCGGATAGAACCGTTTCGATTCGGCCTGAAGGCCCACTTCGCTCGAGTCGAGGTCTTTCACCTTCCTGGCCTCGTCCGGCTCCACCTTGCGGCTGAGCCAGACGAAATGCTTATCCCCGGCGAGCTTCCGTTCGAGCATACGAGGGTTCTCGTGCAAAATGCGGGACAACCGCCGGGCGATCTGCCGCGGGTTCTCTACCTTCGAAGGAACGCCGTAGACCGAATCAACGTCCAGACTCACGGCGAGCTCGCGCCCCATACGGTCGTAAATGGTCCCCCGCTTGGGTTTGAGTTTCACCAAGCGCTCCTGCTGACGTTCGGCGCGTGCCGCAAGTTCAGCCCGGTCGTAGACCTGGAGATAGACGAGCCTCAGAGCCACCAGCGTGAAGCCCAGGGCCGTTATCAAGAACACGACAAGTATGCGTCCTCGTCTCTCCATATACATCACTCAGGAAAAAAGGTTATAAAGCTCAAATGTCAAAATCCAAATGTCAATTCAAACACCGATGACCGAACCAAGCGTATCTAAAGCTTTTTTTCATTTGAACTTTGAACTTTGGATTTTTCCGTCCCCTTCCTCTTCACGACCACGACATTCTCTTTTGAAGGGCTGACCATCCCAAGCTTCTTCACCGCGATCTCTTCAATGCGCGCCGGAGACGACAGGCTTGATGCTTCTATTCGAAGCGACCCGTTTGCGCGCTCCAGATCCTTCTTCTCCCGCTCCAGGGTCTCAATCTGGTACCCGAGGCGTATGATTTTCACCTTCCCGCCCACGTACAGCATCAACCCCGTGATGACGAGCAGGATAATGAGGGCCCTCCGCAGGCTTCCCCGCCTGCCGCGCTCGAATGCGAAAAATCCGATATTCGTTGCCCTGGTACTCATAAATTAACTCCATGCAATGCATAGTGCACTATATTTTTTCCGCAACCCTCAGCTTCGCGCTCCGTGCCGCCGGATTTCGCTCACATTCTTCCGGCCCCGCCATTATCGGCCGAGGCGTCAGTACCTTGAAGTCCGGCTTTTTACCGCACGCACAGACCGGCATTTTCGGGGGACAGATGCAGCCTTTGGCGGACGTTGCAAAAGCCTGCTTCACGATGCGGTCCTCGAGCGAATGGAATGAGATGACCGCGAGCCTGCCCCCGCGCTTGACGAGCGGCATGATGCGGCCGAGCCCTTCGCGGAGGGAGCCCATTTCATCGTTCACCGCAATGCGCAGAGCCTGGAACGTCAGCGTCGCCGGGTGGATGCGCCGGGGCGGGTAGGGAGGAAAAACGCTCGCAACGATCCGCGCAAGCTGCGCCGTACGTACGATGGGCTCCCGGACCCTTGCTTTTTCTATGGCTCGTGCAATTGCCGCTGCCCTGCTCTCTTCCCCGTATGCGCGGATGATATGCGCAAGCTCGTCTCGCGGAAGGGTATTCACCAGGTCTGCCGCGTTCTGCTGCCTGCTCTGGTCCATACGCATATCGAGCGGACCGTCGAGCATGAAGCTGAAGCCCCGCTCGGGGGACTTAAGATGAAACCAGGACACGCCCAGATCAAGCAGCACGCCGTCGACCGATTCAAACCCGAGTTCTGACAGAACAGCGGGCAGGTCGCGGTAATTTGCCTGTCGCGCCACCGCGCGTCTGCCAAAGGCCGACAGGGCTGCCCTCGCACGTTCAACGGCTTCGGCGTCCTGGTCGAGGCCGATCAGAATGCCGTCCGGCGCAGAACGCTTCAGGATCTCCGCTGCATGCCCGCCGGCGCCGAGCGTTCCGTCCACGTATACGCCACCCGCCCGGGGGGCCAGGAGGTCGATGGACTCGCGGAGCAGAACGGGAACATGTTCCAATTGCGGATTGTGGATTGCGGATTGCGGCTTGTCATTCATGCTCAACCCTCAGCTTCTCATTCCGCAATCCGCAATCCACAATCCGCATTTCTTCACAGCCCTAAGGGCAGGTTCGTCGCGGGCTTTGTTATGCCAAAGCTCTTGGCTGCCTGCTGTGCCGTGTCGAAGACCTGGAACTGGTCAAGCACGCCGGTGGTACGGAAAATATTTTTGATATAGTCGGACATGCCGGCGAGCCGAATATCGCCGCCGAAGGACTGGAGCCGCTTCTTTTCCTCCACCAGGGCGGGCAGCATCGTAAAATGGATGTGGTCCGCGGCCTCAAAATTGAGAATCAGCCCGTACATCTCGCCCTTGACCAACTGGCCGATCACACGGCCGATCTCAGCCATTTTTACGGCGTCGATCTCGCCTTCAAGGTTCATCTGATATACTTTGAGCTTTGAGTCCATTTTATAGGCCCAGTGCGGCGAGCGCCTCGCTGATCTTGTTGCCATTCTGAGAATTTTGTACCTCCCACGCCTTCGCGTCCCAAATTTCTATTTTATTCATGATCCCGACGAGCATCACATTCTTCTGAATGCTTGCACGCTCGCGGTGCGTAGGCGGAATAAGAATGCGGCCCTGCTTGTCAAGCTCGCACTCGGTGGCGGAGGAGAAGAAGAACCGCATGAAGTCCTTCACCTCCTGCTTCATCATGGGGAGGGTCTTGATCTTTTCCTCGAGCTTTTCCCATTCCTCGAGCGGATAGACCGTGAGGCACTGGTCGAAATCCATGGCCATCACCAGCCTCCCGTCGTAGCGGTCGGCAATGATGTCACGGAACTTGGACGGAACGCTCACTCTGCCCTTGGCATCGACGGTATGTTCAAAGCTGCCTCGAAACATTGCCCCCCCAGACATGCCCACTGCTTCCCACTTTATACCACCTGCTGGCCAAAGTATATATTTGGGGCATGACAATGTCAAGGAAAATATTAATTTTTTGAGACGTTACGCGGTGGGGAGGCGGTTTTGGGGAGGTTTAGTTTTTGTGGTGACAATCTGTCGCAAAATAGGTATTATGGCAGACGATCATGTCTGATTTTTTCGTAACGGTCGGTGATGAACATATCAAGCGGGAGAAAGCAAAAGCCCGTGAAATGCGGGCCTCCCAGTGGTGGAAGCGAAAGCGCTCTTCCGGCCTGTGTTATTACTGTGGACGAAAGTTCAAACCTGCGGAGCTTACCATGGACCACTTGATCCCGATCACGCGCGGCGGCAAGTCCGCACAGGGAAACCTCGTGCCCGCGTGCAAGGAATGCAACAACAAAAAAAAATATCTCTTCCCCACGGAGTGGGAGGAGTATCTGGGGTCGTTGAAAAAAGAGAAAGAATGAAAATTATCGGCAACAGCCGGTACGTCACGGACATGAGACTTCAATCCCAGTAATCACTTCCCGTGCTTCTTTCAAAATAATCGCAATCAGGATATATTTTCGATTTTGGCCCGAAATATCTGGGTACAGTAACCTTGTACTCAATGGGGTCTTCTATCGTATCGATATTCAGCGTCAATTCCTCCGGATGCGGCAGCATTCCTTGTGACAATGCGAAGGTTTCGGGATTATAAGTCTCTTTGAACCATGAGGGAATGTTAAGCATTACATCGGGAGGCGTTAAAAAATCTATGTCAAAGAAATACAGTGCAACGATTTCCTCGAAATCAATGTTAGCGACGATCAGAACGGGGACGATTCTGACGGCGATGTCCCCGCTGTAAACAGAAAATGGACGCACCCGGGCATTGAGTATCCCTTCCCGAGGCACAAAGATACCTTCTCCTGATTGGGAGCAGTTGGACTATCGCGAGATTGTTTTCGGCTATCGCTTACTTCTATAAGACCTCCCTTCAAACGTCAGAAAATGCCCGTTCAGGCCAAGGCGGTCGAGGATTGCCGAGGCGGTCACGGAATCGAAGATCTTCCCCCATTGCGACGGGATCAGATTGGTGGTGACGATCGTGGTCCCGATCTCGGACCGCTTTGAGATAATCTGGAAGATGCTGTCCGCCTGCTCCTTGGTGGGGAAGACATAGCCCATCTCGTCCAGACAGAGCACCTTGATTCGGGAGTAGTAGTCGATAAGGTTATAAACGCTCCTGGCCTTTGCAAGTTTCGCGGTAAGATCGAAGATACTGATCGAAACCGCCTGCTGGCCCTTCATGATCGCATCCACACACAGGGCGTCGGCAATGTGGGTCTTACCCACTCCCGCTGGACCGATAATGACGATATTGCAGGTCTTCTGGAGCCACTCGGTGTTCATCAGCTCCATGATCTTGTCGCGGGGGATCTTGGGATTGAACTTCCAGTCAAACTCCTCGATCCGCTTCACCCGTTTTATGCCCGACATCTTGAGCAGATGATCGACTCTGCGTTTCTCCCTTGCCTGATACTCCGTTGTCAGGAACCGGTCGATGATCGCCCGTTCCTCCTTAGAGAGTGTTTCCCGGTCCGTCAGTATCTTCAGGTTTTTCCATGCGTCATTTGAGGTTGTCATATTCCGACAAGTCCCTCCCTTCGTAGGTAATGTCCAGAAGCCGCTGGTCCTGGGGATAGACAGGGTTATCCTGGGCTTTGTGCGGCACGTTCAGGATGTGGACTAGATGCTTGATCCTGCATATGCCGCCCTGGTTCGCTTCCCTCATGGCCGACAGGAGCGTGCCCTTTGAGACCTGCCTCAGGAGCTTGAACAGGTCATAGGCGACTGACACGGGCTCCTGCCCGTCCTCTTCCGCCGCAGTGATAAACTGTCGCACCGAGAGGTCCATGCTGCTCATGAGCTGGTATATCCGCTGATATTTGTAGTTCGGCGTGATGGACAGAAGCCGCTCGCGGTGCAGGGGATTCTCGATCTTCTGGCTGCGGAGAAAGCTCCGTTTGTGGGTTGCGATTTTTTTGCCCTGGTAGTGCAGGGAGAGGCGCGCGGGATAGGCCATGAGTTCGAGCGTGGACTCCGGCGAGGACGGAACCGAGTAGCGGTTGGTCTCGAACGAAACGAACCCGGTCTTTCCGACAACGACGAAGACGGATCTGCGCGGCTGATAGTGTATCTGCGGCAGGGCGACGAGCTTTTCCTCCTTAAGCATCTCCAGAGGCTGCTTCTCTGTTGTCCGATGGATTCTTTTATTCCTCTCCTGCCGCCAGAGAGCTGTCTGTTTGTTGAGTTCAACGATGGTCTCGCAGGGCGTGACCCGCAGATGATCTTTGATATCCCGGATGACGCGCTCGACCCGGCCTTTCTCGTTCGGCCTTCTTACGGTGCAGGGATGGACTCCGAAGCTGTAATGCCGGCAGAAGTCCATGAACTGGGCGTTGAGCTTCAACTCAGGGGTTCGTTTGGTTACGACGCTGCTCAGGTTGTCGTACCGGCACTTACGGGGGGCGCCGCCGATTTCCCGGAAGGCCCCGATATGTCCGTCCAGAAAAAACTCCATGGTGCAGCGGGGATAAAACCGCACATATACATACCGAGAGTATGCCAGAAGAAAGACAAAACCGTACACGATTCCGGACGGTATCCGCCATAGCGCCCAATCCACCTGGGCCTCTTCTCCGGGAAGGAAGGTGAGTTCATGGAAAATCGGTTTCTTGCTCTTTCGGCGGTATTTGCGGGTGTGCACAGAAAGCATGGTGTACCCGCCGGAATAGCCATAGGGCTTCAGGCGGCTATACACCTGCTGCGCCTGCAGGTAGGGATGCTCCTGGTACCACTGCTCGATCAGACGCTCATACGGCGCAAGGAGGGTCTGCTTGACGGGCTTCTGTATGCTTTTCCCGTTGATGATTCTGGTGACGCGCTTCTTCCCCATGGAAAGCGCTTTCGCGATCTGCCGGATCGACAAGCCTTCCACGGCGCGCAAATGCTTCACTCGGCTTTCAAGGAATTCGGTATCTCTGCCTTTCTGATCGTTCGTCATAGCGGGAGTATTACCGAAGCGAGCTCACAAGATCAATCCGAGCTTGTATCTCACGACGGGAAAGCAGCGCAGGGCTTTGATCTACCAGGGCTATTTCCCGCTCTCGGCTTGTATCTCACTCGGGGCGACAGGGTGAAGCGACCAAACGTCCCGGGATATCAATCACTTGAAAGGGCATCTCAGCTTGTATCTCACGAAGCACGATGACATTTTCTTGAACTGCGTCAAGGGCCTTGGAGAACATCTCGGCTTGTATCTCACCGGCCGACAGCGTCATCCGCTGCTCTTTTCGTCGTCGTCGCCACTTTCGCTGATAGTCAGGATGCTCCTGTCTCCACGCCTTGACCACCTCGTACCTGCCGAGCCAGTAATCGGGATTCCTTCTGCGAAAACGCTTGTTGCTCTCGCCCTTCCTGATCTTCCGGCACGCCGCCGAGCACGTCTTCTGACGCGCCCCAACCCTTCTGTCCGGCGTGAACATCCTGCCGCAGCACGCACAACGCTTCTCTCCCGCCATCATCATCCGCTCTCCCTGAGTTTTGTGATGGCTTCACTTTATTGACTTTGACTGAAAAGAAAAGACTGAAATGAATTCTGGAAAGAAAAATCAAAAGGCAGGAACTACACCGGGGACGGCATCGTCATAATCGTCCCCGAAATCTTCGTCGCTAACAAAATCAATCTGTTTGACATAAAATGGATCGACAAACGCCATTTCTTTCTTATCTCTTTTACTCTTTGAGTCGGCGACGCCGAAATTATGAATCTCTGTAAAAAAATACAGCACGTCATACAGCAATAAATAGTGATAGTCATTCAGATAATAGATCTCGGGCCTGTCAAGACACCTAAGCAAGTTGCGCAGAGCCTCGGTAGCCAACCTCGGTGGAAAAACTTTGCCAGCAGCGGGGAAGAAGTTTGCGAAATCCTCCCTGGACTGAGATTCGCCAAGTTCAGACTCCGCCCGCATATCGGAAACAAAGTCGATCATGTAGCTCAGGCTGTCTCTGAGTATTGCCTGAAAAACGGCGTCCGGCGCTCTTTGGAATCTAAGCAAGGATAACCCCTAAACTTTTGCAATATTCTCTATAGCCGGCCAGTCTTTCCCCTTCGGCATAATGAACTGACATTTCCCGCTGCTTTTAAGCGCCCACAGTTCACCCAATCGCCGCTTCTCTTTTGAATCGTCGTTGCTCCAACGGTCCGAGCCCTTGTATTCTACGACGAGGAACCTGCCGTCTTTCAGCTTACAGACAAAGTCTGGATAGAACTTGTCCGTTGAAGTCTGAAGCCAGAAGGATAAATTAGGCTGTCGATCGAGGTTGCGTACCCAGAATTCAACCTCACCCATCTGGTCGATAAATTGTGCGCAAAGGAATTCTTCCCCCTCGCCCGCCAGTTCCCCGACCTTCGGGTAGTAGTGCTTATTGAATGAATCAGATGCCAGGCACCAGCTGCGTGCTGGATATTTGTCCGGTTGATACGTAAAGCACCGCTCAGGTGAAACAACAAGCTTCAGCCCTTTGTCGCCGAAAAGCAATTCCTGATAGGCTTTATTCCGTGCAGCTTGTCGATAGGTTTTGATCTTCTCTTCTATAATCTTCCGCAGCTCGAATTTCTTTCGCAAAAGCCGGCCAAGCGGAATTTCGCGATGGTCAAGGATATCGCCCACTAACGTTGTTAAGAATATTTCTTTCTCCTGCGATATCAACTCCCGAAATAGTAAGTTATGGTCGAGCCATTGTATCAACTGCCAGTCTGTCCAATTCTCTACGACATCGATAAGCTGCAAATGTCGATTGAGTTCAGGAATAAATTTACTCCTGACTCTCCCCTTATCGCCTACATCGATTTCTCCGAATTGACCTTTATCATCGTTGAGTACACTGAATTCAGGCGTCGTCAACTTCGCATCAAAACTGTTGAGGTCCCAGCCATGCTCGATTAGGTGATCTTCCTCAAACAGTTCCAATTGGCCTGCCCGCTGAACGCATAAAGCGGGAACATTAAATAAAAGCCCGCGCTCAGC
>OFHG01000185.1_pt1 | contig 27239 bp, 22 predicted proteins | sample 1521931 | NCBI WGS metagenome assembly OFHG01 (sample SAMEA2468438, study PRJEB22500) | soil metagenome | biome: Glassland; feature: Farmland; material: Clay | place: Australia | collected 2013-01-31 | depth 0.55 m
CCTTGCGCGGGAAGGCGGCGCTGCGCCCGTCGGACCCGTCAATCACCGGGTTCGGCATGGCTCGAAACCTCTGAGCGAAATCGACCCGTATTTCGCTCGCTCCAGGCTTTCCCTGTGTGAGGATTTTTCGATTGGCGGTGCGCGATGTGCTCGTGCTACACTACGCAACCGTGGAATTCGTTCCACCACAGTCATTTATACCTAACGACATTGGTCGATGGCGCCTCGAAACTTTAGCGCCGGTTCTGTGACTGGCGTATTTCGCCGCTCATCGAGCGGCTCTACAGCTTATGTCGCTCTGCACGACACTGGCGCGTCCGGTGAGCAGGTCGGCATAATGACGGAGTGACATAGCAACCCATTGCAAGCAAAATACCCGGCTACCCCGAGTGTGGAAGTTGCGCCACCTGGCCTTTGGGGCTGGTGGAATTGTGTCGAAAGTATCTCGCTCCCCTCAGGAAAAAACTGAGGTGGGATCGAATCGCCGCCCTTGCCAGGAGTTGGCGAGCGAGAACAGCTATGGAGGCTGATTCATGGATTTGCTAAGGCGTAAGAGACTGAACCGGGACGCCCGCGTTGGTGGGGGGCTCACCCGTTTCACGAAGTTCTGCTTCGCGGTCGCCGCATTGGTTCTTTCCGGCGCGAGCGGGGCATTTGCGGGAACCGGCGAGCCGGCCGCCGGTGAAGCCAGCTTGAAGCTTCCCGATTTGACTCAGGTCAATTTCCTCGGCATGAACGGCCACCACCTGCTGATGTACGGCATCCTGTTCTGCCTCTTCGGCTTCGTGTTCGGCCTGGTGATGTACAGCCGGCTCAAAAGCCTGCCCGCGCACGAGTCCATGAAGCACGTCTCTCAGCTCATCTGGGAGACGTGCAAAACCTATCTCACTCGCCAGGGCAAATTCCTGCTCCTTCTCTGGGTGTTCATCGCGTCCATCATTCTTCTGTACTTCGGCCTGCTGCTGCATTTCACCGCGGTGCGCGTGGCCATGATCCTCGCGTTCAGCGTGCTCGGAATCTGCGGCAGCTACGGGGTCGCCTGGTACGGCATCCGCGTCAACACGTTCGCGAATTCGCGCACGGCCTACGCCAGTCTCGGCGGCAAGCCGTATCCGCTGTATCAAATCCCGATCCGCGCCGGCATGAGCATCGGCATGATGCTGATCAGCGTCGAGCTCCTGATGATGCTCATCATCCTGTTGTTCGTTCCGGGCGACTACGCCGGGCCGTGCTTCATCGGTTTCGCGATCGGCGAATCGCTCGGCGCCTCCGCCCTCCGGATTGCTGGCGGCATCTTCACCAAGATCGCCGACATCGGCTCCGACCTCATGAAGATCATCTTCAACATCAAGGAAGACGATGCGCGGAACCCGGGTGTGATCGCGGACTGCACTGGCGACAACGCGGGTGACTCGGTGGGCCCGACGGCGGACGGCTTCGAGACCTACGGCGTCACGGGCGTCGCCCTGATCTCGTTCATCCTGCTCGCGGTGCCGTAGCCCCTGATCCAGGTCAAGCTGCTGGTCTGGATCTTCGTGATGCGTGTCATCATGATCGTGACCTCCGTCGGCGCCTACGCCATCAACAACGTCATCGCCAAGGGGCGCTACGGTGCGGCGACCAAGTTCAACTTCGAGGCCCCGCTCACCCAGCTCGTGTGGCTCACCTCGATCATTTCGGTCGTGCTCACGTACATCGTCTCGCGGCTGATCATCCCCGAGCTGAACGGCGACACGACGCTGTGGTGGAAGCTCTCGACCGTGATCACCTGCGGCACGCTCGCCGGGGCGATCATCCCGGAGCTGGTAAAGGTGTTCACGTCCACCAAGTCCGGGCACGTGCGCGAGATCCTCACCTCGTCGCGGGAGGGCGGAGCGTCGCTCAACATCCTGTCCGGGTTCGTCGCCGGGAACTACGCCGCGTACTGGCTCGGCCTCGCGATCATGGGCCTCATGGCGGTGGCCTTCCTGGTGAGCACGCAGGGGCTCGGCGCCCTGATGCAGGCGCCCGCCGTGTTCGCGTTCGGCCTGGTGGCGTTCGGCTTCCTGGGTATGGGACCGGTCACGATCGCCGTGGATTCCTACGGTCCGGTCACGGACAACGCGCAGTCGATCTACGAGCTGTCGCTGATCGAGACGCTGCCGGGCGTGAAGGAAGAGATCACGAAGGACTTCGGCTTCGCCCCGGACTTCGACAACGCGAAGGACCTGCTCGAGGAGAACGACGGCGCCGGCAACACGTTCAAGGCGACCGCGAAACCCGTGCTGATCGGCACGGCGGTCGTCGGCGCCACGACCATGATCTTCTCGATCATCGTGGCGCTGACCGAGGGGCTCACCGCGGACGTCGACCGGCTCTCGATTCTCTACCCGCCGTTCCTGCTGGGCCTGATCACCGGCGGAGCAATGATCTACTGGTTCACCGGCGCGGCTACCCAGGCAGTGACCACCGGCGCGTACCGGGCGGTCGAGTTCATCAAGCGGAACATCAAGCTCGAAGGCGTGACCAAGGCCTCGGTCGCGGACAGCAAGCGGGTCGTGGAGATCTGCACGCAGTACGCGCAGAAGGGCATGTTCAACATCTTCCTCGCGGTCTTCTTCTCGACGCTCGCGTTCGCGTTCGTGGAGCCGTTCTTCTTCATCGGCTACCTGATCGCGATCGCGATGTTCGGCCTGTTCCAGGCGATCTTCATGGCCAACACCGGCGGGGCCTGGGACAACGCGAAGAAGATTGTGGAGACCGAGCTCAAGCTCAAAGGCACGGAGCTGCACGCCGCGACGGTGGTGGGCGACACCGTGGGCGACCCGTTCAAGGACACGTCGTCGGTGGCAATGAATCCGGTCATCAAGTTCACCACGCTGTTCGGCCTGCTGGCTGTGGAGTTGGCGGTCAAACTGACGGCGACCAGCGGCAGCGGCCTGACGCACGCCCTGGCGGCGGGATTCTTCGTAATATCGTTCTTCTTTGTCTACCGGTCGTTCTACGGAATGCGCATTCGCAACAGCGCGTAGAAGGGCTGCGGAAACCAGGAAACGCAAGCGCGCCGGCGCCCGGGAAGTTTCTAAGTTCCCGTCCGGGCCTCGTCCTGGATTTTCTTGGCAAGCTTTTCGATCTTCTCGGCTTTTTCCACGATCTGGAGCGACAGGATGTTTTCGCTGGACTTTTCCAGGTCTTCCTGAAGCGACTTGGCCAGCTTGGCCAATTCCTTGCCGTGTTCCTGCATTTTCTTGAAACGATATTTCCTCAAATCTCTGATCTGCTTTTCGCGCATGGACTGCGGCATCTGGACTTGCGGAAAAGGATCGCCTGGGTCGGGGCGCTGCATTAAGGGCGACGCGGGAGTTGTTTGGGCGTAGGCCGAGCCGACAATCGGACCGGCGGCTCCGTCCTTCGGCGGCATCGACGCGGCGAGAGCCAGTGCTAAGCCGGCAACTAGGACTAAGGCGACGCTCAGCAGAAGTCGCCCGCGACCAGATTGCTCCCTCCTCATACTCGCTCCTCCCTTCAAATGCGGACTGCCCCTGGCGTCTCCGTCGCTGCCGTCGGCCTACTTCCATTCTAGGCCCACCGGCGGGAAGCATGCAATGTGCCGCGCCGTGAGAAATGGCTCATGCGGGGCGTTCAGACTTCCGATAGAAAACCAAGGAGGCCAAGGCGAAGGGCCGCCGCAGCCGGCCTTGCGGAAGGAGGGGGCTATGTACATTTTCGATCAGATCGATCCGACAAAACTGGACCGGCGGGACGCCCAGCTTTGGGTGCTGGCCCTCGCCATGATCGTGATCCTGGCCTGCGGAATCGCCCTGATTGTCTATCCCACCGCTTTTACCATGCCGGTGGTGCTGAGCGGGGCGTATCTCAAGCGCGTTTTCTTCAGCTTTTGCGTGCTTTCGTTGCTGGTGGTGGGCTATCTGATGGAGCGTCGAATCGTCGTAAGCCGGCTGCGCGCCCGGATCCGGGAGGAGGAGCAGCGGGCGCGGCGCCTTCTGAACGAGGCGAGCAGTGACTTGCTGGCCAGCCTGCCGGGGGTGGAGCATTTTCGCGACCGCCTGGCGATGGAGTTCCGCCGCGCGGCGAATGCCCAACTGTCGCTCTCCCTGCTGTTGATTCGTCTGACGTCCTCCCTGCGGCTGAGCCAATCCGGCGACATCATGACGGCTTACGGAGACGCGGCCAAAGCGATGCTCCGCCGGCTGCGCGAGGAAGACTCCATCTACCTGTTTTCCGCGGGAGTGTTCGGGATTGTGCTGCCGGGAGTCCGCGCCGCTGCGGCACAGCGGGTGGGGGAGAGGTTGGCGGAAGGCTTGATGGATGCATCCGGCGTCAGCGACCGGTTCACCTTTTCTCTGCGCGCGATCACTTTTCCTGACGACGCCGCCAGCGCCCACGAATTGGAACACGCGGCTTTGGGTTTCGCCGCCGAGGCAAGACAGGAAAGAGCAGCAGCCTAGAGAAACGGCGAGGAGGGGGCGGAAGGTCCGAAACTGGGGGACTGTGACAAGGGTCTTGACCGGCCGTTCCGTCCTCGGCTCTACTGCTGCTCGTAGCGCACGCCGTAGACTCTCTGCTTCGTGCCGCGCACGTCCGTGCGCCGGACGATCTTGGCGCGCACCTCGATACTGTGTTCCGAAGCGCTGTAAGGACAGGCCACCAGCACGCCTTCACCGACCAAGTGGTCCTTCTCGCTGGTGAAACAGAAACCGCCTTTCGAGACGTTCTGGCTCTTGGTGATTTCCACGCCGCCGTAATAATCCCGAACCAGGACCGGGAGCTGCAGCGAGACCCGGCGGTGCCGCCGCTGTTCCGCTCCGGAGGCGGCCCTGTCGGCCTCGGTCAGCATGGCGGCTTCGCCCGGCGGTGCACCCATGGCGACTTGCCGCTCCGCGTAACCCCATGTAGTGGTCTTGTTGCATGATTCACAGGGCTTGGAGAGAAGGCCGGAAGTCTCCAGGACTTCGACCTCGACGAGCGAAAGGTGAAGAACGGCGATGTTGTGGCAACTCCGGCATTCCATTAGGGCGGTGGAATCGTCCTCGTCGGATGCCACGGGAGGAAACTGGATGCCCCAGATGTTGAGCTGATGGTCCACACACTCCACGCCCCATTCACCGCCCTTTTCCGTGCGGGGGCTGACCGGTCCGACCACGCGGAAGGCCGCCTCCCGGCGGCTGACCAGATTGTTGATCCGAATCGTCTGGCCGGCGATCAAGGGACGTGAGATCTGGATGCGCGCGCCATGGCGGTTCAGGGTGACGGTGCGCGCCTCTTCGGTGAAGTCTTCGCCCTTGGGATTACGGCCGTGCACCCGCAACGGCACCGTGAGCATCAGGCGATCCGAGCGGCGCTTTTCAGACTTCAGGTTCTTCGTTCCTTGGTGTGCCATTTGGTGTGTCTCCGCGAGTTTATGCTCAAAAACGGGCACTTGGCAATATCTTTTTGAGTGAGGATGCACGTTTACCGCCTGGGAAAGGGACATTACTTTTGGTGGATTGATTGTGGGGGCCATCCTGTTGCAGGATGATCCGGAAGGGAGTGGCCTCGCGCCATGTGGGGACGGCCATTCCCCGCTGCCGTTAGGAAGCGTCGAGACTTTGTCGGGAAGCCGGGGCATGTCGACCCGCAGCCGTGTTTGCGAACCTTGACGGGAAACTCGGAGTCCAAGTGGACGCGGGAAGGATGGTGGGCGGCGTCTTTCAAAGCTTGGGAGGCATTGAGCTCGACCGTTGCGTCAGTCCCTGGATCTGCACTCGCCTCAGGCGCCACAGGGATAAAGCAGGTACTTGCGAAGCGAATGCGGGCGAGGTATGTTACGGGGGTGCTTGGGAGTCCTTCTGGTCGGTTAAGTAGTGAGTAAACATCGTTTTGAGAGTCTTGCCGTCCCTGTTTCAACGACGTCCGTAAATTCGTCTGGCGTGTGGGCGGCGGACGCACGGCACAAGGAACAGAACGGGGAAATGATTTTCAAGCTCTCTATGGTGGTGGAGTCACAAACAAGGCCACGTACAGGGACGGTGCCTGATGGAAAACAAAGATGCGCGCCGAAGCGATCGCGTACCTGTTGAGCTGCCGATTGTGGTGTCCGGAACTGATGCCATGGGCGAGGGGTTTCTCGAGCAGACGGTTACCGTGATGGTGGGACGGCACGGCGCCAAGATCGCTCTGTTGCGCATGCTGGTTCCCGATCAGGAGATCAATATTCGGTGCCTGAAGACCGTCGTCGAATCCGACGCGCGCGTCGTGGGGCAGATCGGCAGCGCGGGCGAGAAGCACTTTTATGGAGTCGAACTTCTGGATTTGGACGTCAGCCTGTGGGGCATTGATTTTCCGGAACCCTCCGAGAGCGAGATGGCGGTGGGCCGCGTGCTCCTTGAGTGCGTCCGCTGCCACTCCCAGGAACTGGTCTACCTGGATGAGTTTGAAGTGGAGGTTCTGGAAACCAACAACTCGCTCTCGCGCCCATGCCGGCGATGCACGGACACCAGTGTCTGGAAGAAATCCACGCCCCGCGAGGGCGCAGAGTTGCCTCCGGCCCCGGCTCCTTCCCGCCCGGGTGTGCGCGAACGCCGGACTAGGAACGACCGCAAGTACGTCCGGCTGGACCTCAGAGTTGACGTCTGCATCCGCCACCCGCAGCTGGGTGAGGAAGTGGCCACCACCGTCAACGTTTCCCGCGGCGGATTCCGTTTTCGAAGCACCCGGGGGTACGGCGAGGGTTGGGTGATTGAAGCCTCCTTGCCCTACTCAAAGGGGGGCGCGAATATCTTTACTCCCGCCCGCGTCGTATACGTCGGAGAAGCTTCCGGCGACAAGGCTTACGTTTACGGAGTCATGTACCTGCCCAGGATGCAGGCGGAAATTACCGTCTGAAACGGTCTCTTTTTTGGCTTGATGGCGGCGCGATTCGCCCCATGGTCGCGCCACGCACCCTTCGGAATCCCGATCAAAGGTTTACAATTCCAGGCCGCCCCTTGACCTCACGGGTTTTTCAGATTGTCTGTCTTGCGGATAAAGGCTGCGACGTTGTCGTGCAGTTCCTTCAACGACTCCTCATGGGCGTAGACCATGTGTCCCGACTTATAGAACTTGAATTCGATATTGTCCTGCAGCTTGGCCGGGATCGGCAGATGGTGCATTTCGTAAACACCTTCAAAAAAGGGAGTGGCAAGATCAAAGTAGCCTGCGTTCAACAGGACTTTCAGGGTCGGATTCTGCTTCATCGCATTCGCCAGGTCAGGCATGACGTTGGCGGCCTGCGGCATCGGTTGATGCGCGCCGGGAGGCTGGTGTTTAGAGTTCCACACTCTCCAAATCCGAATTTCGGGCTTGTACTCGAGGTCCGCCCCGTATTTCAAATCCTTGCGCACATAATCGTTGAACGCAGCCACGTAAGCGGAACTGATGGCCGCAGATTGCGGATCGTATCCGGCCTCTTTGGAGAGCGGATCCAGCGTGGGACCGGAGAAGCGCGTGTCGAGCCGGCCGGTCGTCGTATCGTCCTCGCCCATCAGGGTTTTCTCGAACTCTCCGCCGTTGATTCGCAAGTCCGCTTTCTCGATGTACGCGACGGGCAGGCCGGTGTATTGGTGCAGCTTTTCAGCGATGGCATGGCGCTGGTCGGCGGGCAGCGTGGAGCCGGCCGCGAGCGCTTCCGCGTAATCGGTCATCGCAAAGTGCTCGACTTCCTCCAACAGTGCAGCCAAATCCGATGGAGCATTCGGAAGCTTGTGGTGATACCAGGCGGTAGCCGCGTAGGTGGGTAGCGCCAACTGGTAAGGCAATTCCACGCCCGGATTATATTGCGGCTCGTCGGCGCTCATGTCGAAGTTCAAAATCTGCGACAACAGCATCACGCCGTTCAAGTCCGTGTCGCGTTGCGTTTCCAGCACATTGGCCAGCACCGCCGACCGTGTGGTGCCATAGCTTTCACCGAACAGATATTTGGGAGAGTTCCACCGACCGTACTTGGTCAGAAACTGCACGATGAAATCGCCAAAAGCGTAAGCGTCCTCGTCCACGCCGAAGAAGGCCTTCACGGCGTCTTTGCCGGTGATGCGGCTGAAACCCGTCCCAGGCGCGTCCACGAAGACCAGATCGCTTGCGTCCAGCAGGCATTCGCTGTTGTCCACCACGCGATAGGGCGCGGCAGGAGTGTGGGAATTGTCAGAGGTGACCACGCGCCTCGGCCCAAAGGCTCCCATGTGAAGCCAAATCGTGGATGAACCCGGCCCGCCGTTGTAGAGAAAGGTCAGAGGACGCGCTGCAGCCTTTTCGCCGGTCTTGAAGTACGCCACGTAGAACATGCTGGCTTCCGCTTGCGGCTTCTTGCCCGCATCATCCGAGCTCTCGGGAACGTCGTTCCAACCTTTGGGATGGACGATGATCGTCCCGGCGTACGCGTCGTAATCAATGACGTGCCCTCCCACCGTTACCGAGCCTTTGCTGGCCACCTGCTCCGGTTTGAATCTTTCGAATTTTGCGGCTTCCGGTTTGGTGGCGGGCTTCTCTTCCTTGGTCTGCGCGCGAACCGGGGTCATCTGCAGGATGGGAACTATGACGGCGAGGGTGATGATTCTCGGGATGGAAATTCGCATGAGGCCCACCTCCTTCGGTGGAACAATTGAGCTTCAAGCTCTGTTGAAGACGACGAACAATCTACCCTGTCAGGCCCAGAAAGGGAAGCGCATTCGTTGGTTCGAAATGAGACTCGAGAAGATGGAGGCGCGGGTGGGAATCGAACCCACGCGTAAAGGTTTTGCAGACCTCTCCCTTACCACTTGGGTACCGCGCCCTTTAAGAATAGTGGTTAGTGGCTAGTGGTCAGTGGCAAGTGAAAGCCAAAACAGGTTGTCTTGCTTGCCACTTGCCACCAACCACTTGCCACTGTGTTATGGAGCGGGAGACGGGATTTGAACCCGCGACTTCGACCTTGGCAAGGTCGCACTCTACCACTGAGTTACTCCCGCTCGTCAACTCGCTCCAGGTGCCAAGGAAGGTCCACTGGGAATTATAGAAACGCCCCGCAAGGCGTGTCAATAGCCGCCCCCGCAAGGGCCTTGCGCTCGCGCGAGAGCCTACCCTGCAGCGACGGTGACCTCCGCTTCGCGCAGGAATTTCGCCGACTCTTCCGGCGGCGTGGGATTGATGTAAAACCCCGTGCCCCATTCGAACCCTGCCATTTTGGTCAGCTTGGGCATGATCTCCAGGTGCCAATGGTAGTAATCGTTGGAAGAATCCGGCAAGGGTGAGGTGTGGATGACGTAATTGTATGCCGGAAAATCCAGCACCTTGTCCAGGCGCATCAGCATGTCTTTCAGGATCTGGGCAAGCTGTTCGAACTCGCTTTTCTGCGATTCCTCGAAGGCGGAGCGGTGCACCTTGGGGAGCAGCCACATCTCGAAGGGAAATCGCGGCGCGAAGGGCGCTACGGAAATAAACTCGCGATTCTCGGCGATGACGCGGACTTCATTTTCCGCTTCCTGCCGCAGGATGTCGCAAAAGACGCAGCGCTCCTTGAAATTGTAATACTCGCGCGCCCCGTCCACTTCCTCCACCACGCGTTTGGGGACGACGGGCAAGGCGATCAATTGCGAGTGCGTGTGCTCGAGCGAAGCCCCGGCCGCCTCGCCGTGATTCTTGAAGATGAGGATGTATTTGAACCGGCGGTCTTTCTTGAGGTCCAGGATGCGGTCGCGAAACGCCCACAGCACGTCCTCAACCCTGGCGGAGGGAAGCGTGGCGAGGGTCAGGTTGTGGTCTGGGGTCTCGATGATGACCTCGTGGGCGCCGACGCCGTTCATCTTGTCGTAGAGTCCCTCGCCCTGGCGGTTCAGCGTGCCTTCGATGCCCAGCGCCGGGAACTTGTTCGGCACCACGCGCAGCGACCACCCCGGCGCGTTGCGCGTGCTGCCGTCGCTGCGATAGGCGAGGATTTCGGGCGGCGTCTTCGACTCGTTGCCGTAACAAAACGGGCAGAATCCGGAACCATGGATTTGCACCTTGTCGCGCAGGAAATCCGACGGGCGCTTGGCCCGTTCGGTGGCGATAATCACCCAGCGTCCGGTGATAGGATCTTTCCTCAGCTCTGGCAAAGGGTTGACTCCTTGACCTTAGATTTCAAATCCGGGACGCCCCCCCGCAGCGTCTCCCAGCATTCAAAATTCCGCTAGCCCTTGAAGGCGTCTTTCGTCAGGCGAACCTGCAGCCCTGCCTTCGTATCCCAGAATACACTAACTATATCAAATCGGTACGCGGCGGGACGGCGCTTCATCTTGCGCATGTGTTCTCGGGCGGCCTTGGCAATCCGTTTCTGCTGGGCCCGCGTCACGGCGGCCTCGGGCGGCCCGGCCTCTTCCGAGGTCCGGGTCTTGACCTCGACGAAGGCCAGCACGGGGCCGTCGCGCGCAACCATGTCCAACTCGCCCGCTCTTCCGCGCCGGTTGCGGGCTACAACAATATATCCTGCCTGGCGGAGGAACCAATAGGCAAGGGTTTCACCACGCTCGCCAAGTGTCAGATGCGCCGGCCGGCCGCGCGTTGCGGCTGGACCGCCGTCCCACCGTGCCCGCTGGCGCTCCTTCCAGACCAGCGCCCGGTACATGAGCTTGGCAAACAAAGACATCGGCGCACAGAACCCGGGATTTGGGATTCGGGATTCGGGATTCGGAATACAAGAGCTCGGGGACCGAACCCCGAACCCCGCTTATTTTTCTGCTTCCGTAATGCACCGGTCGAGCACGTCCAGCGCGAAGTCCGCCTGCTCGCGCTCGATAATCAACGGCGGCATCAGCCGGAAGCTGTTTTCCCCGCAGCCTAGGATGAGCAATCCCTTCTTGAAGGCGGCCTGCACAACCTTATTGCGGGCCTCAGGATTCGGTTCTTTCGATTCCTGGTCCTTGATCAGCTCGATGCCGATCATCAGCCCCTTGCCGCGAATATCGCCCACGATGGAATGTTTTTCCTTCCAGTCGGCCAGCTTCCCGAAGATGTACTCGCCCATGCGAGCGGCATTGGCGATGTATTTTTCTTCCAGCAGGCGGATGGTTTCCAGCGCCGCGGCGCAGGCGACGGGGTTGCCGCCGAAGGTGGAAGCGTGCGCGCCCTGCGGCCAATCCATGACGTCGGCGCGCGCCACCATCACGCCCAGCGGCATGCCGGAGGCGATGCCTTTGGCGGTGACCAGAATATCCGGCACCACGCCCGAGTGCTCCGAGGCCCACATCTTGCCGGTGCGGCCCATGCCGCACTGCACTTCGTCGAAGACCAGCAGGATGCCGTGCCGGTCGGCCAGTTGGCGCAACTTGTCGAGGAAACTAGGCGGAGGAACCACGTAGCCGCCTTCGCCCTGGATCGGCTCGACGACGATGGCTGCGACCTCCTGCGGTGGAACGGCGGTCTTGAAGAGTCTCTTTTCGATGAAGTCCGTGCATTCGCAACTGCACATGCACTGGCTGGCACCGTTGCCGGAAGGGCAGCGGTAGGGATTGGGATAAGGCACGTGGGACACGCCTGAAAGCAACGGCCCAAAGCCGTTGCGCTGCACCGATTTGGAAGAGGTCAGCGAGAGCGAGCCGAACGTCCGCCCGTGGAAGCAGCCGTAGAAAGCGATAAAGCGGTGGCGGCGTGTATGGTAGCGCGCCAGTTTCATCGCCGCTTCGACCGCTTCGGTGCCGGAATTGCCGAAGTAAACGCGCTTGGGGAAATTTCCCGGCGCGATGGCGGCCATCTTTTCCGCCAGTTGCGCCAGGATGGGGTAATAGAAATCCGTCCCCGACATGTGAATCAGCGTTTCCGCCTGCTTCTGGATGGCTCGCACAACGTCGGGGTGGCAATGGCCGGTGGAAACCACGGCGATGCCGGCGCTGAAATCGAGGAAGGTGTTGCCGTCCACGTCTTCCACCAGCGCGCCCTGGCCGCGCTTGGCCACCAGCGGGTAATCGCGCGTGTAGGAAGGCGAAATGTACTGCTTGTCGAGCGCCAGAACCTTCTGCGCTTCGGGGCCGGGCAGTTCGGTCTTAATCTGGGGCAGTTTCGTATTCATGATTCTTCTCCTTGGGCCGGCGGGGCATACCCCGCGGGCGGAAATTTTTTGCGGGTTTCTGTCTGCCCGCAGCAGACGTAGGCAGAAGAATCAGTCTCCACCGAAAAGATTGGGGCGGGCGAGTGACGGCAGTGTGAGTTCGAGGATTCGTGAAAGCATCAGATTCATTTTCGCTTCCAGCGCGTACCGGATTTCGTGTCTTCGAGTATAACACCGGCCTGCGCCAGTTGGCCACGAATCTGATCGGCGCGGGCAAAGTCGCCGCGGCGGCGGGCATTGTTGCGCTCGGCAATCTGCTTTTCGATGTCGCCGTCAGGCAGCGCCTCGGCCAACACGGCCGCCGTGTAGCTTTCAGCTCCGGCCGGCGGCGCCCCATTTCCGGCCGCGTGGGCTTCGGCGGCCGCGGTGCCTTCGACGGTCTTGACGAAGCCGAACTTGCGCAGTTTCTCGAAATCGTTGTCGTCGAGCACGGCAAAGATGCGGTCCCAGCTCTCCAGCACCTTGAGGAACGCGGCGCGGTCGCCGTCGCGGAACTTGCCTTCGTCCATCGCGGTGTTGCCCTCGCGCACCAGGTCAAAGACGGCGCCCAGCGCCTCGGCGGTGTTCAGGTTGTCGTCCAGTGCGTTCTCGAAGCTTGCCAGCGCCGCCTGCGCGCGCGCCTGCAATTCTGCGTTCTCACCCGCGGGAAATTTCTCCTGCCGCAGCCGGAAGCGGAAATTGCGCAGCCGGTCGAGCGACTGCTGCGCCTGGTGCAATCCGTCGAAGGTGAAGTTGAGCGGCTTGCGGTAGGGCACGGAAGCCAGCAGGTAGCGGACGGCGGCGGGCTTGTAGCCCTTGGCGATCAGGTCGCGCAGCGTGTAGTAGTTGCCGAGCGATTTCGACATCTTCTCGCCGTTGACGATCAGGTGCGCGGCGTGCAGCCAGAAGCGCACGAAAGGCTTGCCGGTGGCGCCTTCGGATTGCGCGATTTCGTTTTCGTGATGGGGAAAGACCAAGTCGGCGCCGCCCGAATGGATGTCGAACGTTTCGCCCAGGTATTGCATGGACATCACCGAACACTCGATGTGCCAGCCGGGCCGCCCGCGGCCGAGCGGCGTGTCCCAGTAGGGCTCGCCTTCCTTGTGCGCCTTCCACAGCACGAAGTCGCGCGCGTCCGCCTTGTCGTATTCGTCCGAATCCACGCGCGCCCCGGCGCGCATACCTTCCAGGTCCATCCTCGAAAGCTTGCCGTAGTCCTTGAAATTCGCCACGCGGTAGTACACCGAGCCTTCGCTCGTGTAGGCGAAACCCTTCTCGATCAGCCTCTGGATCAGCTTCACCATGTCGTCAATGTGGTCGGTGGCGCGCGGCACGCGCTCGGGCGTTTCCAGGTTCAGCAGCTCGCGGTCCACTTCGAAGGCTTGGATGAATTTGTCGGTGTATTCGCGCAACTCGAGACCTGCCGCCTGCGCGTTCTTGATGGTTTTGTCGTCCACGTCCGTCAGGTTCATCACCTGATTCACTTCGTAGCCGCGATACTCCAGGTAGCGCCGCAGCACGTCCTGAAACACGAAGGTGCGGTAGTTGCCAATGTGCGCGTAGCCGTAAACCGTCAGGCCGCAGGTGTAAATGCCCACGCGATTGTCGTCGAGCGGTGTAAAGTCCTCGATTTTCCCCGAAAGTGTGTTGTAAAGGCGGAGGGGCATATCGTCAGCGCGAGCGGTGGATGTCCAAATCAGTGATTCTATCGGCGGGATGGGGGGAAGTCAACAAAAGCGACAGCCGGAAGAGGTGTGCGCATTCAGCCCGGTTTCCGGTTCGCAGTCTCTTCCCGCAAACTGCGCCAGGCAAAAGGGATGAGGGGTCACGAAAAAAGTGTGTCAACAGTGTTAGCCGTATCAACCGTGTCATGGGTATCGTGGGCGCCAAGGAAACCGCCCGCAGAGCTAGTCGTTATAACGATTATCGTATAAACGCGGGCCTTCACCCTTTCCCGGCCGCCCGCGCACAAGCCTGTTTCCGCTGCTCGCTCAGTTCGGCCGCACGACTTGATGTCCATTTCCCGTTTTCTGCTCGACCCGTTGCGGCGCCGGCTTTAAACCGTGATACTATCGCGGCAGTTCCTCCCCGAGAGGCAATTCTCTATGCCTCATCCGCGCGCGCCGTGGTGGATGTATCTGGTTGCTGCTTGCGCGGCAGTCAGTTTCTGCCTAAACATATCGAACGACCTACTTTCTCCGCAAGGCGCAGGCTTCTCACGACGTGGCTACTCGCTGCAAGTCGAAGAAGTGGTGCCGGGCGGCCCATTCGAAAAAGCAGGCGTGCGACCCGGGGACGTGCTTCTGGCCGCCGACGGCCACCCACTCCGAAATTTCCTTGACTGGGATTTCCTCCGCACCACGTTGTCCGTCGGCAAGCCTTTCACTTTGGACGTTCAGCGCGGCGCCAAAACGATTCACCTTACGGTCGTGCTCCCGCGGCGAAGTTATCAAGTATGGGACGCCGGGGACTTCGTCATCGTGATGGCGTTTCGCGGGGCGCAGCTCCTGCTGCTCGTGCTAGGAGGGCTCATTGTTTTCCGAAGGCCCGACGATCTGAGCGCGCGCCTGGCGGGATGGCTTTTCGGCTCACTGGGGGCGCTGAACTTTCCCGATTACGGCTGGTTCGCGCTGCTCCGCGAGGTTCCCGCTCCCCTCCGACTCCTGGCCTTGGGCGGTCTCGTTTTGAGCACGACCGACGGCGTGGCATGGTTCTGCTTCTTCGCGACGTTTCCGCGGCGCTTTTTAACGAAGCCGTGGCATTGGGGTCTGGCGGTGCTTCCGGGCTTGGCTCTCCTTCCGGCAGACGCCTGGTTTATCAGTTGGGTCTATGTGCCCGGGCGCTTCGCGGGCCTTGTCTCCCCGGCGGTCTGCCTTGCCCTCGTGGCGGCCGTCGCCGGCCAGGAACTCGCCGGGATTGGCATTCTGATCTTTAATTATGTCCGGCTGCGGGACGTCAACGACCGCCGCAGGGTCGGTGTGCTGATGGTCGGGGCTGCTGCGAGCTGGGCCGGTGGGCTGACTGCGACTTTTTCGGGCGGCGTTTTCTGGATCGCGACGGGTTGGGTGCTCTTCCTTGCTTTTCCGTTTTCTTTTGCTTACGCCATATTGCGCCATCGCTTGTTCGACATCCGCGTCATGCTTCGCCGGGGGTTGCAGTACGCTCTGGCGCGCGGCGTGCTGGTCTCCGCCGTGCCGGCGTTTGCGGGTATCCTGGTGTTGGATCTCGCGGTGCATGGCAATCAACCCCTGGTTGACATCATGCGGGAACGCGGTTGGGTGTATCTGGCAGTCGGCGGTCTGGCACTGGTAGCCCAGGCTCGGCGGAAGCAGTGGCTCGAGGGACTCGACCGGCGCTTTTTCCGCGAGCACTACGACGCCCAGCGGCTGCTTCGCGATATTGTGGAGGAGATTCGCCAGGCGGGCAGCCTGGACCGGGTGGCCCCGCGCGCCGTCGCCTCGATCGAAGCCGCGCTGCACCCGGAATTCGCCGCCTTGCTGACGATGGCGCCGGGCGAGTCCGATTACCGCAGCCTTGCCTCCGCGCCCGCCGGCCAGGCACCGCCGCCACTCCCGGCGGACAGCAAATTGGTGGCGCTGGCTCGCGTGCTGGGGAAGCCGCTCGAGACGCCGCACTCGGAATCCGGCTGGCTCCAGCAGCAGCTTCCGCACGCGGAAACCGATTTCCTGCGCCAGGCGCGCATTGACCTGCTGGTTCCCGTGGCTGCCGCGCCCACGGGCACGCAAGTCCTGCTGGCGCTCGGCGTGAAGAAGTCCGAGGAGCCCTACTCGCGCGAAGACCAGGAATTGCTGGAGGCCATCGCCGCCAGCCTGGCGCTGCTGCTGGAAAAGCCGGCCCCGCTCCCGGCAAAAGTCAGCGAAGCGTTCGAGGAATGTCCAACGTGCGGCGTCTGCTACGACACGGGCTCGGGCCACTGCGCCGAGGACAGCGCGCGGCTGGCAGTCACGCGGCTGCCGCGGCTTCTGGCCGGGAGGTATCGGTTGGACCGGCGGCGCGGGCGCGGCGGCATGGGCGCGGTCTATGAGGCGCGGGACACGGCGCTCGACCGGCGCGTGGCGGTCAAAGTCATCCGCGACGAACTGGTGGGGAACGCCGAGGCCGCCGAGCGTTTCCAGCGCGAAGCGCGCGCCGCCGCCGGCTTCACCCATCCCAACGTCGTGACCATTTATGACTTTGGCATCGCTTCGGACAACCGCGCCTTTCTGGTGATGGAACTTCTGGAAGGCGCCGCGCTGCGCGAGGAGATGAAGCGCTTGGGACCTCTGCCCGCCGCGCGCGTCCTGACCGTGATGCGCGGCGTCTGCACCGCCGTCGAAGCCGCCCACCGGCGCCAACTCGTCCATCGCGACCTGAAACCTGAAAATATCTTCCTGGCGCGCAGCGAAACCGGGGAAGTCGCCAAAGTCCTGGATTTCGGCATTGCCAAGTTTCTGCACGCGGCGCCGATGGGCGATGTGACCGCTCCGACCGCCGACACCGGAACCGGAGCGTTGATCGGCACGGTGCGCTATATGTCTCCGGAACAACTGCGCGGCGGCAAGGTCGGCACCGGCTGGGACCTTTGGGCGCTGGCCGTGGTGGCCTACGAAGCCTTGACGGGCGCGCATCCGTTCGCCGGAACGACCGCGGCGGAATTTTCCAGCGCCATCCTCGCCGGGCAGTTCGCCCCGGTCTCAGCGCACGTTCCCGACGCGCCCGCAACTTGGCAGGAGTTTTTCTCGCGCGCCCTTTCTCTCGACGCCACGGCCCGCCCCGCGTCCGCACAAGAGTTGTTGGCCGAAATTGAGAAGGCCGTTTGACCAGGGCAGAGGTCATGCCAATGTAATTGGTGGTACGCGATCCCGGACGGAAGGAGCACAAGACAGTGAAGTCCTACGTTTTTCCCGTGGTTGTGGAACCCGACGAAGCCAGTTTCGAGACTCGCGACTCGTGATTGCCGATTTTCGATTGGCGATTGCTGATTTCCGATTGCCCATCCCCGAGTTCCGCTTTTCGCTTTTCGAATTTCGAGTTTCCATTTTCCAGTTTCCAATTTCTATTTTCCATCTTGGGCTTCTGACTTCCGACTTCTGACTCCTGACTTCCGGCTCCTGAATCCTGAATCCTAAATCCTGAATCCTGCCTTCCTCCTCAGTTGCCACAATCGCAGCTTGCCCTTACAATCGAACGGCTTGGATTGAGGCGCCGTTTTGTCATCTCTGAAAGCATTCGCAGCCAAACTCTCGAAGACGCTGGTCCTTTACGGAGGCTGGGGACTTTTTGCGATTGCCTTCATAGATTCGGCGGGGCTTTCGATGCCGGGCGTGAAAGACTTTCTGCTGATTTACCTTTGCGCCAAGCGGCCGGACCTTGCCTGGCTCTACGCCAGCGGCGCGGCGCTGGCGACGGCGCTGGGGACGCTGGTGATCTACGGCGTGGGGCGCACGGGCGCGCGCCTATTCGGCAAGAAGCCCTCGCGCGAGAACGTGAACCGCGCCAGCCGCTGGCTGCGGCGCAACGATTTTGTGACCGTGCTGGTGGCGTCGCTGCTGCCGCCGCCGCTGCCCTTCAAGCCGTTTCTGTTCGCGGCCGGTGTGATGCACATGCGCATCGCGCGTCTGACCGCGGCGTTGCTGGTGGGCGGCGCGATCCGCTGCGGCATCGAAGCGTGGTTCGGGGTGCGCTACGGCGTGGGCGGGGAAGAATACCTGAAGCGCAACATCGTGTGGCTGTCGCTCGCGGCGGTGGGCCTCATCGTCCTGTTGGCGCTGGTCAACTACATCTTCCGCCGCACGCCTGCCGAGCCCGCTTCGCCTTCCAACTCTTCCCAGAATTAGTCCACCGGATTTTGAGCCGAGGCGCGGAAACTGAACGTCTGCGAGAGGACCCGCAAATCCTTGTTGAGGACGAACTCGGCGACGAAGCCGGCGCGGCGCTCGGTGGGCGAGTAGAAGCGCAGGTCGCGAATCGAGACGTCGTAGCCGCGCTCGGTTTCGCTGACGTTGGGCCAGGGAAAGCGCGCGAAATCGAGGAAGATGGCGGCGGTGCGCGTCTTCTCCGCCGCTTCGAGCGCGGGCGTGGATTCAGGCTTGAAAAAGACTCTGGCGTGCGAGGTGTCCACGTCGCTGTCCATCGCGTCGGCCAGGATGATTCGGTACGCCGAGCCCGTTTCCACCACGCCGATCCACTCAAAGGGATTCACGGGCACGGGAAACGCGCCCACCTGAATGGGATTCTCTTCGCCGTAAACGTGCGAATCGAGTTGCTGCACCACACGGTGGTGCGCGACGGTCCGCAAGCCCCACAGGAGTACCAGAAAACTCAGGGAGAAGATGGCGCCGCGTTGGAAACCGGGCTTGTGCGCGCCGACTTCTTCTGAGATCAGCCGGAACAGCGCTGGCAGCGCGAAACCGGCAATCAGCGCGGCCAGCAGAAGCGGGTCGAAGATAAACATGATGTCCCAGGCGTACCAGCGGCTGCTGAAGGGCATGAAGAGGCGCACGCCGTAGGAATTGCTGAAGTCCATCAGCACGTGGACTTCGAGCGCGATCAGGCAGACGATGCCCAACCAGCGCGGATCGAGCGCCGGGCCCTTCTTGGGGGGCGAGGCCCGCTTGCCGAGGTAATAGATCACTGCGGCCAGCAAGGCCGCCAGAACCGCGGCGCCGAAGATCGAGTGCGTGATGCCGCGATGATATTTCAGGTAAGTCGCGCCGCCGCCCAGGCTCCAGACAACGTCGAGGTCGGGCAGGTTCGAGCCAATCACCAGCGCCAGCGTGGCATAGCGCGTCTTGCGATTCAGGCCGGCGTTCGCCAGCGCCAGTCCGGTCAGCGTGTGAGTGATGTTGTCCATGCGGCGCGCCGAGGCTTGAAATCCGGAACCGGGAACCCGACATTCTACTCGAATTTCAAGTTTCGAATTTCGATTTTCGAACTTACGGCACCAGCACGCTCAGCGCGTCGGGAACCAGTTCGAAGGTGACGGGCGCCGTTCCCGCCAGCTCGCCGTCAAGTTCGAAATAGACGCGCTGGTCCGAGTCGGCTGGACAGCAACTCACTTTGCAGTTGCGCAATAGCCCCACATCGCTCAGGTGGCTGTGCCGGCGCGTCACGACGGCGAATGCATAACGAAAATAACGCCAGCGGCTTGCGCTCTTGAACGTGCAGAGCGTGAATTGGTTGCCAAACACGCTCGAGCCCGGCGCCATATGCAGCCAGCCCGCGTAGCGCTCGGTGCGCTGCACGACCGCGAAGGTTGCGCGAAGCTCGCGGCCTTCGGTTTTGCAGGAAATGGCGGGAAACCGGTAGCGGAAGACCTGCCGCACAGCCTCCCATCCGTAGGCCAAGACGCCCAAGTTTCTGGCAAGGTCGCGCGAAAGTTTGTGAACCACGTAAGCGTCCAGGCCCACGCCCGCGACGCAAAGGAAATAGCGGCTTTCGCCGGCCTGAGCGTCACCGCCCGCAACGCTCCAGGTGGCGCGGCCAAGAGCGATGCGGCGCGGCGACCAGCCGACGCACGCGCGTGCGGCGCGAAGGGGATCGAGCGGCATGCGAAGCTCGCGTGCGAAAATATTGGCTGTGCCGCTGGGAAGAATTCCCAAAGTCGCGCTGCCCGGCAGCATCCCGTTGATGACTTCGTTGAGGGTGCCGTCGCCGCCGCAGGCGAAGATGATCTCGGTGCCTTGCTCGACCGCCGCTCGCGCCAGCGCGCTGGCGCTGCCCGGGGCGGAAGTCGGCGCCAGTTTTGCGGCGACGCCTCCGGCTTCAAGCGCGGCCGCGACTTGGCGCATGCGTCCCTCATACCGCGCGGGTTTGCCTCCCGCAACCGGGTTGTAGATCACGACCGCGTTTTTCAAAGGAAAGGCAGGGGTGAAAACAACCGCAAAACAGGCACTCGCCCGGCACGAAGGGTCGAGTCCGCGCGCGCCTCAGGAAATGGGCGTGACCCCGCTGACGACTTTCTTGGCCGACATCTCTCCGGTTTTCTTGTTCTTGTTGACGTCCACGAAAACCAGGTCGCCCTCTTTCAGGTCTTCGAGCTTGCCCGGCTTCTCGTTGGTGACGAATTTCGTCTTCGCGTCGAGCTTGATGCTGGTGTCCACGCCGAAGCGGGTCTTGGTCAGGACGATTTCGTCTTTGTCAACTTTCTTGATGACGCCGGAAATATAGCTTTGATATTTGCGCGCGATGCCCGTGGGGTTGCCGAACCGGGCCGTCTTGTTTTCCGGCGTTTTGGTGCCCTGCGCAAATCCTGCCGCGGTGAAGGTCACTATGGCGAAAATCGCCAGAACGGTTTTCCTGAGACTCATGCTGTCGCTCCCGCCGTCTGTGTCTCTTCCCAACCGAAGGTAACAATGGAGGAGATGAGGTGTCAAGGCGCGAGGTTGGCTGGGGATTTCAGGAGAGCGGAGCGGTATAATTTCCCGTCAGCCGATTTCGCTTCCCAGTCGAGGTTGAACCGTGGCTCAGAGGGCCCCCAAAGAGATCGAAAGACTTCGCGAAGAGATCCGCTATCACGAGCACCGCTACTACGTGCTGAACGATCCGGAAATCTCCGACACCGAATTCGACAAGCTGATGAAGCGCCTGGAGACGCTGGAGCGCGAGCGTCCCGATTTAATCACGCCCGACTCGCCCACGCAGCGGGTGGGCGGTCAGCCCGCCGAGGAATTTCCCAAGGTACGGCACTCGGTGCAGATGCTGTCGCTCGACAACACCTACAACCTGGATGAGCTGCGCGACTTTGACCGGCGCGTGCGCGAGCTTTCCGGGCGCGACGTGGTGCCCTACGTCGGCGAGTTGAAACTCGACGGGCTCTCCATGGCGCTGACCTACGAAGACGGCGCGCTCGCGCGCGGCGTCACGCGCGGCGACGGCACCACCGGCGAAGAAGTCACCGCCAACGTTAGGACCATCCGCTCCGTGCCGCTCAAGATAGACTGGAAAAAACTCAAGGCGCTGGGCGACGGCAAACGCTTCGAAGTCCGCGGCGAGGTCATCATGACCCTCAGGTCTTTCGAAGCTGCTAACGCGCAGCGCGAGGCGGCAGCGGAGCCGCGCTTTGCCAACCCGCGCAATGCCGCCGCGGGCACCATGCGCCAACTCGACCCGCGCATCGTCGCGGGGCGCAAGCTAGACATGTTCGCGTATTTCCTGATGGTCAACGGCCGGCCGGCGCTCGCCGAGCACTGGAAATCTCTCGACGCGTTGGCCGAAATGGGTTTCAAGGTCAACCCGCATCGACAGCTGTGTCGCACCTTCGATGATCTGCTTGCCTACATCCGGGAATGGGAAGGGAAGCGCGAAGAACTCGATTACGAAATTGACGGCATCGTGGTGAAAGTGAACGACACGCGGCTGTGGGACGAGCTGGGGACGACGGCCAAGTCACCGCGCTGGGCCATCGCGTTCAAATATCCCGCCCGCCAGGCGACCACGGTGGTGAAGGACATTCGCGCGCAGGTCGGCCGCACCGGCACGCTCACGCCCGTGGCCGATCTGGAGCCGGTGGACGTGGGCGGTGTCACGGTCAGCCACGCCACGCTCCACAACATGGACGAAATCGAGCGGCTGGGCGTGAAGATCGGTGACACGGTGCTGCTGCAACGCGCCGGAGAAGTGATCCCGCAGGTTCTGAAAGTGGTGAAGCCGGCTCCCGACGGGCGCGCGTTTGATATGCCCGAGAACTGCCCGGTGTGCGGCGGGGAAGTGCATCGCGTGGAGGGCGAAGTCGCTTACCGCTGTGTAAACGCGGCCTGCCCCGCGCAGCTCAAGGAATCGCTGCTGCATTTTGCCGGGCGCCGCGCCATGAACATTGACGGGCTGGGGGAAGCGCTGGTGGATCAACTTGTGGATGAGAAGATGGTTCGCGACGTCGCCGATCTCTACCGTCTGAAGCAGGAAGAACTCGCGGCTCTCGAACGCATGGGCGAAAAATCCGCGCAGAACCTGCTGGACGAAATCACGGGAAGCAAGAAGGCGGAGCTCGCGCGCGTGATTTTCTCCATCGGCATTCGCTTTGTCGGCGAGCGCACGGCGCAATTCCTGGCCGATCATTTTGGTTCGCTCGATAAGCTGGCCAAGGCTACGGAAGAAGAGCTTTGCCAGGTGGAGGAAGTCGGCCCCAAGATCGCCCAGAGCATCGTCGAATACTTCGGCGAAAAACGAAACCGCGAGGTGCTCGACAAGCTGAAAAAGGCGGGATTGCAGTTCGAGCAGAAGAAAGTCCAAAAGGCGGAAGGCAAGCTTACGGGCAAGCAGTTTGTTCTCACCGGGACGCTGCCAGATTATTCCCGCGAGGAGATGACGAAGATGATCGAGGACGCGGGCGGGCGCGTCATCGGCTCGGTGTCGAAAAAAACCGATTACGTGGTCGTGGGCGCCGACCCCGGGTCAAAACTTGAAAAGGCAAAGTCGCTGGGCGTCAAAACGATCGGAGAAGCTGAGGTATTGAAACTGATGAAGTAGAACCCGGCGTATTCCCCCGCGAGTGAGGTTGGAATACGGCGTATTGCGGTGTATTATAGGCGCGAGGGCAAACGCTTATGGGAAGAACTACGATCACGGTGCGGCTGGATTCGGAGAAGCGCGAGGCACTGGATGCGATTGCAGAGGTTGCAGACCGCGACCGCAGCTACATTTTGAACGAGGCCATTGACGCCTATCTCGACACGCACCGGTGGCAGGTCGAACACATTCGCAAAGGGCTGCGCCAGGCGCGGGCGGGACGGTTTGCGAGTGAGAAGGAAGTGAGGAAAGCGCTGGCCCGGTGGCGACGGTGAAGATTCGGTGGACGCGCCTTGCCCTTGAAGACCTTGAGCGGGCGCGCGAATACATTGCGGAGCGAAACCCTGCGGCAGCGCAATCAGTCATCACGAGGATTGAATCGGCGCTGAAAGCCCTGGCGACGCATCCTGAAATCGGGCGCAGGGGGCGGGTGCAAGGGACCCGCGAATTGGTTGTCCCCGATACGCCATTCATCATCGCTTACCTTGTATCGAAGAACTCTGTCGAAATCCTGGCGGTGATTCATGGGGCGCGGAGATGGGCTGAGAGTCTCTGAGGCGATGGCGCCGGGCTTCGGTCCGACTGACGTGCGAAGACCTCGGTTTGCCCAGCGGTAAATCATATGGCCAAGCATCGTGTGTGTCCGTGGTGGTTGGGATATTTTCTGGCGAGCCCGTTGCGGCGCCTTCTGGAGGACCCCGGAGCGATCGTGGCGCCGCACGTGCGCGAAGGCATGACGGTGCTGGAGCCGGGGCCGGGGATGGGATTCTTCACCCTGGAAATGGCACGGCGGGTCGGGCCGGCGGGGCGCGTCATTGCCGTGGACATTCAGCCGAAGATGATCTCCAGCCTCAAGCGGCGCGCAGCGCGGGCGGGGCTGCTCGAGAGAATTGACGCGCGTGTCGCCGAACCTGATTCGATGAAACTGGACGGTCTGGGCGGCACGGCGGATTTCGCGCTGGCTTACGCCGTCGTGCACGAACTTCCCGATATCGGGTCGTTTTTTGCCGAGGTTGCACAAGCCCTGAAGCCGGGCGCGTGCGCCTTATTAGCCGAGCCTGCGGGGCACGTGAGCGCCGAGCATTTTGAGGCAGAGTTGAAAGTGGCGGCACGGGCGGGCCTCCATCCGGTCAGCCATCCCGTGATTCCCCGCAGCCGTGCGGCGGTGCTCAAAAAAAGTTAACTTTCGGAATGCGCCCTGTAAGGAAGGGTTTGCCTCGTTCCAGCGCAGCTTGACATTAAGACGTCAAAACGCTATCTTGGACCTATGAAGTCAAGACCCAAGAGAGCAACGGTTTACTTTGATACGCACCTGCACCGCGCGCTGCGAATCAAGGCGGCGGAAACCGAGAAGTCTGTTTCTGACTTGGTCAATTCTGCGGTGCGATTCTCATTGGCCGAGGATGCGGAAGACTTGGCGGCTTTCGACGATCGTGCGAGAGAACCGAACCTTGCTTTTGAGGCGGTGCTCAAGGATTTGAAAAAGCGTGGGAAGCTATAAGGTTCTTATTAAGCCTTCAGCTGTCAAGGAGCTTGAATCGCTTTCCAAGAACGACCGCCGCAGGGTTGCTGAGCGAATCCGGCGGCTGGCCGGGGCGCCGCGCCCACCGGGGTGCGAGAAGCTTTCGGGTGAGGAAAAATATCGGGTCCGCCAGGGCTCATACCGCGTCGTTTATTCTCTCGACGATTCCCAGCGCATCGTCGTGGTCGTGAAAATCGGCCACCGCCGCGAAGTCTATCGGTAGGCTGCAAGCCGCGTTGTGCCGCGAGGCAGTCGAGCGCGGTCTACCACGGCGGCGCGGGACGGCCGGGCAGTTCGTGGCACTCGTAGCAGCGCGGCTCGTAGCTTTCCTTGCCCCCCACCTGCACCTGGGGAGAATCGTAGGGCGCGGGCTTGCCGTTGATGATGCGCTGCGGAAGCGCGGCGGGCTTGCCGCACTTGGCGCACAGAGGATTCAGCCACAGGCAGTCCTGAACCCCTTTGCAGAAGGCGAAGAGCAGCAGAGTGGAGCCAAACGGCTCGCGCTTGAAATCGAGCGCCAGGCCGGCGGCGATCACGTCGTAGCCGCGCGCGAGCAGCTCGTCCACCAGCAGGTAGAAGGGCGAATTGGCGGGGAAGAATTGCGCTTCGTCGAAGGCGATGATGTGGAAGCGTGTGCCGATTTCGGATTCTTTCTCGCGAACGATCTTGAGCGCCTGCCACGGGTCGCGGATGGAGAGCTCCAGCGCCTCCATGGTTTTGCCGTGGTAGTCCTTGATTTTGCTCTTGCCGCTCCGCGTGTCAATTTCGGGCTTGAAGATTAGCACGCGCTTGCGGCCGAACTCGCGCAGCGTCTCGACTTCCAGCATCAAGCGGCCGGTTTTGTTGCCGAACATGTTGCCGACAATCAGTTTGAATTCGCCTCGCGGCATTTTCTTTCTCCGTTTGCGGGTTTGGGAATTCTTCGCCATCTCTGATCCGTGCTTGCGTCCAGAGCGCAACCATCCTGTCTCAAAAACGCGAGGCAAAAAGATATTCTTTCAGGCGACAAATGTAAACCCCGAAGCGAGAAGGCCGCGAATCGGGCGGGGCCGCGGCGCGTGAGCGGCGCAAGGGCGGCAGTTTGATTCCACTCGGAAGGCAAGCTATCATGAGGTTTGCGCGGGTAAGCCGGGCGATCGCTGCCCCGGCCGAGCGCCCCGGCTTCGTCGGGGCTGGCATGGCTGGGGGAGAGGAAAGTCCGAACTCCGCAGGGCAGTGTGCTCGCTAACGGCGAGGGTCGGAAGGGGATGTCCGTCGTTTGACGGGCCGTACGCTTCCGGCACGGAAAGTGCCACAGAAAATATACCGCCCGTCTTCGGACGAGCAAGGGTGAAAAGGTGCGGTCCGCTTTGGCGGAATTAAAGTAAGAGCGCACCGCCTCGAGGGCGACCTCGAGGGCAGGGCAAACCCCACACGGAGCAAGACCAAATAGGGGAGGAGGGGCTGCCCGCTCCGCAATGCCGCGCTTGGGTCCGCTCTACGCGGGCCATTAGCGGCAGGCAACTCCCGGGTAGGTCGCTGGACCCCGCGAGCAATCGCGGGGCTAGAGGAATGATCGCCCTCTCCGTCATGCGGCGGAGAGACAGAATTCGGCTTACAGGCTTGCCCGCGCTTAAGTTTCTTGATTCTCTCACTGGATTGATTGGTGTGGCCGCTCCGGGAGGTCAAAGGCGGCCAAGGGTGCGGTCGGAAAGCCGCCCCGCTATCTCCACCGCCAGAGGCGGATCGTATTGTCCTGGCATCCCGAGGCCAGGTGGCGTCCGTCCGGACTGAACGCAAGGGAAGTGACGGCGCCATCGTGACCGGACAGGGTGCGTATCTGTTTCCCGGTTGCTACGTCCCAGACCTCAATAAGCCTGCGAGCTCCCGCTGAGACAAGGTAGCGTCCTTCGATGCTGAAGGCGACGGCCGATACCGCGCCCCCGTCGCCGGGCAGGGTCAGCACTTCCTGTGCTGCGTTCATATCCCACAGCTTAATGGTGGAGTCGAGGCTTCCTGTTGCCAGGAGGCGCCCGTCGGGGCTGAAAGCGACGCTCGACACGCCTCCGGTGTGACCTCTCAGGGTTCGCAACTCCTGGGCCGAAGCCACGTCCCAGATTTTGGCGGTAAGGTCGCTGCTGCCGGTGGCAATAAACCGCCCTTCAGGACTGAACGCGATCGAGAGAACTGGCCCCGTGTGTCCCCAAAGCGAACGGGTCTGCCGCCACAGGGACGCATCCCAAAGCTTGACCGTCATATCCGCGCCTGCCGAGGCGAGGTACAGGCCGTCGGGGCTGAAGGCGACCGAGTAAACTGCGTCGGTGTGTCCTCGCAGGACCTGCAACTGCTTCCCTGTAAGTACATCCCAAATCGCTACCGTCCGGTCCTCACTTGCGGAGGCGAGGTACTGGCCATTGGGGCTGAAGGCGACAGAGCGGACGGGAGCCGTATGTCCGCTGAGAGCGCGAATTTCCTGTCCGGTGGAAACATCCCAGAGCTTTATGGTCATATCCGCGCTTGCAGAGGCGAGGGTTTGGCCATCGGGGCTGAAAGAGATGGAATTGACGAAATTGTGATGGCCCGAAAGAACGCGTTCCACTCCAAAAAGGGCGGCGGGTCTGTTTTCCCTTGGCGCTTCGGGAGGGGGCGCCCAGGGGGCAGGGTTGGGGGCCGGCGGGGCGGGGTGGGGGAGAGGGGGGGTCGGGCAGCCCCCGCCGCAGGCGTCCCGGCCGGCGATGATAGCCCCGCTCGATCCAGTCCATCGCCTGGGACCACTCGCCGAGCTCCGCGAGCACGATGACGACCCTGTCGGCCAGCTGCCGGCTGCCGCGCAGATCGTGAAACGGGTCCTCCTGCTCCCCCCGAGCGAGCAGCGCCGCCAGCTCCCGTCTGAGGTCGCGCTCTCGCGCCACCAGCCAGCCGTCGGCGGCGGCATCGGCGGACAGCTGCTCCATGCGCTCGGTCTCCCCCCGGATCCCCAACAGCATGCGGCGCGCGTCGAGCGCCTCCTCGTGCCGGCCCGCGCGGTGGCAGCTCATCTCGAGTCGCTCGAGCGCCGCCTCGTACTTGGGCAGAAGTCGCAGCGCCTCCCGCAGGGGGCCGATGGCCTCGTGGTAGCGGCCCAGGGCCATCAGGACATCACCCAGCCCCACGTGCATGAACGGCGCCTGGGGATCGAGG
>OFHG01000186.1_pt1 | contig 26969 bp, 27 predicted proteins | sample 1521931 | NCBI WGS metagenome assembly OFHG01 (sample SAMEA2468438, study PRJEB22500) | soil metagenome | biome: Glassland; feature: Farmland; material: Clay | place: Australia | collected 2013-01-31 | depth 0.55 m
TGATCTTCACCTTCTCCACCGAGCCGTCGCGGCGGCACCAGGCAACCTGCTGGCCGCGGCTGATCGTGCCGCTGAATACCCGGCACAGGGCGATCCGGCCCAGATAGGAGGAGGCGTCCAGGTTGGTCACGTGCGCCTGAAGCGGCGCCTGCCGCTCATACGAGGGGGCCGGCACCGTGTCCCGCAGGACTGTGAACAGTGGCTCCAGGTCCGGCGAGTCCGGCAGGGTCCCGTCTTCGGGCCGGGTCAGCGACGCCCGGCCCGCCCGCGCCGATGCGTACACGATCGGGAACTCGATCTGCTCCTCGGTCGCGTCGAGATCCAGGAACAGCTCGTAGCAGGCGTCCACGACCTCGGAGATCCGGGCATCGGCCCGGTCCACCTTGTTGATCACCAGGATGACCGGCAGCCCGGCCTCCAGCGTCTTGCGCAGCACGAACCGGGTCTGCGGGAGCGGTCCCTCCCCCGCGTCCACCAGCAGGATGACCCCGTCCACCATGGACAGTCCGCGTTCCACCTCGCCGCCGAAGTCGGCGTGCCCGGGCGTGTCCACGATGTTGATGGTCAGCCCGCCGTGACGCACCGCGGTGTTCTTGGCCAGGATCGTGATGCCCTTCTCCCGCTCCAGGTCACCGGAGTCGAGCACCCGCTCGGCGACACGCTCGTTCGCGCGGAACGCCCCCGACTGCCAGAGCATGGCGTCCACCAGCGTCGTCTTGCCGTGGTCGACATGCGCCACGATCGCCACGTTGCGCAGATCGTCACGGGCCGCAAGGACGGGCGAAGGTACGGGCATGGCAGAGCCTCGGTGGTGAGTGCGGATTTGGGGCGGCAATGGCGCCGTCCTTCCAGTGTATTCACCCGATCATGCATAACGGATGGCCCAGGCGGGGCCGCTCCCCGACCGCCGCGGGCCTGTCCGGGCTACGGGCAACGGCTTCTTGAGCGGTTCTTCACGGCTTCTTAACGCTGGTTCTGGTGGGATACGGACTCATGCGCGACAGATATGAGTATCCGACGGATCCCGCACCATGGTCGGGTATGCCGCCTGTGAACGCTGCCCCGCAGCACACACAGCCCCCGCAGCACACACAGATCCAGCACACGCAGGTCCAGCCGCCCCTGCCCCCGGCCGGGCGGTACCAGGACTACGCGGCCCGGTACGACGAGCCCGTGGGTGAGGCGCGTACCGCGGGGCTGCGCCGCCTGTCCAAACTGACCTGGCGGGCCACTCAGCTCAGCGCTGTCACCGCGGTCGGCTTCGCCGCCCTGTTCGCGCACTCCGCTCACCCCACCACGACGAGCAGCACGGCGCCGGCCAAGCCCAGCCCAAAGCCCTCGGCCAAACCCACGCCCTCCCCGACGGCGACGAAGAAGCACCACCACGCGGCGGCATCCGCCTCGCCTTCCGCCAGCACCCAGACCGGCGCGGGCAGCACCAGTACCTCCGCCGGCACCGGCAGCACAGGCAGCAGCGGCTCGGGCGGGACCGCCCCATCGCCCACCCTGGCTCCACCGACGACGGCACCCGCACCGCCCCCGCCCAGCCCCACTGCGGCGCCGTCGACCCCCTCCAGCGGTTCCGGCGGAGGGTGATGGCGCCCTCGACCGAGGCCATCGGCACCCGGACGTTCCCGGCACTGGGCACTTTCGCGTCGCTGCTCATCACCGACGCGAGCAAGCTCGAACAGGCCTGCGCGCTGCTCACCGGGGGAGTGCTGGCTATGGACATGGCCTGCTCCCGGTTCCGGACCGATTCCGAACTCTGGCGGGTCAACCATGCCCAGGGCCGCCCCGTGCGGATCAGCCCGCTGCTCGTGGACGCGCTGGCGACGGCCCTGACCGCCGCCCGGATCACCGATGGCGACGTGGACCCGACCTGCGGTGAGCCGCTGGCCAGGCTCGGCTACGACCGGGACTTCGCGCAGGCACAGCAGGACACCGGTGGGCTGAGCGGCGCACCTGCGCCGGCCGCGGGCTGGCAGATGGTCGAACTGGACACCGAGCAGCGCACGGTCAGGGTGCCTGAGGGTGTCCTGCTCGACCTGGGCGCGACCGCGAAGGCCCTGGCCGCTGACCGGGCCGCGGGCCGGATCACCGCAGCGGTGGGCTGCGGCATGCTGGTCAACCTTGGCGGCGACATCCGGACAGCCGGTGAGCCGCCGGCCGGCGGCTGGCGGGTGGGGATCGTGGACGACGCGCTCTTCGAGACCCGCAGCGACCAGGCTGAGCCCAGCCAGACGGTCATGATCCGCGACGGCGGCCTCGCGACGTCAAGCACCATGATCCGGTCGTGGCAGCGGGGCGGCATCAGCATGCACCACATCATCGTGCCGAGCACGGGCCTGCCCGCCGACTCCTGCTGGCGCACGGTCAGCGTCGCAGCCGCGACCTGTGTCGATGCGAACACCGCAAGCACGGCGGCGATCCTGCGCGGCGAGCAGGCAGCGGGCTGGCTGGATGGGCTGCGCCTGCCCGCCCGCCTGGTGCATCATGACGGCACGACGGTCATGGTCGGCGGCTGGCCTGCCGACGGCACCGGCACAGGAAGCAAGGTATGAGCATTTCCCTCAATGGACCGGGCCTGTGGTATGCCACCCGGGCGACCGGCCTGGTGACGCTACTGCTACTGACCGCCAGCGTTCTGCTCGGGGTCCTCACTGCGGGACGGTTCGCCAGTGAGAAATGGCCGCGATTCCTCACCGTCGGGCTGCATCGTAACGTTTCCCTGCTGATCCTGGTCTTCCTGATCCTGCACGTGGGCACGACCGTGGTCGACACCTACACCAACATCCCGCTGACGGCCGTGTTCATCCCGTTCACGACCTCCTATAAGACAGGCTGGCTCGCGCTGGGGGCGGTGGCGTTCGACCTGATGGCCGCACTGGTGGCGACCAGCCTGTTCAGGAACCGGCTGGGCCACCGGGCCTGGCGGCGGATCCACTGGGCGGCCTACCTGTGCTGGCCGGTCGCCGTGGCACACGGCCTGGGCGCGGGCACCGACCGGACCACCATCTGGGTGTTCGCGCTCACCGTGATCTGCGTCGCCATCGTCGCGGCGGTGGCCACCTGGCGCTTCGTCAGCGCGGCCCGGGCAGGTGCCCGGTGACCACGCTTGCCGTCTCGTCCTACCAGGCACCCGAGGTGCGGCTGCCCCGCCTGCTCGCCGGTGTCTCCTACTACCAGGCCGCCGGGCTGCCCGACCATGAGCGCATGTACGGGCCGCTGCCGCTCCCCGATTCTGGCGGCCGGCCAGGCCGTAACAGCCGGCAGCGGCCGGAACGGCTGATCGATCTCGTGGACAGGTCCGGCCTCACCGGGCGAGGCGGCGCGGGTTTCCCCACCGGGCGCAAGATGCGCTCGGTGGTGACCTCTCCGGGCCGCGCGGTGGTCGTCGCCAACGGCGCGGAGGGTGAGCCTGCCAGCTGCAAGGACCGGCTCCTGCTGACCCGGGTGCCGCACCTGGTCCTGGACGGGATTGCCCTGGCCGCGTTCACCGTCAAGGCGGATGAGGCCTATCTGGTGGTCCACGGCCAGGAGACGGAGCTGCTGGCAAGCCTGGAGGACGCGATCGCGGAACGGCAGTCGGTTGGCGTCGATCCGGTGCCCATCCAGCTGGCCGGCATCCCCGGCCGGTACGTCTCCAGCGAGCAGTCCTCGATCGTGCAGTTCATCAACGGCGGCCCCGGCAAGCCGACCTTCTCGCCGCCGCGCCCGAACGAGCGTGGGGTGAAGGGGCGGCCCACCCTGGTGAACAACGTCGAGACGCTCGCCCACCTGGCACTGATCGCCCGGTACGGGGACGGCTGGTTCCGCAGCATCGGGCTGCCGTCCGCCCCCGGTTCCACCCTGGTCACCGTGGGCGGCGCGGTTGCCCGGCCCGGCGTCTACGAGATCGAGATGGGCACCCCGATCGGGCAGGTGGTGATGCTCGCCGGCGGCCCCGCCGAGCGGCTGCACGCGCTCCTGGTCGGCGGCTACTTCGGCGCGTGGCTGGCAGCCGAGGTCGCCTGGCCGGTGCCGATGAGCCACGCGGGCCTGAAGTCGGTGGGCGGGGCGATGGGTGCGGGCATGGTGATCGCCCTGCCGGTCACCTCCTGCGCACTCGCCGAGACCGCCCGGGTCGTCAGCTACCTGGCGGAGGAGACCGCGCAGCAGTGCGGGCCGTGCATGTTCGGCCTGCCCGCTCTCGCCGATGCCCTCATCGACCTCGCCTGGCAGGGCGGACGGGGCCGGGCGCTCGACCAGATCGCAACGCTCATCCCACTCATCGAGAAGCGCGGCGCCTGCCGTCATCCCGACGGGGCCACCCAGCTGGTGCGCAGCGCGCTCACGGCGTTCGCCGCGGACGCTCGCTGGCACGACCAGCAGGGCCCCTGCTACGGCGTGCGCCGTGCCCCGCTGCTGCCGATACCGGGTGACGAGGAAAGAGAGTGGGGCTGGACATGAGGTACCAGTTGCGCGTCAATCCGATCGCCTGCGTGGGCCATGGCATGTGCGCCGAGCTCCTGCCAGAGATCATCGAGCTCGACCCGTGGGGTTACCCCATCCTGACCTCGCCGAACGTCCCGCGGGGCGTCCTGGATCACGCGAGGCGGGCCGTTGACGCCTGCCCGACCCTGGCGCTGCTGATGGAGGAAGCCAGCGGCAAGCACCACTGACGGAGAAGGTCGGCGGCAAGCACCACGCACCGGGCCGGAGCTGGGACCTGGGGGGGACGACTGGGGGAACCTCGGCGGGCGCCTGCCAGCGCTCCCATGGCCGGGTGCCGCACCCCTCAGTCGTCTCCCCCCCAGGAAGTCACCTGCGTGGCAGCCGAGGGCACGCCGGCCGTGCAGGACACCGTCATGGTCACCGTGCGCTGGGAGGACTTGAACACAACCTGCGCGGTGGCGGCCGGCCCGCGGACCACGTTCCTGGCCTCAAAGCCCTGCTGCGGACTCCAGGACAGCAGATAGGCGCCCTCGGTGGCGCAGCCAGCCACGACTGTCCCTCCCCCGGAGCTGAGCACGGTACCGCTCGATGACTGCGGGCTCGCCGGGGGGGTGGCGGAGGGCGTGCTGCTGGACTGGACGCGCCGCCTGGTGATCGGGGTCGCCGCCTGGCCGATGCTGACGGACGGCGCGAAGCTCGGCACCGGCGCCGGCGATTCGGCCGCCTCACTGGCGAGATCCCGCTTGATCATCGCGGCGGTCAACTGCCGGCTGGGCGCGTCGGCGATACCCTCACCGAGCCTGGACACGGCCAGCAGGCTGCCCCCGGTCGCGGCGACAGTCCCGAGCAGCCAGGCGCCGATGCCGATGAGGATGCGGGTTCGCACACTGCCGAGACTCACTGATGTGACCTTAAGGCCGGGTAAAGCTCTTCTCAAGGGAACCGCGGCGACCGCCCCGCCGATACGGGATCTTGCTGCAGGTAATGACGGATACCGGATACCGTCATGCTGTGGCACAGCTCTTGCTTGTGGAGGACGACGCTGCCATCCGGGCTGCCCTGATCAGGGCGTTGACCGAGCGGGGCCATGCGGTGACGAGCATGGCCGGCGCGATGGCGGCACTTCAGCACGTCCTTGAGTCGCCACCGGACCTTATCCTGCTTGACCTGGGCCTGCCCGACCTGGGCGGGTACGAGGCGCTGCGGATGATGCGCGCGGTGAGCTCCATCCCGGTGGTGGTCATCACCGCCCGTGATGACGAGTCCGAGATCATCCGGGTACTGGATGCCGGGGCCGATGATTACGTGATCAAGCCGTTCGGCGCGGGCCAGATCGACGCGAGGATACGGGCGGTGCTCCGGCGGTCCGGCCAGAACGAGGTGAAAAGCGGGAGCCCGCTCGAAGTTGGCGGCCTGCGGCTGGACCCCGAGGGGCATGAAGCCACGCTGGACGGCGCCCGGCTGGACCTGAGCCGGCGCGAATTCGATCTGCTCCACTACCTCGCGCTTCACGCCGGGCAGGTGGTCACCCGGCGTGACCTGCTCACGCATGTCTGGCGGATGCCTTACGGCGGCGCCGACAAGACCGTCGACGTTCATGTGTCGTGGCTGCGCCGCAAGCTCGGCGAGACCGCGCAGCAGCCCCGCTACCTGCACACCGTGCGCGGGGTCGGGATCAAGCTCAGCGCACCCTGATGAAATTTCGCGTCATCTTGCTCGTCGTGGCGACCAGTTCGCTGGTGCTGGTCTCCTTCCTGGTTCCGCTCGCGCTGGTGCTGCGCACGGTGGCCGCCGACCGGGCGATCAGCACGGCAACCAGCCAGGCCCAGAACCTGGCCCCGCTGGTCACCACCCTCAGCGTGAGCCAGTTGCGGCTGACGGTGGACCAGATGAACGCGGAGAACAGCACCAGCCCGGTCACGGTCTTCCTGCCCGGGGGGACTGCGCTGGGCAAGCCGGCACCCCGGTCTGACTCAGTCAAGCTGGCCGCCAGAGGCAGCAGCTTCCCCGCCGCCACGGCTGGCGGCGTCGAGGTTCTGGTAGCCGTGCAGGGCCTGCCCGCTGGCACCGCCGTCATCCGTACCTTTGTTCCCGAGCAGGTGCTGCGGCACGGGGTGACCCGCGCCTGGGTGCTGCTCGGCGGCCTCGGCCTCGGGCTCCTCGCGCTCAGTGTGGCCGTCGCCGATCAACTCGCCCGCACCCTGGTCCGCCCGATCGCCGCCCTCGCCCGCGCCTCCGACCGGCTGGCCACCGGCGATCTGTCTGCTCGCGCCACTGTCGCCGGGCCACCCGAGGTCCGCCGGGCGAGCGCCGGCCTGAACCGGCTGGCGCTCCGGATCGGGGAACTGCTGGCGCACGAGCGGGAAACCGTGGCGGATCTGTCCCACCGGCTGCGGACACCGCTGACCGCGCTGCGGATCGACGCCGAGTCGCTGCGCGACAGTTCCGAGATGACGCAACTCCTGGCGGACGTGGATGCGGTGGAGCGAACCGTCAACGAGATCATCCGCGAGGCCCGGCGGCCGACCGGGGAGGGCTCGGGAGTGCTCTGCGACGCATCGCTGGTCATCACCGAGCGGGCCGCGTTCTGGCAGCCGCTGGCCGAAGACCAGGACCGCCCGATGACGGTGGAGGTCGTCGCCGGCCCGGTGCCGGTCCGGGCGTCCCGGGAGGATCTGGCGGCATGCGCTGACATCCTGCTGGAGAACGTGTTCTCGCACACTCCCGAGGGTCTCGCCTTTGCTGTCCGGCTCAGCAGACGAGCGGGTGGGGGCGCGTGGCTGGTGGTCGCAGACGACGGACCAGGCTTCCCGGAGGAAGACCCCACCCAGCGCGGCCTGTCCAGCGGCGGATCCACCGGCCTCGGCCTGGACATCGCCTGCCGGATCGCCGAGGCCTCCGGCGGCACGCTGACCATCGGCCGCTCCCCTTCCGGCGGAGGTTCGGTGACGGTGGGGCTGGGACCGCCAACGCGGGCGCCCGACGGGGGCCGCCGGCACCGGCGGGCACGCGAACGCCTGCAGCGGCGTGGGCGCGATGGCGGGGACCCGGGCCGCTGGGATGAGGACGGGACACCGTGGAGCCTGCTGGGGAGTTCACGGATCGACCCGTGACGGACTCCGGGCCGGCGGTCAGGTTCCGAGCCGGCCACCAGGTTCTGAGGCGGCCACCAGGTTCTGAGGCGCCGCCACAACGCATAGATAAGGCATCCTCCTCATGTGCTCCAGGCCGCCTTAGAACGAACCTCAAGGGTGTACGGCCGTGACCACGGCCCAGACCCTGGAGGGCACCATGAATCCAGCACTGTGGGAGGCACTGATGGCTGAGCGTGTCAGGGATCTGCGGGCCTCCGCGACCCCGTCGCGGCGTGCCCGCCGCACCCGCCGCCACTGGCGCGCCTCATCCGCTGGCCGTGGCCTTGCCACGGAGGGGCAGCCCGGCCGCCGGCAGGCCACCCGCCCGCGCAACGCGTGAGGTGGCTGGTCAGCACCATCCTGCGAGCATGGCCGGGCTCATGACCATAGGGGAACACTAGTTCGATAATCTGGTATGGTTTAGGCATGGCTGCGTACCTGCCGCCCGGATGGCCGACCGGGGTGCACCCACCGGGCAGCCAGGAGTTCGAGCGGACCGCGGTGGCCTGGCTGCTGGACGTGGTGCCGCCCGACTACCGGCTGTACGGGGTGCTGCGCCGCCATCCCGTTGCGCTTGCCACGCTGGCCAGGCACCACCTGGCCGCCTGCATAGAGGGTGCACGCCAGGGCTACCGCACCGCCCGGGCCGAACTCGGCGATGCGCTTCCGGTCCACGGCCTCGACGCGGTACTGGCCGCCTACCGCAGTGAGGGCAGCCGGCTCGTCACCACCGCTCGTGCCGTGGATCTGGTCGCCCGGGCTCTGCGCGGGGAGGTGTTCACACCGCAGTTGCGCGATCCGCCGGAACTGCGGGGCAAAGCCACCAGTCAGCAAGGACGGCGGGGCGAGGCCGTAAGCCGGCAACGGGCGGGCTGACCGGCTCGGTCAGTGCTTGTGGCTGACCAGCCGCGCGTTGTCCAGCGCGACGCCTATCCGGCACGCGAGGTCGGCGGCCAGTTCCATCACCTCCCGGTGCAGCCGCTCGTCACGGCGATGACCTACGGCAAGCACGCCCGCGCCCGCATCCGGGGTCAGCGGGAAGCACCAGGCGGTATCGCCCGCCAGTTCGCTGGCGCCGCTGGGTCCCTGAGCCAGTCCGGGGACGGCCAGCGGCCACCGCCACGCCGGGCCGTGACGAGGCGCCCGCGGCGGCGGTTCAGAATCTGATCTTCCTTCACACACCCGGTCGAGCAACCAGGCAAGGGCACCGGACCGGGTCTCGTCCATATGCCGTGCATACGCCGTCCATAGCCCATTGCCCGCGCCCTCCGGCCGGGTGCCCGCCAGCCCAGCACCATTCAGGCCCGTGCCTGCCAGCGCCCCGGCCGGCAGCAGCACCGCGCACCAGGGCGCAAGCCGTGGCACCGCGGCCTGACCGGCCAGGGTCATGACATCTTCGGCGCCAAACCTGCCCATGAGCAGCCCGCGTGCCTGCACGAGCGCGCCGATCCGCCCGCGCCTGACCCGCTCCAGTTCACCCAGCCGGGCCCGCTCCAGGGCCGGACCGCATCGATCCGCCAGTTGCTGGAGCCGCGCCGCCTCATCATCGCGGAATCGGTCCGGCGTGGCGGCCGCCACCGCGAGCAGGCCGGTCACCCGGCCGTCGACCACAAACGGGACGGTCACCACCGACGGAGCCGCACCAGCCGCGGCCCGCACCGCTGCCAGCGAAGTCCCGCCCCTCCCGGCCTGCCCGGCCACGGCCGGCGCGTCCTGGCCTGCCGCCTGCGACGGGAAACTCCCCGTCGCGGTACGCAATCGAAGATCGCCGTCCTCGTCAGCCATCAGGGCGTAAGCGGCGTCGGCACCGACCGCCGCCCGCGCGGACTCGACCGTGCTTGCCAGCAATTCGCCATACCCAGGATCGCCCATGGATGGAGCCGGCCAGCGGTGAGTACAGTTCCTCCCCACCGCCACGCCACCGGCGGCGGGTTCGCCCGCGACCGCAGCCGCACGGAGCGCGGCCGCCAGCATGGCCGATTCATCCAGACCGCCATCGGCGCTGGAATGCAGGCTGGTGCCCAGCACCACGCCGAGGCCAGCCGGCCGGCTATCGCCGTGGCCTGAGCCCGGTCCGGCACCAGGCCCGGGATGCCCTATCCGGAACCACACCGCCTTGGCGGCACGTCCATAGGTGACCCCCCACGCGGACGCGAGCGCGGCGGGCAGCAGCAGGCCGCGGCCACTGGTGCGTTCGGCAGGTATGTGCTCGTTCTCCGGCGGCTCGGGCACCAGCTTGGCGGGGTGACCGTCGCTGACCACCACCTCGACCCCGCCGTCGGCCAGCTTGCAGGTGACCTCGACCGGCGTCCCCGCGTGCACCACCGCATTGGTGACAAGTTCACTGGTGAGCAGCACGGCATCGTCGACCAGCCCATGGCCGTCGGCCGCAGCACCGGTGATGAGCCAGGTCTGCAGCGTGTCGCGGACGAACCGGCGTGCCGCAGCGGCAGCCGTCGGCTCTGGCTGATACGCCGCGGTCGCAACGAGAGTGTCCGGTCCCTGCACGTGCCCTCTCGCATGTCGGCGCTCCTGCGCCGGATAGTGTCTTCCCGTAACCATACGACTGCATAAGCGGAACCGCCGCCGGGACTTCATGGCGGTCTTGTCCATCGTGACAGACGCCAGACCAGTTTCCCGCCCGATCAGCCAGGATCCTTGCTCGCCGGCAAAGGTCGTGACCAGCCGTTACCTGTCACGTACTCGCGGACGACCTTAGCGGGGACTCCGGCTATCACACAATGGTCTGGCACCTGCCCGCGTACCACGGACCCGGCAGCGACCACCACATTCCGGCCTATAGCGGCGCCGGGCAGCACGACCACCCCGGCACCGAGCCAGCTCCCGGCGCCGATGGAGACGGCGACGTTGCTCGGCCACTGCCGCCCGATCGGGACGTCAGGATCGGCGTACCCGTGGTTCTGGTCGGTGATGTAGACGTAGGGCCCGGTGAAGACGTCGTCACCGATCACGATGGAGTAGTGGGCGACGATATGGCTGCCCCGGCCGATGACGCAGCGGTCACCGATCCGCAGCACCGGGGCATCGCCCAGATCCTGGCCCGGGAGCATCCCTGCGCTCAGGCTCACCTGGGGAGCGATCAGCGTGCCCGCGCCGATCTCCATCCAGCGCTGGTTGTACAGGGCCGCGGCCGGGAAACCAATCACCGAACCGGGGCCGAACGCCGCGAACGAGCGTCCAGCGGGCGTGTCCGCCGTAATGGCCCCAGCCCGCTCGGCTGCCCGCCAGAGCCGGTGAACCAGGCGCCACGCCAGGATGCGGCTTCCCCGCACCGCAGCGTCCTTTATCGCCATGGGCGATAACGCTACCCGGGTCTTACTCCGCCGATGGCACTGGCGGCATGAGCGGGAGCACGCGTGGGCCTTCGCTCGGCCTGGCCGAAGCCGCGAGCTGACCACAGGCACCGTCAATCTGGCGCCCACGGGTGTCCCGCACCGTCACCGGGATCTGGCGTGCCTCAAGGGCGGCCACGAATTCCCGTGTCGCGCCCGGCGTGGACGCCGTCCATCGCGATCCGGGAGTCGGGTTGAGCGGGATCAGGTTGACGTGCGCCAGCTTGCCGGAGAGCAGGCCGGCCAGAGCGCCGGCCCGCCACCGCTGATCGTTGACATCTCGGATCAGCGCATACTCGATCGAGACCCGGCGGCCCGTGGCGCCCGCATGGTCCCAGGCGGCGCCGAGCACCTCGGCCACCTTCCAGCGCTTGTTCACGGGCACGAGCTCGTCGCGCAGCTCGTCGTCGGGTGCGTGCAGGGATACCGCCAGGGTGACCGAGAGCCCCTCGGCGGACAGGCGCCTGATCGCCGGGACCAGACCGACGGTGGAGACGGTCACCGACCGCTGGGAGATGCCGAGCCCGCTCGGCACCGGATCGGTGAGCCGCCGCAAGGCGATCATGACCTGGGCGTAGTTGGCCAGCGGCTCACCCATGCCCATGAACACCACGTTGGAGACACGGCCGGGGCCGCCCGCCACCTCGCCGCGGGCCAGTGCCCGCGCACCCGCCACCACCTGCGCGACGATCTCGGCGGCGGAAAGGTTCCTGGTCAGCCCGGCCTGGCCGGTGGCACAGAACGGGCAGGCCATCCCGCAGCCAGCCTGCGACGATACGCATATGGTCACGCGCGCCGGATAGCGCATGAGGACCGACTCCACATAGGCGCCATCGAAAGCCCGCCACAACGTCTTGTGGGTCATCCCCTGGTCACAGGACTGCTCCCGCTCGGCGGTCAGCAGCCGGGGCAGCAGCGCACTGGCCAGGCCGGCCCGGGTGGCGGCCGGCAGGTCGGTCATCTCCCCGGGATCATCGGTCAGCCTGGCGAAATAGTGGCGTGCCAGCTGGTCTCCCCGGAAGGGCTCGCCACCGAGTTCCGCGGCAGCGGCACGGCGCGCGGCCGGATCAAGGTCGGCGAGATGACGGGGGGGCCGGGATCGGGTGCCGGGCAACGCTGCTCCGTTCGGCGTGCTGGGGTCTTCGTTCGGGTGCCGGGGTCTTCGCCACTAGTGCCGCAACGGTGACGATCCGGCGTTTTGGCTGGTTACAGGCCGCGTCCTTGGCCGGTTGCCGGGACAGTCCCGGCACTGACAGTCCGGCCAGGCCCGCGCTGGGCAGGTGCCGCCCACGACCTAACTCAACAATATCTGCCCGCCCGCATTCATGACCTGCGTCGAGTCAGTAGATTTCGACACATGGCAACGTTGCGCAAGGGCGCCAGGGGCTCACGGCTGGCCACTCATCAAGGTCAGCCGGGGATCCTGCTGGAGAGCGAGAGCCCGTACGGCAGCCGGCGCGTGGTGGTCGAGTACGACGGTACGACGACCGCGGCCTACCTGCACGACGCCGACGTAGTGGTCGGTGCCGCATGGATCGCGAACCACCAGCCAGCCCCGCCGAGCACAGATCTGTCGCGGCTGGACGCCGGCGAGGCGCCGCTGATGCCCGCCGGGCACACCAAGCACCCCGGCGGCCGGCCACCCCTGGATGCCAGGACCCTGCGTGCCCTGTGGTTCGAGGAAGGCGACGGTGTGGCCATCATCGAGGGCGGCCAGTTGCTTGCGGTCATCCCAGGATGGTGTGAGATGTCCCGGGGCATGCCCGGTTACAGCCGGGACGTGATTGGCCAGACGCCGTTCGGCTGGTCGCTCGATGACGCGATGGAGGGGCTGGGCCCCCGGGCCGACCGGGCAACCGCCTTCTGGCGGTGGCGCCAGCGGGAGGACTCGTGGGCGGGCTTCCAGCAGTCCATGCTCGGCCACCTGCTCGCCCGGCTGGGGCCGGGCGCACGATACTGGGATGTCGCCGGCGGCAAGCAGCCCACCATCGGTGTGTCCGAGCGCCCGCCGACCGAGCACCGGCCCTACACGGTGCTGTCCACACTCGGCATGAGCTGCCAGCGGATGCCGGTGGTCGAGCAGGTGATGGAGGACCCCAGCGGCTGCGCCCGGATCGAACTCGCGATAGCCACCACCATGCCCAGCCCCGACGTTGCCCGCATCTTCCTGTGGCTGGCCCAGTACCCCTGGCGGGCGATCACCTGGTTCGGGGCTGGCCACAGCATCCGCTGGTACCACGAGCCCGCTACCTTCCCGCTGGGCGGCGGCAACGAGGCGGTGCTGCTGCTCGACGACCCGGCCAAGCTGATCGGGCCGGAAGTACCTGACCTGTCCGGATTCTCCTTCGCCGGGGAGCCGGTGCGGTGGCTGTGGATTCTGCCGATCAGCGAACGGGAACGGCTGCTGGCCAAAGAGCGCGGGGCGGCGAGCCTGGTTACCCAGCTTGCCGCACAGCGCCGTAGCTGGGTGGTGGGCCGCTGAGTCGCCACCGGGTACTACCGCCGGCCCGGATTGACCGGGCCGGCGGCTGTGATTCCCGCTAGTTGCTAGTGAATGTGCAGGCTGACACCCAGCAGAGGCAGCCACCACAGCAGGATCGCGAGTATCGCGGACAGAACACCCTTGAGCAGGCCAACGGTTAGGTAGCCCTTGGACCATGCGACGACTATGCCGATGATGAGGTAGATGAGGAAGACGATGCCGATCGGCCGCTTCAACATTCCGCGCCGCTCCCATCCCCCCGAACGTGAGTGAGTCGGCCCTCATCTCCCCCCGGCGGAAGAGGCCAAACATGGCGGCCGGGAGGCGTAATTTCCCCGGAATCCGGGCCTGCCTACTTGATGAAGACGAGCAGGAGCAGCCACACCACCGGGGCGGTGACCAGCAGGGAGTCGATCCGGTCGAGGATGCCGCCGTGGCCCGGCAGCACAGTGCCCATGTCCTTGATCTCCAGATCCCGTTTGGTCATGGATTCAGCCAGGTCACCGAGGGTGGCGGCGGCGAGCGCGGCGAGGCCCACCAGCACCCCCTGCCAGAGCGCCCCATGCAGCAGCGTGGGCAGCGCGATCCCGCCAGCTACTACGCAAACGAGAACGGACCCGCCGAATCCCTCCCAGGTCTTCTTCGGGCTGATACCGGGCGCCATTTGATGCCGCCCGATGAGGACGCCGGCGAAATAGCCGCCGATATCACTGCAGACGGGCAGAAGCAGGAAAACCAGTGTGCGCCGTGGCCCATCGGGAGCAGCCAGCATGAGCGCGACGAAGCTCGCCATCAGCGGCAGGTAGAGCAAAGCGAAGACGCCTGCCGTCACATCGCGCAGATAACCCACCGTGCCGCCGGTCATGCGCCAGGCGAGGATCGCGATCGTCGTCAGGGCCAGGCAGGCGACGAGGGCACGCTCGCCCTCCCAGTAGGCGAGCGCCACCGCTGCCACGCCGCCCACGGCCACCGGCACCAGTGGCAGCCGGATGCCCCGGACCCCGAGCGCACGCGACAGTTCCCACAACGCGAGTCCGGCCGCTGCCCCCATGTAGAGCAGGAAGGTCGCCTTCACGGTGAAGAGGGTGACCAGCGCGAGTCCACCGAGCGCCAGCCCTACCCCGATCGCGGCAGGCAGATTGCGGCCTGCTCGCGAGCGACCGCCAGCAGTGCCACCGTTGCCCGGCGCCCCGGGACCGTCCGCTCCGGCCCGGGGTCCCGGGTCCAGCGGGGGGGTGTCGTCCTCCGGCACCACCGGGCCGCCCGGGTCGTTGAATGGCAAGTCAGACCTCGAGGAGTTCGGCTTCCTTGTGCTTGAGCAGTTCGTCAACCTGCGCCACATAAGTGTGGGTCAGATCATCGAGTTCCCGCTCAGCCCGGTGAACCTCGTCCTCGCCCGCGTCCCCGCCCTTGACCAGCTTGTCGAGCGAGTCCTTGGCATGCCTGCGGATGTTGCGGATGGACACCCTGCTGTCCTCGGCCTTGTGCCGGGCGAGCTTGACGTACTCCCTCCTGCGCTCCTCGGAAAGCTCAGGGAAGACCACCCGGATGATGGTGCCGTCGTTGGACGGGTTGACGCCGAGGTCGCTGTTGCGGATCGCCTTCTCGATCGCGGCCAGCGACGACTTGTCGAAGGGCTGCACCACTACCATCCGCGGTTCCGGGATATGGAACGACGCCAGCTGGTTCACCGGCGTCTGCGAGCCGTAGTACTCGGCCGTGATCTTGCTGAACATGGCCGGGTGTGCGCGGCCGGTGCGGATGGTGCCAAACTCCTCCTTGGCGACCGCGACGGCCTTCTCCATCTTTTCCTCGCCCTCGAGGAGGATCTCGTCTATCACTGCCGCTCCTGTGCGTCCCGTGGGCTGTCTGGACTACCGCCGGCGGGCATCAGCCCTCGCCGCACCGGCCGGCCAGCGTGCCTAGCCGCTTTTCGCGCGCCGTCCGCACGACGTTACCCCCTCTGCCGAGCGGAGGACCGCCGTAGGCAGCCGGCTGTCCGCGCCCAAGGTAGCCCCTGGCATACCGCGGGCAGCCCGGCGTACCTCAGCCTGCCTGCCCCACCTGGAACCTGGCGAAAGCCTGCACAAAGACACCCTGCTCGCCGACGACCTGCTTGATCGTCTTCTTCGGGTCCTTGACGAAGGCCTGCTCCACGAGCACCACATCCTTGAAGAACGCGCCAAGGCGGCCCTCGACGATCTTCGGAATCGCCTGCTCCGGCTTGCCTTCCTCACGGGTCAGCTGCTCCGCGATGCGCCGCTCGTGCTCGACCACGTCGGCAGGAACCTGCTCACGGGTCACGTACTGCGGCCGCATCGCCGCCACCTGCTGTGCGACGTCCTTGCCTGCCTCCTCAGCCGGCGCATCCAGCTGGACGAGCACACCGACGGTAGGCGGCAGGGCACGGTCGGACCGGTGCAGGTAACTCGCGATGTAGCCACCCTCGAGCAGCGCGTACCGGCCGAGCTCCAGCTTCTCCTTGAGCGAGGCCCCCGCCTCCTCGATGAGCTGCTGCGCGGTCACACCGGGCCGGACCTCCACCCCCAGCACGGCCAGCCTGTCGGCGGGCCTGCTGGCCAGTGCGGCAGCGGCGATGTCCGCCGCCACCTGCTGGAAGAGATCGGTCTTCGCGACGAAGTCGGTCTCACAGTTCAGCTCAATGAGAACCCCGGCGCTAGTGCCGTCCAGCACAGCGGTGACCAGCCCGTTCGCGGCGGTACGGCCTGCCCGCTTGCCAACGTCCTTGGCGCCCTTCAGGCGCAGGATCTCGACTGCGGCGTCGAAGTCCCCGTCCGCCTGTTCGAGAGCCTTCTTGCAGTCAAGCATTCCGGCGGCTGTAGCGTCCCGGAGCCGCTTCACGTCCGCGGCGGTGAAGTTCGCCATGTCCTCGTCTTTCGCTTCTCGTCAGTCAAGGGAAGGTGGGTGGCCGCTGGCCGGCTAGGCACCTCCGGCGGTCACCCAGACGCCGCCTCCGGGCCAGCCCCGGCCCCGGCCCCGGCCTCGGCGTGCGGCCCGGGCTCGGCCCCGGCCCCGGCCTCGGCGTGCGGCCCGGCCTCGGCGTGCGGCCCGGCCCCGGCCTCGGCGTGCGGCCCGGCCCCGGCGTGCGGCCCGGCCGGGTTCGCCTCGTCAACGGCGGCGTTGTGTTCCAGCAGCGCCCGCTCCCACTCGGGCAGTGGCTCCTCGGCTCCCAGTTCGCCGACCGCCGCCGCGGACGGCTTGTCCTCACCGTTCGAGGCCCCGGCCCGGGCAATCAGGCCATCGGCGACCGCATCAGCGACCACCCGGGTGAGCAGCGAAACGCTGCGGATCGCGTCGTCGTTACCAGGAATCGGGTAGGTGACCTCGTCGGGGTCGCAGTTGGTGTCGAGGATGGCGATCACCGGGATGCCGAGCTTGCGCGCCTCGCTGACCGCGATGTGCTCCTTCTTCGTGTCCACCACCCAGACGGCGCTCGGCGTCCGGGACATGTCCTTGATCCCGCCCAGGGACCGGTCAAGCTTGTCGCGCTCACGGCGCAGGTGCAGGAGTTCCTTCTTGGTCATGCCCGACCCAGCGACATCGTCGAAGTCGATCTCGTCGAGTTCCTTGAGCCGCTGCAGGCGCTTGTAGACGGTGGAGAAGTTGGTCAGCATCCCGCCGAGCCAGCGCTGGTTCACGAAGGGCATGCCGACCCGGCGTGCCTGCTCCGCGATCGCCTCCTGCGCCTGCTTCTTGGTGCCGACATACAGGACCGTCCCGCCGTGGGCGACGGTTTCCTTGATGAACTCGTAGGCACGGTCGATGAAGTCCAGCGACTGCTGGAGGTCGATGATGTAGATGCCGTTGCGCTCGGCGAAGATGAACCGCTTCATCTTCGGGTTCCAGCGCCGGGTCTGATGCCCGAAGTGAACGCCGCTTTCCAGCAGCTGCCGCATGGTGACAACCGGGGCCATGCCGGTGTCCCCTTCCTGTTCATGCGCCGCGTTCTGGGCACGGCGCGGTCGGTTGGTCCTGGCGACCGTGCGCTTCTCACTGCGGTAATGAGCCCGCAGACCGATGAGTTGCGCCCCACCGGACGTCCTGGCGGACGTGCCCGGCGGCAGGCGGACGCGCGAATTAGCCGGAAAGCCGGATGCGCTGGGCGCACAGGTACTTTCGCGACCGCCCGTAGTCTACCCGCTCCCGGCGGGCGGGCGGGTGCGTGGCGGGCCTGGGCGGCGTCCACCGCCGGGCGCACGGCCGGGCCGCCTGGGCGGCCGGCACCGGTGTCAGGCCCGCGGGTGAGCCTGGCGGTAGGCGGACGTCAGCCGTTCGACCGAGATGTGGGTGTAGATCTGGGTGCTTGCCAGCGACGCATGACCCAAAAGCTCCTGCACGCTCCGCAGATCGGCGCCGCCTTCGAGGAGGTGTGTCGCGGCCGCATGCCGCAGGCCGTGCGGTCCGGAGTCGGGCACACCCGGCACCGCGGCGAGACAGGCGTGCACGACCCGGCGTGCGGTCCGCGGGTCGAGGCGGCCCCCACGCGCACCGAGAAAGAGCGCAGGACCACTGCCCGTGGCCGCGACCGCCGGGCGGCCCGCCCGCTGCCAGGCGTGAACGGCACGCAGCGCGGGCACCCCGACCGGCACCGTCCGTTCCCTGCCACCCTTGCCGAGCACGCGGATGGTGCGGCGCTCCGCGTCGAGATCATCGACGTCGAGGCCGCACAGCTCGCTGACCCGGATGCCGGTCGCGTAAAGCAGCTCCATGATCGCTGTGTCGCGCAGGGTCAGCGCCTCATCCAGGCCCTGCCTGGTGGCCCGGCCAGCGGTGGCGCCGGGCGGGGGGAGAACGGCTGCCATCTGGTCCTGGCGTGGCACCTGGGGGAGCCGGCGGCGGGCCCTGGGTGTCCCGAGCAGCGGGCCCGGATCGGAACCGAGCAGGCCACGGGCACAGGCCCAGGCGGTGAAGGTGCGGGCGGCGGCCGCCCGGCGGGCCAGGGTCGCCCGGGAATGGCCGCTGCGGTACTGGCCCGCCAGCCAGCGCCGCAGGATGCTGATGTCCAGCGCATCCGGGGCGGTGATCGCGGACCGGGCCGCGTGCTCAAGCAGGGAGTGGACGTCGCCGAGGTAGGCGCGGACAGTATGCGGGGAAAGCCCTCGCTCGGCGGAGAGGTGGCGGCCGAATGCCGCCAGGGCGGCACTCAGCTGCTCCGGCAGGGGGAAAGGTTCCGGCTCCGGCCGGCCGTGCCCCGGCTGGCCGTGCCCCGGCTGGCCGTGCCCCGGCTGGCTGTGCCCCGGCTGGTTCATGGACCCAGTGTGGGGCACGGGGGCCGCGCCGGAAGAGTATCGCCGGGCCTGGCCGGATTCGTGTCCCGGTGTGGGCCGCTCACTCGACTGTCACGCTCTTGGCCAGGTTCCGTGGCTTGTCCACGTCGTTTCCCAGCGCTACCGCCGCGTGGTAGGCGAGCAGTTGCAGCGGCACCGAGAGCAGGATCGGGTCCAGCTCTGGCTCGTTGCGCGGCACCAGCATCACTTGGTCGGCGAGCCTGGGATCCAGCGCGCGATGCCCTACCACCAGCAACGGGCCGCTGCGGGCACGGATTTCACCCAGCGTCGCGATGTTCTTGTCGAACAACTCGTCGTCGGGCACCACGGCCACGGTCGGCAGATCCGGGCCCACCAGCGCGAGCGGGCCGTGCTTGAGCTCACTCGCCGGGTACGCCTCCGCGTGCAGATATGACACCTCCTTCAGCTTCTGTGCGCCCTCCCGCGCGACAGGCCAGCCGCGCACCCGCCCTATGAAGAACATCCCCGGGTGGCCCACCAGCTCCCGGGCGGTGTCCGCGATGCGCTCCTCCGCTTCGAGAATCTGCGTGATCTGCCCCGGCAGCGCACGTAGTCCTGCGGTGATGCGTGCGCCATCCGCCAGGGACAGATCGTGGATACGTCCCAGGTGCAGCGCCAGCAATGCGAACACGACAGCGGTCGCGGTGAAGGTCTTCGTCGAGGTAACCGAGATTTCCGGGCCTGCGTGCAGGTACACGCCGCCCTCGCACTCCCGGGCGATGGCGCTGCCGACCGCGTTGACGACGCCGAGGACCCGGCCGCCTTTGCGCTTCAGTTCCTGCACCGCGGCGAGCGTGTCGTAGGTCTCGCCCGACTGGCTGACGGCGACATAGAGGGTGTCCGCCTCAACGACGGGATTGCGGTAACGGAACTCCGAGGCAGGCTCGGCATCGGCGGGGATCCTGGCCATCTCCTCGATCAGCTGTGCGCCCAGCAGTCCGGCGTAGTACGCCGATCCACACCCGAGGATCTTCACCCGCCGGATTTCCCGCGCCTGCCTGGCGTCGAGGTTGAGGCCGCCGAGGTGAGCGGTGTGGAACCGCTCGTCGAGCCGGCCACGCAGCACACGCTCGACCGCCTTCGGCTGCTCGTGGATCTCCTTGCGCATGAAGTGCCGGTAGCCTTCGGCGTCGTATGACCCAGTGCCCAGGTCGACGACGGAGGGCTTCTTGATGGTGGTGCGGGCGTCCAGCGTGGAGGTGCTGAACCCATCGGCCCGCACGGTCGCCACCTCCCCGTCGTCGAGGTGCACCACCTGCCGGGTGTAACGGACCAGCGCGGCAACGTCGGAGGCGACGAACATCTCCTTGTCGCCGAGTCCGAGCACGACCGGGCTCCCGTTGCGGGCAACGACGATCCGGTCCGGCTGGCGGGTGTCGAGAACGGCAATGCCGTAGGTCCCGACGACGGACGTCAGCGCCTGGCGCACCGCCTCTGCCAGGTCGCTGGCGTCAACTGCCGCGATCAGGTGGGCGAGGACCTCGCTGTCGGTCTGCGATGCGAACTGCGCTCCGTCGGCGATCAGCTTCGCGCGCAGGTCGTCGGCATTCTCGATGATCCCGTTGTGCACGATCGCGACCGTCCCGCTGGCGTGTGGGTGCGCGTTGACGTCGCTCGGCTCTCCGTGGGTCGCCCACCGGGTGTGCCCGATCCCCGGGCCGCCCCTGAACCGCGCGGGCAGCCCAGCAGCGAGATCGGACACACGTCCCTTCGCCTTACGCACGCGCAGGTCGCCAGCCCGGCCGATGACCGCAATGCCGGCCGAGTCATACCCCCGGTACTCCAGCTGCGCTAGTCCCTCCAGCAGCACAGGGACACAGTCCCGGCTCCCGATGTGGGCCACGATCCCGCACACAGCCCAGCCTCCTTCAGCCGTAGACGATTCGGCGGAGTTGGCGAAGCGAGAATTGCGGCGCCGCCACCCGCCGCATCGGCAATTCGGCCGCGATGACCTCGAACGCCCGGTCGTTGGTCAGCCTCCGCGATTGCAGTTCGTGGTGGCGGCGACGGACGAACGCTTCCGCTGGCTCGCTGAAGTACCCCAGCACATCCGCCACCACTCGCGCTGCCTCCCCCGGGCTGAGCGGACTGGTCCTGGTCAGGTGCGCGATGAGCTCCTCATGAGGCTGTCCCGGACCTGTCACATCAGACAGAATGACCCATCATCGGCGCGAAGAGCAAGAATCCTGCCCGGAATCGGGCAGGATTCTCCTAAACACCGCGCCTTATGCGCCACCCCCGGTCGCAGCGCTCGACGAAGCCTCCGGCCGCCAGCACGCCGAGGCAGCGCATCACCGTATCGAAGTCGACCCCGGCCGAGACCGCGATCCTGGCTGGCCCGCGCCCGGTCCGGGCGGGGACGGCTTCGAGCACCCGCGTCGTCACCGGGTCGAGCATGTCCCGCGGCAGCAGCGGGCCACGGGGGCGGCCGGGCACCTCGTCGCCGGGGAAGGACAGCAGTTCCATCACATCCCTGGCCCCGGTGACACAGACCGCTCCCCACTCACGGATGATCTCGTGACAGCCGGCGGACAGCACCGAGGTGACCGGCCCCGGTACTGCCATCAGCGGGCGGCCCTGGTCACGGGCGTGCCGTGCGGTGTTGAGCGCGCCGCTGCGCAGCGCCGCCTCTACCACGACCGTGCCCCGGCTCAGGGCAGCGATCACCCGGTTACGGACGAGAAAACCTGGCCGGGTGGGCATCCGGCCAGGCGGCCATTCACTGATGGTGGCGCCCTGCCCACGGATGGCACCGAAGAGTTCGTGGTGGCCCTGCGGATAGGCATGGTCCACGCCACAGGCAAGGACGGCGATTGTCGTCCCGGCCGCTGCCAGGGCAGCGCGGTGTGCACAGCCGTCGACGCCGAACGCTCCGCCGGAGATGACGGTCCAGCCACGCTCGGCCAGCGTCATGGCCATTTCTGTGCACACGTGCGAGCCGTAGGCGGTCGCCGACCGGGTGCCGACGATGGACACCGAGCGCAGGCATGCGTACCGCAGGTCGGCGTTGCCCCGCACCCACAGGCCCCACGGCCGGGTATCGCCCAGCACGTCGAGCTGGCTCGGCCACCCGGGATCTGTCGGGCAGACCAGCCGGATGCCTTCCCGCTGCCAGGCATCAAGGACGGTCGCTTCCGGTGCCTCCCCGAGCCGCGCTGCCCACCGGGCCAGCGCCCGGTCCAGGCCGGGAATCTCAGCCGGCCAGGCCGGGCCCGGGCCGCTGTCGCCCCCGGGGATGGTGCCTGGTTCCGGCAGGCGTCCCTCGCGGAGCGCAGCCATGATTTCCGCCGGAGCGCAGGTGCGCAGCAAAGCGCCCATGACCGGGTCGCCTGGCTCGGCCACACAGGTGAAGGCGGCCCGGGCCAGCCTTTCAGAATCGGGGACGCCGCTCACCGTCCCACCCCCAGCCACAGCCCTAGCGCGTAGCTCGTCTCGCTGGCCGTGGGCCTGGCCAGGCCCGCCAGGTCCGCCAGCGTCCAGGCAACGCGGATCACCCGGTCGACCCCCCGCGCGCTGATCTCCCCGAGGTCCATGGCACGTTCGAGTGGGACGAGTGCTCCCGGCCCCGGCGCGAAGGCGCGGCGCAGCTCGCTGCCAGGTATCTCTGCGTTATGCGCCCAGGGGGTGCCCCTCAGCCGGGCAGCCGCCCTGTGCCGTGCGGCCTCGACCCGCGCCAGCACCACCGAGCTGGTCTCGGCGAACCCGCGGTCGCTGAGCAGCTCAGCCCGGCTCACCGGCAGGAACTCGACCTTGACGTCCACCCGGTCCAGCAGCGGGCCGGACAGGCGGGCCAGATACCGGCGCCGGGCCGCCGGCGTACAGGTGCAGGCGGCCTGCGGTCCTGCTCCCTTGGCGCATGGGCACGGGTTGGCCGCCAGCACCAGTGTGAACCGGGCCGGGAACCGGGCAGTCAGGCCGGAACGGGCCACCACCACCTCGCCCGATTCCAGTGGCTGCCGCAGTGCGTCCAGCACATCCCGCCCGAACTCGGGCGCCTCGTCGAGGAAGAGGCAGCCCCGGTGGGCCAGCGATGCGGCGCCAGGACGGATGACCCCGCTGCCGCCTCCTACGATGGCCGCCTTCGTCGCCGTGTGATGCGGCGCGCAGAACGGGGGCTCGGTCACAAGCGGGCTCCCGGCAGGCAAGGTGCCTGCCACGGAATGGATGGCGGTGACCTCCAGCGCGGCCAGGCGGTCCAGGGGAGGCAGGATGGTCGGAAGGCGCTCGGCCAGCATGGTCTTGCCCGCACCGGGAGGCCCGAGCAACGAGAGGTGATGACCGCCGGCGGCGCAGATCTCGCCCGCGCGGCGGGCGGCGGCCTGCCCCAGCACGTCGGCAAGGTCCAAGCCAGCCGGGCCAGTAGTCCCCGCCGGGCGCGCGGCCCCCGCCGGGCGCCCGGCCCCCGGCGGGCCCGCCGGGCTCGCCGCTCCTGCCAGGCTCCCGGCCCCGGCTGATTCCGGCGTGCCTGCCTGACGCCGCCCAGCCGCCCGCACCAAATCCAGCCCGCCGCCGGTGATGTCGACCGTGACCGCACTCCCTGCCGCCGGATCCCCGCGCAGCCAGGCCAGCAGCACTCCCAGGCTGGGGGACCCCAGCACCTTGAGCCCCGGCACCAGGGCCGCCTCCGGCGCGCAGGCCGCCGCGACAGCGATCTTGTCGAATCCCGCGGCTGCCGCTCCCGCCACGGCCGGAAGCACCCCACGAACGGGCCTGAGCCGCCCATCCAGGCCCAGTTCGCCGAGGAAGGTCACGCCCTCGATGGCCGCCAGCGGGACTGTGCCGGCAGCGGCCAGGATCGAGACGGCAATCCCCAGATCGAACCCGCTGCCCCGCTTGGGCAGACTGGCCGGGGACAGCCCGACCGTGATCCGGCGCTGAGGCCACTGCTCACGGCTGTTGATGATGGCCGCCCGGATCCGGTCACGAGCCTCCCGCAGCGCCGTATCGGGCAGGCCCACCAGTAACAGCCCGGGCAGCCCGTTCTCGATGTCAGTCTCGATTTCGACCGGGTGACCCTCAACTCCCACCAGCGCGATCGAGTGGGTGCGTGCGACCGCCACCTAGCCCACCCCTCGCACATGCTCAACGAGGTAGTTGCCCGCCCGGTCCCGGAGCAGCCCGACCACGTCGATCCGCACCTCGTCAAAGAGCACACCATGCGCGACCAGCCACCGGACGGCGAGCCTGCGCAGACGGGCCTGCTTGCTCCGGGTGATCGCCTCCAGCGGGGTGCCGAACCGGGTTCCTGAGCGGGTCTTCACCTCACAGATCACAAGCACCCTGCGCTCGGCCGCGACGATGTCGATCTCGCCCTCCGCGCATCGCCAGTTGCGGTCCAGGATCCGTAATCCCGCCCGTACCAGGTAGTCGGCGGCTGCCTGCTCACCCTGGCGGCCGAGGGTGTCCTTGGTGTTCACGTGACATCACCTCCGCCGCCGAGGTTGCCGGAAGCGGCGCCCGCCCGGTGAACGGATTATTTCGCTGTGGACAGTGAGGCAGGATTCACCCATCTGTGGAAAACAAGGCCGAGTTTGTCACAGCCGCCTGCTTAGATGCCCCGGGGAACCGTCGCCCCGGACGGGGGCGGGCAGCGCAAGGCGGAGCGGGCAGCGCAAGGCGGGGCGGAAAAGGCGGCGAGACAGGCGAGGTGAGGTGCGGGCGGGCCAGGACACTACTCGGGGTCGGGCATCTCCAGATCGCTCTGGGCCAGTTCCTCGATATTGACGTCCTTGAACGTCACAACCCGAACATTCTTCACAAAGCGGGCTGGCCGGTACATGTCCCACACCCAGGCGTCCTGCATGGTGACCTCGAAGAAGACCTCGCCGTTATCGGCCGTCCGGACGTTCAGTTCGACCTGGTTGGTCAGGTAGAAGCGGCGCTCGGTCTCCACCACATGGGTGAACAGCTTCACGACGTCCCGGTACTCGCGATAGAGCTGCAACTCCATCTCGGTTTCGTACTTCTCGAGGTCCTCCGCGCTCATGGTCACCCCTCCGATCAGGCAACGACGGGAGCTTCGGCCCGAATGAGATCAACCATAGGTCAATTCTCCCGGCCTTGATGATCGCGGGCCACGCCACCTACATTCGCGAAGGAGAACCGGTGCTCTGGGCACGGTCCGTGGGCAGCGAGTGCCTTCATGTGACCCCGCGTGGCATACCCCTTGTGCCTGGCGAAGCCGTAGACGGGATAACGGGCATGCAGATCCCGCATCAGCCGGTCCCTGGTGACCTTCGCGACTACCGAGGCAGCCGCCACGCATGCGGCTACCGCATCCCCTTTCCACATGGCCAGGGCAGGCACGCCCAGGCCATGCACCGGGAACCCGTCGGTCAGCACATATTCCGGCTGCGGGGACAGGCCCGCCAGGGCACGGCGCATCCCGGCGACATTGCATACATGCAGGCCCGTCTCGTCGATCTCCCCTGGCGGTATGACTACGACGTGCCAGGCGAGGGCTATGGTCATCACTTTCTGGTAGGCGACCTCTCGCGCGGCCGCCGACAGCGACTTCGAATCGGCGATGCCGTCGAGATCGCACCGCCGGCGGGGATCGAGGGTGACGGCAGCTACCACCAGGGGGCCCGCGCAAGCACCGCGGCCGGCTTCATCGATCCCGGCCACGCGCACAAAACCGGCCCTGGCCAGCGCTCGCTCGTAACCAGTCAGGCCTGCCGCACGCCGGGGTGTGTAACCGGGGTGCCGCCCCTCGATCACAGCCACTGCGTCACCGGTCCCCAGGCTGGCGTGGGCCTGCCGGGTTCCGGTCCCCAGGCTGGCGTGGGCCCGCCGACCCCCGGCCGGCCTCCCGCCGATGCGGGCCTGCGGGCGCCCGGTTTCCCCCCCCCCCGCGTCGCGACCCGGCGCGCCGGGGCCGCCGGCGTAGCCGCAGCTGAAGCCAGGTGAGGGGGACCGCCCCGGCAAACCCCAGTCCCAGCGGCATTGCGGTGGCCACCGGACCGGACAGCGCGGGCGGGGCGGCCATGCCCGCCGCCTGCGCCAGCCTGTCCCGCGCCGTGCGGGAGGACATCGCAGCAGCCTGGGCAAGCCCGCCCTGATCGAAGGTGGCGGGGATCGGGAGAACCCGCCACCGGCTGATGGGGGCGACAATCACGAATGCGCGCCCGACCACCCGGTCCTCCGGGACGGTCCCACCGCCGGGATCCTGCATGTGACCGCGGGAGTCGTACGAGACACTGCGGTGGTCACCCATCACCCACAGACGGCCCGGCGGCACGGTGATGCTGAAGGTTTGCGTCGAGGGAGGGTTGCCCGGGAACAAATAGGACCTCTCGTTCAGCGGCACCCCGTTGACCGTGACCCGGCCGTGGGCGTCGCAGCACGCCACATGGTCGCCGGGTATCCCGATCACGCGCTTGATGTAGTCATGCACCCCCGGCGCGGTGCCGAACAGGCCAGAGATCGCATTCCACAGGCGTACCAGCGGCGGGGTGGGCTGGGCCGCGACCGGGTCCCAGGAGCCCTCCCCGTTGAAGACCACGACGTCGCCCCGGTGGATCGGGCGGAAGTCGTAGACCATCTTGTTGACGAGGACCTTGTCGCCGATCTCAAGCGTGTTCTCCATCGACGATGACGGGATGAAGAACGCCTGGACCACGAACGTCTTGATGAGCAGCGCGAGCACAAGCGCGAACGCCAGCAGGATCGGCAACTCGATCCACCATGACCTGCCCTTGCTCTTCCCGTGCCGGGCCCGCCTGGCGGGACCAGCTGGCCGGGCACCGCCTGGCCGGGTGCTTCCGGGTGCTATGGGAGCCCTGGCAGGACCCCTGCTGCCGTCTGCCGCGAGCGGCTCACCGCCGTCCGCAACCTCACCGCCCTTGGGTACGCCACTGCTGGGACTTCCTGACCCTCCCGGGGTGACTCCACCAGCGAACACAGGGCCGGCCTGGTAGGGAAGTCCGCCCGGGCGACCGGCCCCGTCTGTCTCGGCGCGTGGGTCGCCGCGCGTACCCCGCTCATCGTTCATTGGCTTGAGCCTAGCGCCGGGCACATAGCGCGGCGACGCGGGCGCGGCCCGGTGGCGGGCCGCGCCCGCCCGATCCCGGGCAAGCACCGGCCAGGCCCGGGCCGCCGCGGACGCGGTGCCAGGCACCCGCCCTGCTTGTGCCCGCACCGGCCCGCCATCATCCCGCCGCTCCCCGCGGTGGGCCGACCATGGATGCGCTGGCGGCGACGCGCTCCAGCCCAGGCTGGAAGAAGGTGCTGGGTATCGGCAGCGAACGCACCTGGG